>Ga0209361_1000194_pt1 | contig 66509 bp, 53 predicted proteins | sample SaaInlV_200m_DNA_3_FD_184657 | JGI IMG/M metagenome (GOLD analysis project Ga0209361, IMG submission 184657) | Marine microbial communities from expanding oxygen minimum zones in the Saanich Inlet - SI037_S4LV_200m_DNA (SPAdes) (version 2) | ecosystem: Environmental > Aquatic > Marine >... | reverse complement strand
AATGCGAAGACACGCTTATACGAGGTGTTGCATTTTGGTGGGTAGCTGAATATTATTCGCGACTTGAAATAATGGAACACTAAAGGAATAGTATGTCACAATACCTCGTCATCGTCGAATCACCCTCTAAAGCAGGAACAATCAAAAAATATTTGGGGGAAGAGTATAAGGTTCTTTCTACCGTTGGACATATACGAGATTTACCTCGGACTCAGCTGGGTGTAGACCTAAAGGACAAATTCAAACCTCTCTATGTCACTATTCCAGGTAAGAAAAAAAATGTGGAAGCATTGCGAGAAGCTGCCAAACAGGCGGCCCATATATTTGTGGCAACTGACCCTGATCGCGAGGGGGAAGCTATCGGCTGGCATGTCACGCGCATCCTAAAAAATCTTAATAAACCAATTTCGCGTGTCATGTTTTTTGAAATTACCAAGGCAGGGGTCCTGGAGGGAATGCGTAAGGCAACTGAACTTGACATGAACATGGTCAACGCTCAGCAGGCCAGACGAATTATTGATCGTCTTGTAGGATTTAAGGTGAGTCCATTTTTATGGCGGGTTCTCTATTCCGGTCTGAGTGCCGGTCGTGTGCAATCCGTAGCTTTGCGGCTTATTTGTGAACGTCAGGAGGAGATTGATCGGTTTGAACCTCAAGAATATTGGACCATCAAGGCTGATGTAGAAACTACCAAAAAGAAATCATTTGAGGCTGAACTCCAAAAAGTTGATGGCAAAAAGGCTTACATCCCTAATGAAGCTATTGCCATGGAACTCCGGAATACTCTAAAGAATGAGCAATATCTAGTTTCAAAGGTTACTAAAAAACGGGTTCGTAGAAATCCTCACGCACCATTTACCACCTCAACCCTTCAACAGGCAGCCTTTCAAAAACTAGGGTTTACGACTAAGCGTACCATGACGCTGGCTCAGCAGTTGTATGAAGGTGTTACTCTGGCTGATGGGGAAGCAACTGGTCTGATTACCTATATGCGAACAGATTCGACCCGTGTTGCAGAATCTGCTGTTGAAACAGCTCGAACCCAAATTGAGGCAAAATATGGTTCAGATTATTTACCAGCGACGCCTCGTCAGTTCGGAAAAAAAAGTGGAAAGATTCAAGATGCTCACGAAGCCATTCGTCCAGCAAACCCTGACCTAACGCCAGATGTTATAAAAGCCTCATTAACTGCACCCCAAGCCAAGCTCTATGATCTTATATGGAGACGCTTTGTGGCTTCACAAATGGCGGTAGCTGTTTTCGATCAGTCCACAGTTGATGTCAAAGCCGGTACTCGGTTTGATTTACGGGCATCTGGTTCTGATCTGGTGTTTGATGGATATCGAGTGGTTTATTTTGAGAATGTTGAAGAACAGGATAGCCACCTTCCCTCAGATTTAGAAGAGAGTGAGAAACTTCAACCACTTGAGGTTAAAGCAGATCAACATTTTACAAAACCTCCAGCACCCTATACTGAAAGTAGCCTGGTTAAAATTCTTGATAAAGAAGGCATCGGTCGTCCATCCACTTATGCCAATATCATCTCCGTGGTGCAGACCAGAAATTATGTTCAATCAGAAAAGCGCAAACTTTTCCCCACTGAATTGGGTAAAGTGACCAATAAGCTGCTGGTTGAAAATTTCTCTGAATTAGTGAACAAGACCTTTACCAGAGAAATGGAGCTAAATCTTGATAAAGTAGAAGAAGGTGAGAGCACATATCTGGAAGTGATGACGGAGTTTTGGTCACATCTGGAAAAATGGCTGGAAGAATCTTCAAAATCCTATAGTGAACTTAAAAAATCTCTCCAGGAAGATAGTGGTGAAGCCTGTGACAAGTGTGGCAAACCCATGGTCATTAAATGGAGTAAAAATGGGCGATTCATGGCTTGCTCAGGGTTCCCGACCTGTAAAAATGCACGACCCCTGGATTCACCAACCAAAGATGAAAATGGTGAAGAAAAAGTTGTTGAGGATCATGGGAAGTGTGAGAAATGTGAGTCTCCACTAGTCCTCCGAGATGGTAGATATGGAAAATTTTACGCTTGTTCAGCATACCCCAAATGCAAATTCACCAAACCATTCACCATTTTGATGCCCTGTCCCAAACCAGATTGTAAGGGAGATATTTCTCCAAGACGATCCAAGCGGGGTAGAACTTTTTATGGTTGTACAAAATATCCAGATTGTGACTTTGTTAGTTGGGATCCACCCATTGCTCACAAATGTCCAGCCTGTGAAAATCCATACATGGTGGCCAAGTCAACCAAGAAGAAGGGTGATTATGCCCTTTGCCCAAATTGTAAGCATGAAGTAAACGTCAATGAGACGGAAGCTTCCTAGTTATAAAATTGAGAGAACAAAATGGCACGTTTAGAAAGTTTTGATAAACTCGTATCACTGTCCAAGCGACGGGGATTCATCTTCCAATCGAGTGAGATTTATGGCGGGATAAATGCCTGTTATGACTATGGACCTTTGGGGGTTGAACTCAAAAGAAATGTAAAACAGACATGGTGGAATGCCATGACCCGGGAACATGATAATATTGTCGGTCTTGATGCTGCCATTCTGATGCATCCGAAAGTTTGGGAAGCCAGTGGTCATGTTGGGGGGTTTACCGATCCTCTGGTGGACTGCAAAAAGTGTAAGACACGGTTTCGTGAGGATACGCTTCCTGAAGCAAACATGAATGACAAGGAATGTCCAGAATGTGGTGGTGAGTTAACTGATTCAAGGCAATTCAACCTCATGTTCAAAACTCAGATGGGTGCTGTAGAGGAGTCGGCTTCAACCATATATCTTCGTCCAGAAACTGCCCAGGGTATCTTTGTAAACTTTCCCAATGTAGTTGATACCTCACGCCAGCAGATCCCCTTTGGGATCGCCCAGATTGGTAAAGCCTTCCGAAATGAGATTACTCCCGGAAACTTCATCTTTAGAACTCGTGAATTTGAGCAGATGGAAATGCAATTTTTTGTGAATCCTGATGAGTCAGATGAATGGTTCGAAACCTGGAAAGAACGTCGCAAGGCTTTTTATGATACCATTGGAATTGATCCTGATAACCTTCGTTTTCATGAGCATGGTCCAGATGAGCTGGCCCATTATGCCCGAGCTGCCTTTGATGTGGAGTACAAGTTCCCAATTGGATGGAGTGAGTTAGAAGGAATTCACAATCGTTCAGACTTTGATTTGAAACAACACGCTGAATTCTCAGGTAAGAACATGAGTTATCGAGACCCCCAGACGAATGAGGTTTATACTCCATTTATCATTGAGACCTCCGCAGGATGTGATCGCACAACTCTGGCAGTCATGTGTGAAGCATATGAAGAAGAGACACTGGAAGATGGTTCGGTGCGAACCGTCATGCACTTCCATCCCAGACTAGCTCCGATTAAGGTGGCCATACTACCACTCGTGAAGAAGGGTGGTTTGAAGGAGTTGGCAACTGAGATTAAGGATGATCTCAAGCATCATTTTAATGTGTTTTATGATGAAAAAGGGGCCATTGGTCGCCGTTATCGTCGCATGGATGAAGCCGGTACACCTTATTGCGTGACCATCGATTTTGATACGCTTGAGGACAAGGCAGTCACTGTTCGCGATCGGGATTCCATGGAACAGATTCGCGTACCTATCGGGGAGCTACAAGCCTGGTTGGCAGAACGTATTCTGATTCATTAAATTTATAGAACGACTTCAAGTGGGTCAGCTGGAATTTGATTTAAACAGGCTGTGGGTTCATCCCCAGCCTGTTTTGCATTCAAGAGCCATTTGTAAAAAAATAACACAATCTATTTATAGCCGCTTGCTGTCCCTCCTAAGCTATTTATATTGTGTGACGTGATTAGGCGAGTATCAAAGCAACCATTCTTTTTTAAACAGCAATTTTCTGATCCACTTCGAATAAAATTAATATGTGCACCTCAAGGTGCACTTTTCATATGATATACCCAGAGAGTAGGTGTGAATGAACAACACGTTAAAATTTTTGATTGAACTTCAGGAGATAGATCGTCAGCTCTTTGAAATTGATGAAAAAAAGGGGAGTCTTCCTCAACAAGTAGAAAAACTGGAATCTCAGGCTGAAAGCGTTAAGTCCGAATTAGAGACAACTCGATCAACACTGGAAGAGAATCAGAAAGAGTTAGTGAGCATCAAGGGTGCTCTCATGGATTCTGAAGAAAAAGTTAAGAAATACCAGGATCAACTATATCTGGTGACCACCAATCGTGAATACGATGCTTTAACCAATGAGATTGAAACAGTTAAAGCTGATATGACCGAGGGTGAGGGGCGACAATTATATCTTGATTCCGAAATTGAGAAATTAGAAGAGATTATCGCCACATCAGAAGAACAAAGCACAGCTTTTGTTGAACAACTAGATGCAAACCGCGACGAGTTGAAAGAAAAATCAGATCTCACTGATGCTCGCCAGGAAGAGCTTGAAGCAAAAAGAGTTGAGCTGATCAAAAATATTGGCCAACGTTACTTGCGTAAATATGATAGAATTCTAAAAGCACGTCGTCGTGCTGTAGTTCCGATTGAGCGTGGATCCTGTACGGGGTGTCATAAACAGCTTAATCCGCAGACCATTTATGAAATTCAACAAATGGATGCTTTTATTGAATGCGAAAATTGTGGCAGGATTCTAGTCGTTTTACCTGGAGACGATGACTAGACTCACTCAATTTTAACACAGATAAATTTTAGTGAAATGATCCGAGAAATCGGATCATTTTTCTTTTAGTCCACATACAATGACTTAGTTTAATATCGCTTTTTTAAATGGGTGGATTGGGCAGTCACCTGGCATTAGCTGGGAGGAAAGTCCGGACTCCGCAGGACAGGTTGCCCATGTTAGGAGCATGGGACTTTACCTTTGGGTAGAGATGGAAAGTGCCGCAGAAAAGATACCGCCAACCTACGCTATTTTTCAGCAAAGCAGAAAAATAGCCTTCGGTCGGCAGGCCATAATTTATTATCGGGCCTGCCAGCCGAAGCTTTAGCGTAGGCTGGTAAGGGTGAAAACGTGAGGTAAGAGCTCACGCCGGTGTCAGGTAACTGATGCTGGGGGTAAACCCCAATTGGAGCAATTTCAAGCAGAAGAGCATGGTGGTCCGCCATTCATTGCAAGATGAAACTCTTCGGGTAGAAAGCTAGTATCTCCATGCAAATGGAGATCCAGATCAATGGCTGCCTCATCCTCCTTGGAGGGTAAGACAGAATCCGGCTTATAGATCCACCCATTTATTTGCCTACCATTGGCACCAGTCATTCAAACATGATGTGATATCAGGTCAAAACAGCGACGTTTTTACCGTGAATTAAACCAATCTGAAGCTTATACTATAGACCAATTTATTATGGAAAAAATCTGGATCATTCAAGACAGTCCCCAAGGGGAAATAGAGAATCTCACTAATTCTCTAGGCGTTTCACCTGTGGTTGGTGGAATGCTCTGGCGCCGTGATTTACGTACGCTTGATGAGGCACGTGAATTCTTCAATCCTTCTATATCTCTTTTGCTTGATCCATTCCTCATGTTGAATATGGATACAGCCGTAGAGGTGATTTCTAAATGCCTCGATGAACATGCTCCTATTCTGGTTTATGGGGATTATGATGTGGACGGTACGACTGCTGCATCTCTGTTGCACTTGTTTTTGCAATCTATAGGTGCAAAATCGGAATTTTACATTCCTGACAGAAATACAGAGGGATACGGCGTTTCTCACAAAGGTATTGATTATGCTGCTGAGATTGGAGCGAAATTGATTATCACCTGTGACTGTGGTATCACTGCGGTCGAACAGGTTGAATACGCTAAGACACTCGGTGTAAACATGATGATTACAGATCATCATATTCCAGATGCAAAACTGCCTGATGCCGTAGCAATCTTGAATCCTAAACAAGCAGATTGTGAATATCCCAACAAGAATTTATGTGGTGCTGGCGTAGCATTCAAACTCACACAGGCTATTGCAAAGAATCGCAACCACTCAGCCGAGCAAGCGCTACAATTTCTTGATCTCGCTGCTATCGGTACCGCTGCGGATATCGTTAAAGTCACTGGGGAAAACAGAATTATAGTTGGTGAAGGACTAAAATTAATTAGCAAGGGAAGTCGTCCCGGAATTATAGCCTTGAAGAAGGTGGCTGGTATCACTCGAGATGAAGTCACTGTCTCCGATGTTCTCTTTGGACTAGGACCTCGTATTAATGCTGTAGGTCGATTGGGTGAAGCCATGCGCGCCGTTCGACTTATGACTTCTACCACACAGTCAGAGGCCAAAGAATTGTCTGCAGTTCTCAACTCCGAAAATGAGGCTCGTAAGACGGTTGAGGGTAAAATATTTGATGAAGCCGTTCGACTTTCTAATGCCAAATATGATCCGAGGGAAAAACGGTCACTAGTACTCTATCACGAGGGCTGGCATCATGGAGTAATTGGGATCGTCGCTTCAAAGTTAAAAGAGCGATATTTCGTCCCAACTGTGATCATTGCCGTAAATGATGGTGTGGGTAAAGCTTCTGCCAGAAGTATCAGCGGTTTTGATCTTCATGCCGCCTTCTCAGAATGTGCTGATCTGCTCCTTAGCTTTGGCGGACATACAATGGCAGCAGGAATGTCTATTGATCCAGCGAATCTGGAAGCATTTGAGAAACGGTTCCAAGAAGTGGCTATGGCTCAGGTAACAGAAGAAATGATGCGACCTCGCTTAAAAATCGAGTCTATCATAGAATTTTCCGATATTAATTCCCAATTAATGGAGACACTACGACGGCTAGCTCCCTATGGACCTGGAAATATGCGTCCGCTGTTCGCCAGTCAAAATCTGGAAGTTATCGGCTATCCCCGACCAAAGATTGTCGGCAAAAATCATTTAAAATTTAAGGTTCGTCAAGGCAGGACCGTTCTGGATGCTATTGGGTTTGGAATGGCCGAATCTCTGGAATTGCTGTACTCTAAGAAGAGTCTGGAAATGGCTTATGTCCTGGCTGAAAATGAATGGCAGGGTCGGAAAACTATCCAATTAGAATTAAAAGATATAAGAGTAATGGATTAGGAGTTCACAATGCGAAAAGCTTACATCGATGCGATCGGAATGTATGTCCCTGAGAATGTAGTAACCAACCAGGATTTAGAAAAACTGATGGATACCTCCGATGAGTGGATTCGTGAACGAAGCGGTATCAAGGAGCGTCATCATGTTGATGGGGAATGCACTACAGATCTGGCATTAAAGGCTGCTGAAGAGGCCCTGGAGAAGGCTGGAATGCAAGCTGAGGATGTGGAACATATCATCTTCTCAACTATGGCAAGTGACTATTTCGCTCCCGGTGGCGGACCTATGATGACGCGACGTCTGGGAATTCCTGGAACACCTGCACTTGACATCCGTATGGCTTGCTCAGGATTTCTATACGGGCTTTCAGTTTCGAAGGCATTTATTGAATCCGGCGCATACAACAATATCCTGCTGATTACCTCTGAAGTTCAGTCTGTGGCCCTTGATTTTACCACCCGAGGTCGCGATACAGCAGTCCTCTTTGGAGATGGCGCTGCAGCAACTGTTATTAAGGCAACAGATGAGGATAGAGGTTTGTTAGCTGTAAAGACCCACTCAGATGGTCGTTATGCTGAAGATCTGATGTTGCGTACACCTTCAACTCTAGATAACCCGTTTTTGACAAAGGAATTGCTGGAGAAAGGTTATGGTCATGTCGTGATGAATGGTCGAACGGTGTTCAAACATGCCGTCACAAAATTTCCTCAAGTGATAGCTGAGGCATTGGAAGCCGCCGGTGTGGATAAATCGGAAGTGAAATTGGTTGTACCTCACCAGGCCAACCTGCGAATTACCGAAGCAGTAGCCAATCGCTTAGACCTCGAAATGCATAAAGTGGTATATTCCAATATTCATAAATATGGCAACACCACATCAGCTTCTATCCCAATCGCCCTTTATGAAGCTATGCAGGAGGGTAAGATTAACCGCGGTGATACCATAGTGGTGGCCTCGTTTGGAGCTGGATTTACTTGGGGTGCTTCTGTAATGAGGTGGTAGATTAATCATTCTATTCAAAGACAGGGGGATATAAAGTGAAACAATACTTTCAAGACGAGCATTATATGCTCCAGGATATGGTTCGGGACTTTGCGGCCAATGAGATTGCTCCAATTGCAGAAGCTCTGGATAAGGAAGAACGTTTTCCGCTTGAGCTGATTCCAAAGCTGGCGGAGCTGGGGCTACTAGGGATTCCCTTTCCAGAAGAATACGGTGGAGCAGGGATGGATACTTTGGCCTATACTCTCGTTATCGAGGAGTTGGCTAAGGTTGATTCATCAGTTGCTATTACGGTGGCAGCACATATTTCACTAGGTACGAGTCCGATTTATCTGTTTGGAAACGAAGAGCAGAAAAATGCCCATTTGGCCAACCTGATCTCAGGAAAATATCTTGCATGTTTTGGTTTAACTGAACCAGAGGCTGGATCTGATGCAGGTGGCACAAAAACAACTGCAGTTCGAGATGGAGATGAATGGGTCATCAATGGATCGAAAAATTTTATCACCAATGCTGGTTTCTCAGGGGTATGCAATCTAACAGCTGTAACGGATCCTGAGGCAAAACGACCTGGTGGGGTTTCTGTTTTCATGGTTGACCCAAAAACACCTGGTTTCATTATAAGCCCTCCTGAAAAGAAAATGGGATGGCGTGGCTCTGATACGAGAGCATTGACATTCGAAAATTTGAGGGTCCCTGCTGGAGCTTTACTTGGAGAACTGGATGTCGGATTTAGCCAAATGATGACTGCACTGGTCGGGGGGCGCATCAGTGTGGCTGCTCTGTCGCTTGGGTTGGCTGAAGGTGCCTTGCAGGCTGCGCTAAAATATGCTGATGAACGCGAAGCCTTTGGAAAAAAGATTTATCGTTTTCAGGGAGTGGGAATGCAGTTGGCAGAGATCGCCACGGAGATCGAAGCAGCGCGACATTTGGTTTACCAGGCTAGTTATGTGAAAGATCATGGTGGAAATGTAGTAAAAGCAGCAGCCATGGCTAAATTAAAGGCTTCTGAGACTGCAGTACGTGCGGCCAACATGGCCGTTCAAGTGCATGGTGGTTATGGATACATAAAAGAATTTCAGGTTGAAAGATTCTTCCGCGATGCAAAAGTACTCACCATCGGTGAGGGGACATCTGAAGTTCAAAAACTTGTGATTTTGAAGCAGCTTATGAAAGGGTTATAATTACTGCATGTTAACACAATCAAAAAAGGTCGTCAGTGACGAAAAGAAATATCACCTCTGGCTAAGGGTGAGCCAGATAACACTGATAGCTCTACTTCTCGTTGTTACAGCTCTATTCTTCCCTCGCGGCAAGATGTTTCAATTCAACTATGCAGTTGACCAGATTACAACCGAGACGATCATAGCTCCTTTTGATTTTGACATATTAAAAACAAGCGAAGCACTTGAGACTGACCGCAACGCTCGTGAGAGTACTGTACAACCCGTGTTTATCTGGGATAATACAAGTCGTGACAAGGTCAATACTGCTGTCGATGAGATGCGTGAGCAACTTGCCCTTTGGTATCAAGCTGAAAAGGATTTGGCAGCCAAGAAAAACTATTGGAGCACTATTACTGATACAGTGGCTGCAGACTCCATGGTTTTGAAGCTACAAGAAGACTCATTACATGTTTTAAACATTAAATTAGAACTGCAGAATAGAGGTCTCAAAAATTTAGGCACACCGCGTTGGGACTATTTCTTAGAAAAAGGTCCGTCCACTCGGCAACTTGCTAATTCAGTCAAGCAAGCCCTACTACCTCAGTACATGCTGGGTATTATTGGTGACCTACCTCCAGATATTGATGTCGCACGGATTACCATGATCATGCGAGGGAAAGAATCAAGCCGGAACCCCAAAGACTTTAGAAACATGGAACAATCATGGGAAGGCGTTCAGAAGGTACTTAGCTCTAACTACTTTGACCGTAATCCGAGTTTACAACAACTTGCTGAAGACGTTGCCCAGGCTGTTATGATATCGAACCTAAACTATTCAGCTGAGTTGACTGATAACCGTATTGCCGAGGCTCGCAATCTGGTACCTATCAGTGTAGGAAAAGTATTTAAGAACGAGCGTATTGTAGATGCCAACACTCGGGTAACTCCACAGATTAAGCAAAAACTGAATTCACTGGAAAAGGAATATATTCGCAAGGGATATGGTGAGTCAGCAGCCAATAAGGTGACCACTTTCATGGGTAAGATTATGCTTTCAGCATTTTTACTCTTTTTCTTTTTTGCATACTTGCAGACTTATCGGAGCCAGATATACAATGATATAAAACTCATCGCTCTGGTTGGTGTTATTTTTATCATGCATCTCGCTCTTGCGCATCTCATCGTTTATAAACTTGGGTGGTCGGAGTTTTTTGTCCCCATGACCATTGCTGCCATGATATTTACTGTAGTATTTGATGGTAGAATTGCATTTATAATAATGGTGACGTTGACCCTGCTCACCGGCATAATTCTTAGCAATAATATTCCGTTTATCGTAGCAAACTTGTTTGTTTCTTCTCTGGCTATCTATACGGTTCGGCGCTTAAGATCACGAACACAAATATTATGGAGTATTCTAGCTGTCACTTCAGGATACGTGGCTGTAATTGCGGTTTTCGAAATGATTAAGTTTAGTAGCTGGGAATCTGTCATGGAGCATATGGTTTTTGCTACAGCCAATGGCATGTTATCTCCACTCCTATCATATGGGCTTTTGGTTCTGATAGAGAGAGTTTTCAAAATCACAACCAATTTAACTTTACTTGAACTGTTGGATTTTAACAACAAGCTATTAAGTAAGTTGGCAATGAAAGCTCCAGGGACGTTTAAACATAGTATCGATGTTGGTAATTTAGCTGTGGCCGCTTCTGAGGCAGTCGGAGCAAATTCACTACTGGCACGTGTGGGTGCTTATTATCATGATATTGGGAAAGCAGAAAAACCAGAATATTTTATTGAAAACCAATTGCGGGGTACCAACAAACACGAAAAACTCTCACCTCGATTAAGTGCCACCGTAATTGTTGCTCATGTAAAAGATGGTATTAAGCTGGCCGATGAGAATCGATTGCCCTCTATTGTAGCCGATTTTATTCCAATGCATCACGGTAGGACGAGAGTCGAATTCTTTTATCAACAGGCTCTGGAACGAGCAAAGGAAACTGACTCAGAAATAAATGAAGCAGATTTTAGATATCCTGGACCTCGCCCCAATACCAAGGAAACAGGTATCTTAATGATTGCTGAAGCTGTTGAAGCGGCCTCACGCAGTTTAAAAAACCCCAATCCCCAACGTATCGAATCGCTTATGGATACTATAATTGAAAGCAGAATCAAAGGTGGGGAGTTGATCAATTGCCCACTTACATTTAGAGATCTTGAGATTATTAAAGGCGCCATGATGCCAGTTCTCACTGGAAGCATGCACGAACGAATTGAATACCCAGGTCAGCGGGAAAAATTGCATATGATGGATGATGAAGACTGATCAACCACAACGCAAATCACCTCACGAAAAACTCAACCTCACATGAAAATTGATATCATCGATCCGCCTGCTGGTGTTGACGCCTCTCAATTCGAGGCATGCGTGCGTGAAGTATTTTCAGGTGAGGATAAAACCTCTGAATATGTAAACATCATATTTCTGAGCATTGATGATCTTCGTCTCATGAAAAAAGAATATTTTGAGATGGATGTATATACTGATGTGATCGCTTTTAATCTGAATGATCCAGATGAAAGTATTGAAGGTGAGATTTATCTCTCACATGAGCAGATCATCGAAAATGCAAAATCGTTTAGCACAAGACCGGAGGATGAGTTAATAAGAGTTCTCATTCATGGGTGTTTACATTTATGTGGATATGAAGATGATACACAAGCTTTGAAGGATCAAATGACGGATATAGAGAATCAGTATATGGAAAAACTTAAGGGTTTGAACTACTAATGGAATTGTCTGAATTTCTTGAATCCACATTGATATGGCAAGTAGTTGGTTTTGTGCTCTTATTGGGAATTTCCGCCTTCTTTTCAGGATCTGAAACCGCATTATTCAACCTGAAAAGAAATGATGTTGAGAAATTAAAACATGACCTAGCCCCATCTTCCAGACTCATAGTCCGTTTATTAGCAACCCCAAAAAGGTTGCTCATCACCATATTGACTGGGAATACCATCGTAAATGTGGCCCTGGCATCCATGGCAGCCTTAATTACTGCCGAGATCGCCAGCCAGAGCGGTGTGAATCAAGTTTTAGCCCTCGTTATAGAAACCATAGTCCTCACCATCATTTTAGTTATTCTAGGTGAGATTACCCCAAAAGTACTGGCAATGCGTCACTCTTTGGGTTTTGCTTCCAGAATCATCGGAACACTGTCTATCATATTCAAATTATTCTCTCCCATAGCGCAGGTTGTTTACAATTTGGTTGAAAAGATGGTGAACATTACTGGAATTCAACCAGAGGAAAACTTTACCTCAGATGAAGAGATTAAAGAATTGGTAGAATTGGGACAGGATCAGGGAGTCATCGGGGAAGAGGAAAAAGAGATGATCCATTCCATTATTGAGTTTGGTGATACTCAAGCCAAAGAGATCATGATTCCGCGACCAGATGTGATGATGTTTCATACTGAGATGAGTCGTGATGAAGTTTTAACTCTCATTAGAGAAAGTGGCTACTCTAAATATCCACTTTATAAAGACCAAATTGATCAGATCAGGGGTATCGTCTTCATAAAGGACATTCTGCCATATCTACACAGTAGCTCACATCGCATCAATCTTGAACGTCTTGCAAGACAGGCAATGTTTGTTCCTGAACATCAGCCTGTTGATGATCTCTTGCGCGAGATGCAACGGGAAAAACAAAAGTTAGCCGTAGTAGTTGATGAATATGGTGGCTTTTCTGGGATGATTGCTGTTGAGGATATCATTGAAGAAGTCCTGGGTGATCTTAAAGATGAGATTGACGATTCAGAAGAAGAAACTGAAATTGTGGAACTCGAAAAACATGTCTACATGATTGAGGCGACAACGCACCTAGATGATGTGGCTGAAGTCTTAGGAATTGAATTCGTTGAAGATCGCGATTTTGATTCAATTGGAGGCTTTATCTATTCTAGTCTGGGAACCATTCCTGAACCAGGTGAAGTAATAGAATACGAAAACTTTAAGTTTGAAGTTTTATCTGTTGAGAAGAACCGTATAGAAAAAGTAAAAGTGACTAACGTTGGGAACAGATAAATGTCCGAAGAATTAAAGACCTCTCCTGAACAAGAGCTTCGCCGTCTCATCGATATTGTTTCCACGCTCCGTAGTCCTGAGGGTTGCCCCTGGGATATAGAACAGACACCAGAGAGTATGATTCCTTTCCTCCTTGAGGAGGCCTACGAGGTTGTAGAGAGCATTGAGGATGGCAATCAGGAGGATATACTTGCTGAGTTAGGAGACCTGCTATTGCATATTGTCATGCAAGCTCAAATGGCTGAAGAGAATAATAATTTTGAACTAAGAGATTCAATCCGCTCAATAAATGAAAAACTCATCCGACGCCACCCTCATGTTTTTGGTGACGATAACAGTAAAACAAAACGCCTGGAAGATGCCAAGGAAAAATGGGAAAAAACGAAGAAAGCCGAAGGGCGGAAAAGTTGGATTGATGGGGTGCCGAAAAATCTTCCAGGATTAATCCGTGCACAACGCGTTCAAGAAAAAGCTTCAACTGTAGGTTTCGATTGGGATGATGTTGCTCCTGCTCTAGCAAAATCACATGAAGAGATTGATGAATTATTAGAAGTGTGGCTTGAAGGGAATCAGGAACGATCGAAGGAGGAATTTGGTGATGTGCTCTTCAGTATCGTAAATGTGGGAAGATTGATGAAGCTCGATAGCGAAACTTCAATGCGCCAGGCAATCGATAAATTCGATGCCCGTTTTCGAGCTTTGGAAAAAGTGTTTGAGGTTGAAAAACGCGATATTGAAGCTGCAACCCTTGAAGAGATGGATGAAGTCTGGGACCGCATAAAACATAGTGTAGACTTTCGTAAATAATCCCGCCCACCCCAAACTTATAACTTCATTTATACATTAAGATTAATATTTGAGTTTAATAATTAAAGCTCATTTCATGTTGAATTTATCACTTGTTAATAGCAACTTAAAACTATAGTTTAGCTCAGATTTATTCAATCACACAATCCAGGAGGTTTTTTAATGGCTGACAAATCAGCAACAGGTAAACAGGGGAAACGTTATTCTGCAGAAGAGAAGGCTGAGATAGTAGCATTTATCCTTGCTTTTGACGCTGAGAATAAACGAGGTGGTATGAAAGCCGCCAGTGATAAATACGGAGTCTCCGTAGTCACCCTGAGTAATTGGAAGAAAAAAGATAAGGGTCCCAAGAAAAAGAAAGCAAAAGTTAAGAAAGTTGCCGCAAGGAAAGCTATTAAAACTGCTGTAGCATCCACTAAGGTTGTTGCTGATAGTCCAGAGGCAATACTAAGCCGTTTACAGGCAATTCGTTCTGAGATCCATAAGCTTGAAAAAGAATACGATGGGCTAAAGAAAAAACTATAGTCACTTCAAGCCTCACTTGAGGCAAAATAGTTTAAAAAGAGGTAAGTTAGCTTACCTCTTTTTTATTTATACGAACTTAAAAATCTGGAAGTAAGAAGGCTAATATTGAAAAGTCCATAGAAGGGATATGATATTGTAAAATATCAAGCTCCATGTGGCTCCAAACAGCCATCCCGCTATAACATCCAAGGGAAAGTGAGCACCGCAATAGATTCTTGAATATCCCACAAGCAGAGAGAGCGGAATCAATAGCCAGGCTGTCCAGGAAAACATAAAACTGAATGAGATGGCAAAAGCCATCGTATTTGAAGCATGATTTGAAGGAAAGGATTTCTTACCATGATTCATCACCCCTAAGGATCTGATGTCTTCAAATTGCTTCCCCGGTCTCACGCGATCAGTTTTCTTTTTCAGCAACCTAGAATTGATAGCATCTGCGACGCTGGCACTCAAGCTCCCTAAAACAAGGGCGGAAACACCTGCCTTCCAATCAAGATAAATGAGCGCCATGGCCAAGCTAAGTGTGGGAACAAGCCACCTATAGGGGTTGGAGATAGTGATCATGATTTTATCTGAATAGCCCATCGACCACTTGCTTGCAATGAGATATGTGAGGTTCAGTTCTGCTTTGGATACAGGAAGTTTAAGCATGCTTTAAAAATGAATACTCCCACACGGAATTGCTACTAATTTATACCTCACCGGAAACGGATTAACCGAAGACGAAATATGATTAGTAAGCCAGGAATAAATGTGGTGGAGGAAGTGACAATGAAATCTTTTAACCTATTAGTGTTAATGGTAACAGTATTTTTAATTGCTTGTGCTCCTCAGGAAGTACCAAGTGATCCACCACCTGTCATAGGTCAATTAAAAGTTGGGTTTGACATCGATGATACAATACTGTTTTCCCGTGACAATTTCCTCAAAGCTCCTCATATGAGTGATGATCCCGATCATGTGGACTTTGGGTGGGTAAATATGCATGACAGTCTGTATTCTGTTGTTATTCAACCAACCGCTGACTTAATTGGCTTCTTACATGCTGGTGGCCATGAGGTGTACTTCATCACAGCTCGCCCAGGAACCAATGGGGAAGCAGTGGGTCGATTTCTAAGTCTGAAATTGGGTTTTCCTGTCGTACTGGGTGAAAACTTGTTTTTTTCTGCCAAAAAGAAAGATCCTGTGAGCGGACACAGATTCACTACCAAGCATGAGCTCATCTCAAAGCTGGGATTACATATATTTTACGGTGATTCAGATACAGATATGATCGCGGCAAGTATCGCTGGTGTTCGCGGAGTAAGAGTGGTCAGGGATGCACGTTCTGTAGAAGCCTATAGTAAGAATTATTTTGGAGATACTCGGTCCGCTCCAGCACCAAAAGCACCATATTCTGAGAAAACTTATCAGCAATTTTTATCTTCTGGCGTGGGACCCTATGGGGAAACCATTTACCCCATATATTTTGCAGAGCCTGCAGTATCTGATTAATTCTGTAGTGGAATAATCTCTACGCTAAACACTCTGAAAAGATTCTGCTCTACATTCATGTTAGTAACAGGAAGTGTTTCCTGATTGAGCATGAGTGAGTTTTTTCCCTGCTTGAAATGAGCTTTTGCCCATGAAGTGGTGGAAAGTCTATCCCAGCCTGCCGTATGGGGAAAACTGATCATTTGTTCCAGCCACCAATTGTTAATCACCAGCTTAGCCAAGCCACAAGTATTGCCAGTATTTATAGGTCCGGAACCATTGCTGTATACAAACCGGATTAGATAGTTCCCTTCTGAGGGAACCTCAAAATCCATATCAATGAAGGCATTTTCCTCTCCTATCTCAATGTAATAGGGTTCCTTCGCGCTCAGCATCAATGTTGCTGAGGGTCCCAGGTAATGGGGCTTGGTTGGCAAGCTCATCTGACCTGTTGAATCGATTGACCGTGTTGTAAAGAAACCATTTAGGGAGTCAGAGATCATGATTGTGGGCTGGTTGAGTGTGTCAAGATATCGGCCGTTGAGCTCAATGATGCCCTGACCAGAATTTGAGGTCCAGGTTAGGGTGTCATTTGACCAGAATATATCAGGGGCATCTGGCAACAGATGATCCGCCAATTCGATCCCAGGCTCTGATGGTGTGACGACCTTTTCCAATTCGATGCGAATATCCAATGCTTCACCATCCAGGTGAATCGGATTGCCAACTTCGTGAGGGTTGCCATTAATCGTCATGGAGAGAATGTGTGACCCTGAACCATTAATCAATATGGTGATGGGTGTATGATGGAGGGTGAGATTTGAAAGTGAGAATCTATCCCACTCAAAGGGGTTGTTTGGTTCAAGCAGTAGGTCAAAACTCTTTCGATCAAAATCATAATTGATGGTAATTCCAAATAGACCTTTATAAATCGCTCCCAGCCAACCTGCGACGCTCCAGAGCTGTCGATCTGAATTGATTTGTGTTTCATCTGGTCGGCCAGAATTGTATTCAAAATTCTCACGGTGTGACATGAACAATGTGGCGGATCGGATCAGACTATTAAACCCATGGACATAGGCCTGGTTATTTTCAGCCTGCTTTGCCGCCAGGAGTCCATAGGTTTCTACAAATGGCCATATCGCTTTATTGTGATAGGGAGGGGCATGGGGGAGCTGATGTGAGATAATGGGTGTTCCAAATTGAGTACGCGGGTAACTGGCCACAAGTTGCGAGTCCAGGTTCGTGAATGAATTCAGATATAGAATACCTAGAGATTCTCCCAAAATATCACGATGAGAGGCCGGAATCCATGTCGGTGTGGCCATTATGTAGCTGGCGGGGGCATTGAGATCTGGACTCCAAAAATGTCTCAGAATATTGTGATCAAGACGTTGAATAAGCTCAGGCCAGGACCGAACAATGTCCTGGTGGTTTTCTGACAGTGCCAGGCCAATCTCCAGGGCTCTTTTGAAAATGATGTTTGTGGAAAGGGCATGTGAGGAATGAATATTTGAGGGCGTCATCCAGGTAGGATAGGTCTGTTCTCTCCAATCTTCAAAACTTGTTTCACCCTGAAGCATCCCCGAAACCGGATCTCTATTCCAGAGCAGATCCTCCTGGAGGGCCTGTATAACAGGTTCTCTGATTTCATTGAGCCAATCCTCATCTCCAGTTGTCAGGAAGACTTCCCAGGCTGCTATGGTCCAGATATGGCGATCACTTGAAACTGGCCATGATCCACCCGTACCAGTATCCTGAATTATTCTACCTGAATTGCTGAGTTTTGCACGGAGGCTGGTTTTCATGTTTTCAGGAAAAAGATAGGCCAGGGAAAGCTGACCGGCGAAAGAGAGATCACGGGTCCACACACCTGCCCACTCTTTACCAGCTGAGAAAGCACCATCATCACGGATATTCAAAACAGCTTCTTCCAAAGCAAGATTGGTGAGTGCTTCTAACAGGGGCGCTTCAGGACTTGAAAATATTGGTAAATGTGAGATGTCCTGACTGAGAGTCCAGCTTCGATCCACTATTTTAGGGTCAGCGGGCTCGAAACTTAAAGTCAATTCATAGATGGAATCCTGGTCAAGATCCTGGAAACGAAGATGTTCGGGAGGTTGAGGATAATCCCAAATCCATTGAAGGGGAGCGGTCCCTCCGGCCAGGTATAATCCGGTAAACTCTTTTTCAGTGACAGTATCATTGGTGGCAGTGATAAAATAATTTTGAGCTTCAAAGGATTCCAGGACGGGACGCATATCCACACGGAAATAAACATTGGTCGCTTGTTGAATTGTTGAGGGGGTTCCAGGAGGCATGGGAGACTGGACTCCAAACTTTAGCGTGGGTGCGTAGAACTCAGTAATGCCTTCAGGAACGATGAGATAATGATCCTGACCAAATCCAGCCTCGTTGTCATCACCATTCAGGCTGAGTTTAAAAAGGATGGGTTGTGGGATTGATGTATCCAGCTCCATGGGATAATTGGATATCATTTGAGTGGGACTCAGGGCACGAGCCAGGTATTCACCTTCTTCAACGGATTTTGAATCAATCTTAAATGGTGAGTCACTGCGATCACAACACGTGAGTAGGGCCAAGAGCAGGCTAATAAGCGAGATAAATCTATATTTCATATCTTCCATCCTTTTCCATGCCCTAAACTAATTATTACAGGAGGGATGGCTATTTTCTTTGTTGCAAATTGTGTTTGAGCTAGAAAAACTGTGGAAGCTGAAAGCAGTTATTGAATTTTGAAAAACAAACTATATATTACAAACCGACCAGTCGGTATGTTGAATCATTTTGCTTATTGACCTCAAGATTATATTTTGAAGAATAACACGTAATTGTTGATTATTTGATTTCAATAGATGTTTAGATCAATTGAGAAGGAGCTAAGAATGAAGATTGTTGTATGTGTCAAGCAGGTGCCTGATACTGAAACAAAAGTGGTCATTGGTGGTGATGGATTATCCATTGAACCAGCTGATGTTAAATATGTCATGAATCCATATGACGAGTTCGCTGTTGAAGAAGCACTCAAGCTTAAAGAAGCTGCAGGTGAAGGGGAAGTCATTGTTCTCACACTTGGCAGTGAAGAAGCACAGCCTGTCATGCGGACTGCCATGGCTATGGGTGCAGATAGCGGGATCCTTCTCAAGGCAGAAAACGCTGCACTCGCCGATGGCTTATCTGTTGCCAAAGCCCTGGCTGATGAGATAAAAACACTTGAAGCAGATCTTATCCTGACCGGAAAAATTGCAATTGATGGATATGGTCATCAAGTAGCCAGTATGTTGGGTGAATTGCTAGGTATGCCAGTGTTGCCCACTGCCAAGACTTTGGAAATTGCTGATGGCGTTGCCACGATTCACAGAGACATTGAGGGCGGCAAGGAAACAGTTATTGCAAAGACTCCCTGTGTTATCACCGCTGAAAAGGGTTTAAATGATCCGCGTTATCCAGCCTTAAAAGGCATTATGCAAGCCAAACGCAAACCACTTGAGATCAAGGATATTGAAATTGATACCGGTGGGATTGAAATTCTGGAAATGACCTATCCAGCCAAGAAGCCTGAAGGTCGTATTGTGGGTGAGGGTCCAGAAGCAGCAGCTGAACTGGTCAAATTGCTTCGTGATGAAGCTCAGGTCATATAGGAGGTCCTCATGAGTAATATTCTAGTTTTTGCCGAACAACGTGACGGACAATTAAAATCATATGCCCTAGAGGCAATATCTGAAGGTAGACGTTTAGCTGATGGAGCAGGGGGAACTCTATCAGTATGTGTAATCGGTGCCGGAATAGCAGATCTCGGTGCTACAATAGGTAACTATGGTGCTGATAAAATTCTCATGGCTGATGATGGTGGGCTGGCAGTTTATAGCCCGGGTGCCTATGCAAAATTGTTAAAGGACGCCCTCACCAGCAGCGCTGCAGAAATTGTTTTGCTTAGCTCTTCGGCTATGGGTCGAGAATTGGGAGCCATATTGGCCGCCAAAGCTGATGCCAGCCTTTTGAGTGATGTGGTCGAGACAACCTGGGATGGTGATCATCTTGTTGTGAAAAGACCGGTCTACGCAGGGAAGGCTTTCCTGAAAGTTGCCGCCAAAAAAGCTCCAGTTCTTGTAACATTGAGACCTAATGTGTTTGCAGCTGAGGAAAAATCTGGTGCTGGAACAGTTGAAAATATTGCTGTGGCACTGGGCGATGCGGAATCACAGGTGACTGTAACCGAAACGGTTATGAAAGCCAGTTCCCGACCTGAACTCACAGAAGCCAGTATTATCGTCTCTGGTGGTCGTGGGATAGGTGGACCTGAGAATTTTAGCATTATTGAAGAACTTGCAGATAGCCTGGGGGCCGCGGTTGGTGCCTCACGTGCTACTGTAGATGCAGGATGGCGTTCACATGCCGATCAAGTTGGTCAAACGGGTAAAACCGTCTCTCCCAATTTATATATCGCCTGTGGAATCTCAGGTGCGATTCAGCATCTGGCTGGAATGAATTCATCGAAGTGTATCGTAGCAATCAACACAGATCCTGAGGCTCCCATCTTCAAGGTTGCCAACTATGGGATTGTTGCTGATCTGTTTGATGTTGTTCCTGCGCTGAATACCGCATTCAAGGAACTTCTCGCTTAAACTCTTTTTCCCTGTTATTTCCAAAAAGAGGCTGGCTTTCTGCTGGCCTCTTTTATTTTGAAGCAGGTAGTTACTGTTGACTATAGGATCATTAGAATTTTTCTACAACGAACGGAACGAAGTCGACGAACCTTTTATAGTAGGTTTTTAAATCAGTTTCAACAATTGTGAGAAATACATAAAATTAAATTCGTATTTTTCGTAAAACCTGTCTTTCGAAACCCATAGGGTGTAGACAGATTCGTTGTAAAGATTGTGGAGTAGATAACTACTGTAGGACGATATGATTATTAGAACTTTTTTTACAACGAACGAAACGAAGGGGACGAATCTTTTAATGGGTTTTAAACTCAGCTTTCACAACTGTAGGAAATGTTCAAAAAGAAATTCGTTATTTTCGTAAAATTCGTTGTAAAGAGTTTACGAATATATGAAATGAGGAAAAATGTTAAATCCCCGTGGAATATTGTTTGATCTAGATGGAACCCTGGTTGATACCAGTCGTGATATCACTTCAAATATAAATAGAGCATTTAAAGCAATGGGATACCCACAATTATCCCACGAAACCATATTATCGCATGTTGGTTATGGTGCACATTATCTAGTACAGAAGTGCTTACAAATAAATTCCCCTGAGATCAAAGTTGATGACAAACTGGTCACACAAATATGGGAAAAATTTCGTGAATTCTATCGAGTACACATTATTGATGAAGCTCAACCTTATCCAGGTGTGGTTGATTTTTTAAGAAATGAAAAACGACCGATGGGAGTGATATCAAATAAACCAGAAGAGATGGTAAAAGCGGTTTTGAGAGAACTACATCTTGATCAGCATTTCAAGTTTTGCTGGGGTCGAGATACTTTACCTGTTTCTAAACCTGACCCAGAAGTGATTCGATATGGTATCCACGAACTGGGAATAGATCTGCCTGCGGATGTATGCATGTTGGGTGACAATCCGGTGGACACCATTGCAGCAAAAGGAGCCGGCGCCATCTCAATTGCTTTGAGCTATGGTTTTTCATCTGTGGAAATGCTTGAAAAAGAACAACCAGATTTTCTCTTCCACAACTTTGAGGAATTTGTCAGGACCATTCAATCCAGCTGACTCACCTGAAGCGTTCATATTTTCGTTAGAAAAACTCCATATTTCATCTTGCATAAGTCATTGTTCTCACTCAATCCCCGTGCAATTTATTCAGATGGAAAATAACATATCAAAGTTAGGTCAAACATGATATACAGACTCATTTCAGCGCACATTCTCATACTCACAATAGCTCTGGGTTCAATCCCAGCAAAACCCGGTGTCATTCCTTCTGAAAAGGTGAAACTGCAACTCGAAATCATGTCTGAGTCCTATACCCAGGGTGGTTTAGCAGCAAAAATGCAAAGGGTAAAGGCGGCCAATATTCAAGCTGCAGCAAATGGTACTCGAGACCTTCGAGAAGATGTCTATGGTAGTTTCCCAGTTATTTTGGGATCATATACTGACTCTGATGACAATCAGAATGTAATTGAACAACTACAACAGGAGTTGTTTGATGGTCCCTGGCCCACAATAACAATGGCAGAGCATTATGAGCAAATGTCATACGGTCAATATCATTTATCAGGAACGGTCTATGGCTGGTATGAATTAGGTCATGAAAGCGAATATTATGAGGGTTCTCAAGTACCTGGTGAATATGACAATGGTTTCTTTCAGCCCCCTGGCGGAGTCGGAGATTTTTTAACGGAGTCGCTTAATCAGGCTGATCTGGAAATAGATTTCACACAATATGATAATGATGGCCCGGATGGAATCCCCAATTCTGGTGATGATGATGGCGATGTAGATGCAGCTTTCTTTGTTCATTCTGGTCGGGGGGGAGAATCTGGTGGACCTTCAATCTGGTCTCATAGATGGGTTTATTCCTCTGCTTCTGGTACAGGCGCAAAATATGCGACCAATGATACTGGTTTCAATGGTCAACCGATTAAAGTTCAGGACTACATCATGCAACCTGCTGTCGCTGGCGGTAGTCAGGGAAGTGGGGGCCTCATCGAAATTGGTGTATTTTCGCACGAATTTGGGCATGCATTAGGTTTGCCTGATCTATATGATACAGACTATTCATCTGATGGTGTTGGAAGCTGGTGTCTTATGGCCAGTGGTTCATGGAGTTCTGCTTCCAGTCCCGTGCATTTATCCGCCTGGTGTAAGGAAATGCTGGGATGGACTATTCCAATAATGCCTAACCAGAATATCCAAAATTTTGAATTCCCTAACGCTGAGGAGAACTCCTTTGCTGTTAAACTATGGACTCATGGCGAGTTGGATCCATTTATTGGAAATTATAGCCATGGGCAGGATGTTGGCCAGGAATATTACCTCATCGAGAATCGACAACGAATTGGTTCTGAACAGCACTTACCTGGTACGGGTCTGGTTATCTGGCATATAGACAACTCCAGAACTACCAACAGCAATGAAAATCACCGCATGGTTGACGTCAAAGCTGCCGATGGACATTTCAATGGGTCCAATAGTGGCGACAGTTGGCCTGGCTCTACAAATAACCGGAATTTTGACTTTGAAACCATTCCAACTTCCATTGGCTGGGGAGGTGTAAATACTGAAGTAGCCCTTCTTAACATCTCAGATTCAGAGAATACCATGTGGGCAGATATTGAAGTTCATGAATCCAATCCCCACCTGAGAATCACTGACATGCTTGTCTCTGATTTCAATGGAGACAACATTTTTGCTCCTGGAGAAAATGTGATGATATGGCTTATCGTAGAGAATACGGGAGCCATGGCCAACAATGCTACAGCAACCTTGTCGATAGAGGGTAATGCAGTGGATATCGTTGGGGGAGTCATTGAATTCAACCCCATCGATTTTTTGGCAACCAGCACATCCAACCAGGCTTTCGAATTTAATATCAGCGACACGCTGTCACCTGGTCCAGTTTATTTTGAGATAAGTTTTTCATCTGACGAAATCACAGAGCCAGAAATACAACATATTGAGCTATTATTGGGTCTTCCTGAAATTGTACTCATTGATGATGATGGTGTTCTAGAAGGAGCTACAGATTACCAGGCCTACTTCACCAATGCCCTGGAATCAGCTGAACTTGTTCATGTGGTTTGGGACCTTGAGGAAAGGCCATTGCCTGATTTGGAATGGTTGGATGATTTTCCAGCAGTTATCTGGTTTAGCGGTGATAATCCGGCACCACTGGGTGAAAATAGTACCATTCTTGTAGCCGATTATCTGGATGGGGGTGGGAATATCCTGATGACCGGTCAAAATATGGCCAGCGGCGATCTTTCCGTTGAGAATCTCTTGATCGACTATTTTGCTGTGGATTTAATTGCAGATGATATCAGCACGCCAAATGTATATGGAGATCCAGGACATGAGTTTTTTGATATCAATGATCGCTTTGCCATTGGGAGTTCGGATGCTGCGAACAATCAGATTGCATCAGACTCATACAATATTCTTGAGGGAGGATCATCCATATTCATGTACCCCTTCCTGGGTGGCGCATCAGCTGGATCATCTGTAAAAAATGATACTTACTCCTCGGTGATGCTAGGATTTGGTTTGGAAGCATTAACTCATTTTGGGAGCGAAACTGACGCTTCCCGCGGGGAAGTCATAGTACGGCTACTGGACTGGATGAATGCACCCACGACTTCAAATATTGGAAACTCACTTGAAGTGCCGGAAACTTCAGGTATTCGTTCGAGTTACCCCAATCCTTTTAATCCAGCCATTCAATTTGACATCGATATGGCAACCAGTGAGACAGGCCTGTTATATATCATGAATATCCGTGGTGGTCTCGTTGAAACCATCGAGGTACAACAGTCAGGCAGTATGAGCTGGGAACCTTCGGGGAGCCTGGCAGGTGGTGTATATTTTGCCAGATTACTAGTGAATGGCAAGAGCGTGGGTACTCTGGAAAAGATCACCTACCTGAAGTAAGTACCCCTCTAGTCGACTGATAATTTCTCAAACAGGATAGATGTATCCATCGCCATTGCCTATGGTCTGACTATATTCCTCGTATGAGTATGGATATTTCATATCATGTTTAAGCGATTTATCTCATGGCCGTATATAGGCCCGCTGGCTATAGTGTTTGCAGCTTTTCTGTGGTCAATTGATGCCCTCCTAAGACAATCTCTTTACAGTCTACCCAGTATATTCATTGTTTTCTCAGAGCATAGTCTGGGACTCATTATTACCCTTCCCTGGCTCATTAAGTTTTGGCCCAAAATAAAGACTTTAAACCGTAAGACATGGATATCCATATTCTGGATAGCAGTTTTTGGAGGATTGCTGGGTACCTTGGCTTATACCCGGGCACTTAGTTATATCAATTACATTCATTTTTCAGTTGTGGTTCTTTTACAAAAGCTTCAACCCATATTTGCCATCATCCTGGCTAGAATTATCCTCAAAGAACGATTTAAAGGTAGATTTTATCTCTGGGCAGGGGTTGCTTTAGTTGGTAGCTATTTTGTCGCCTTCCCCAATGTCCTCCCTCAGTGGCAGGACGGTGGGAAAAATGTGTGGGCTGGACTGTTGGCCGTAGGAGCCGCATTTGCCTGGGGCTCATCCACGGTTATGGGGAAGTACAGTCTTCGAGAGCTAGACTCAAGAATTGTAACTCCATTACGTTTAGGACTTACAGCAATATTAAGTGGAGCTTATATTCTACTTTTTATGGACCTTGGATCCATTCCCCGCTTGAATTCAGAACAGTTATTCTACCTGGTGGCCATTGTCCTGTCCTCTGGTACCGTGGCACTATCTATCTATTATTTTGGATTAAAAAAAGTACAGGCCAGCCAGTCAACTCTGCTGGAAATGTTTTGGCCCATTTCAGCTGTGACCATTGACTGGGTATTTTTTGATCATGCCCTAACCTGGAGTCAGATTATGGGGGCTTTGCTGATGCTCACAGCAATCTATCGTGTCACTCGACGTCAGGGTGAGCTTCAAGAATAATCAAGATTCATCTATCTTTTTGATTGATGAAATTATTTTAATCATTTAGTCAGTTACACATCTAAGTGGCTTTTGCAAAATTGTGAAGGGCTGAACGTCTTGAAAATGGTTAGAATGCATATTATTTCTTGGCAAATTATAAACAATATTATAAAATAAATTGAAAAGATATAAGTGTAAACTGTCCCAAATTATGCTAGAAAATGCAGGATGAAATTGAACTGCGAGAAATAATTTGCAAGGCGTATTGCGGCATGTATATTCGCTGCGCCTATAGCAATGTAGGTACTTGAAAAAAGGGGCGCTTAGTTCAGTTGGTTTAGAACATCCCGACATAGGTGTCGGGAGAGTCGGGGTTCGGCCACGGAGCATCGCGGAGTAGAGATGAAGACCTGAGTATCAGGTTGAACATCAATCCCGAAGCGCTATTTTGATAAAGAGTTTTGACAACAGGGGCGCTTAGTTCTAAACGAAATCGAAGATTTCGTTGGAAAGCCAGTTGGTTTAGAACATCCCGACATAAGTGTCGGGAGAGTCGGGGTTCGACTACGGAGCATCGCGGAATAGAGATGTAGACCTGAGTATCAGGTTGAACATCAATCCCGAAGCGCTATTTTGATAAAGAGTTTTGACAACAGGGGCGCTTAGTTCAGTTGGTTTAGAACATCCCGACATAAGTGTCGGGAGAGTCGGGGTTCGACTACGGAGCATCGCGGAATAGAGATGTAGACCTGAGTATCAGGTTGAACATCAATCCCGAAGCGCTATTTTGATAAAGAGTTTTGACAACAGGGGCGCTTAGTTCAGTTGGTTTAGAACACCTGCCTTACAAGCAGGGGGTCGGGGGTTCGAATCCCTCAGCGCCCACCACACTCGATACTTCAAACGATTACCTCGATTGAAGTTCCAGCTCAGGATGCTGAAGTATCGAGTTAAAACAATCCTGAGAGCATGATAGTAAGTTGTTTTGGTAATTGTTGACTTCACCCCCCAAGCCCTTGGCCACTTCGGTGGCTGGGGGCTATTCTATTTTATAGAGGTCTTGCGAAAGTTTATAAATCTATTCACTAATTCAATTGATTATCTCGATTGAAGTTACATCATGGAATGCGATGACAAAAAAAAACGCCGGCACTCCTAAGGAGGCCGGCGTTTTTAAAATTCTTATTAGAAAGAATTATACAGCAGTAACGTTCTCTGCCTGAGGACCTTTTTCACCCTGAGTAACATTCAAAGTAACGTTTTGTCCTTCTTTTAAGGACGCATGTCCTTCACCGTTGATCGCACGATAATGTACAAATACGTCTGGACCGTCTTCTTGCTGAATAAATCCGTAACCTTTTGCATCGTTAAACCATTTGACCACACCGTTGACTAATTGATCAGCCATTCTTGAACCTCTTTCTTAATCTTAACCACTAAAGGTGGCTTTCTTCTAGCCAGTTTCTTCTGCATACTTTTGCAGAAAACATTACCATCCACTTGGACTTTCCTGGCTATGGTCTGAATATGAGGTGCAAAAACTTAAAACAAACAACCATTTACATTTTTTATTCAATTAATTTTTGGAATTATTATTGATTAGTTGCTAATAGCAACAAGTATGCTAGCTTCTTTTCATGATCACTTCTATACATCATTTAGAAGTGAGATACAGCTCAAACAGTACTAGTCTCCAATCAACTAATCCTGTAGAGCTTGGCCCCTGGCTTAGGCTGGGGGCTGTTTTTTATATGACTATTCTGCATAAATATAGACAGTGGAATATTCAATATTTTCGGAATTTGATATTATTCGATTATGTGACCAACTCTCAAGGGAGAACCACATCAACTCAAAAATTAGGGTTGACGTGTTATTTGGAATTTATTGAGATATCGATTATTTTGACCCATTGTGTGCAAAACTTGGAATATCGCAACCAATTTTGTGGTTCATGCAATCTTGATTGTAAGTGCATTTAGCACAGAAACCCTCCTCGCTAACCAAAAGACGTTACTCTACAATGATATAAGCAAAAGTGATTTGACCGTCATTACATCTGATGATGTGCGGATCAAAGGGAACCTTTACAATAATAATAATCAGGACGTGATCATATATTGCCACCCCCTGCTGGGACCCATTAACCCCACTGATTTAAATCTATTGTTGGAAGCTTTTATTGATAAGTATGATATCATTACATTTGATTTTAGGGGTCATAAGAAAAGTACCTTCGTTAGTAGCATTGGTGGAGATGAAATTCTTGACCTGAGAGCCATGATTTCGTTCGCGGTCCATCAGGGGTACACAAGAATTCATACATTAGGTGCTGGAATGGGGGGTAGCATAGCAATTAGAACCGCAGGAATATTTGGTAATGTGAACACCGTCATTGCTATTAGCCCATCAGATATCGCTCCCAACGAAGATCGAGGTGCCTTGAAGATCACCACGGATATTTTGCTGAGAACAAATTATGGGAAAGTACCAATACGACTGCTCACCAATACCCGTTTAGGAACAAGATATTCAGCTGGATATCCTAAAAACCTAATCAACAATATCTCAACTATCCCCATTCTCATCGTTCAGTCAGAAAGTGACAAAGAAAAAGGCCTATTCGATATCATTTCATCTGTTGATCTCAATACAGGTCCTCGAAACTTACTGATGACCCCAATTGATAATCGCGGTAATAAAATTATCAACCTTGAGACGTTTTTAGATATTAAGAAGTGGTTAAGAAGTACTTCAGCGAGTGCATCTGAGAATAATACGAAGCAAATTAATTTACCAGATTTCGCAATAGATCACTATCAGATCGTCATATCTGGAGATGTCCCCATTCCTGAGAAAATTATTAGAACTGCATATGAAAGCAGAATAAATAGTGGGTTGTCAATTTCGAACAATAAGTCTCCTTCCACTGATAAAATACTTGAGACCATCAAAAATGTTTTTTCTTATTATGGTTACAATCACTCCACCTTTGTTATGTCAATTCCGGAGACAGAGATTCCTGAGATAGTAGTTAAGACACCAAAAACCCACAGTGTTTCAATCCAGGGCAACAAGTGGGTGACCACTGAACATATCGAGTCGGTATTGAAAGTGGGTGAAGGCTATTACAATTCATTCGAAATTGATGCCGCAATCAGACGATTATCCGCCGAGCCAGCAATTCTAAGTGTATCCTCTCATTTTACGAAAAGAGAGGATGGTGATTTTGATCTTATCATAAAAGTTCAGGAAAAACGGTCATACCGGCCTTCCATTTCAACAAAATTTACTGATAGCGATCAATTTTATGGCTTTGGAGTCACCTGGAATGAACGAAATCCTTCTGGAATTCAAATGGCCGGAGAAGTGTTAGTCGGAGCTTTTCACGGTGACTGGCTATCTAATTTCCGAATGGGTAAAAATATATTTGGAAATAATATTCGAGTTGAAGGGTTGTTGTTTAAGGATATACAAAGCAGGGATGATCTGGATTTCGTATACTCAAGACAGGAAGATCATGAGTTAGGGGCAGAAATTTTCACCCGGTATAAGATTGCATCCTCAACTGCAGTATATTTGGGTCTTTTCGGAAAAGAATATAAGGCACTCAAAACGAGAGCTGATTTTATAGTTGAGCCAGGTAAATCATTTGGAAATTTCATTAAATTGGATATTCATGGCCAGCTACCCCTGGAAGCTGCTCCTCGCTTTGTTTGGCGTCATACCATTTATTACCAACGCTCAGGTTTAGGTGGTAATGGAGACTTTGATTTTCATACCTACCAACTGAACTTTACTGGGGAGCTGGATCTTGGGGATAATCACAAATCCAAGACAACACTGCACAGAGGATGGATTACTGGAAATGCCCCGCCCCAGGAACATTTCTCCCTGGGGGGGATGACGACCCTTCCTGCACATCCCGATGACGCCTTAGTGAATACAAAAATGGTTAGAGGGAGTCAAACTCTTACAATATCAACCAGTAAATGGATTCCTGAAACCTCCTCTCTTTCTGATCTGGAATTGGTCTTCAGCCTGAATGCGGGAACCGTTTGGGCTGATAAAATAAAAAATAGTGAATTGGGACTTATCACAGATGTCGGTTTTGAATTCAATTATATGAAAGTACTGAGACTCGGGATTGCTGGCCAAATTGGAGCCAATCAAAACACGACTCGCATATATATCGGTTGGGGAACCCATGTTTTATAATTCAGTAATTAATAAAAATTACTACCGCTCCCGTTGCATGCAGCATGCGCTATTGTTCTTCATTATGTCAATCATCATTCACTCCTGTGGATCAGTAAGAATGGAACGCAGTCTGCCCGGAAATGAATATAACGATCATGTCACCGATTATTTATCACTGGCAAACCACTTTGCACCACGTCTATATCTTCATGAAGATGAACCTTTTGAGATTGTCGCAATAATCCCAGTCCTTCACCCTGAGAAACCTGTTTTCGCATACCACATATTTTTGGAAGATGATGCTTTTATGAACTGGGGGGGGAATAAATATGATCATGAGATAGTCTGGATTGAATTTGATCCCGTTTCCTTAAAACTTGCGGATGTGAGCATGTATTGGCACCGAACTGTTTTACGTACTGAAGATTGTCTGATGGATGCCAAAGCTTCTGATCAAAGACCAAAGGTGTACATGCAATGGGGGCAACATGGCATCTTGCCATTTGGCTGGGAAAAAATCCAAACAGCTCGACCCCTCGTAGAACTGGCTGCTCATTATGGTTTGGTTACTGAACTATCCACGCTCAGGGAAAAGCAAAACATCGACAATCCCATCATATTCCAGAAATCATATCAAGAATATCTGGAGTTTACCAAATTTGTCGAAACCCGTCACTTTATTGGAAGTCAGAATCTGATCATCGCAGAATATTCTACTGATAGATTGAGATCGATTGTCGGGAAAAACATTCCATTAAAAAAGGAATGGCCCTTTTGGAATTATGAGGGTTAATCGTCCTGATCAGCGGATCCAACTCTGCAAGACATTTAAATTATTTTTGCTATGCTAATTAACCATCGCATTCCACGGTATTGATTGCGACCGAACCAATCTCCACCAGTAGCGATTTCTAGTCGCAGCGAGGGTCTCGGCCAGAGAGAAACGCCATATCCGAACGTCCGTAAATCTCCATCTTTTTGATAGAACTCCAAAACGTTATCTCCGAATTGTCCATTCCTAAAGTCTATGATGCCAGCATATAAGAAAAATCGTACCTGCAAAGATGGCAGGAGTTCGTATCCAAGTTGTGTTTTAAGGTGAAATTCATCTAGTGGTTTAATATCACCTTGTTTAAGTCGGAACTTGTACCCCACAGTAAGTTCTGAATACCAATAATTTCGCTTGCTGTAATAATCAATATAATAAAGCGGAAAAATATCGACTTGACCGTCACCAATGCGTAGACCATCCTCCCAATCCTTCTTTTTCGAAATGGGAATTTTGATTCTTATGGATGATGAAGACACAAAGGGGATGGCTAGCCATCTGTGCTGAATTGTCAGCCAAATATCTCTGATTGCGAATCGATGAATGGGATCGTACCTAATCTCCGGGTCTATCTCTTGGTAGGTCCAAATAGGTGGTATGATGGCACCAATGGACAATGCGCCCGTAAGACCATATTGTATATGAATGGGCATTTCAAAAGATAAAAGTCCGGTGACTGTATCTAAATTGGCAGGTTTTCTATTATCCAAAAAATGTGCACTGGTAAAATAGATGTTTGGATTTATTCTCAATAGAAACCTTGATTTGGGTGCTACAGAGGCATCAAAATCACCGGCATCAAGATTTACACTGAATAGACCCATGAGGAGGAATAGTGCGATGACTACCCTGTGATATTGGGTAGGCTTGAGAGGAAACTTAACCAAATACATTTAACACCTCTCCGTCATAGTTTGGGATCCCCAGATATTTGAGATATGTGGGGTATAGATCAATTGAACGTGCAATTTCTATATTGCCCTGTTTGATGCCCGGCCCTGCCAATACACATGGAACCATTACCTCTGCTTTCTCCAGACTTCCATGACTTGCCTTATGATGGGTTCCGGGACTTAGAAAATCCCAGCCTGGTTTAGAAGAGATGACCATATCACCACATCTTGGCGAATCAAATAGTTGAGTAATTTGAAAGGGTGCATCAGGGTAGCTCGACGAGGTGGTTGCAGAAAACCAGGTATCTTTGTCATGAAAGTTGCCATCGATGAGATTGGCGCTGCTAGGTAAAGATTTATATCCCAATGGATCTGTTCCAATAACTGAGTATCGAAAACGTGAGTATTCTCGTTCAATAATTCCTTCACCAGACTTTGAAAATATATGATAGAGATCTGGTCTTTCTCTGACCATGAGAAGACCGATTGCATCCTCATTTCTAAGCAACTCAATCAAATCTAGTCTACCTTCGCCCGGTACAAGAAAAGAACGTAATTCATCATATTCAATGGGTCGATCCCATGAGTAGCTCTGGGTCCCGGCTCGCCCTGTTTCCGTTTCGGCAAAATAGAGGAGCCCAAAACCATTGCCGCTTAGACCACGAGCAGCATTGTGCTGTCTTAATGAATTGAATCCGTCATTGTTGGATAGATTATCCATGACGTTTAATCCATAACCCATGAGTGTTGCACGGATATCATGGGTATTTTCAGTATCTGTCAGACCATGGTCGGATACCAGTGAAACAATAGTTTTATCGTATAACTGTGCCTTATGCAATGTTTCCATGATTTGTCCTACCAAAAGATCAACTCCTCTGGCACGTTCGTAGATATCATCACTCATAGGGCGTAGGAAGTGGGCAAGGTGATCTAGTGAAGGTAACCAGACGAATGAATATCGCGGGATAGTTCCCCCTCCAAGATAGGCATCCTTGAATATTGCTACCGCTTCCTCATCTGCCTGAACCCAGGCAGGTAAAATATCCTGGACCATAAACCACAAAGTGGAGATTTCTGGACGATGCTTCTTAGTCGCTCCACGTGAAGCGAAATCATAAATACATAAAGTGTATTCACCAGATAGCATTTCATAAAGTGTGTAGTTGGATCGGGGAAAATCACGATCAAATAGTACATTCTCCATCTGAACATAATCCCTTGCTTCCCGATTTTTCCGATCAATCCAACGTAATCCTGGACAATTATTGTGTCCTGGCATCATACCGGTAATAAAGGGCAAGTGTGCCGATCCAGTGGTGGAGGGAAAAGTGCCCGCGCAATTATCTACAAGGGTTCCCCGATCAACCAGATGTTTTTTAATATTAGGTAATTGTCCCTTATTTAACATATCCTGGAATAAGTCAGCTCGCCATCCATCCACCAGAATAGTCACCCCATATTTGTCGTTCTGTATCATAGGACTTCCTACGCGGCGATACCCACACGCCGAGAAGAATGACGACATCATGCCCATATTTGCCAAGCCAACTCCCGTAAAACCCAAAATTTTCATAGCCTGTCTTCGATCCATAGAAAAACTCCTTTGATGTTAATTCAGGACGCTAAATCCTTGATTGAATCAATGGCTTCATCCAAAAACAGAATGTGTAGATAAAAATTGTTTGGATATCAATTGAAACTCCCCACCAGGCTCAGAACATTTCCAATTATTTGCTAGAATCCCACCTTATACTGGGTGTATAAAACGTAATTCTAGCAGCATGTTTGCAGGGTATCGCCAGTACTTTGAATTCACCCTGAAGGCTTGCAAGCCTATTCTATATGTCTGGCTATTTAGAGTACATAGTAAATTGAAAATGTTACGCTTAAGTTAAAATAATCTGGAGGTTTTAGTAAGGTCTTTTTAGATTAGAGCCATGAAACGACTGCTCCCCCAATGACTTGTCGTAGAGGGTTACAATGTTGAGAACAAATAGATTCATGTTGACCAGAAAATTACTGCGGGCAAGTGTCCTGCTTCTCCTCCTAGTTCAGGGTCTCTCCCAAGAGACGGTTGAGCGTCCCAAAATTGGATTGGTCCTCTCAGGGGGCGGTGCCAGGGGATTTGCTCATATAGGTACTTTAAAACTCCTCGACTCACTAAACATTCCCATCGATTATATCGCTGGCACCAGCATGGGCGGAATTATTGGTGCCTTTTATTCCATCGGATATGATGGTGTTGAGATCGAAAGACTCATTCGAAATATGGAATGGGAACATTTCTTTTCAGATGATCCCCCGCGTGAATTGCTCCCATACTATGAACGGAAGAATGATGGTCGCTTTCAATTTGAATTCGAAATTAAAAATGGCCTGCCAGTCCCTCCTGATGGCCTGATTAGTGGGCAAAAGATCCTGCTGGCATTGTCAGAGCTGACTTATGCCTATGAAAATGTTGAGCATTTTGATCAACTGCCCATCCCTTACAGATGTGTGACAGTGGATCTCCTCACCGGGAAGGAAGTGGTGTTAGATTCAGGCTCACTTTCAAAAGCCATCAGATCCACCATGTCAATTCCAACCCTCTTTGATCCAGTAGAATGGGGGGATTCCCTGCTCATTGATGGAGGGTTGCTGAATAACGTACCTGTAGATGTGGTGCGGGATATGGGAGCTGATGTTGTGATCACCAGCAATGTAGGTCGATCCATTCGCAGTCGAGATGAGTTAAATACGCTCCTGGAAATTCTGGAACAAACTATTTTCATCGCTGAGTACAATAGGGAGGAAGACAATTTACCCCTGTCCGACCTCATCATCACCCCAGAACTTAACAAGTTGAATGCAGCTGATTTCCGCAGAAAAAATGTAGATGACATCATTCAGGAGGGCAATCGGGCGGCCAATGCCAAGCGTCATGACCTGGAGCAACTTGTCCGAGAACATCAACTCGCCATGCCTTCAAGCCAGTTCGCCAGCAAAAAAACACCAAGTCAATTGTATGGATTGCAGGTCATGGGGAACACCACACTGCCTTTTAACTATTTGTATGAGTTATCTGGACTCACTCCTGGTGACTCCATCACTGCAGAGATTGTTGAAGACCATCTGAGAAGTATGAGATTATCTGAAAGAGTCAGGGACGTAACTTATTCTGCCTACCTGAATAGCACCGATGGCGTCAATATCAAATTGCATGTGGTTGAAAATGAGTATCCCAAGATCGATGGGATTGTGATTAAAGGGAATCATAGATTGCCCTTTTCATACATATATCAAAAACTGGATATCCATCGTGGTGATGAATTCAATCCGCGGCAGATAGCCGAACGCATTACCCAGCTCTATGGATTGGGCGTCTTTAAGCACATCCACTATGAGATAGAACCGCTTGATTCAAAGTTTTTAAAATTGACAGTGGTTGTTGAGGAACAGGCCCTGGATGTAGTACGCCTTGGTCTACGCTATGACAATTACTTTAATCTTGTGGGAGCGATTGGCGTTGTCCATGAGCATCTCTTTCTTCCAGGATTACGACTTGAGGCAGAATATCAATTCGCAGGACTTAGTAAATTTGAATCCAGACTTCTCTACCCCTTGAGTTTTGATGGATTCATGATCTATCCGTTGTCGAAATTGAGTTTTCAAAATATTTCAAGATCCATTTACTCAACAGCCGGAGAGCACCTTGCCATATACGAGGATCAGCGGCGACAACTAGGAATTGGTTTGGGTGCTCATCCCCAACCCAGTATGGTGCTGGAGGTTGACCTCAGTTTTGAAAAAACGAATATAAATCCAGAGGTTGGGCAAAGTGGCCTTTCTGAGTGGCAGGATGAATTTAGCTATCTCAATCTGTATCTTGGAATTGATGATCTGGATGAAGTATTGGTACCAAATTCCGGCAAGCGAATTGAAATTGAATATCAGGGCAGTCTGTCTTCAATATGGGGAAGTGGGAAATACACACGTTTTGAAATAAGCTCTGATTTTTACGATGAGAATTCCAGCCGAGATAATATCAGATTTAAAAGTCGGATAGGCGTTCTTGAGGGTAGTGACTCATTGTTTTATAAAGGTTTTCATACTCTGGGTCCTGATGATTTTGTGGGTTTGGACTACTATGAGTTAACAGGGAAGCGGATTTTTCTGCTAAGGATGGACTATCGTAGAAACCTGGCACCCGATTGGTATTTCAAATTGATTTATAATGTTGCTCCAAACCCCAGTATTGGGGATGAGACGATTTATCCTTTTAAATCACATGCACTCAATGGTTTTGGGGCTTCATTACTCTACAATTCCATCCTTGGACCTGTAGAATTCACTTTGAGCAGGGGTGAGAGTGTCAATAGTGAAGGCGAGAAGTCCTGGCACAATCAATCCTACTTCACAATGGGGTTCAAGTTTTAATGCTCTATTAAGCAAGAGAAGAAAATGAAGTTATTGGGATTCTCTTCTTCCCATTTACTTCGCAATAATATTCTTGCAAAGCAATGTTAGTAGGTATAAACTAACTGCACAATTTATGAATAGGCTTGATACCAAAACCCGGCAAAAACAAATCATGGATGTTTCCTTGAATCTGATCAAAGAAGGTGGGATTCAAAACTTGACTATGAAGCGTATCGCGGAACGGGTCGGTATTTCTGAACAAGCCATCTATCGGCACTTCAACAGTAAGCAGGACATACTTTGCTCCATCATTAAGTATTTCAATGAGCACTTTGAGAATGTATTCAAATCTATAAGTCAAATACCTACGGTGGAAAAACGAATGTCAGCATTTATTGATGGTCATCTCGCATATTTCCAGGCCAATCCGGCCACTGCGGCTGTCATTTTCTCTGAAGAAATATTTCAGTACGACTCAAAACTTGCTCAGAAGGTTAACGACCTGGTTGAGAAGAGAATTTCTGTTATCTCAAAATTTATTACCCTGGCACAGCAAGAGGGTGCCTTCAGAAAAGATCTCAACGCCGATGACATGGCCTTTATCTTTTTAGGCAGCATACGATTTCTGGTGACAAACTGGCGCTTAGGTGGATTCAAATACGATCTCACTAGCAGAGGTGCATCTCTCAAAAAGACACTGTTGAATTTGATCGGTTAGCAGGACTTTTTTTATTTGTTTATGTTAGTATGCATCAACAAACATAAACAAGGGATACTCACTTTTAAGCAATCTACTTGAACATTCCGTTCAAGTTTAATAGGAGGAAAACACGATGTTTAACAAAACCACACAACTTCAGAGAACGATTCTTGGAGTAACTGCGGTTCTGGCCGGTCTGTTTATGATGTACCTGGCACCAACTATGGGAATGAAAACGCTTAAGATTGCCCTTGAAAATGTCATGGAGCGCTTGATACCCTTTGACCCTGATTTTTATCCTGCCGTACCTATTCTAGGTGCCACCTATGGTGTATGGCTCGTACTCCTTTGGCTAGGGGGTGCATTCTCACTGGTACTAGCCAAGAAAGTTTATGATGGAGAAGATTGGGCCCGGGGAACCATCCTTGGAATCTTTGCCATTCCTTCTGTAGCTGGTATGACCATGTTCATCCCCTGGATGGTACTGGTTGTAAGTGATTACTCAACTGGACCGGTTGCTGGAATCTTACCTCCACCTGAAAATCTTCCTGCGCCACCGGTGCTTCCTGTCATGATCTTTGGTTTAATCTTTTATTTTACAACGCTGCTCGCTGATGGTGATACTATCAAAAATAAGATACTGAAGCTCGTTCCATACACAGCAATAGGTGTTGTTGCTGGAATGGTGTTTATGAATGGACAACATGGTGTTCGTTATTTCATCTTTATCCCTGAGTATCTTGATTTTACCTCATCTTTTCACCCTCTGGGTAATTTTTATACCAATCTGGATCACTATGATGCCCTGGCATTAGTGAAAACGTCTCAGGCTCAGATTGATGCAGGTCAAATCACTAAGACAACAGAAGCAATATATGACGCAAATACCCTTACTTTGTTATTGGGTGGATTTATGAACTACCTGTCATCGGCACTTATGATCATTTCGATTCCATTTCTCGCCTTAAAGAAAAAGATTGGCTATTACTTGGTTCTAGGCACTGCACTGGCAACGGCCTTGATCGGATTAGACGGATATATCGTGCGTCACTCCTTTGAATGGTTGGTCGGTGGCTTTATGTCATTTGCGTTGTTTATCATTTTCCAGCTTCCAATCTTCAAGCCTTTCTATCTAAAACCTGAAGACATTTAACATCTGTGAATTAGTATACAACCCTATTATTATAATGGGGTTGTATACCTGATTCAATTCATGGATGGAGCAAACTCAATTTTTATTCTTAAATCAGACAATATTATCCGAATAATAGGGTTGGCGGCATGGTAGTTGCCATTGTTAGATATATTGAAAACAAATAGAAATTGTCATGACTGCGGATGTTTTAACCAAGTCGCAATTAATTAGTGGGAATATAATTATGAAGAAAATTAAAGACTTGTTTCACTTTTTCTTTCAATCCACAAAAGGTCTCATCCTTCTGGGAATCACTTCTATAAGTGTGATTACTGCAGTATGGGGAATGTTATCAGGACCCATGGTCGAATGGGGAGTGAGAGATTTTGTTGTCGATTTACTGGGCATGGATTTGCAAAGTGTCGAACGCTCAGGCAGAATTATTATGCTTTACCATGTTATAGCCATGATCGTAACGGCAATTGAAGTTTATATGATTACCTCAATTGTACCAATGCGCAGACACCAGAGAGCCAATATCAATAACACTATCACCGTAGGCTGGATCACCACCACCATTTTTGGACTGGCTTTTGGATATTTTGGACACAATTATTTTTATCATGGTTTGTTCCTGGTGGGGCAATCCTTGATCTTTTTTGCAGGATTATTACTGACAGCTGCCCTGTATCCCTGGAGAAAACATTTTTTGGTGGAAGACAAGGAATATGCACATACTAAAAGTGGATATGACCTGGAGCGGATGGCCTTTTTTATTATGGCAGTCTCCATGTTGATATCTGCTGGTTTTGGTGCTGTAACAGGTTCTTTCTGGAGCAACGGCCATGAAACTTTCCTGGCTGAGGATCTCATCCGAGTTCCGGATAAGACAGCGCTGCAGAAGGCAGTTATTGGTCACCTCCATATCATGTTGACTCTTATTGCTGTAGCCATCACCCTGATAGTGGGACGCTGGATGGACTTTAAGGGTAAGTTGCACAAAATCGCTATGCCCACCATGATGTTCGGTACCGCAGTTATATCAGGTGGGGTCTGGTCTGTAGTCTGGACCCACATGGCTCATACCTTTATCTATGTAGGTTCTGTATTTGTCATGTTTGCCGCTTTACTCCTGGTGATATACTCATGGGGCAAGCTGATCAAAGATCGGACTGCTGAACTGGGTCTTGAGAATCCAACTTTTGGCCAAAAGTTTATCGCCCTCTTCCATGACCCTATCAAGTTTGGACCCTTCTGGCAAATGGTCTTTATGAATTTCACGGTAAGTGGTGTGGGTATTTTCATGGCCATCAAACTCGAACAAATCTTTCGAGTCTGGCCAGCGCGTGAAGAACGTATCACCCTGACAGGTCACTGGCACATACTCTCTGCCATCATTGCAACCATCATTCTAATGTATTACATAGATATAGCTGGCATTAAGGGCAAAATGAGAAAATGGTTGGGCTGGACCATCATTATTGGTTCAGATATAGCCTTTGGTGCTGCAACCATCTTCTCCATGAAACGTCTGTTCGTAACAGAGTACTACCAAACTCCAGTAGTCAATTGGACCATGCTGGCCATGGATTTCGGACTGGGAATTATCCTGGTTCTAGTTGGTGGAATTCTGATCTGGCGCCTAAAGGATCTATTCAGTTCTGATGGATTGTGGTCTAAAGAATCAGCCTCACCTGAGTTGGATCTGGAAAGGACTTCAGTTTTAACCCAGGCAGGCCGAGACGCCATAAAAAAGGAGATGGAAATATGAGAACTTTACAAAATACCTTTTTCATTTCCTTGTTGGTTATAACTGGTTTGTTTGCAGAAAAACCAATGAAATTTGTAGACACGGGTATCAACCCCAGTACCTGGGCGCTGGTTCCTGCTGGCGAATTCTATTTTGGTCAACATCAGCATGTCGTGGATATTGATTATGATTATGAGATCATGATTACTGATGTGACAAATCGACAATATGCCAACTATCTCAATGAAGCTCTTGAGAAGGGGACTGTCTATATCAAGCGAGATACGGTTTGGGGGTATCATCCTGGTGATCCCTTTGATGCTTACCTCCATGAATACGAAATCCCAGCTGGAGATTATCCCCACGTTCCTATAACCAATCCAGGTCTGAGATTAGACTATGAAGGTGGAATGTTCAACCCGAAAACTGGATATGGAAACCACCCCATGGTTGAAGTCAGCTGGTTTGGCGCCAAAGCATATGCAGATTTTTATGATTATCGTTTACCCACTGAAAAAGAATGGGAAAAATCAGCCCGGGGAACAACCACAGACGATTATCCCTGGGGTAATACGGTCCAGCGAAATCAGGCCAATTTTGTGAGCAGCCATAATTTGTTTGAGAAAATGTTTGGCGATGTTGTAAAAACAACCCCGGTTGGCTTTTACAATGGTAAAAACTATGATGGATACCAAACCATGGAAGGAATCACTCCCTATGGTCTCTATGATATGGCTGGAAATGTGTATCAATGGACTGGGGATGATCATCCCAAGGTCCACTACCGCTATATGCGGGGAGGCTCATATCAGAGTTATGAGTATAGCCTTCGAGTATGGCCTCGAAATAGTGCTGGACCAGAACATACCAGCATGAGTCTTGGATTTCGATGTGCGCGAACTCCCGTACAGATGGAAATTGCTCCAACTGACACGAGCGAATAGATAAATAGGCGGTCCTCATGAACCTGTTGTTGGCAGATCGCCTATCATTTTTGATAAATAAAACCAATTGATAAAGGCAGTATCACAGACGTGTTTGCAAAACTAAAGCATTATTGGCCACTCATAAAAAGTTTACAGACTGGTCTACTTATTCTCACCGGTTTGGCTGGATATGTTTCAGCTCGTTGTCCTGTCTACAACCTTACCACTATTGTAGGTCTCATCGGCAGTCTATTCCTAGCTGTGAGTGGATCCACCATCCTAAATATGGTCTGGGATCGTGATATCGATGCTAAAATGAATCGGACCAGCAATCGTCCGCTACCCATGGGTCTCATCAAACCTCGAGAAGCCTGGGTTGTAGGTTTGGGGATATCTATCCTGGGTCTATCCTGGGCAGCTACCATGGATCTATTGTTTGCGGTGGTTGTGTTTGCTGGTTTGTTCATAGATGTTGTGATATATACGATGTGGTTAAAACGCAAGACCGCCTGGTCCATTGTCTGGGGAGGTATCTCAGGAGGGATGCCGATACTCGCCGGACGTGTCTTGGGTACAGGTCAAATTGATGGGGTTGGAATCCTGTTCACGTTCGGTATACTGTTCTGGATCCCAACTCATATTTTGACCTTTAGCATCAAGTATGCTCATGACTATGCGGCAGCAGATGTACCGACATTTCCATCCACTTATGGCGTAAATAGAACGCGAGTCATCATTGCTGCATCAAGCCTATTCTCAGCTGTGAGCATTTTGGTTTCAGGATTTCTCATGGATTTAACAACAGGTTACTTACGTTTGATTGTGGTGTTAGCTGTGGGTCTGACCGGAATGGCTATGGGGACTATATATAATGAATCAGAACGAATTAATTTCGGTCTATTCAAATATGCTTCATTATTTATGATGACCAGTATGTTTATGGTTATTCTGGGAGCCAGATAAACAATGCAAAATACGAATAGAGTTATATTGCTCCTGGTAGCAATTATCGCAGGCGTTCAAATTGTGTCAGGTATTGAAGGTCTGGGAACAATTCCTATCGCTTACTACACAGTCTCATACGGTATTTTTCTTATATCTGCAATTCTGATGGTTCTAATGGGAGTAGATATCATTGAGCACCCCATCGCAGCTCTAGCAGCAAGTATGCTTCCTCTGGGTTTTTCAATGGGGCTTATTGGTGAATTTTTACTGGAATACCATCTTATTTATTCATCATTGATATCAGTCTTATATGCAGGTCTTACGATTCAAAAACTAAGGAAGCAGGATAAATCCGCACTGTTATTCCAGATATTGCTCCATGGTTTTTCTGGATTGGTACTTTTTATATTGCCGCTGGTGCTCTTCATACAGGGGGAGGTTGAGTCGAACTTTTTAGGTGTAAGTGTAGGTACTGGTCTTGTTGCTATAGGCGGGATGGCCCTGGCTTTTTTGAAATCCGGAAAACCACTCCTGTCAAAAGACCAGATTTACACGATTTTCCCTGGAGTGTTGCTGCTGGCAGTGGTGGCATACTCAATCGGTATTGGCCAGGGCTAGGCACAAAATATTTACTATATACACCTTATGATGAATGGTGTAGATCAAAGTACGTTTCAAAATAAAGAGGAGAGTAAAAATGAATTTATTTGATCAATTGGTACTTCTAGCCACTGGTCTGGTCGCGATTTATGCGATTTGGATGCTTATGGGTAGGCAGAAGGATGAAGCCACCAAACATTTTGCTAACATTTATTACATGATTTCCTTTGCCGTTCTTCTGGTATCAGGACTCTTGCTAATTTTTCTTGGATGGGAAATTCTGGGTCTGCTTGGGCATGGCAGCGGAACAAGCAAGTTCGTGGCAGTGGTAGCAACTCTGATCCCTTTCTCTCTGGCTACCGGTCTGGTCTCAAGGTTTTACCCTGAATATGAGAAAATGTATCTTGGTACCATGCTTTTAGGTATTGTTTTAATCGCCATAAGTCGATTTGCTGATATGGGCACGTTCGCTAAAATTATCTATCCTATTTTTCATAGTATTGCAGGTCTGACCATCTTTATCATTCCCATCATGACAGTTAAAAATGGTGTGATGAGTAAGTGTTTCTATTGGGTAACTGTCGGTGGAACTCTTATTGGTTTGGGTGGCATTGCCCTGGGATTTTTAACAGCCGGGAAACAACTCCTATTCTTCTCGCCTGAATTTGTATTGATGATCCTGGCACCACTCTTGTTTCTAACCGCCTTCTCCTACATGTGGGGACTCAAATGCGGCGACAAGTAATCGCAATTATTTAAAAGCTTGATTTTCGGGGTGGGTATGATTACCTGCCCCGAATGTTTTCTAGATCAGACTACATGCAGCCAAAAAATCAATGTGGGTTAGAGGTAAAATGATGAAATCCTTTTTACCCATTCCCAGGCACTATCTCTTGTTGGTCTCCGGACTTATGTGGAGTGGAGTGGGACTCATGCTGATATTATTGGCAACTCGTTGGTTGGAAAATCTGGATATTAAGTATCCGGTCTTAATCATTGCTGGAGGAGTTATCCCTGGTCTGCAGGTTTCAATATATGGATTTGCCCGCATTGTGAAAAAAAATATCCAGCGCATTGAGGATATGACACCTAAAGCGTCCATATTTGCTTTCCAGGCCTGGCATAGCTATCTACTCATTGCAGTTATGATGTCAATGGGCGCTTTTGTTAGACACTCTGGTTTGATTCCCATGATGCTGAAAACACCAGGTTATTTTACTATTGGAACGGCTTTATCCTTCAGTAGTCTCACCTATTTCAAAGCGTTCTTTCGTTCTACCCTCTAATCTATCTCATTAATTCGGTCAAATATTTCAAACAAGCACACTCCAGCTGTTCAATCAATTCTGGTACTCTTGCAAGGCAATAGATGAATTGCGCAATTAATCAGCTTGAATGATTGCTTAATGACTATTGATAGTTAATTTAGCCATCAAATTTTAGAAGCAGTAGCTCGGGGGAGTAGAATGAACGCATGTGAGAATCCAGTAGTTATATGTCCAAAATGTGAATCAGAATATGTAGTTAGGATTCATCGCTTTCGTGTTGAAAAGTGGGTTACATCAAAATGTAAATATCAGTGCACCGATTGTGGTAAGCAGTTTTTTTTACTAATGTCAAAAGTCATCCCTTCAAATCATAAAACGTCTCCACCAAGTGAAAGTTATTTCAACTTTTATAGATCGTAGTCGTCATCCGATGCTTTATTTCAGGTACAACATCTTAACATTTTTTACCTGATCCCCTGATTGCAATCTGGCAAGATATAGTCCAGTTGCTACTTGCCGATTCTGATCATCAGAACCCTTCCACACCAACTCATACCGTCCAGCCGAGAGATCATCATCAACTAGGTTTTTAATTGCCTGCCCACGGACATTATAGATCGTTAATTTCACATATGAATCAATTGGAATACCGAATCGTAGGGTTGTGCTGGGATTAAATGGATTTGGAAAATTTTGCATGAGCTCAAATTTTTCAGGAAGTACTGATGTGAATTCGTCGGTAGTGCTTGGAGTAAGCAGTAAATAATCCAATACTTCATTCATGACCAGATTCCGTGAATCTACGGGGTATATCGTTTCAAACGGGAATCCAATGTATACTAGTTTCCCTGGCTGAGTTCCACCTGGAAAGACACCTTCAAAACTCACCCCACCAATATCATGGGTGTTCACATTTAAATACCGAATGATACTTTGACTCCCTCCTTCAGGAATCAAGGCATCTGGGTATTTCACATCAAAGGTACCATGAGTACCATTATCGTAGGCAATGGTAGTTATAGCCCCCAGTATGCTCCCCTGAATGCCTTCGGCTGAATAGTGTACTCCTGATACACCTCCTGGTGCATCAGCCGAATATGAAGCTTTCAGGAAATCATGTATAAATGCCTTATCACTGGTGGACCCTCTATAATCCAAGTCCCAGGCAATCTCAGCTCCTGAAACAAAGAGTCTCCCACCTTGTTTTAAATAGTTGGTGATCAATGATTGCTCCGTATTTGAAAAAGTCTCATCTACAGTCGATTCCTCACCTAATATGTAATCAACAATGAGATAGTCACTGAGTTGTACCAGTCCATCAATTATGGCTTCATTTGTGCAGGATTCAAAAGTACTACCATTTTCCAATAAGGCGCTACCATGTTGTCGGATGAAATCATAGGTGTTTCCGTTGGAGCTTCTATCAAATCCATTTACCACAAGAACTTTAGTATCACTTGCTCCATTGGGGAGAACCGATAGCACTTCAGATTCACTTGAACTCCCTGACAGATTCTCAGCGATCAATTTGAAATAGAGGATTGTATCTGGATCTAGACCTCCAAGTGTATGCGTATTTCCAATAGTCATAAAGGGTTGATCAAATGTCAAACCATCAGAACTTACAAACAGTTGGTAATCAAGAATATTTGGATCAGGCTCAATAAATATCTCAACCTCTCCGGAGTTCTGAGATGCAGCACCAAAAGATGTCGGTCTAGAGGGTAAACTGCCATCAGGAATATAAGTGGGTTGGTTCATGGGTCCCGATTCATCGCTCAATAGCCGGTACTGGATCGAATTCCGCAGCACAGAAACAGCGTCATTGATCACTCCATCAATGGTTACTCTGCCATCCATATACCGGATACCGTGACTGTAATCAACATAGGTATTGGTGTGGATATTGGTCAAGGGTTGAATAGGTGATCCATTTAGCTGATGCCATCCATAAATAGTAACATGACCTGGGCGGGATGGATCAATGATCAGATTGCTCAAAACCACATCCTTTTTGGTTCCACCTATCAATTGTCCCAGACTTGCTCCAGCCGTATTGAGCTGTGCTTCAATGGCGGTGTTGTGCTCAATAAATTTTGGGACCCCTTCATTTTGATTGCCTACAGGTGCATAGGTGACTGGAGCCAGTTGAATGTCGGTATTGGTGTAAATGTGATCCACCAGTTTCCTGGTGGGCATGATGAGGCCAAAAAAATCGGCAGCCCTTTGAGCTGTGATTGGACCCATTGGAACCCGACAATAATTCGTATCTGTGCCGATAGAGAGATAATCTGGCATGACCTCGTACCCGACTATGTGGGAGGATCCTGCGGCATCTTCAAAAGCAGCACTGATATTTTTGAGATCGCGGAGAAAATAAGGTACATTGCCACTCCTTAGTTGATTGAGAATGGCATTTTCCCGATCATTAAAACTCATATCCAGGAGTGAAGTCATAAATTGAGACCCATTGGGAGCATTCATGCTCCTCAATGGAATCTGATAGGGGCTTCTTACCAGAATACCCGTTTGGATAAGATTGTCGTAAGCCCTTTCACCATAATAGGTGTATCCAAGATTGGCCTGATCCGTTCCAGACAGTAAGGTGTGTATAAAGCCATTTCGCTCTACCTGTACTGTATGCAATATCGCCTGGGTTGGGTTCTTCTTCAGGATGATTTCGATGCGACCCCCAAGTGCCTCATGATGAATAAACACATCATCCTCTTCAGTAGCGAACTCATAGTGGTTAGCCAGATAAGTCTGCATGATACGGGTCCGGTACCAGGTTCCACCCGTAGGGGAGACAATGGGCTCACCGTTGTAGAGGGCAACACTATCATTGTAGGCGAGGACAGAAAGGAATCTATCAGGCGACCCATCCAGCCAGTTAATCAATTGATCACCATAGCTGTGTTCATAGCCATAATTACTATCCAGAAAACAAATCCGTTTGATATAATCTGGAATCTCATTTACACCGTCTAAATAGGAAAAAATAAATCTGCCACCTCCGCTATGACTGGAAAGAACAATAAAAGGATCATATGCTTCAAAACAGGACAGCAGGTATTCTATGGTTTCTCGAGTGATATCATCATAATTGGGGAAATGAGTTTTCCAACTGGGCCAACTAAGCTGAGTCGATTCGAGATACACAGTGACCAGGTTATAATCCTGGATTTGATCACGCAGGAAGCGAGTCTGTGCACCAATATGTTGAATATTGTAATGCCAATCGTCCCCGGTCTGCAAAACTTTTCCTACAGTATGCTCGATGGTGTTCCCATTTGGGAGAGCATATAGGACGAGACCAATAGGCAGATCAGCTCTGAATGAATCGATGGATGCTGCATCAATGTGAATTGTCATATCATCGTTTAAACGAAAGGTAATGACCTGTTCATCAAAAAATGGGCTTTGATCAAACCCTTGAAGTTCGAGTATTTCCTGGGCTTTTACCTGAACAAGAAAAAGACAACCAAAGAGTAAAATACAGCCGGTGAAGGAGCGAATATGGGCATTCCACTTACAAATCATTTGATATCTCCTGATCAATTAACCTTCTCAATAATGGCCACAATCTACAATAAAATAAATCTTATCACCCCATTTAGCTGAAGATATTTGGTAGGAGGCAGGTTTATTTAAAACTAGTCCTTCCAGGCCCTCCCGATTCCAGCTAATTTGTTTCTATTGAGAGCACAAAGAAAAGAGCGAAAGGATATCATGAATTACGAATACGTTTGTCCCTATTGTCGGGGAAATTTGAAAATTGACAATGATATTGTTTTTGCGGTTCGCACTCAAAACCAGCAGCGTGGTCTCCTGATGGTAAATTCAGCGCTCGGTGATTATCGCTATAGGAAACATCCAGATCTTGATCTTAGTGAGGGGGACAGGCTTGAGACCTTTTGCCCAATGTGTCATTCAAATTTGAAAGCCATTAATGTGAACACCAATCTTGCGGAAATAATCATGTTGGATGAAGATGGGAAAGAGTATCAAATTTACTTTTCTGAGATTGTAGGTGAACATGTAACCTTTAAAATTAAAGATGCTGACATGGAAAGCTTTGGTGAAGATAGCGAAGGCTATGTAAACTTTTTTGGGGTCTAGTGAAAGCCGCTCCAAGCAACCAATATGCCCACCTCGCACAAGAAATTAACAATTGTCTTTCCGGATTAACATAAGTTGAATGCACGTGAAACTCGTTTAACTTGAAAACAGTTAAATCTGATTAAGCTCACTCTCACCAGCGGAAATTACCAATCAGTAAAATCCTACAGAGAATAAGAAAGTAGAGATCAAAAGAATGCCAAGTAACATCGTCATAGAAGCAATCGCATATGAATTGCCCCCTCATATTATTACATCCCTGAGTATTGAGGAGCAGATCTCCGCAAATCTCGAAAAATTTGGGATTCCCCTGGGAAACCTCGAACGACTCACAGGCATAGCTGAAAGACGCTATTGGGATCCAGGCACTGCTCCCAGTGATGTGGCAACCATTGCTGCGCGCAAAGTTATCGAGGAATCAGGAATCGATCCCGAAGAGATTGGTTGCATCATAAATACCTCAGTGAGTAAAGACTATATCGAACCTTCTGTGGCCTGTCTGGTGCATGGAAACTTAGAGTTATCTCCCTTTTGCCGTAATTATGATATTGGCAATGCCTGCTTGGGTTTTGTCGATGGTATTAACGATATCATGATGATGCTCGAAGCCGGGAAAATCAAATATGGCCTGGTTGTGAATGGTGAGAGTTCTCGTGAACCCATCGAAGCCACCATTAAAAAACTGCAGGATCCTGAACTGAGTATGACCACCTTTCGTGAAAATTTTGCCACACTGACTCTGGGATCAGGGGCTGTTGCCATGATTCTCACTCACAAGGATAATTCAAGCTCGGGTCATCTTATTAATGGTTCAGTGAGTATGGCTGCAACGGCATTCAACCGCTTGTGCGTGGGCCAAAGGGATGGCGGAATCTCCCAGCCTCATGAACTGCTGGTTGCTGGAGTAGGTCTGGCCATAGAAGCCTGGGAACTCTGTAAGGAGCAACTCGATAATTGGAGTGATGAAAAGATTGACCTGTACGCGCCTCACCAGGTAAGTATTCCACATATTAACATGCTTAGCGAGGCTCTGGAAATCACACTGGAGAAAGTTTTCCTGAATGTTCAAACTCTGGGGAATATTGGTCCAGCTGCCCTCCCAATTACGCTAAAAATGGCTGAAGAGGCTGGCCGATTGGTCAAGGGCAACCATGTCGCCCTTCTGGGTATTGGAAGTGGTTTGAATTGCACTGGCATGAGTGTGACCTGGTAGTATATCTCTAGGACAATTCTTTAAGTAAAAACTTATATTGTTGTGGGATTTCGCCCCAAAATTTTATCCATAACCCAATTGGTTCTTGAGGCACTGGCTCCAGTGCTAGGACACTTTGCAACACCTCGAAGTTCATCCACAATGAGTTGAATCAGGGGTTGTTGGATGTGTAAGGGATTGGGAATGTTGAAATGCTTCTCACCGCTTTTTGAGCGAACATAAACAAAATCTCCAGCGAAATGTGAATATTCAACTTCTCCCTTAGTGCCTACAATTTTGGTTCTATCAATATCTTCATCAGTGTTAAAATTCCAGATGCCAGTCCCCGTTAAACCGCTCACAAATTGGAACTCGGCTTCGACAAAATCCTCAGCCTCATAATGTTTACCAGTATTGGCAGTAATTCCCGATGCGCTGCTGATATTCCCCAGCAAATATTGTAAGAGATCAAAGATGTGGGACCCCAGGTCACAAAAATACCCACATCCAGCAACTTCCGGGTTAACACGCCAATTAGAATCACCAGAAATATCCGTGGCTTTGGCTGCATGATGTAGCTTGACCTGCACTTCTTTAATCTCGCCCAGCTGTCCAGAATCTAGTATCTCTTTTACTTTTAGATAGCGGGGAAGTGCTCGACGATAATAGGCCACAAAGAGGGGCACGTCATGCTGTTCGCAGATTTGAACCATTTCCTGACACTCCGCATAGCTATTGGCCATGGGTTTCTCAACATAAACAGGTTTCCCTGCCTCAGCAGCCAGTTGTGTATAGCGTAAATGTGAGTCAGGAGGGGTCGCAATATAGATGGCATTAATATCTGGATCGTTTATCAGTCTCTGCGCATTGTGATACCATTTCTGTACCCCATGACGTCTGGCAAAATCTTCAGCCATTTGCTTGTCTCGGCGCATAACTCCAATGAGAGTGGAGTGTGCAACATTTTGTAAGGCCGGTCCACTCTTGACTTCCATCACATCTCCACAACCAATGCTGCCCCAGCGGATTTCCTGCATGTGTCACTTCTCCTGATAGCCTGAATACATTTCTGTATAGAATTATGTGCAGCGAACGTATCTTGTCCAGTTATCAAAATCAATGAGGATTTATGTATGAAATCATTCAATAAGACGCTCATCCTTTTTGTTTACTTAATTTTACCAGTCGTGATCATTGCTGCGGAAAAGGTTGTCATCGATCTAAAAGTTCCCCTTGTTGAAACCGCTGATCTCGCCCCCGCTCAGGCAGGAGCTACTGTTTACCTGATGAAATCCGAGTGGGCCACAGTTTCTGAAATCAAAGAGGATTTCGCGGTCTGGATGACGGGGTATGAACGCAAAAAGAATTTTCTAGGACAGCAAGTGGTATCACTCACGCTGGAGGTGAGGGAACCATCCAGTATTCGAACAGGGAATCTCATCAAGAAACAGAATATTACTGTTCGATATCGAGTAAGCGCGTCGGATACAGTGCGATTTAAACAAGATTTCCTGAATGAGCTAGAGGATCTCTCCCAGGAACTGCAGATAGAGGCTTATTTCCTAGGGGTAAAAATTGAATCTGTCCTGAAAGGTATTCTCAAATAATTCAATTGACTCAGCTAGATAGATTTACTTTTATTGTGTACTTGGGGGATAGAACAAAAAGTCAAATGCTTTTAGATCTCGACGCATTTTCCTGGTCTCCAACTTTCCATAAATATCAAATAAAATATCCCAGAATTCTGAGCTGTGATTTTTTTTCCGCGTGTGTGCCAATTCGTGAACCAAGACATAATCCCGCAAGTAATCTGGTAAGAAATACAGTTTTTGGTTTAGACTGATATTGTCATGTGCTGAACATGAGCCCCAGCGACTTTTTTGATCTCTCAGGGAGACCTTATTGTAGCTGAAATCATGTTCATGGGCCAGTTCATCAAGTCTTGTAGTTAAGGAGTGTCTAATCTCAGCTTTGCTAATCGAGTCATGTAATGAATGGTGTTCCATGGATTTTTGCTCGGTAATCTGAGCTCGTTCCAGGGCCTTGCGGATCCATGACCGCTTGCTATCCATAAAACTGTTGGCCTTTTTCAAAGAGACGCTGGCAGGGAATTTTACAATGACACCCTTAAATGGTTGGACAAAAATCCGAATCGACCTAACATTCCTGATTGCAATGAATTGGACATCACCAAATTCCAGGTCAGCATTGATTGTGGTGTTGGAGTACCGGGCTTTAGTTCGGGAGAAGATGTTCGCTTACCTGAGTCAATTCACGTGTTTTGGTAATTATTGACGGGTAGCTGAGTTTAAGAATCTGTGCCATCCGTTGCTTATTATAGCCATACTTCTCATAGAGATAGTGGATGATTTCCCGCTCAAAAATGTTGTTTACGGCATCCCAGGTCATATCCTCATGTTCCTCAATGAAATTGAAGAGACTGTGTTTCTCTGTGGCACTTGAGCTGGCTTTTTCCGGGAGCAGATAGCCCCGCTTTTTAAGACGGTCCTGAATTGAGTATAAGGTTGAAGCAGGCATATTCAATTTTGCAGCCATAGCTTTGCTATTGTGCTGATTATCATGATGATAGCAAATCAGTTGGTGGTGAAAAATATCCTTGATGTCTTTCCAGGATTTACCCTGGGAAAAAGTGAAACCATCCACAGGATTTGGTGTTTTTGGTCCACGTTTCTTATTGATGAGATTGACATAGGCATCCACGACAGCCTTGCGTTCTCCCGTAAGACTGATACCATGTTTTGCGTAGCGCATGGCGTGATCGTACCCCTGACGATAATAGTGCTCGGCTTGTTCAACGTCAGGTAAGTGATTTTCATAGATGCGACCAAGAAAGAGATATTCTCCTGGGATATTTGGAATCGAGTCGAGTTGAGTACTGACTGAGATTGCTCGTTTTATGTGTGAGATTGCTAGAGGATAATCTTTTCTTGCTTCTGCCAGGAGGGCCAGATTTTCATAAAGTACGGGGATAATTGGATCATGTTCACCCTCGAGGCTAATTTTTAAATACTCATGTTCTGCCTCATCCAACCGCTTTTCGCTAAACAGAGTATATCCAAGCGAATTACGCAGGTGTTTATGGTTTATACTCAACCCCATTCTGGATGCAATGCTGAGAGCTGCACCATAATACTCATATGCCGAATGAATGTCACCACACCTTCGAGACAAAATCGCCATACTTCTGTAACCAATACATGCTAGGGTCCATAATCCATTCCGCTCCAATTTCTTGACTACAGAGAAAACATTTGAGAGGGGGGCTTTTAACCATTTCACCTCGTTGACAGCTATTCTATAACTAAACGCTAACTGGAAGGTATTTATGGTAGTAAGATTTTTACCCATTAAGAGCATTGGAAGTGGTGATGAATGGTGCAAGATTTTCTCATGATGTAGGGTCAAGACGTAGTAGTACAAGGCGAGAATTTCTGATTGGATTTGCTCGTTTAAAAAGTTTGAGCGAGTGAATATGATTTCTGCAGCAGAAAGTAATCTCATATGACAATCAAGGTCTCGACTTGAAATGGATAGGATCCTTGACTCACCGATTTCTACCAGGGGCATCCTCCAATCCTGCTTGGAAATTTCAGATCGCAGAGCCTTATATAGTTGTTTTGTTTTTTTAGGATTCCCAAAACCTAACATGAGCAGAAATTCCCAGTACTCTGAATCCTTGTGTTCATGTCCGCTGGTTTTGCGTAATGCTTTTAATTGATTGATTTCATGAAGTTCTGATTCCATGGAATCAAGATAATCAAAATTGGTAAAACGAGAATAGTTAACTTATGTGAAGTATTTCGTGATTAGTCCTCAACATCCGGGTTAAACAGCAATCGGGCCATGAGGTATCGTTCTGGTAATCGGGCAATAATTTGATCTGACTCGTCCCTCTCGAGGATTTCGCATTCAACCCTCTGTCCAGCAATCATTTTTTCAAGTTCTAACTTTGCCAGTATACCTGAAAGTGTTGAGGTCGAGGGTTTATCCAGGCCATAAATTTTTACTTTTTCAGTATATTTATCTGTACATCGTTGGCCATCTTGAAACTGAACGCTCATGACAAAAGTATTGCCGTCAACTATACTGGTAACCAACCCAGAGAGCTTTTTAATGTTCATAGTTGACAATTTTCGTCCCATTCTGTTGGCTGCTTGTGTGGGGATAAGTTGCTTATCTTGATTACTAATACGCATAGTGGAGCGGGCGCTGGACTAAGAACGTTTTGACTCGATTTGAAGTGAATAGGTTGGCTTCATATGCAGCTGAAATGTATTCGGACTGATTTACATAGACAATAAAAATATTTAGATATTATAAAAAATATTATACATGTTAATAAATTTACTATATTGGAACCGGAGGAAACACTAAAAAAAGATGAGTAAAGATGAGAATCACGACGATTGTTTTACTGGCATTATTTTTAATCATCAGTTGCGAAAACCCTCAGGATTTGTCAAACGAGCAGACACTATACAAGGGACAAGTTGTTCAGAGCGGACCCGCTCCATTTCTACAGAACGGGAATAGTCTGGCCAAGGGCGATGACGCGTCTTTGAGTCTTGCTGATGAAATTCCCTCTGGCATCGTTTATGGACTGGATAATGATCCTACAGTTTATACTGCTGAGGGAGGCGAAATACTTCCCATAAAAAGCTGGATCGGTAATGAGAATGAAAATCCACTGGAAGTGAGTCTTACTTCTAAGCTTGCCATCCAGTTTGATTCCCCGACAAAGGTTACTGTCGTTGAAGCCCTTAATATTATTTATGTTGACGTGAATGGCGTTGAAGTCTTATTTTCAGGCAGTGGCTTAATCAACACCACAGAAATTTCAACTGGAATTGATGGTGTTGCAGTCCTGATTTGCACAGCAGAATTTTCCATCGGTGGTGAGGGTGGTGAAATAGGATAAATAATTGTTGGATTTAACCTTTTAACACCAATATTTAGGACAACGAATGCAAAAATCTGTTATAAAAAGACCAAAAACCAACGAGTGGCTTGAGTTTATCAGTCGGCTTGGGTTGGTGAGTATTGAGGACGCCCGCAATGTTTTCCTCTCTGGTGACTATTCGCAGATTTCAGATCTTCATCAAAAGGCACTATACACCGCCGGACGTGGAAAGACCCTAAGCCTTGAGGGTAACCTTATTGGTTCAAAACTAACACTTGACGAAGCTCAACTACTGGCTGAGACCAGCAACGCTGAGCGCGGATATCCTGTCAGGGATGAAGTTCTGGCTTACGTAAATTACGAACGGGGTGTGTTCTTTGAAAAATTTGGAGAATATCATTCTGGTCTGAGTCTCTACCGGTCAGCAAAGCGCCTGGCGGAATCCATTACGCTGAATTCAGTAATTGATTATCAATTGTCAGCACATTTGCTCCAGGCAGGTGCAGGTGAAAAATTAGAGGAAGTTAAGGATTGGATTCAATTTTTCCATGATCACGAAATGCATATCATGCATCTCATTTCAATTAGACGATTGGCGAAATATTATCGTGTAGAAAAAGAGTACTCCAAAGCCAAAAAATTACTTGCTGAGGGAAATGAATTTGCACTTAAGTTCGAATATCCCTTCATGGTTGAGCAGATAAAGAACTCATTTGGTTTTTTGATCCTCCAGATGGGTGAAATACAGGAAGCGCGTAAGATATTTGAAGATCTCATGGAAGGGGTTCAAAGTCGCTATTTATATGCGACTATTTTGGAAAATCAAACCCTGACTTATTATGGTGAAGGAAATTACGATGCAGCCGTCCACTATCTTGGACAGGCTATTGACCATAGCCAGAAGTATGATATTCTTTCTCAAATACCTGATGAGTGCTTGTTTATGGGTGATTTGCAAAGAGATAAACTTCAGCACCCTGAAGTTGCAACCAAGTATTATGAGATAGGATCGCGGGTTGCTCTCAAAATGGCCGAACATGGGTTTAGTCTGAAAGGTGATCGCCTGGAAGTAGTTCAGCGCTATCACGATCGACCGAAGGTTGGCTATAACATACCAGATACGATAGGACCCCCTGCGGAGCCGTTTTCTTTTGCGTTGGGACAATCCTGGAAACAGATCAACGATGTATTTCAGTTCCATCTTATCCAAAAACACCTGGAATCTGGAATCATCATCTCAGATTTACCAGCTAAGCTGGATTTAAAAACCAGCACCTATTATGCGATCAAACGTCGTTTAAGTCAGCGGGGGTTTGACTTTGAGAGTATCCCATCCAAGGTTCCAGTAAAATTGCAAAACCATGAGTTGGTAGCCTTGAATAGTTATGTCGGTGGTCTCATAGAACTTACCTGGAGTGAGGCCAATGAACAGTTTGAGAAGGAAATAATCGAGTATCTTTTCAAACAGGTTGGATATCAGAAAACAAAGCTGGCCGAGGAATTGGATATTAGTTATCCAACCGTTCTGCAAAAAACAAAATCACTTAAGTAAGTTAATTAGTATTTGCCGTTAATATGGGTGAAGTCAAATTATAAGCTATCTTTACTCGATGTTATAAAATTTTGATGCGATGATTGGATAAGAAAATCTATGCGCTATTATGAGCTGATTGGATTAAAGAGAGAACCATTCTCAATGACTCCCGATCCGGAATTCTTTTTCGAATCGAAAGCGCATGGTGAAATCCTCAATCGTCTGGAAATCGCACTGAGATTGAACCGAGGTCTTTCTGTCATTATGGGTGGAATTGGGACTGGAAAAACAACCCTGTCACGTCTGCTGCTCAGCCGTTTTATTGATTTTGGTAAGGATTTCCAGTTTTATCTCATTATGGATCCCACCTGGGAGAATACCCGTGAATTTCTGGTTTATTTGAAGCGATTATTTGGGCTGAGAGGTAGTTCTCTTTACCAGTCTGAGATGCTCAATCAACTTGAGAATTTTCTGATTGATACGGCCATCAAAAAAGGTAAGCAGATCGTGCTTATAATTGATGAGGGTCAAAAAATGGGGACAGAGCAAATTGAGGTTATCAGAACTCTGCTCAATTTTGAGACCAATAGCCGGAAATTAATTCAAGTTGTTATCTATGCTCAACCCGAATTTAAAGAAGTCGTTGCTTCCCACGAAAATTTTAAGGATAGGATCGCCTTTGGTGCAACAATTCCTGCTCTGGATAGAGAAGATACCATCTCTTTTGTAGACTTCAGAATAAATGAAGCCGGTTATGAGGGTGATGAACCTCTATTTTCCCAGGAAGCCAAGGAGATGATTTACCAGCATACCGGTGGTTATCCCCGAAAAATTGTAAATATGTGCCATCACCTCATTGTTGACATGTTGGTCTACAATAACAAATCAGTGGATGGTGCTGCCGTATTAAATCGCATCAACAGCGACGATAATAATTATGCCGGCTGACGAAAAAGATTCTGCGGCGACAAATCGTCTGTTGGATCTGTTAAGGTCTCAGCAGACTGGTAAATCGACCACTGAGGGAAATGCCAGTGGCACCGTGGACGCCAATACACCTCCTGAGAAATCAGATGCATCAAAGAAAAAGAAACCAGCAACCCCTGCAGTAAGCACGAGTATTGTACCTGATACGATAGTTGATGAAGCCCCTCCCAAGGATGAAAAAGCCGCACCGGGTAGCTCTGACGAAATCAGAGCAAAATTGGGGAAACTTACTGCAAAAAAAACTGCCACGCCACCCGCTTCTGAACCCATTAAAGATGAGGTAGTTGAACCTGAAGCTGTTCCCCAGGGGGTCGCAGCCGATTTAATGGATACTCCGCAGGACCTGGAAGCAGAAGCGGTTGCAGATTCTGGAAAAGTTGCATCACCTACTGGTGATATTGAAGTAGACGCAATAACCCAGCTCATAGATCCAACCTATTTTCAAATTCATCAAGATGTTCCCAAACCTAATAAGGTCATTGATGTTTTATACGAATTCAGTAATTGGGCTTTTGGGGTTAGAAAAAAAATCACCTTCCAGTGCACGCCGGAATCGATTAGAGTCCTCAAAACTGTCTCCGCCGGTAATCGTAATATTGTAGAAAGTATGGATGTGTACCCGCTTCCCTATGAATTGGAAGATAAAAAGATTACCCATCGGGATGACTTGCTCGCCCATATTTTAGATACCTTCGATACAAAACTCTGGAAGAAAGATACCATGTTTCGTATGTATTCTTCCTTTATTGAAACACATACGAAAATATTTAAAGCACCTCCAGTTAAGGGCAAGGAGATCACCGACCTCATTACCTGGACTGCCAAAAAGAATCTGCCCTTTAGCAGTGAGAATATCAACATTGACCATATGGTGCTGGATTCTGAAAAAGGTGAGCTCAAGAAGAATATCATCATTGGTGTGGGCAATAATGAAACTATCACCTTTATGTCAGATTTGTTTAAAAAGAAAAAATTTGACCTTCAAAATGTGACCACGATTCCTTTTGTGGACTGGGAAACGTATAAACATTGTTATCCGGATCGTCTACGTGGTTGTATTGCCATTGTACATATGAATCAAAATGAAACAACCATCACCATGGTCAAGTCTGGCCGGATGGAGTTCACGCGTGAAATGGCTGTAGGTGTAAAAGATTACCATAAAGCGCTCATACAAAGGGTTATGGTGGGTAACGATGCTGTTAACATTACCGAAACTATGGCCACTGAATATCTCATGCAGTATGGAATTCCTATCGATACGGATCAGGACATTCCTGAAACGGGGATCAGTCTATACAAGATTCATATTTTCCTGAGACCTATCGTTGAGAGAATGACCAGTGAAATTAACCGCTCGCTGGATTATTTCAGAAAACAGGTGGCTGATGTGGAGTGTCAGGAAATATATCTCACTGGACCGGGAGCTGCCATCCCCAACCTGGTTGAAGTATTTGCAACCCAACTTGAACGAACGACCGAGCATTTAAATCCGCTCCGCCAAGGGGATTTTGAGTTTTCAGATCAATTTGAATTAGATCATCAGCTTATACCCATTTTTGCAACGAATTTTGGACTAGCCTTGAAAACTTCTGCGGGTATTAACCTGCTGCCCATTGCGAGGAAGCAACATTTCCAATTCAAGATATTTAATAAAATGAGCATTTTTATCACCTCAATTCTGATCCCTATTTATCTTCTTCTTGGATATTTCGCATACATGGAAGAGAGTGTATTGGAAGCAAATGTCGCAAATATGAATAGCCAATGGCAGAGATTATCTGAGCAGTCCCAGGAATATTTCATCATGCTGGACGATCTTGAGTTTCTCGGAAATTATTGGGGGTTTCTAGAGAATGATGGCATCAATTCGGAAAATCAGATAAAACTGTTAAAGCTGATTTCATCAGAAATCCCCGATAACATCAAGGTTACTTCTCTCGTTTTCCGACCGGCAAGTTCCAAAGAGACAGGATCAGTTATTAAGCAGGCAGCCCATATTGACCGTATCGCTTTAAGTGGGATAGTAAATGCTCATGCAGGTATTGCTGATATCCAACTTACGAATTTTATCATGCGCCTGGAAAGTTTAAACCTGTTCACCAGTATAGATCGAGAGGGCTCACCCAGTTCTGATGATTCCAGACTTTTGTTTACCCTAAAAATTGGTATAGGTGTCAAGTGAATCGAAACATTTTCTTTGGAACGATAGTTTTCCTGCTTCTGGCAACAGGAGGGTGGTTTTATTACACCGTGGCAGTGGCAGGCGCCAGCATATCTGAACTCGAAGTTGAATTGGCCGGCATTAATAGTCGTTTTGATGAATTGGCCGGGGTGACTGAGAGTTATGACGAATTAAAGCTCAGGTTTAGTGAAAAGATTGAGCAATTTGATACCCTTAGAACTGTCGTTCCTAACAACCAGGACTATGGTTCGGTGTTAGAACAGATTCGTCAGATATCCGAGCGTCACAAATTGCAAATCCTGAGCTTCGACCCCTCCCTAAATGATACTTATCCAGCCCTGTATGCCGAGATGAAGATTCCCCAAAATCATGTGGAGTGTTATCCCTTACAAATAAAATTTTATGGAGACTTTCTGACCATAGGTGCCTTTCTGGATGACCTACTTGAAATGCGCCAGCTTGTTAACATCGCTAATATCAAACTGGAAACCGAGATGGAATACGGTGGCATGTTGACCTGCGAATTGAACTTATACACCTACATTTTTATCGAAGGAGCCTAGCTCAGTGTTCAAGCAATTAAATGCTCGATCCGCCATACTCCTGGTAATCCTGCTAGCCGCGATGTTATACGGACTATTTGATGCTGGGATCATTGGTTCTGGAAATGGAGATGTTGATAATTTGTTTGGGCTGGCTACAGGTGGATCTTCTGAACCGGCCTCTGCTCGTGAAGTTTCTGACTCCAGAACGGCAGCACCGCTTAGATCACTCGTCTGGAATGGTGGCTGGGAATCAGATCCATTTTTTTATGCCGAAGCTGAAACAACCAATGCTCTAGGTGGAGGAATTCTTGGTTCCCTCTTTGGAAGCATAGATGGAGATAATGTACCAAGTCTTGATTTAACCGGGATATCATGGGTCGGAAATGTTGGGATGGCATTGATTAATGGAGATATATTGGAGGAAGGGGACAGGGTGGCCGGATACCAGATCACCAAGATCGCATTTGATCATATTATCTTGAGGAGAGGAACCAGTATTGTAAAGGTCAATATGGATGAATAATAAATTTCGATATATCATTTTTATCGCACATCTACTTTGTGCGTTCACGCTCTCGGCTGCTCCTAAAACGGTATTGAACTGGGTTTCTACTTTTGTAGCTAATGGTGAGGCCGGGCTTGAGATATCTCTTTCTAATCGTGTCGATTTCAGGGAAAGCGTTGGGCAATCACCCCCCAAAATCACTCTGACTTTTCCGAAAACCAGCCTGGCGCAGGATAATTTTACCCGTACAACCAATGTTTCACCCCTCATGCGTCTTTCTGTAAAGAAAAATCCATATAATAATGATGAAGTCATAGTAGAGATGCTCTTTTCCAAGATCCCCCAATACACAACTCAATGGCTAGGGGACGATTTACTGTTAGTGTCCTGGCCTGAAGTACGGGAAAGAAAAGCGCCAAGGCGCAGAGATCGACGAGCAGATTTGCCTGGTACCATCAGTATGAATTTCAGAGAAGCAGACATGATTGACATTCTGCGACTCCTGTCAGCTCAGCACCAGATTAATATTATAACTGGACCCGAGGTAGAAGGTGAAGTCACGGTGTCGCTGAAGGATGTCGATCTTTGGACATCTCTGGATGCTATTTTGAAAGTGAACGGATATGACTGGTTTCAACAAGGAAATATTGTTGTGGTAAAACCAGCTGGTGAAGAGATGTTTGGAGAACTTGATACCAGAGTATTCAAAATGAATTATGTGGATGCCAGCGCCGTCTCATCGGCGCTTTCATCTGTTATAAGTGAGAAGGGTCAAATTCAACTTTATTCACCTGTAATGGGTGGATCCGCTGGCGGCGGTGGTGGAGCTGGCGGAGGAGGTGGTGATGCTGGAGGTGGTGGCGGTGGAGCTGCGGCCGCAGCCGCTTTAGGAGGTGGTGGCGGTGGAGCTGCTGCAGGTGGTGGTGGAGCTACTGCAGGTGGTGGCGGTGGAGCTAGTGGAGGACCAGTCTACGACCATATCGTGATCACTGACCTAGCTCAAAATTTTGACCGCATTCAAAATATTATCAATGAACTGGATAAAAAAATTCCTCAAATCAATATTGCCGTCAAATTTATTGAGACCAAACTTACCGATGATGAACGCCTTGGAATAAATTGGGATTTAAGAACCAGCTTGACAGGCCCCAGTATTCAGACAGATGCCGGGACTGTTGAAAATTTGATCGAACTTGGAACTACCATATTAAGTAGTGGGAGTCAGCTTAGACTTGCAACACTGAGCATCCCCATGTTTTCTTCTCTCCTGGAAGTAATGGGGGCCGATGCGGATACGAAGCTGCTTCAGGAACCCCAGGTCACAACTTTTGAGAATACAACAGCCGAAATTTCTATTGGAACGTCCTACCCCGTACTCATACCTGGCTCAGATGCTACAGCTTTTGGCGCTGAAACTTATCAATTTGAAGATGTACAAATTGATGTTTCTCTCAGTGTGACACCCCGTATCAATGAGGAACGGTTCGTGAGTCTGGATCTGAATGCCACAGTGCAGGCTCTGGTCGGTTTTGCTGGGCCCAATTCTGACCGGCCAATCGTTTCCGATAGATCCACCACAACCAAGGTTATGGTTGGGAATGGGGAGACCTTGCTTATCGGAGGATTAATCTTTGACCAGGTGAATGAGTCTACAACTTCGCCACCCCTTATTCGGAGCATTCCCTTTTTGAAAAGATTTTTCACTCATACACGCACATCTACTGAGCAGCGGGAATTACTCATTTTTATTACGCCAAATATCATTAGCAAATAGAGAGATATGCCATGGAACTGGAAATACTGGATCTGCTGAATTTCATGAGGGACTGTGGTGCCTCAGATCTTCATTTACACCCCTTCTCCAGGCCAATTGTCCGAGTGGATGGTGAAATGCGGAAAACGGATATTCCACCCATGCTTCCCGAGGATTTGCATATTCTTATTTATGGTATTATGACCGAAGTACAACGCAAAACCTTTGAAGAAGATATGGAGCTGGATTTTGCAGCTGATTTCAAGGGTATTGGACGATTCAGAGTAAATGTGTTCAAGAGTATCCACGGTGATTCAGCCGTCCTCAGGGCTATTAATGAAAAGGTATATTCATTTGAAGACCTGGGCTTACCGGTGGGTCTCAAAGATATGGCTCACAAGGACAAGGGCCTTTTTTTAGTGACGGGACCAACTGGGAGCGGTAAATCCACAACCCTGAACACAATTATCGATTACATCAATCGAACCCAAAAAAAGCATATCATAACCATTGAAGATCCTGTGGAATTTACCCATACTAGCCAACTATCATTGATTACCCAAAGGGAGGTTGGTACTACGACCCATGGATTTGCTCAAGCCCTTCGATCTGCGCTTCGTGAAGATCCTGATGTGATTGTTGTAGGTGAAATGCGAGATCCTGAGACTACCGCCTTAGCCGTCACAGCGGCAGAAACAGGGCATCTGGTTTTTGGAACCCTCCATACCGTGAACACCACAAAAACACTGGATCGGGTTATTGATCAATTTCCAGCGAATCAGCAGGACCAGATACGCATTATGATTAGCGATACCATCGTAACCATTCTCTCACAGATGTTACTCAAGAAAAAAGGGGGAGGACGTGTGGCAGCTTTTGAAGTCCTCACAGGGACTCCTGCCGTAGGAAATCTGATCCGTGAAGCAAAAACCTTTCAACTCCGCTCCATTTTGCAGATGGGTTCTGCACAGGGTATGATAACCCTTGAGCAATCGCTGGGTGCTTTAGTAAAAGATGGTCATGTTGATCTCAACGCAGCACTTCAAGTAGCAGCATTTCCTGAAGATCTTGAGAAATTGGTGAGGGGCTAATCATGTATTCATTGCAAGATTTGCTGTCCGTGATGTCTGAGGCAGATGCTTCTGATCTGTATGTCTCCGTTGGTGCCTTCCCCATGCTGAAGATCTCTGGTGAGGTTTACCCCATCGAAAAAGAACAACTTACAGTTGAGAATCTAGAAAGCTTGAAGACCGAAATGCTCAATGAAGAACAACTTGCTGAGTATCAAACTAACAAAGAATTAGACTATACCTTAAGTCTTGCTGGAGTAGGGCGGTTCAGGGTGAACTTCTTCCGCCAGCGGGGTACAAATAGTTTTGTGGTACGTCAGATAGTATCCACTATAAAAACATTGAGTGATCTAAATTTACCACCAATTCTGGCGGAACTTGCTTTGAAGGAGCGAGGACTTGTCCTGGTAGTTGGTTCAACCGGATCAGGTAAATCCACCACCTTGGCTGCCATGATCGACCATCGCAATGCTAATAAATCCGGGCACATTCTAACCCTTGAAGATCCCATTGAATTTCTGCATCCACACAAGAAAAGTCTTGTGAACCAACGTGAGGTGGGGCACGATACACTCTCATTTAATAAAGCCTTAAAATCTGCACTTCGCGAAGCGCCTTCTGTTCTATTGGTAGGTGAGATTCGTGATCGAGAAGCTATGGAGTCAGCTTTAAATTTTTCTGAGACCGGACACCTGGTGTTCAGCACGTTGCACGCCACAAATACATCGCAAACCATTGACCGCATTCTTAGCTTTTATGATAGATCAGAACAGGATCTGGCTCAAATGCAGTTAAGCCAAAATCTCCTGGCCATTGTAGCTCAGCGTTTGATTCCCATGGAAAATGGAAAATTGACCGCTGCACTTGAAATATTGGTTTCCACTGCGCGCATAAAAGATCTGATCCAAAAGGGTAGTATAGACTTGCTACCCGTAGCAATAAAATCAGGAGCCTCTGAATCGATGCAGCTTTTTGATCAGGCTTTGTATAAGTTGTATAAAGAAAAGAAAATTAGTGAGATGACAGCAATAGATTCTGCCGATCATCCAACAGACTTGAAATTAATGATCTCATCCACTGAGCAAAGAGAACCGACTCAGGAAATAAATCTTCTGGATGATGACAACGAATCGCAAAAGGATTGATGATGGCAAAAAAACGTATTTTGATAGTGGATGATGAGAAATTTTTTATTGAACCCGTCAAACGTCTTCTAGAGAGTCTGGACTATGAAGTGTTTGAGGCTTTAGATGGTATTTCCGGGCTTTCTAAAGCTCGAGAGGTGAAACCTGATCTCATTATGTTGGATTTAATGTTGCCTGGAATGAATGGATATCAAGTATGTCGTCTGTTGAAATTTGATGAACAGTTCAGGGATATCCCTGTGATTATTGTATCTGCCAAGGATGGTGAACGTGACAGGGAAGTCGGTACCCAGAGTGGCGCAGAGCTTTATCTTGTAAAACCTCTCAACTATCAAACTTTCCCAGCTGAGCTGGAAGCCTTGTTGTAGAAACCTTTTATGATCGCCTTTTTTGTCATTCTATTTGGTCTCCTCATTGGTAGTTTTCTTAATGTAGTTATCTATCGTTTCCCTCGGGGAGAATCAATTGCTTTTCCACCCTCTCATTGCACGAGCTGTGACCACAAGATTAAGCCCTGGGAAAATATTCCCCTGATCAGCTACCTGTTTTTAAGAGGAAAATGCTCATCCTGTAAAACCCACATAGCCTGGCGCTACCCACTGGTGGAAGCTTTAACTGCCCTTGTTTTTTATCTCACCTACCTCAAGTTCGGCCTTACCTGGGATCTACCTGTTTTTGCCCTGTTTGGAGGCCTGCTCATTGCTATTGCATTTATAGATATTGATCATCTGATCATTCCAGATTCCATGGTAATTATTGGTCTTCTACCAGGTTTCTATATATGGCTTGGTGGGAATAGCCATATACTCACCACCCAATTTTTTGGCTTGGTTGGTCTAGGCGCTATTTTTTGGGCAATCAGATACTTTGGTGAAATTGTCTTCAAAAAAGAAGCTATGGGTTTTGGTGATGTCAAGTTTGCAGCCATGGCTGGTTGGGTTCTGGGTTGGGATATTGGACTCGTGTCCATGTTTTTGGCCTTTCTCTCTGCCACCCTTTTATTCGCTGTCCTGATTCCCACAGGTGTGATAACCAGGAAACAGCAGGTCCCTTTTGGTCCCTTTATCTGTATTGGAATCTGGCTCGGTCTCCTAGGGGGTCGTGAAATTATTGACTGGTATTTAACTCTGTTTCTTGGTGTATAGGTCTTTTGGCTAACGAAAAAAAACAATTAGGTCAATTACTGCTTGAGTCTGGGCTCATTACAGAGCAACAAGTGAGTGAGGTACTGACATACCAAAGAGAACACAATCTGGTTTTTGGTAAGGCAGTCGTCAGCATGGGGCTGGTTCAAGAAAGTGATCTTTTAAAAGTTCTAGGGGATCATCTGGGACTTCCCAGTTTAGACATTACCAAATATAGTATTCAGGATGAAGCGCTAGGGGCTGTGAGTGAAGATTTTGCCCGCGAAAATTCAATCATACCTCTCTTCCTTATTGAAGAAACGCTTACCATTGCCACCGCAGATCCACTGAATATTGATGTAATTGATCAACTCACACGCGATACTGACAAAGAAATCATGCTGGTATTGTCTAGTGAAATGGATATTGAACGATCCATCGATCTCTACTACAGATCCACAACCTCGCTGCTAGATACAGAAGCTGCCGGTGATGGTGTTCGAGTGGTATCACGTGAGATTCATGAGGATACCGAGATTGTTCAGGTCGTGGATATGCTGCTGTTCGAAGCTGTCAATATGGGTGCCAGTGATATTCATATAGAGCCTCGTAAGAATGATGCTCGCATACGCTATCGTGTTGATGGTGTCTTACAGCAATATTACTCAATCCCGCATGAGTCAGTTTCACCCATGATTTCCAGAATAAAAATTTTAGCTGATATGGATATTGCTGAATCCAGGCGTCCCCAGGATGGTCGTTTTCATTTCGCCCAGAAAAGTGTGGCGGTTGACTTGAGATGTTCAACGTTTCCCACTCCCAATGGCGAGAAAGTGGTGATGCGTATCCTGGATGAGTCCAAGGGGAAGATCGATCTGCATAAATTGGGATTTGATGAGGACATTCTAAAGGAATGGCGTGAGACCATAAAAATTGCGAATGGGATTCTGCTGGTTACGGGACCAACGGGTAGTGGTAAAACAACCACACTTTATGCGACTTTAAATACACTCAACTCCGTGGCTGTAAACATTATGACCATCGAAGACCCAATTGAGTATTCATTGGACAATATCAATCAGAGTCAGGTAAACAATAAGGCTGGTCTTTCATTTTCAGTCGCACTTAAAACAATGATGCGTCAGGATCCTGATATAATCCTGTTCGGTGAGATGCGTGATACGGAGACCATTGAGTTGGCCATTCGGGCAGCACTGACAGGTCACCTCGTATTCTCCACCCTGCACACCAATGATGCGTCCTCAACATTCACTCGTCTTACTGACATGGGTGTGGACACCTACTTAGTGAGTTCTACTGTGAGAGCTATTCTGGCTCAGAGACTCATACGCCTCCTATGTCCCCGGTGCAAAAAGCCGGTTGAAAAATCAGACGATTTATTGAAAGTAATCGGGGTAGATGAATGGCCTGAATACACAGCTATTCACGAGCCAGTCGGTTGTATTCATTGTAGAAACTCTGGCTATGTGGGGCGGTCAGGTATATTTGAGCTCCTGATACCTAATCAGGAAATTAAAGATTTGATTATTAAGGGAGCTGATTCAGACGAAATTGAAGCAGCTGCCATCCGCAGCGGTATGTATTCACTAAACCAGGCTGCCAAAGAAAAAGTACTGCTGGGTGAAACTTCTGCTGAAGAAGTCTTGAGGGTAACACTTTAATGACTATACAGCACGAATTTCTGATGCTCAACCCCCGTCGGAGAAAAGATCCTCATCCGGAGATCGTACTTCTCCAGCATTTAAAAAATCATGGTCAGGTCACACAGACCAGTGATTGGGTGTCCCTCTTCAATTACGTGAGTATCCACACCTATTCGGCCATTTTTATTTCGTGTGCGGCCTTTGCAGATGAGTACCACACCTGGATAAAAGATTTACGCAGAGTACACCCACACCAAGCCATCATACTTTTTAGTGCCAAACAAGATTTTGACACGCGAATCGCCAGGGATACCTCCAAACTTT
>Ga0209361_1000193_pt1 | contig 66550 bp, 61 predicted proteins | sample SaaInlV_200m_DNA_3_FD_184657 | JGI IMG/M metagenome (GOLD analysis project Ga0209361, IMG submission 184657) | Marine microbial communities from expanding oxygen minimum zones in the Saanich Inlet - SI037_S4LV_200m_DNA (SPAdes) (version 2) | ecosystem: Environmental > Aquatic > Marine >... | reverse complement strand
GGCCACCATTTTTTCTTAAATCTGTCGTTAAACTTTTTTCAGGAGTACTTTTGGTTATTTCAGAAAAATCCGATCGTGTAGCGAATCGAGTCCCCGGCGTGGTTGGCTTTAAACTTCTAACACCCATTATTCTGCCGTATCCCCTCTGAGTAAATCAATAACATCACCTTCTTTTAATGTGACAACTGCTTTTTTCCAACTGGACCTAAAGCCTTGAGTACGAATTGTTTTCCCACCACTTCGGACGGTCATATTCTTCTCTTTTCCCGCGCGATTCATGGTTGCAACTTTTTCCACCTCAACGTCAAATTTTCCTTCAATTGCCCGTTTAATCTCAATCTTATTTACACCTTTTTCTACCTGAAAAGCGTATTTTCGTTCTTCTTCTTCTAACCGACTCATTTTTTCAGTGAACAAAGGGCGAACGATTATTTTTTGATAAGACATTACGATTTAACCATTAATTGTTCATTTAATAATGCTAAGCCCGCTTTTTCAATCAGGAGAACTTCACAGTCCAATAAATCATAAGTACTGGCAGACGTCGCTTCAACAACATAAACATTCGAAAGGTTTCGAGCGGCCAAAAAAACATTGTCATTATACGAAGCAACCATAATTGTTACTTTTTTAGACAAAAGATCTAACTCACTTAAAAATGAAACAAATTCTTTTGTTTTTGGGGCTGACATAGAAATTGCATCTATAACAATTAATTCACCCGCATTCGCGCGCTTCGATAACACTGATCGACGAGCCAGTCGCCTCATTTTCTTCGGCATTCGCTTTTCATACTTATGAGGTTCCGGACCAAATACGACACCACCGCCCTTCCAAAGGGGGGAACGAGTTGTACCAGCGCGAGCCACACCACGCCCTTTTTGCTTCCATGGCTTTTTACCACCACCTCTAACAGCAGATCGATTTTTAGAAGCATGTGTCCCTTGTCGGCTATTGGCCAATTCTGCAACTACCGCTTGATGAACCACACTTTCATTTGGTTTGATTGCGAAAACGGAATCATCCACAGTTACCGTCGATCCCTTACCACCATTTTGTTTTATAATATTTAACTTCATTTTTACTTCGTAATGAAAATAATACCGTTATTGGCACCAGGTACGGCACCTTTCAATAAAATTTGATTTTTTTCTAAATTAACTGACACAACCTCAAGATTTCGTACTGTCATTCGTTTATTCCCGTATTGTCCAGCCATTTTCATGCCTTTAAAAACTCGAGAAGGATCAGAAGCCTGCCCAATTGATCCAGCTGATCTTGGATGCTCTCTTTGTCCATGTGTTTTTGGGCCGCCCCTAAAGCCATGACGCTTCATGACACCAGAGAAACCTTTTCCCTTAGTGGTTCCTGCAACATCAACATACTCCCCTTCTTTAAACAAGGAAACCCCAAATTGTTGACCTGTTTTATATTCAAATTCTGGTACCGGTATGAATTCAGCTAAAATGCGTTTAACATCTGTATTCGCTTTTTCAAAGTGACCGTTTAATGCTTTATTGGAATGCTTAGCCTTACGCTCCCCATAACCAACCTGTATAGCATCATACCCATCCGTTGAATTCGTTTTCACTTGGGTAACAACACACGGGCCAGCCTCTACAACTGTAACTGGAATAGCTTGACCTCCGTCATTGAATACTTGTGACATACCAATTTTTTTCCCGATTAACCCACGCATCATTAAACCTTAATTTCGATATCCACACCAGCAGGCAAGTCAAGCTTCATCAACGATTCAACCGTCTTGGGTGTAGAATTTATAATATCAATTAACCGTTTATGTATTTTTGTTTGAAACTGTTCGCGAGATTTCTTATCCACAAAGGGTGACCTCAAAACAGTATAAATTGTTCTTTTTGTCGGCAAAGGTATCGGACCTGATATAATTGCGCCTGTAGATTTTGCCGTTTTTACAATTTTCTCAGTAGACTTATCAATCAAAGAATGATCGTACGCCTTTAAACTAATTCGGATAGTTTGCTTTGCCACAGTTTTTCCTATTCTTTAATCTCAGTAACCACACCAGCGCCAACCGTATGTCCACCCTCACGAATTGCAAATCGCAATTCCTTATCCATGGCTATTGGGGTAATCAGCTCTACATCCAACTCCACATTATCTCCCGGCATCACCATCTCTGTTCCTGCGGGCAATGTTGCCACACCCGTTACATCTGTGGTCCGGAAGTAAAACTGGGGACGATATCCATTGAAAAATGGCGTATGACGGCCACCTTCATCTTTCTTAAGCACATATACACTGGCTTTAAAATTTGTATGCGGTGTTATTGAACCCGGTTTGGCCAATACCATTCCACGGGAAAGAGACTCTTTATCTACACCACGAAGCAACAATCCGGCATTATCTCCAGCTCGGCCTTCATCCAGTAGCTTTCTAAACATTTCTACACCGGTAACTGTGGTCTTGCGAGTATCTCCCATCCCGATCATTTCAACTTCATCACCTACTTTAATAATACCACTTTCTATACGACCTGTACCTACTGTACCTCGACCTGTTATTGAAAACACATCTTCTACAGGCATTAAGAACGGCTTATCAATATCACGCTCTGGCTCAGGGATAAAACTATCACAAGCTTCCATCAACTCTGCAATACAAGCTGTGGCGGCTTCATCATCTACATTATTCAGTGCATTTAATGCACTTCCTTTAATGATTGGAATATCATCACCAGGAAAATCATACTCATTCAACAAATCTCTCAACTCCATCTCAACCAGCTCGATTAACTCTTCGTCATCTACTTGGTCTGTTTTATTCATAAAAACAACAATGGAGGGCACATTAACCTGACGAGCCAAAAGTACATGCTCGCGCGTTTGAGGCATGGGGCCGTCTGCTGCAGATACCACTAAAATACCACCATCCATCTGAGCGGCACCTGTAATCATATTCTTAATATAATCTGCGTGCCCCGGACAATCTACGTGGGCATAGTGACGATTCGCCGTTTCATACTCTACGTGAGCGGTCTGAATCGTTATACCACGCTCTCTTTCTTCCGGAGCATTATCGATACTATCGAAAGAACGGGTCTCACTCAAACCCTTAGCTGCTTGCGTCATTGTTATTGCCGCTGTCAGCGTTGTTTTACCATGGTCTACATGACCGATTGTCCCAATGTTTAAATGGGGTTTACTGCGTTCAAATTTTTGTTTTGACATTTTTTATTAATCCTTCTCTTTAAGAGGCTTTACCATGAACCTTTTCAATGATATCTTCCCTCACTGAATTAGGCACTTCTTTAAAGTTTGAAAATTCCATGTGGAACACTGCGCGTCCTTGAGTAATAGAGCGCAAATCCGTCGCATAACCAAACATTCTTGCCAGGGGAACAACTGCATTTAATACATGCGCATCCTTGCGCTGTCCCATGCTTTCAATATTGCCACGCCGTGAGTTAATATCGCCCATCACATCGCCCAAGTACTCTTCCGGTACGACCACTTCAACCTTCATCATAGGCTCCATTAGAACAGGACCTGCTTTTTTACACGCTTCTTGGATGGCCATCGAACCAGCGATTTTAAAAGCCATTTCTGAAGAGTCAACATCGTGATACGATCCATATACAAGCTCAACGCGAATATCTTCTATCGGATACCCGGCTAAAACACCATTCTTGATTGCTTCCTGCATTCCCTGGCTAACAGGTTGAATGTATTCTCTCGGAATGACACCACCAACAATTTTATCTTCAAAGTGATACCCTTTGCCGACCTCATTTGGTTCAACATTGATCACTACATGACCATACTGACCGCGACCACCAGATTGACGGGCAAATTTCACATCAATTTTTTCAACGCGCTTGGTAATTGCTTCCGTATACGCCACCTGAGGCGTACCTACATTTGCCTTAACATTAAATTCACGAAGTAAACGGTCCACTAATATTTCTAAATGAAGTTCCCCCATTCCAGCAATAATCGTTTGACCGGTATCTGGATTAATCGAAACTTTAAATGTCGGATCTTCTTCGGACAGTTTCCCCAATCCCTTGGACAGGGAATCTTGGTCTGCTTTTGTCGCAGGCTCAACAGACACCTCTACAACTGGCTCAGGAAATTCCATTGACTCTAACAATATTTCCTTCTTTTCTTCACAAATCGTATGACCTGTGTGGGTGTTTTTCAATCCAACTGCTGCGACAATTTCGCCCGCATTGACTTGTTCTAATTCTTCTCTCTTATTAGCGTGCATCAATAAAATACGACTAATTCTTTCACGCTTCCCGGTGTTTGGATTCGCAACATAAGATCCCGCTTTTAAACTTCCAGAATAAACGCGCATGAAAGTTAATTTACCAACATAGGGGTCCGTCATCACTTTAAAAGCCAATGCACTAAACGAGTCTTCCTCACTGGGCTCTCGAGTCATTACTACGTCCGAATCATCTGGGTCAAAACCATTAATTGCACCTATGTCTAAAGGTGAGGGTAAAAAGTCATTAATGGCATCCAAAAGTCGCTGTACGCCTTTATTTTTAAATGCTGATCCGCATAAAGTCGGAACAAAAGTATTATCTAAACACCCTTTTCTTATAGCTACTTTTAATTCGCCCTCTGTTATTTCTTCTTCTTCTAAATATTTTTCAAGGAGATGCTCATCGTAACTCGCCGTTTCCTCTATGAGATGATGACGCCATTTATCAGCTTCATCCTTCATATCACTTGGGATATTCCCAATTTCAAAATGAGCTCCCAATGAAGATTCATTGTAAAAGATTGCTTTCATTGAAATTAAATCAATAATGCCTGTAAATATATCCCCTGCTCCGATTGGGAGTACAATTGGTAGAGGACTGGCACCCAACCGCTCTTTTATCATTTCTAAAACCTGGTAAAAATCAGCGCCGGTTCGATCCATTTTATTTACAAAGGCTACCCTTGGCACGCCATACTTATCAGCTTGGCGCCATACAGTTTCACTTTGAGGCTCCACACCACCAACGGCACAAAATACCGCACAAGCACCATCAAGCACACGTAAGGAACGTTCTACCTCAACGGTAAAATCAACGTGACCCGGTGTGTCAATTATATTAATTCTATGGTTTTCCCAGATTGCAGTTGTGGCTGCAGAGGTAATCGTTATGCCACGCTCTTTCTCCTGCTCCATCCAATCCATCGTAGCCCCGCCGTCATGAACTTCTCCAATTTTATGGGTACGACCCGTGTAGTACAAGATACGCTCAGTTAAAGTGGTCTTACCGGCATCAATATGTGCCATAATTCCTATATTTCGAACATCCTTTAAATTGATTTTTTTCATCGAGCTTTATTAAATTTATCTGAAGTGAGCAAAAGCACGATTCGCTTCGGCCATTCGGTGAGTATCTTCTTTTTTCTTTATAGCACCACCTTCGTTATTTGCAGCCGAAATCAGTTCTGCAGCTAAACGCTCTTTCATTGGTTTCCCAGAACGACCTCTAGCCGCATTAATAATCCAATGAGAAGCAAGAAAAAATTGTCTGTGCTTAGCGACTTCGATTGGCACTTGGTAATTGGCACCACCAATTCGCCTTGTTTTCACTTCTAACATTGGTGCCGTATTTTTTACGGCTAATTTAAAAATCTCAACACCATCTTTTTTTGTGCGAGATTGAATCGTTTCCATTGCACCATAAAATATTTGTTCAGATGCACCTTTTTTTCCACCAAGCATTAAATAATTCATAAACTTAGCCACTTCCAGATCATTATAAATAGGATCGGGTAGAATTTCTCTTTTTTCAGGTCTTCTTCTTCTCATAATTATGCTTTTGGACGTTTTGCGCCATAACGAGATCGACTGGTTCTACGATCCGTTACACCTGCAGTATCCAATGTTCCTCGAACAATGTGATATCGAACACCAGGCAAATCTTTCACACGACCACCCTCAATCAATACAATAGAGTGTTCCTGCAAATTATGTCCTTCACCAGGGATATATGCGGCGACTTCTGCCCCGTTTGTCAATCGAACCCTAGCGACTTTACGAAGTGCTGAATTTGGTTTTTTGGGGGTTGTTGTATACACACGGGTGCATACACCCCGTTTTTGAGGGCCTCCTTTTAAAGCGGGAGTGCGTGTTTTCTTCTTAACCCGCTTTCTTCCTTGGCGTATTAATTGGTTTATCGTCGGCATTTCAGTTCCATAAGAGCCGATAAAATTACACCTGAATTGAATTGTATGGCAATAATATTTTGCTCCATTTTCATTTTATTATACAACCTCTTTTTCCGACTTTTTTTCGGCCGGAGTTTTTTCTTCATTCGAAGCCAATTCTGGATCCGAAACCAATATGTTTTTTAGGTGCGGCGACCCTGAGCCGGCAGGTATCAACCTCCCCACTGCTACATTTTCTTTCAATCCTTGAAGATAATCAGTTTTACCTGATGTCGATGCGTCGGTTAACACACGAGTTGTTTCCTGGAAAGAAGCGGCTGATATGAAGCTTTCAGTGTTTAAAGAAGCTTGAGTAATTCCCATCAACAATGGATTGAAAGTTGCCGGTTTTGATTTTCGCGACTTTGCGGATTTCTTTCCGTCAGCTTTTAAGGCTTTGTTGATTTCAAGATATTCTTGTTTTTCAACAAGTATTTCTTCTTCTAATTCTGAATCACCTGAATCAGTAATAACAACCATTGATTGAAGCTTTTCATTTGTTTCAAAGAAATTGGCTCTATTAATACGATCCTGAGGTAAAAACTGGGAATCGCCCACTTCATCTATACTAACCTTTTGCATCATTTGACGTACAATGACTTCTATGTGCTTATCATCAATTTTTACACCCTGCAAACGATAAACCTCTTGAATTTCGTTTACCAGATATTCTCTAACTTTTTTAGGTCCCAAGATACTTAAGATATCCGCAGGAGATATACTGCCCTCACACAATGAAGTACCAGCCGTAATCTTATCACCTTCATGAACCACAACATGCTTGCCATAAGGGATTGAATATTTTCGAACAGTTTCATCGACACCTTCAACGAGTATCTTGCGTACTCCACGTTTAGTTTCGCCAAATTTAACAATACCGTCAATTTCCGAAACAACAGCAGGATCAGATGGCTTGCGAGCTTCAAACAATTCCGTTACACGCGGGAGACCACCTGTAATATCGCGAGTTTTACCAATCGCTCTTGGAATTTTTACCAATGTTTGACCTCTAACAACTTTATCACCTCTGCGAACAACTAAATTTGCACTCACAGGAAGAATTGTCCCACCCGCTAGAATGGTACCTTTTTTGTCAATAATTTCTACATGAGGGCTTAGGTTTCGATCTTTTGATTCCACGATAACCATTTGTTTTTTTCCACCCTCAACAGCTTCGACTTGATATGTTTCGTTTTCAATGAAATCCTTTAGCTCAACCAAGCCAGTTTGACGAGCCAAGATGACATCCGTATATGGATCCCATTGGAATAAAATGGTACCCGCTTCTACCTTCTCACCATCTTCAACATTCAAATTGGCACCGTAAGGAACATTGTATTCAGTTGTTTTTTGACCATCTTTGCCAATAATTGAAATTTTTGAATGGCGAACCATACAGCGCGTAACAAGTATACCAGATTCATCCTTTGCATCAGCAGATTCAAGATTATCGGAGTATTTAATTACACCAGCTCGTCTCGTTTGCATCTCTGATTGCTCAATTATGCGTGTTGCTGTACCACCGATGTGAAATGTTCTCAATGTTAACTGAGTACCTGGCTCACCAATACTTTGTGCAGCTTGAATCCCAACAGCTGTACCCAAATCTACCAATTTATGATTAGATGGGTTCCAACCATAGCATTTAGCGCATACACCTCTTAACGATTCGCATGTGAGCACAGAGCGAATTTGAATAGATTCAATATTACTATCAGAAATCATTGTTCCTTCGTCATCTCGAATCATCGTGCCAGCTTTAATCAGAACTTTACCATCTTCGATAAAATCTTCTAAAATAGTTCTACCAAGAATTCGCTCAGACAAAGGTTCGATAATATCTTCACCTTCTTTTAAATCATCGGCTAAAATTCCGTTAATTGTACCACAGTCTGTTTCTGATATCACCACATCCTGCGCCACATCCACTAAACGACGGGTTAGATATCCTGCGTCTGCAGTTTTTAATGCAGTATCAGCCAATCCTTTTCGGGCGCCATGAGTAGAAATAAAATACTCCTGCACCGAAAGGCCTTCTTTAAAGTTTGATGTAATCGGTGATTCAATAATTTCACCTTTTCCACCTGTCATGGATTTTTTTGGTTTTGCCATCAATCCACGCATTCCAGCAAGCTGTTTTATTTGATCCTGACTCCCACGAGCTCCTGAATCAGCCATCATATAGACAGGATTAAACCCCTGATCGCTAGATTCCATTCCATTCATCATCGTGGCTGCAACATTGCTCGTTGCATGTGTCCAAATATCAATAACTTTATTATACCGTTCACCATCCGTTAACACATGGCGTTTAAACTTATCTTGAATATCATCTACTTCTTTTTGTGCCGCATCAATAATTTTATGCTTTTTATCAGGAATTAAAATATCGCTAATCGCAATTGACAACCCTGCTTTTGTAGCAGCATCAAAGCCAAGATTTTTCAATTTATCTAAGAAAATCACTGTTTTTTTATTTCCGGCAATAAGGTAGGTTTCGTTAACGAGTTTACTTAATCGTTTTTTATCAATTAAATCATCAATATAATCCATTTCTTCTGGGAGAATATTGTTTACGATAACCCGCCCTACAGTAGTGTCCTTATACCAAACGCCCCTATGACGAACATTGATGATAGTATTTATATCCACAGATTTATTTTCATTCGCTAACATTACTTCTTCAAAGGAACTAAATGATTTTCCTTCACCTTTAGCCCCTAGACGTTTTCGTGTTAGATAATAAGCTCCAAGTACCATATCCTGCGAGGGCAATGCTAACGGTTTTCCGTTTGCCGGATGTAAAATATTATGACTTGAAAGCATGAGCATTCTTGCTTCCATTTGTGCTGCTAAAGATAGCGGAACATGAACTGCCATTTGGTCGCCATCAAAATCAGCATTAAATGCTGCACATACTAAAGGATGAATACGAAGGGCTTTACCATCTACCAACACTGGTTGAAAAGCCTGAACACCTAATCGGTGAAGCGTTGGCGCACGATTCAATAATACAGGATGGTCCTGAACAACATACTCAAGCACCTTATAAACTATTGGGTCCTTATCCTCAATCAATAGCTTTGCGCTCCGCGGCGTTTGAGCATAACCTCGGGCAATTAACTCGCTAATCATATGAGGTTTAAAAAGCTCTAATCCCATATCTTTTGGTAATCCACATTCGTGAAGACTTAGTTCCGGACCAACCACAATTACAGAACGCCCAGAATAATCAACCCGTTTACCTAATAAATTTTGACGAAATCGACCCGTTTTACCACGTATCATATCTGAAATAGATTTCAAGGGACGGCGTGTACCACTTCGAATTGCCGTTTTTCGACGACTATTATCAAATAAAGCGTCCACTGATTCCTGAAGCATTCGTTTTTCATTTCGCAGAATCACATCCGGGGCTTTGATTTCCATTAGTTGCTTCAATCGATTATTTCGAATAATGATACGGCGATATAAATCATTTAAATCACTAGCTGCAAAACGACCACCATCCAAGGGCACAAGTGGCCTAAGTTCTGGCGGAATAACTGGGAGAATAGAAACAACCATCCATTCAGGTTTATTTATCTTTTTAACAGTAGACAAATCCACCAAGAATGATTTAACCACTTTCAGACGCTTTAAAGCGTCTTGCCGTTTTTGTTTTGACTTTGAATTTTTAAGCACATCTTCTAATTCACGACGAAGTTCTACCAAGTTCATTCGTGATAGCATTTCTTTAAGCGCTTCACCACCCATCGTAGCATAGAAAAAATCTTCATTATCACGCTCTTCTTCGCTTACCGCATCGAAACCGTATAGTTTTTCCAATTCTAAGTATTCAGGTTCATCGATCATTTCGAATTGTTCTTTATCGCTCTTTCCCGGATCAATTACTAAAAATTCTTCATAATAAACAACACGTTCTAAATTTTTCGTACTTATCCCAGCAAGATAACTTAATTTCGATGGAATAGATCTTAGATACCAAATATGAACGACAGGAACGGCCAATGTTATATGGCCCATTCGTTCGCGTCGTACCTTTTTTCGCGTGACTTCCACGCCGCAACGATCACAGATTATACCCCGATATCGAATACCTTTGTATTTCCCGCAATGGCATTCATAGTCTTTTACGGGACCAAATATTTTTTCGCAAAATAACCCGTCTTTTTCTGGCTTATATGAGCGGTAATTAATCGTTTCAGGTTTTAATATTTCACCATAAGATTTTTGCAATGTACTCTCTGGTGAGGCCAATCCAATCGTTATGGATGAAAAGCCTTTTGATGTATCTATTTTATTCGTTTGAATGAAGGTCAAAATAATTCTCCCTTAGTCTAATTCGAGGTCTAAGTTAAGTCCCTGTAATTCCTTGATGAGCACGTTGAAGGACTCCGGCACACCGAAAGTCGGTAGTGCTTCTCCTTTTACAATTGCATTATATGTTTTTGATCGACCATCGACGTCATCCGATTTGATCGTTAAAATTTCTTGCAAAGTATGCGCTGCGCCATAAGCCTCCAATGCCCAACATTCCATTTCACCAAAACGTTGACCACCAAATTGAGCTTTCCCGCCTAATGGTTGTTGAGTAACCAAGGAGTATGGCCCTGTGGATCTCGCATGCATCTTATCATCAACCATATGGCTAAGCTTCATCATGTAAATGGTCCCTACCGTAACAGGATTATCAAATTTTTCACCTGTACGGCCATCAACAAGCGTTGTTTTACCAGAAATAGGTAAACCGGCTTTTTTCAATTCTTCTTCTACTTCTGCAGGCGTCGCACCATTAAATACAGGAGTAGAATAACGAACACCCATTACTTCTCCAGCCCAACCCAACATTGTTTCGTATAGCTGGCCTAAATTCATTCGAGAAGGTACACCGAGCGGATTTAAAACGACATCAACCGGTGTGCCATCTTCCTGGAATGGCATATCTTCTTCAGGGACGACTGTTGCAACAATACCTTTGTTACCATGGCGACCAGCCATTTTATCACCTACTTGAATTTTTCGTTTGTTGGCGATGTCCACCTTTGCCAATTTCAGAATTCCAGGCTGAAGCTCATCCCCCACACGAAGTTTGAATACATTCTTTTCAAGCGTTTCTTCTAACACACGCCATTCTTTCCAGAATGATCGCCAAACAGCTTTCATTCTCCGCCAAGCCTGCTTGTCCTCTACCCAAGTTTTATCTTGAGAAAAACGCTCTAGGTTATAGCTCTTTAATCTTTTGGAAGTGAGCTTGGTCCCTTTTTTAATTAAGGTACGACCAGAAGATATATCTCGAATACCATCTGAAACCTGGTCTTTTAGTAGGACCGTTAGTTTTTCATCGCGTGACTCTTTCAATTCCCGCTTTAAAATAGCAGTCTCTTTCTGAATCACTATAATATTTTTTCTTTCTTCAGATCGCGCAGACTTACTTCGTTTTTCAAACAGCTTAGTTCCAATCACAACGCCTTTCACGCCTGGATCCGCGCGCTTTGAAGCATCTTTCACTTCACCGGCTTTTTCACCGAAAATTGCCCGTAGCAACTTTTCTTCTGGCGTTGGGTCTGTTTCACCTTTTGGCGTAACCTTACCAATTAAAATATCTCCGTCACGAACTTTAGCGCCAATTCTAATGATACCACGATCATCTAACTCTTTAGTTGCATCTTCGCCAACATTTGGAATCTCAGCAGTAAGCTCTTCTTCTCCACGTTTTGTATCGCGAACTTCAAGTTCAATTTCATTAACGTGAATACTTGTAAACAAATCTTCTTTCACCATCCGTTCACTAATTACAATAGCATCTTCAAAATTATATCCACGCCATGGCATGAAAGCGACAGTAACATTTTTACCTAATGCGAGTTCACCATTTTCAGTGGAGGTACCATCGGCAATAGGTTGACCTTTTTCAACCTTTTCACCTTCAGTGACTATCGGTCGCTGGTTTTGACAGCTATTTTGATTGGTTCGTTTGAACTTTCTCATCTCAACTGTTACCAGATTCTCTCCTTCAACCAAAGTTAAATCTTCAGGAACATCGTAAGATCTTATTGTTATTTTATCTGAATCAACATAATGCACTCTTCCACCAACGGGAGCAACAACTGAAGATCGAGAATCCACAGCCACTTTAGTTTCAAGTCCAGTACCAACAATGGGAGCGTCTGGACGAATCAAAGGTACACTTTGCCGTTGCATATTTGATCCCATCAAGGCACGGTTTGCGTCATCATGTTCTAAGAAAGGAATGAGTGAGGCAGCCACAGATAAAATCTGGTTAGGTGCTACATCCATATATTGAACTTGATCCGGCGTAACAATTGGGAAATCACCTTTTATTCGCGCACGGATATGTTCGCTTTTAAGAATATCCTCTTTACCTAGCTCTTCATCAGACTGAGCAATCATTACTCGATCTTCGTCATCAGCTGAAAGGTATTTAATTGAATGGGTTGCGTACGCATTCCCATTTTTGACATCCACTCGTCTATACGGCGCTTCAATAAATCCATGTCGATTCACAATCGCCAATAGTGCTAATGAAGAAATTAACCCAATATTTGGACCCTCAGGCGTTTCGATAGGACAGAGGCGACCATAGTGCGTATAATGCACATCACGAACTTCAAATCCAGCACGCTCACGCGTTAAACCACCTGGCCCTAATGCAGAAATTCTGCGCTTATGTGTTATCTCAGCTAATGGATTGGTTTGATCTCCAAATTGAGACATTTGGCTTGTACCAAAAAATGTATTAATAACTGTAGTCACTACTCGGGAGTTAATCAAATCTTGCGGCGTAATAGACTCTTGTTCACGTAAATTCATACGTTCATAAATCGTACGAAGCATTCGACTTAAAGCGACAGAAAACTGATTGGTTAATTGTTCACCAATTGACTTGACACGACGATTTCCCAAATGGTCAATATCGTCAGCCCCTCTTTCTCCTTTCCGCATGTCAACCAGAAAGTTCAACACCTGTACAATATCATCCATCGTCAAGACCGTATCTTCGACCGGTACATTTAAACCAAACTGTTGATTGAGACGATAACGTCCGACTTCACCTAAATCATATTTTTTAGGATTAAAAAATATTCTTTCAATAAACTTTTGGGCAGTTTCAAGATTTGGCGGTTCACCAGAACGCAACATTTGATAAACAACGCTTAAAGCTTCTTCCGTATTTTTAGTCGGATCTTTAATCATTGTGTTTTGAAGCATCATTGAATGGAAGTTTTTATTGGCGTCAACAACTTCAATCGTTTTTATTTTTGCTTTTTTAAGTTCATCAATCGATTCTTGACTTAGCTCAGCGCCACCCTCCATGTATATCTCACCTGTTTCAGTGTCAATAATATCTTCCACGATTGTACAACCAATTGCCTTAGAAATATTTTTCGAACCCAATTTAAATTCGACAATACAACCGAAAGCACGATAAATATCTGCATTGGTTGAATATCCAAGCGCACGAAGGAGCATTGTGACTGGAAATTTTCTGCGACGATCGATGATTGAAAAGATACAATCATTTATATCTGTTGTAAAATCAACCCAAGAACCCCGAAAAGGAATAATTCGAGCTTGATATAATTTTGTGCCATTCGGATGAATTGAGTTGTCAAAGAAAACACCTGGAGACCTTTGCAATTGAGAAACGATTACACGCTCTGCACCATTGATTACGAAAGTTCCTTTTGGAGTCATGTTTGGAATATTTCCAAAATAAACTTCCTGCTCAATGGATTGGTCATACTTACTGCGATCATCCTCATTCGTAATGTGAAGAACAAGGCGCACTTTTAAAGGAACTGAATATGTTAATCCCCTGTCAATACATTCTTCGGGTGTATATTTAGCTAATCCTAAAAAATAATTTTTATATTCTAAGACATAGTTCCGATGAGAATCTTCAATGGGAAAATAATTTGCAAACACCTCTTCAAGACCTACATTGAGCCGTTCATCTTCGGGCACATTTTCCTGAATGAATGATTGAAAAGCATCTACCTGAACAGCTAATAGGTCAGGAAATTCAATTTCTGATTTAGTTTTCTCGAACGAGTATCGTTCGGCGTACGGATTGGGTATGGCAGCCAATTAAGCCTCCATTGTAAAAGTGGAAAAGGACGAAATGTTATCTTTTAAAAAGATCGGTGTTTTTGTCGAATTATTTCAGTTCGACTGAAGCACCGGCTTCTTCGAGTTGAGTCTTGACTTCCTCAGCTTCGGCTTTGGAAACACCTTCCTTAATGGCCTTCGGGGCACTATCAACTAATTCCTTGGCTTCTTTTAAGCCTAAGGACGTTAAAGCGCGAACCGCTTTAATAACACTTATTTTTGATGAACCGGCAGATGTCAATACGACATCAAATTCATCTTTTTCTTCTACGGCAGCTTCTCCACCAGCGGGAGCAGCAGCCACAGCTGCAACAGGTGCGGCAGCAGTTACACCAAATTTTTCTTCGATGTCACTGATTAAATCAGAGATTTCCATCATATTGGCATTTTCAAGATATGTAAGCACTTGGGCTCTTGTAGTATCAGCCATTGTCATAGCTCCTTATTATTTCTTAATTAGATTTTTGTTCTTTTAAATTGCTCAACGCATAACCCACATCAGCCATAGGCGCTTGAAGCGTTCTGGCTAATTTTGTCATTGGAGAGCTTAATAATGCGGCGAATTTAGCCAGCAATTCTTCTTTGGTTGGCATCTCAGCGATGCGTTTGAATTCACTTCCATCAAACAGGTTTCCATCAAAATATATGCCTTTTACTTCGGGCAAATCATGGTCTTTGGTGAAATTCTTAAGTACGCGCGCAGGACCAGTGGGATCTTCGTAAGACAATGCAATCGCAGTTGGCCCGCTCAGATACGCATCCATTCCTTCATAATCATTATTTTTTGCAGCCAATTTAATCAAGGTGTTTTTTGCGACTTGATAATCAACATCGTTCTTGTGAAAATCCCGACGTAGGGCTGTTATATCTTCTACATTCAAACCTATATATTCGGTAAAATAAATGGCTTTTGCCTTACCAAGTTTTTCGGTTAATTCTTCTACTTGCTGAATATTTTTTGCATTTGGCATTTCTTACCTGATTGTCCCTTGATCTATTTTAATACCCGGCCCCATAGTGGAAGATACACTTATTTTTTTAAAATAAGTTCCTTTCACAGAGGAGGGCTTGACCTTCATAATTGTATCGTAAATCATTTGTATATTTTCGACTAAGTCTTTCTCACCGAATGAGCTTTTCCCACATTGTGCATGGATAATTCCAGTTTTCTCAACTCTAAGTTCTATTTTCCCTGCTTTTAATTCTTTTACTGCTGCCGCAACATCCATCGTTACGGTACCACTTTTTGGATTAGGCATTAATCCTTTTGGGCCTAACACCTTTCCCATTTTCCCCAATTCCGGCATCATATCTGGTGTAGCAATAATTTTATCTACATCATCCCATCCGCCTTTTATTTTTTCTAAATATGATTTTCCAACAAAATCGGCACCTGCGTCTTCAGCTTCTTTTTCTTTGGGTCCTTGCGTCACTACCAACACCTTCACTTCTTTACCCGTCCCATGCGGCAATGATGTTGATACACGAATATTTTGATCCGCATGACGTGGATCCACTCCTAAATTCATTGCAAGATCAACCGATTCATCAAATTTGGTAAATTTTAATTCTTTAACCATTTTCACAGCATCTTCCAAAGAGTATTCTTTCATTCGATCTAAATCTGCGATTGCTTTTTTTCTATTTTTCGTCATCTTCATTAGCCTTTCACCTCCAACCCCATGCTTCTGGCCGTTCCGCGAATCATTTCTACTGCCATTTCAATTGAATTGGCATTTAAATCTTCCATTTTAATTTCTGCAATATCACGTAAATCATTTTCGGTTACCTTACCCACCTTCTCCCTATTAGGCTCACCTGATCCTTTGGGTACACCCGCTTTTTTCTTCAGCAATACTGCAGCCGGAGGTGTTTTTGTTATAAATGTAAAACTTCGATCAACGTATACCGTAATTACTACAGGAATAATCATCCCGGACTGATCCTGTGTTGAAGAATTAAATGCTTTGCAGAATTCCATAATATTCACACCATGTTGACCAAGAGCCGGTCCAACCGGTGGCGCAGGGTTCGCTTGCCCAGCAGGAATTTGTAGCTTTATATAACCAGAAACTTTTTTTGCCATTATTTAGCCTATTTCTCTAATTCTACCTGTAAAAAATCCAATTCAATAGGCGTAGGTCTTCCAAAGATACTTACCGACACCTTCACTTTTTGTTTTTCTTCATTCACCTCATTCACATATCCAGAGAAGTCAGCAAAAGGACCATCAGTCACCTTAACGGCATCACCCACTTTATAAGGCGCCACCACCACTTCCCGACCTTCACGTCCTTCCACTTCCCCAAGGATTCTAGTGATTTCATCTTCCTTTAAAGGCTGAGGCTCACCCTTTACGCCAACAAAATTCATCACACCTGATATATTCTCCACTAAATGTCTCGCGACTTTTGATTCGCTCATATGGATCAAAATATATCCAGGGAAAAATACTTTATTTTTAACCTTCTTTTTTCCTTCCTTCATTTCAATAATGTTTTCGGAAGGTACCAGTATAGCCTCGACTTCTTCCGATAGACCTTCATAGTCCAATTCGAAAAGAATGTTCTCTCGAACCTTCTTTTCTTTACCGGAAATCACTCTTAACGTATACCAATTCATGAGCTAAAGAATTACCTGCATAAGGGTTGAGAGAATTCGGTCGATAAAAAACAAAAATACACTGATTAGAATTGAAAATGAAATAACAACAAAAGTTGATCCTTTTAATTCGTCCCAATTGGGCCAGGAAACTTTACTCATTTCAAATTTTACGTCGGAAAAAAATTTTGCTATCTTGTTCATTCTAACTTTACTTTATCAAATTCTAATTCATTTGTACTTTTACTGCAGGAGTGACAGGAATCGAACCTGCAACCCCCGGTTTTGGAGACCGGTGCTCTACCTAATTGAGCTACACTCCTATAAGATGTCTCAATCGATTAATGACCTATATTCCATTTGGAATATCTACTTGGTCTCTTTGAAGATCACATGTTTACGAATAACCGGATCATATTTACGAAACTCAACGCGATCCGGATGTAACCGTTTACTTTTAGTTACCGTATATCGATAACCAGTACCTGCTGTACTCTCCAATTGAATAATTGCTCGTTTGCTATTGCCAGCCATTTACTAAACCTATTCTTTAATCTCAGTAACCACACCAGCGCCAACCGTATGTCCACCCTCACGAATTGCAAATCGCAATTCCTTATCCATGGCTATTGGGGTAATCAGCTCTACATCCAACTCCACATTATCTCCCGGCATCACCATCTCTGTTCCTGCGGGCAATGTTGCCACACCCGTTACATCTGTGGTCCGGAAGTAAAACTGGGGACGATATCCATTGAAAAATGGCGTATGACGGCCACCTTCATCTTTCTTAAGCACATATACACTGGCTTTAAAATTTGTATGCGGTGTTATTGAACCCGGTTTGGCCAATACCATTCCACGGGAAAGAGACTCTTTATCTACACCACGAAGCAACAATCCGGCATTATCTCCAGCTCGGCCTTCATCCAGTAGCTTTCTAAACATTTCTACACCGGTAACTGTGGTCTTGCGAGTATCTCCCATCCCGATCATTTCAACTTCATCACCTACTTTAATAATACCACTTTCTATACGACCTGTACCTACTGTACCTCGACCTGTTATTGAAAACACATCTTCTACAGGCATTAAGAACGGCTTATCAATATCACGCTCTGGCTCAGGGATAAAACTATCACAAGCTTCCATCAACTCTGCAATACAAGCTGTGGCGGCTTCATCATCTACATTATTCAGTGCATTTAATGCACTTCCTTTAATGATTGGAATATCATCACCAGGAAAATCATACTCATTCAACAAATCTCTCAACTCCATCTCAACCAGCTCGATTAACTCTTCGTCATCTACTTGGTCTGTTTTATTCATAAAAACAACAATGGAGGGCACATTAACCTGACGAGCCAAAAGTACATGCTCGCGCGTTTGAGGCATGGGGCCGTCTGCTGCAGATACCACTAAAATACCACCATCCATCTGAGCGGCACCTGTAATCATATTCTTAATATAATCTGCGTGCCCCGGACAATCTACGTGGGCATAGTGACGATTCGCCGTTTCATACTCTACGTGAGCGGTCTGAATCGTTATACCACGCTCTCTTTCTTCCGGAGCATTATCGATACTATCGAAAGAACGGGTCTCACTCAAACCCTTAGCTGCTTGCGTCATTGTTATTGCCGCTGTCAGCGTTGTTTTACCATGGTCTACATGACCGATTGTCCCAATGTTTAAATGGGGTTTACTGCGTTCAAATTTTTGTTTTGACATTTTTTTATTAATCCTCCTGAACTAATTTATTCCTTAATTGAAAGAGAGCCTACGGCCGGGATTGAACCGGCGACCTCTTCCTTACCAAGGAAGTGCTCTACCACTGAGCTACGTAGGCACTTCGAGCGGGTGATGAGACTCGAACTCACGTCACCAGCTTGGAAGGCTGGGGTTCTACCGTTGAACTACACCCGCAGCGTGGGGAGAGAAGGATTCGAACCTCCGTAGACATTCGTCGGCAGATTTACAGTCTGCTGCCTTTAACCACTCGGCCATCTCCCCTCTCATTGTCACTTTACCTTGCAAAGAGCTTCTTACTATTTTCCCATCGGCGCTAAATGAGCCGGCGAAGGGATTCGAACCCCCGACCTGCTGATTACAAATCAGCTGCTCTACCAACTGAGCTACACCGGCAAGTCGGAGCTTAAACAAAAATAACTTTGCCTAAGCTTCCTGATTCGACCCGCTGCTCGGATCGTTTTATCGTCAATTATCAATACGAATGGCATAGTTATTGTAAGCACTTTGCCGTTCGATAGCCGAGAAAAGCCTTGTAAATTAGACTATTATTTTATCAATAACAATTATTTTTGAATAAAATGTAATAAAGAAATTAAATGTTATATTCGAGAGAACTTGGGCCCGTCAATGGTATCCTTTACAATCCACCCTTTTTTCAATATTTCCTCTCTTAAAATATCGGCCTTTCCCCACTCTTTATTTTGACGCGTTATCTCTCGTTCATTTGCCAAATCGATTACCGATTGAGGTACGGAATCACTCGCGGGTAGAATACTGTAAATAGAATCAAAATATGTGATAAAGTTTAATCCCTGCGATGATTGCTCATCCGAAATAGTTTTTTTATCCAAAGCGCTATTAACGCTTCGAACCCATTCGAAAAATATGCCCAATGCTTTTGGTGAATCCAAATCGTCATCTAAAGCATTGTTAAATGCCTCAGCTTCGAGGGGTAAATCATTGTCCATATTATCATTTATTTCATTCAATCGAGCACGCAATTCTATTATTCTTTGAATTCCTTTTTTAGCCTCGTGTTGTTTTTCTATGGTAAAATTTACTTTTGTCCGATAGTGAGCACTGAGTAAAATATAGCGAATTTCCTCAGGCATCATCCCTTTTTCTATCAAATCAGAGACACAATAATAATTCCCAATAGATTTACTCATCTTTCCACCATCAACTAATAAAAATTCTGAATGTAGCCAATAATTAACAAATGGAGTATCCTTAGCACAAACCGATTGGGCAATTTCATTTTCATGATGGGGAAATTTATTATCCACCCCGCCACAATGAATGTCAAAATGATTTCCCAAATATTCTATACTCATCGCCGAACATTCCATATGCCAGCCAGGTCGACCTTTCCCCCAAGGCGATTCCCAGCATACATCACCATCTTCATCTTTATATGCTTTCCATAAGGCAAAATCTTGCGGATTATCTAAACTGTATTCATCTGATGATACCCGATCTGAATGTTGCATTTCTGACATTTTTATATTGGTCAGAGATCCGTAATCTTTAAACGATTTAATAGAAAAATATACAGAACCATCTTGAGCTAAGTAAGCATGGTTTTTCTCAATTAATTGTTGAATCATTTGAATCATTCCATCCACATGTTCTGTGGCCGCAGGATACACATCCGCTGGTATTATTTTCAAGATTGACAAATCTTTCATAAATAGATTAGTATAGTACTCAGTTATATCTGAAAGAGACTTCCCCTCTGCCAATGCTTTTTGAATTGTTTTATCATCCACATCGGTGATATTCATCACATGGTATACATCAAACCCTCGCGCGATCAAAACCCGTTTTAAAAAGTCCTCAAAAAGGAACGTGCGAAAATTCCCGATATGCGCTACATCATAAACGGTTGGACCACAAGTATATAAATTAATTTTTCCGTCAATTATCGGAATAAACTCTTCTTTTTTTCGTGAAAGTGAATTATATAATCGGAGCACTTTTTTTTCCGATCGATTTTAAATATTTAGTTTCAATATACACCGCAATGGCCTGCTGCAATGCATCAATTTTGATCACCAATTTTTCTTTACCTTTTATATTAGAAACAATGCCTTTCATTCCTTTCATTGGCCCTTCAATGACCTCAACTTTGTCACCTTTTATAAAATATTCTGTAGGTTCTAACTCATAACCACCCTCTAAAGCCAAACGGATGGATTTAACCACACTTTCTTGTACAACTGCAACTTCACCACCAAATTTTATCACCGTACTTACACCATAGGTTTCTAATACAAAAATTGAATTTTTTAATGCCACTTTTGCAAATAAATATCCTGGAAATAATGGCAATTCCACCCATTTTAAACGATCGGACCATTTCCGCTTTTGGCGCACAAGTGGCAAATAGGCTTGAATGCCTTTTTTCTCTAGTTGATCAAGTGCCACTTTTTCTGCCCGTGGTTTTGACCGGACTGCAATCCACTGTTCCATTAATTATTTATCGCCTCATTAATTATCTTTTGAATCAGCTCAGGAAAACTTAATCCAGCCGCAGTAGCCGACTTTGGCACCAAACTTGTTTCCGTCATTCCCGGCAGTGTATTCACTTCTAAAAACCAGAATTTTTCATTTTCATCCAATCTAAAATCCACTCTAGAATAATGCCGGCAACCCAATAGTTTATGAATGGTTACGGCTGTATTTTGAATAGATTTAACCAGCGATTTATCCAATTCCGCTGGGCAATAATAATTGGTCATCCCTTTGGTATATTTACATTCATAATCATATAAATCATGATTGGGAACAATTTCGACAATTGGGAATGGTACTTCACCAATGACTGCGACAGTAACTTCTCGTCCGGGAATATATTTTTCTATTAATACAGTTTTAGCATATTGCCGCGCAAAAGATACGGCAGGTTTTAATTCAGATTCATTTTTTACCACCGTTAACCCAATTGTACTACCTTGATCATTTGGCTTTACAATTAAAGGATAATCTATATCATGATTTGTTGGTACAGAATCATTTGTATTCACAACCAACCAACTGGGCGTATCAATTCTTTTTCGATGGACCAACGCTTTGCTTACCTGCTTATCCATGCAAATGGCCGATGCTTCATTTCCAGATCCCGTATATTTTACACCCAAAGATTGAAGAAATCCTGGAATAACGCCGTTTTCTCCATCTCCACCATGGAGGCCATTGAATACCATATCTACAGATAATAAATCAGTCACCAAATTCGACATACCATTGATTGGATCCAACGCAATCACTTCGTGGCCTAATTCTTTACACGCCTTTATGACCGCTTTCCCTGAGGATATTGACACTTCTCTTTCAGCAGAATTTCCCCCATATAAAACGGCTATTTTCATGAGGATGGCTGCTCCAATAACAATTTTGCACCATCCAATAAATCTTCAGCAATAAAGGTGGGGCGAAGTGTTCCCAATTTTTCCGAAGTTTGCAACCCTTTTCCAGACAATAATAGCATCGTATCCATTCCCAAATTTACACCAGCTTGAATATCAGATAAAGCATCCCCTATCATCAAACATTTGCTGGTTTCGATATTATGATCTTGACTTGCTTCCAAAAACATTCCACTACCGGGCTTTCGGTTATTTGACGCTTTATCCGGATGATCGGGGCAATAATAAATTCCCAATAAATCCAATTTGTTTTTATGGAACGAATTCAAAATATAGTCGTGAATTTCGCTCAATTTATCCACATCAACTATGCCCCGACTAATGCCAGATTGATTGGTGATAATGCAAAAACGATGGCCATTATCACTTAATAATTGGAGCCCTTCAAACGCAAATTCATAAAAATCAAATTGAGAGAGATCATTAATATATCCTGGGTCAGGGTTTAGTGTGCCATCACGATCAAGAAATATTGTATCGTATTTTTTCATTCGACTATATGCTGGTTAGAAATATCTCTAATATGAACTGAACTCTTTAAGAAATATACAAATCCAATAATGATTAATGGAATAAACCCAACTGCATGTAAAAGAATTGCAAATGCTTGGGATTCCGCTGAACCAACGAAAAATAGTGCCGTTAATACATATACCGCTGCTGCGTGATATGTGCCTACTGCACCAGGTGCGGCTGGAATCGCCACAGCCAAAGAAGTTGAAATCAGTACCACACCCACTTCAATCCAAGATAAACTAATCCCTGAGGCCAAAATAACGGTATAAGTAATTGAATAATACACAACCCATAAAAATATGGTATGAATTACAATCTGCCCTACATGTTTAGTGGCACGAATGGAGGTCAATCCATCCAACAAACTATTCATAATGGTCAATAATCGATGGGCAAATGGTTTTTCGAAAATTGCCCATTTTTCTATACGATCCATTAAATGAGAACGGGTGCTTCCCAAAACTATAATGAACCCGAACCCAAGCAATGTCATGACAACCACACCTATCATAATAGTACGGCCTCCCGAATCAAATGGGAAGAACCATCCGAATAGGATAATGGTAACTACCAAACCGAGTAAATCTAAAATTCTTTCAAGTATTATCGTCCCAAAAGCTGCAGAAGTTTCCACCCGATTATCTTCGGAAATTGTATAGGCTCGCAACAATTCACCTAATCGAAAAGGTAATATTGCATTACCAAAATATCCCACCATGGTGGCACCAAAAAGCGGATGAAAACGAATGTTTTCAATCGGTTCCAATAACATTTGCCACCTTTCAGCTCTAATTGCAACTGAAAATACCAAAAGTAGTGTGGCTAAGGACATCCAATAAATATTAACCGATTTTAAATGAAACCATAATTCATCAAAATTTACCTGTCCAAATGCGTAATAAAGCCCTAATGCGCTTATCACCAGACTCAATATAAATTTTAACCACTTATTCACGGAGATCAATCACCTCAGCTTCAGACGGATCGAATGCAGGGAATAGTGACAGTTTGCCATGAGAAAAAGTAAGCACTTTCATTGTCACATATTGATTGGGACCATATTTTATCTTCAATTCTATTGGCTGTCCATTTTTTTTGATTATTATTTTTCCTTCATATCCCATAGTTGGAATGTCTAAGTACATAGAAACTTGGTGCGCTTTTTCAATTGGTTTACTTAATGCAATGGAATCAAACCGCCCTGTCAGTAAATTAAAAATACTGAAATCATCTTTGATAGTTTGGTCAATAATGAGTTGATTTGATTTTTTATTCCAAGTTCGAATTGTATCTCCAGTTACGACCACGGTTTCAGACGTGGTATCCAGAAGATAATGATCCTTTTTTACTATTTCAATTGTGCCCTGTTCAACCGAATTGATGTCAAATTGTTTCTGCTCAATTTCCACCGTAATCGACACACCTTTTGGGTCATTCATGGCTGAAATGAATTTTTCTTTCCATGGGTTAGGTTGGGACCATATTCCTGCTGTAAACAGGATAATATAAATCAATGGGTTGTGCATTATTTAATTAGTCGAGTGAATCAAGATAGGAATCATCTACCAATACTTCGCGGGCTTTACTGCCCGTAAAAGAACCCACAATACCCGCCTGTTCCATTTCGTCAATGAGCCGTGCTGCTCGAGAATATCCCACCTTTAGTCGACGCTGAATAAGAGAAATAGATCCCTGCTGATGCATGACGACCAATCGAACTGCTTCGTCAAATAATTCATCAAATCCACCTTCAGTGTCGCCAACCAATCCAGCAGCACCCATTGTTTCTCGAGGACTAGACAAAACAAGTTCCTCTGGTTTTGGTTGCCCCGTTACATGGTTCATGAGCGCTTCAACTTCCTCTAAACTCAAAAAAGCATTATGTAGACGTGTGGGTTCAGATGAACCACTTCCTAAATACAATAAATCTCCACGACCAATGAGCTTTTCCGCGCCGGGGCCATCAATAATGGTTCGTGAATCAATTTTTGTGGCGACCTGGAATGCAATACGAGATGGAAAATTGGCCTTAATAATACCTGTAATAACATCTACAGATGGCCGTTGAGTTGCCACCACAAGGTGAATCCCTACAGCTCTAGCCAGCTGAGCCAGCCGCGCAATGGGTGCCTCTACCTCTTTGGCATTAAGCATCATCAAATCGGCCAATTCGTCTATGAGGACTACAATGAATGGCATTATATCCTCACCTTTATCACGCATTTTTTTATTATACTCATCGATATTTCGAACCACATTGTCTGCCAACACATCATAACGACGACCCATCTCTTTTTCAACGGCTCGAAGCGCCAATGTGGCATTATCTGGTGTTGTAACGATCGGCTCTCCGATATCTTCTATTTTAAGCAAGTGATAATCTGCTAATTCACGATATAAGGTCATTTCTACTTTTTTAGGATCAATGATAACAAATTTCACTTCATCGGGTGTTGCTTGATACAGTAGACTCGCCAAGATCGTATTCATACAAACAGATTTACCAGAGCCGGTGGTACCCGCAATGAGCAAATGGGGCATTTTTGCTAAATCAAGTGTCGCAATTTCACCAGTAGTTGTTTTTCCAACAGCAATGGTTAACATTGATTCTGCGCCCGTAAATTTTTCCGAGTTGATTACGGATTTGAAATAAACCATATCCGGGTTGCGGTTTGGAATCTCTATTCCAACAGATGATTTCCCTGGTATGGGGGCAATAACACGAACACGGCTCGCTTCCATTACTCTCGCTAAATCATCAGATAATGCCACAAATTTATTAACACGAACGCCTTCTGCCGGTTCCACTTCAAAAAGCGTAATGACCGGCCCCGGGCTAACATTTACAACTTTACCAACAACACCAAATGTTTCCAATGACTGTTGAAGAAAATTTGCCCGCTCTACCAATTCATCACGACTCATACCACCTTGAATATTAACCGGACTGGTTAATATTTCTGCAGAAGGAAGTTGGTAGGCTTTCTTGGGTGATTTCCGCTCTTGAACCGAATCTATGTCCACCTCAGATTCTTCAACTATTTCTCCAACTTCTAGATTCTCCGCATTCTCAACATCAGGAGATTCAGTCGTATTCTCTGCCACTGCCTCCTCAGTGGTTTCATCTTCAACCGAATGGACTTCATCAGCAGGTTTATCTGGTTCAATCGGAATTTCTTCAAAGTTTTCAGGTGAATCTTCTTCTGTTGGACTAGTTTCATCAACAATTTCAGGGATATCTAATACCTCTTTTTCTTCTGAAACTGGGTCATCAGGCCCATTTAAATCTTCGTCACGCTGACGCTGTTTATCAATCTTTGAAATAAGACTTTGTGTATGACGCCGTTTTTCATCTTCTATTGATGCTTGTTCCGTCACATGGATTTGATCATTTTTCTTCTTTTGAATCCGGTCCCAATATGTTTTGATAGTTTCATAATAACTAAATCCAAAATAACCACGGGCAAGAACGAGCCAAAGCGACACCAGAACAATTACAATTCCGATACCACCAACAAAATCATAAATAAATAATGAAATAAGTCCGCCAATTAACCCACTAAATCGAAAGGCAGTATCATCAAATCCATACCGGAATATTTGTGCCGCGCCCATGGTAACCGACAACAATACAACCACACCCAATAAATAGCCAGAAAGACGGTTAATCGCCTCAAATTCTTTATGGGTGAAAAACCATATCCCCCATGAAATTGCCAATAAGGGAAAAATAAATGAACTGTATCCAAAAGTCAGTTTGATAAAAAAATAAGCAATCCAAACACCCAATATTCCCATGGGGTTTTCCACCCGCACATTGGGAGAGATACCTGGGTCTTCGTTGGGGCTATAACCAAGGAGACTAATAAAGACAAGAAGCGAAACGGCTACGGAAAGTATACCTAGTATTTCTAATCGTCTTTCTTTCATGAATACAGTTCTCCATGTGATATTATCATTTTCTCAAACCAATCAATAAATTTTCTGATGCCATCGTCGATACTGACTTTTGGAATATAGTCTAATCTGGACTGAGCGCGTGATACGTCCGCATATGTTTGCACTACATCACCTTCTGGAAGCGGTTGGCGATCTAATATTGGCTCCCGTCCGGATTGTTCGCCAATGACATGGACTAATTCATCCAACTTTACCGGTTCAGAATTCCCCAGATTATAAATTGCATACGTGTCAACCTTGTTCATACTAGCCAATATACCATTAATTATGTCGTCAATAAACGTATAATCACGAGCGGTAGATCCATCACCAAAAAATGGAATAGGTTTATTGTTTTTCATTAATCGTGTGAATTTATGAATAGCCATTTCAGGACGCTGTCTCGGCCCATACACAGTGAAAAATCGCAATCCTGTGGTGGGGATTCCACTCAAGTGGTGATATGTATAACACATGATTTCACCCATCTTTTTGGTCGCACCATAGGGTGAAATTTGATAATCTACTATATCATCCTCGGAAAATGGTGCTTTTTTATTATTTCCGTATACGGAGGAGGAGGAAGCAAATAGAAATTTCTGAACATCGAAATCGTTCATTACCTCAAGTAAGTTTTGAGTGCCATTTATATTTACATCTGTATATAGTTTTGGGTCTTTAAGGGATGGTCGAACCCCTGCCATGGCTGCCAAATGAATCACAACTTCAATATCATTTTCTTTAAAAATTTTGTTTATTTGATCCGGATCTCTAATATCACCTTTCACAAAAGAATATCGATCAAAGTCATAATGAGTAGAGCGGTTTAAGTCTTTAATACGCGGATTATAGAAATCATTTAAATTATCTAAACAAACGACGCTATTTCCATCATTCAATAAGCGATCAACTAATTGGGAACCAATGAATCCAGATCCTCCGGTTACCAGTACAGTTTTTTTTGAAATATCACTCATAATGTTATACTTTAAGTATCTATGGTTCCTTCCTTATATAAAGGCTGTTTCGCGATTTTACATTTCATGTCTTTTCCTCGAATTTCCACTGTTAGATTCGTTCCGAATTTATCGTATGGCATGGTCACAAACCCTATCCCAATACCTTGATTTAATGATGGCGATTGAGTACCGCTGGTTACTTCACCAACCAAAATTCCCTCATGTTTAATGGGGTATCCTTTTCTTGGAATTCCCCGATCTATCATTTCAAAACAAATTAAGCGACGGGTTTGGTTCGATTTGGCCTTTATCAACGCATTTTTTCCGATAAAATTATTTTTATTGAGTTTGGTAATCCAACTCAATCCTGCTTCAATTGGATTGGTTGTTTCATCAATATCGTTTCCGTATAAGGCATATTTCATTTCCATTCGAAGTGTATCTCTGCAGCCCAGGCCAACCGGAGAAACAACACCATTCCCAGCGGAGAGAACTGAATCCCAGATATGAATAATATTTTTATTATCTGCGTAAATTTCAAATCCCAGCTCACCCGTATATCCCGTACGCGCGATGGTGGCCGAACTGCCGTCAATATCTCCGACTGTAAACCAGTAAAAATCAATTTCATCTAAATCAATATTTGTTATTTTGTTGAGAATCTCCCGAGACTTTGGTCCTTGAATGGCCAATAACCCCGTGCCCTCACTCATGTCCAGAATATCTACGTTTTCCGGCTTATGCACCATGAGCCAGTCTAAGTCTTTCTCTATATTTCCCGCATTCACCACCACCATAAAATGGTCGGGAAATCGATAAATAAGTACATCATCAATAATGCCCCCATCTTCAAAACACATGACGGAATATTGAGCCTGCCAAGGATGGAGGGAAGTCACGTCATTAATCATAACAAAATTTAAAAATTCCGCTGCACCATCTCCCCTTACAATGAATTCACCCATGTGACTTACATCAAACATTCCAGCAGATTTCCTTACAGCCTCATGCTCTTTGAAGATTCCAGAATATTGGATCGGCATTTCGAATCCGGCAAAACCTACCATTTTGGCACCCAATACTTGATGCTTTTCAATCAAGGGCGTTTGCTTCATGATGTTTCAAAATACACTTTTAGTTTTGCCATTCCATCGTTGATATCATCGGTAGAGATTCCCGAATAAGCGAACCGAATGAAAAAATCAGTTTCATCTGAGGATGGTCGACCAAAATGTCCCCGTGTACAAAAGGATACATTTGTATTTTCGAGGGATCCCACTTGTAGCTGATCTAATCGATGAAACCCTTTCCTTTCCATGATAGCATTTACATTCGGGAATAAATAAAATGTACTTCGTGGTGTAGGGATTTGAATACCGTTAATGGCATTTAATCCAGCAACTGCCGCATCACGTCTTTCCTTTAATGTAGCTAATATTTTATCAGTTCCCGTTGAGGGTCCTTTGAGCGCTTCAACCATGGCATGTTGAATAAAATGAGTTGTACAAGATTCTGCATTCACATTCAGTTTAGATATAATATTAATGATCTTTTCTGGTCCTATCGCTCCACCCACACGCCATCCAGTCATAGCAAACTTTTTTGAAAAAGTATATAAAATGATGGTACGTTCCTGCATACCCGGAATCGCAACAATAGAACGGGCATTACCTTCATAAATCATTTCATAATATGCATCGTCTGCCAATACCCACAAATCATGCTTAATCGCCAGTTCAGCAATTGCCTCCATCTCTTCCTGAGATGATTCAGCTGTAATGGGATTCTGATAATTATTATATATCAAAGCGACTGTTTTGTCTGTAATGGAAGATGTTAATCGATCCATATCAATATTGAATCCATCTTGAGTTTGTATATAACTATAGGGGATAGCATTGCCTCCCTGATATTCAATTTGAGATTCATAAATGGGATAACCGGGGTTGGGGTACAATACTTCATCACCAGGATTCATAATGGCTGCAATAAATTTTCCAATGGTTGGCTTTCCACCAGGTTGGATAGAAACATTCTCTGGACCATAAGTTACACCGCGCTTGACACCTACATCTTGAGACAGCGCTTCCCGTAATGGCAAAATACCATTGGCAGGGCAATAGCCCGTTTTTCCGTCTCGGATGGCCTTTAGCGTGGCATCTACAATATTGTCTGGTGTCGCCAGGTTTATGTCTCCAAGATGGAATGGATATACCTTATGTCCCTTTTCCGCCCACTTCCCTGCTTGGACCGACACAGCAAATGCCGTTTCGGTGCCCAAACTATTGATTTGTTTTGCAACTTGCATACTTTCCTTCTAAATCATTTTTGCCAATGCTTTTCGAATAATTTCTTCCAAATCCCCGGATAATTCTCCAGAAATTTCTAAATCTTTCATTGTCTTATTTACATGGGACTGTTTGTACCCCAAAGATAAGAGCGCATTCACAGCGTCTCTTGTGGAAGGACTACCCTCCTCATCACTAAATCCCAAATCGTCTTTTCCATCCAAATCTGATGCAAATTTTTCTTTCAATTCCACAATAATGCGCTTCGCGGTTTTTGTGCCAATTCCAGGTATAACTGTCAAGGATTTTACATCGCCGGCAACTATCCGGCTTTTAAATTCATTTGGTTTTGTTCCAGATAGAATATTCATAGCTGATCGAGGGCCGATACCACTAATTGTATTCAGATTCATGAATAAAGAACGTTCGTCATGATCTTTAAATCCATATAAATCCAAGATATCTTCCTTTACATGTAAATGGGTCAGCAATTCCACTGGCTCACCTTTTGAGGGCAAACTTTCATACGCTGAAATGGAGATACAAATACGATACCGTAATCCACCCAGGTCAATAATCGCTTCAGTCGGGTGTTTGGAAAATAATTTTCCATGAATTGAATCAATTAAACTCATATATATTTATTCTGGTTAATGTGACAGAGTCCTATCGCCAGTGCATCCGAAACGTCTAATGGCTTTGGCGGTTCTTTCATTTCTAATATTTGTTGCACCATATACTGAACTTGTTTTTTATCAGCAGCACCATTTCCCACAACTGACTGCTTTACTTTTCGAGGTGAATAATCCATGGTTGGGATCCCTTTTGAAGCTGCTGCTAATAACAAAACGCCACGAGCCTGACCTAGCAATAATGCAGACTTAACGTTTTGGCTGAAGAAAGTGTCTTCAATCGCAAAATCATTGGGTTCAAATTTTTCTAATAATTCCGTCATATGACTATTTAAATATTCTAACCGGTTCGCCAGTGATTCTTTTACAGGCGGTTTAATCGTTCCAAAAGCAACCGTGCGAATCTGTCCACCTTTGTAATCCAATATTCCAAAACCAGTTATACTCAATCCTGGGTCTACCCCAATCACTCTTTTTATTTTTTCCACCGAAATTCAATATCACTTATAAACTATATATCTTCCTCATCCACATCGAGGTTTGAATATAAATTTTGAATATCATCGTTATCTTCTAATGCTTCCATTAATATCATAAGTCTTTTAACGTCATTTCCCTCAACTTTTGTAGTGGTTTTAGGTACCATTTCCACGGCGGAAGACGTGATGTCATATCCTTTTTTCGACAGGGATTCGGATACATTTACTGTTTCTGACGGCGTTGTTGTAATAATAAATTCTCCGTCTGTACTACTAAAATCATCCGCACCCGCTTCTAAAGCTTCCTCAAATACAGTATCTTCATTATGTCCATTCGCAGATATCAATATTTGTCCCAGTTGTTCAAACATCCATGCCACGGATCCATTCTCGCCTAAATTGCCGCCGTGCTTATTCATGGCGTGACGTATATCTGCCACAGTTCTTTGTTTATTATCGGTCAGCACTTCCATATATAGCGCGACGCCCCCAGGGCCGTATCCTTCATATGTAAACTCCTCATACGAAACACCTTCTAATTCTCCTGTTCCTTTTTGAATAGCCCGTTTAATATTGTCGTTTGGCATATTGGCCGTTTTTGCAGTGGATACGGCTTGGCGAAGGCGTGGATTTGTTTCAGGGTCCCCGCCGCCATCTCGTGCGGCAATCATTAATTCTTTAATGAGTTTCGTAAATATTTTACCCCGTTTCGCATCGGTAGCTGCTTTTTTACGTTTGATCGTCGCCCATTTGCTATGTCCGGACATAAATTCCCTTGTAATAGTGATAATAGAAATGCAAAATTACGACCATCAAACCCTGATTCCCAATGAAGGGATTAATAGAAATGACAAATAATATCATTCAAATCACCCAAAATAATGCCCTTGTTCGAATTGCTTTTAACAGGCCCGAAGTACTCAACGCACTTAGCGCGGGAATGATTTCAGAAGTCACTGATGTATTTAATACCATTACCAACGATGAAACCGTACGCGTAATCGTTCTTGAGGGAAACGGTAAAGCTTTTTCTGCAGGCGCAGATCTGGCATATATGAAAAAGTCAGGAGAATTAGGGTTAGAAGAAAACGAACGCCAGGGCACTTATTTATACCAAATGTATAAAGCAATGGAAGATTGTTCGAAACCAATTATTGCCAAAGCACATGGATATGCAATTGGTGGTGGGTTCGGATTTTTAACATTAGCCGATATTTCCATTGCCGAAATAAATACGAAGTTTTCTTTAAGCGAGGTGAAGCTGGGCATCAATCCTGCCGTCATTGGACCTTTTTGTGTAAAGAAAATAGGCCTAACCCATTTTAAAGCACTGGGCATTACCGGTGAACTTATCGATACAAAACAGGCATTACGTATCGGACTCATTCATGAAATTGCTTCCGCTGATTCCATTGAAACCGCTGTCATGAAAAAAGTCAATCAGATACTCGCAGCAGGACCCAATGCTATTGCGACCTTCAAATCATATTGTAACGATATGAAAGGCACAAATGGTGCCAAACAAATCGCAGAATTACGTGCCAGCAAAGAAGGGCAAGAAGGATTGGCCGCATTTATAGAAAAACGGAAACCCAATTGGGCAGAAACGATTGATAAATAAGCTTCGCATCAAATGATTGAACCCGTTAGAATTGTGGAGGTTGGCCCTCGAGATGGTCTACAGAGTATTTCTCAACCCATTTCAACCGAAAATAAAAAAACCTATATCGATCTATTAACCGAGGCGGGTTGCCCTGAAATTGAAGTGACCAGTTTCGTGTCTCCAAAATGGGTGCCTCAATTGGCTGATGCCAAAGAAGTCTCAGCTTTAATAAAACGAGATGACGACACGATATATACTGCTTTAGTTCCGAATAAAACTGGTCTTGAAACTGCCATTGATAATCAATACCAATCTGTGGCTATTTTCACCGCAGCCAGTGAAACATTTTCTCAAAAAAATACAAATGCCTCCATCAAAGGGAATTTTGAAAGATTCGAAGACATGCACCCTCTATGGAAAGAAACCAATCTTCGTGTCCGTGCATATATTTCTACCTGCTGGGTATGCCCTTACGAAGGCGATATTGGCGCTGAGGCTGTAATCAAGGTAATACAAGACCTCATTGACTTAGGCATTCATGAAATTTCATTAGGCGATACGGTTGGAAAGGCGACACCTGATGATGTAGAATATTTACTGAATATTATTTTAGATAACTGGCCAGTAGAATTATTTGCACTCCATATGCATGACACGTATAAAATGGCCGCTGAAAATATTACCATTGGCCTCGGTGTGGGGATTCGAGCTATAGATTCAAGCACAGGTGGCATAGGTGGTTGCCCATATGCCCCTGGAGCCAAAGGTAATATTTCGACCGAAACTGTGGTTAGAATTTGTCATGAACAAGGGTTTGATACTGGCATCAATATTGATAAATTGAAATTAGCCGGAACATATATTCAATCCATCATACAATCATAAAACATGACATTTATAAAAACACATATCAAACCTGATTCGGAAAAATATCAATCTAATTTTTCACATCATTCATCCTTAGCTAAGGATCTTGAATCCAAGTTAAATACCATCAAACAAATGGGCCCGCCCAAACGGGTAGAAAAACATCAATCCCGTGGTAAAATGACGGCAAGAGAACGGATTGACGCCTTGAGAGATCCTACATCACAATTTTTAGAATTATCACCCTTTGCCGGGTATAAAGTATATGACGATTTTGTTCCCGCAGCTGGGATCATTACCGGTATTATTACTATTCACGGCCGTCAATGTGTTGTGGTGGCAAATGACGCAACAGTCAAAGGAGGTACTTACTATCCCCTTACAGTAAAAAAACATTTACGTGCCCAAGAGATTGCCTTAGAAAACCACCTCCCGTGTATTTATCTCGTCGATAGTGGTGGTGCATTTTTATCAAAACAGGACGAAGTATTCCCTGATAAAGATCATTTTGGTCGGATTTTTTATAATCAAGCACAAATGAGTGCCAAAGGAATCCCCCAAATTGCAGCCGTAATGGGATCTTGCACTGCTGGTGGCGCATACGTTCCGGCCATGAGCGACGAAGCAATTATTGTAAACAAAACCGGTACCATCTTTTTAGGTGGTCCACCCCTCGTTAAAGCGGCCATTGGAGAAGTTGCAACAGCAGAAGAACTGGGTGGTGCAAAAATGCATACACAAATTAGCGGTGTGGCAGATCACTTTGCTAAGGATGATCATGAAGCAATAGAGATTCTTCGAAATATTATTGATCATTTTCCCAATACAACCACTGAATCAATTGAATTTAAACCACCGAAATATGACCCAGAAGAAATTTTGGGAATTGTATCTAAAGATTACAGAACAGCTTTTGATGTAAAAGAAATTATTGCCCGAATTGTGGATAGATCTGAATTTCAAGAATTCAAATCAGATTATGGCAAAACATTGGTAACGGGTTTTGCAAAGATTGAAGGGGAATCAATCGGTATCATCGCCAACAATGGGGTGTTATTTAGTGAACCGGCCATCAAAGGTGCCCATTTTGTTGAATTATGCTGCCAAAGAAAATTACCCATTTTATTCCTTCAAAATATTACAGGCTTTATGGTGGGCACCAAAGCGGAACAAGGTGGTATCGCTAAGGATGGTGCCAAATTGGTTCAGGCTGTGGCGTCTGCCAACGTACCAAAATTAACCGTAATTATTGGCGGTAGCTTTGGGGCAGGGAATTATGCTATGGCGGGTCGCGCATACCAGCCACGATTTTTATGGATGTGGCCAAATGCACGAATTTCTGTCATGGGCGGAAACCAGGCTGCGGATGTTTTAGCTACAGTGAAAAAAGATCAATTAAATACTGATGGAAAAGAAATGAGTTTAGATGAATTGGAAAAGATTCGAAAGCCAATCCTGGAAAAATATGAAAAAGAAGGCCATCCCTACTATGCAAGTGCGCGATTATGGGACGATGGTGTGATCCTTCCCACCGATACACGTCAAGTGGTGGGCAAAGCATTACGGGCTGTAAAAAATGCACCCATCGATGCTCATCAATTTCCTGTCTTCAGGATGTAGAAATAATGATCTAATTAATCGCTGCAGATAATCGATTTAATAGAAATTTTGGCGGTCTTTTTGGTTGACCATTTTCTTTGTCTGTAAACCCATGTATTGTATGGCCAGTGACCAATAACTGATTATCCTTTTTGCGATATACTTCATAGTCTATAGTCATTCGTGCTTGAGGTACTTTTTTAATCATAGTTTGGATTATGATTTCATCCTCAAAACGAGCGCCCAATTTATAATTCGCCACCGCCTCCACAACCGGCATATAAAACCCTGCATCTTCTATCTCGGTTACAATGAGGCCAATATCATTTAATAGCTCGGTTCTCGCTTGTTCGAAATATTCCAAATAACGGGCGTAATAGACCACACCCATTTGATCAATGTCCTTATAATAAATTTTGGTATGAAAGTCAAAAGTTACCATCAGGATTCAGTATAAACACCCATTTTATCATACCGATCAATGCGCCGTTCTAAGAACGTATCCGGATCAATTTCCTTTAATTGGGCAAGTTCATCTAATATCACTTTTTTCAGGATAACGGCCATTTCAGCGGAATTTCGATGCGCGCCTCCCAATGGTTCTTCAATAATGCGATCACAAATACCCATATTCATTAGATCATCCGGAATCACCTTCATGGCATCGGCTGCATCGGGCGCTTTACTGGCATCATGCCAAAGGATTGAAGCACACCCTTCGGGACTAATCACGGAATACCAAGTATTCTCCAACATCAACATGCGATCACATACACCAATGCCCAAGGCACCACCACTGGCACCTTCACCAATAATCACTGATATGATCGGTACTTTCAGTTTGGACATTTCCCATAAATTCTTGGCAATGGCTTCACCTTGCCCCCGTTCTTCTGCACCAATGCCTGGATAAGCGCCGGGGGTATCAATAAGGGAAATAACAGGTAAATTAAATTTTTCGGCCAACTTCATGATACGAAGTGCCTTTCGGTACCCCTCCGGACGCATCATTCCGAAATTTCTATGGAGGTTTTCCTTAGTATTACGGCCTTTCTGCTGTCCGATAAATGCAACTTTTACTTCATCGATTGTACCCAATCCACAAATGACAGCAGCGTCATCTCCGAAATAACGATCCCCATGGAGTTCAATAAAATCCGGGGATATTTCTTGAATATAATCCAGTGAAAATGGTCTTTGGGGATGACGAGCCAATTGGACGCGCTGCCATCGTGACAACCCTGAAAATATCTTTGTTAATGAAGTTGCTCGTTTGGCTTTTAGATTGGTCAATTCGGTGGAATGGTCAGTCGAGCCCACTTCTGATTCTAATACCAAAATATGTTGGTCAATCGCCTCAATAGGCTTTTCAAATTCTAAGTAATAATTTGCCATAGTTATTTAATAATTAGGTTGGGAATTTAAGTTTATTTAGAAACTGAGAAAGACACTAAATCAATGGAAAATGAGTAATTAAAGCCTTGTCTTTTTGAATGATTAATTGGTTACTTATTCCAGCCGAAGATTCTCCAAATACGCAGTCGCCAAACCATCCATACCGCTTCAAACATAATGGATCGGCTCATTTTGGATTCGCCAATTGTTCGATCAATAAAAATAATGGGATGTTCTTTTAACCGATATCCTTTTATCCATGCACGAAAATTCATTTCAATTTGAAAAGAATATCCTGAAGACTTCACATTATCCAAATCGATGGATGCTAACACTTTTCTGGACCATGCTTTGTATCCACCCGTTGCGTCCTTTAATGGCATCCCTGTGGCAATGCGAGAGTAGAGATTTGCCCCATAACTCATGACCAAGCGTCGAATGGGCCAATTCACCACACTCACGCCCTGAATATAGCGACTTCCGATCACAAGATCGTGTTTTTTTAAATGGGCGAGCATGGCCGGAATTTCAGTGGGATCGTGACTCATATCTGCATCCATCTGAACAATAGCGTCATAGTCTCGATTTAATGCCCAGTGAAATCCATGGATATAGGCACGGCCAAGACCATCTTTCTTCGCGCGAACCTCCAAATGTAAATTCGGATATTTCTTCTGTAAATCGCGGACAATATCTCCTGTGCCATCTGGTGAAGTATCATCCACAATAAGCAAATGGTATTCAGAGTTAATCGTGAATACATTTTCAATTAAAGCAGCAATATTCTTGTGCTCATTATAGGTGGGTGAGATAATAAGTGTTTTCATGACGTTAATTGATTACGAATTTTCTTCAAACAAGTTTCAACACTTTTAGGACGAATACCAAGGGCCTTTTCAATTTTATCTGTTTTCATACCGCTCTTTAACGGACGTGGCGCATCTTGATTCAATTCCACAGTTTTGATAGGTTGGACTAATCCAGCATCTAATTCAAAAATATCTGCAATAATATGGGCAAATTCATATCGATTCATTACCCGATCTCCACCATAATGGTAAATACCTTTTAATTCTTCATCGATCCCCCGTTCAATGACTTCCGCCAAATCTTCCGTCCATGTGGGGTTATTCCACTGATCATCTACAATATTGATGGTTTTTTTCTGAGTCAGAGAATCCACAACCCATTTCACAAAACTGGCTTTTGTGTATTTCGTATAGCCATAAACAACATTGGGGCGAAGGGTTGTCACCATGCATTCCATCGATTCCAAAAATTGATCCGCTTCCCATTTTGTTTGTCCATAGACAGAAATTGGATTTGGGGAATCTCCTTCTGAATAAGGTCCATTTTTTCCATCAAATACATAATCCGTAGAAATTTGAATAAAGTGCCATTTAAACCCATCCGCTAAATATTTAACAGCATCCACATTTGCTGATTTAGCTCCCGCTGGATTTCGTTCGCAACCATCCACATTTGTCATGGCAGCTAAATTGAGAATAACATCCGGTTGAAAATTATCTTTTACCACTGCCACCGCATCTGGATCTGAAATATCTAAAGCCATGGATTGAGCATTTTGTTTATCATCGGGCACAAATAAGTCAACGGCTAATATATTATATCGAGAAGAAAGTTGCTTAATACACGCCTCTCCCAATTGCCCAAATGCACCTGTAATCAGAATGTTTTTCATTTCAAATTGTGTTCCATGTTTTCATTTTAATTTTCTGATATTTTGATAGCATTCATGACCCCTCTTTGTATTTCCCCTGTCATAGTAGGGGAAATACAAAGGGGTAAACTAAATATTTTCATTAGAAATATTATTCCACAACTGTAAATGAATGGGCCACTATATCCACCTGTCTTAAAAGCATATATTTATCACGACCGGGATGAAACACCATTAAATGGATGTAGTAAGTTCGATCAGAGGCCTCATCGTAAAATAAAAAAGAAATAAATGGACCCCCTTGAGCTTCTTTAATGCTTTCCCATAAGCCGGAAATCTTCCATGCACCTCTATCATTGAATTCGCTGGGTTCAATTTTAAAGAGATAATCTGAATATTTAATGTGACCGAAATTATTGATTGGAATATCTTTAACATAGGCATGAACTGAAGCACTATCCTGAAAAACCAATCCATCTGTCCACTTTACCGCCAACCATCGATAGGGCATATCCCGACCCATCCAGAAAAAATTCTGTTCGGCACTATCTGCAATCACCGTATATCCCCATGGGATTTTCATGGTCCAACCATATTTATCCGCCAAATCTTTCGAAAGATCCTTTTGCAGGGTTGATCCTTCAAATAAATGCTTACTCTGTCGTTTAAAAAATAAATCATCATATTGTTTCTTTAGCCATGCACTCTGATCCTCAGCTCGTTCAATAATTTTATCTAATGAAGGTCCATTTATAATAAGGTAATTTTGATTTCGAGCATAAATATCCTGAGCAAATATGAGCTGATTATCCTCCTTCATTGATGATATGTACTGAGAGGGTGATAAAATTTGTTTTACCAGTTTCGCACCCAAATTACGAGGATGGTCTCCCACCGCAGCCACAATCACATTCACGTGGTTATTCACATCAATAAAATTTTCAGGATCTACCCATACCGTTCGATAGTAGGGTTCCGGCTGTGGTGTATATAATGTATCATTAAAAATAGTTGTAAGCACCTGTTGTACTTTGTCGCGATCTTCAAAAGCAGCCACCACCACCAACTCATTATCCGCACCCATGGCACGGGGTTTCACTGAGTCGCAACCACACCATAAAAGTAAAATTGATATAATAATCCCAAACTGTTTCATGATCATTTCCTACTGGCTTTCAAGTGTGAAATTAGCCCGTTGTTTCTCAAAAAGAACAGCAAGAACCTTCACACTTACTTTATCACCTAAACGATATTCATACCTTGTTTTATGTCCCTGAAGACAATAGCGGTCTTCATCATAAGTATAATCATCATCTTCCATGGTATCAATATGGATTAGTCCTTCGGCCAATGAGGATTGCAATTCTACAAATATGCCAAAGTTGACCACACCAGAAATCCGACCTTCAAATGTTTCCCCAATCCGCTCATTGAGCCAGCGCAATTGCTTCATTTTGATATATTCCCGCTCTGCCGACAATGCTTTTAGCTCCACCTCATTCGAAATGTTAATCGATTTTAGCATAAGCTCTCTCCACTCACCTTCTTGTTGGATGGATTTATTGCAAACCATTTTAATCATACGGTGAACCATCAGGTCAGGATAACGACGAATAGGGGAAGTGAAATGGGTATAATGGTCAAATGCCAATCCAAAATGACCTTGATTCTTCATGGAATATTCTGCCTTACTCATGGTGCGCAATGCCACATTTTCGATGAGAGAGCGATAGGGTGAATCTTCTACATGTTTCAGAACATTTTTAATATCATTGGGAGAGAGTTCTCCTTTGGGTATTTGTATACCCAATCGTAAAACTTTGAGAAGATCTGTAAAACGAACCACATCCTTTTGATCCGGGTTCGCATGGACGCGATACACAAATGGATAATTCTTCGGCAGTTTTTTGGGCATTTCCGCTGCCACAACCCGATTGGCCAACAACATACATTCTTCTACAATACGATGGGATTCCATCCGCTCACTGGGGCGAATCTCATGGGGAATCCCCTTTTCACCCATTTCAAAAATGGGTTCAGGAATATCAAAATCAATACTCCCGGCGTCAGAGCGGTTTTTGAATAGTCGCTTCGCCAATCGCTTCAAGATGAGAATATCATCCTTGAATTTATGATCTATCTTATCCTCAACAATATCCTGCACATCTTGATAGGTGAATCGTGCTTTACTATTGATGACCGTAGGTAAAATTTCCTTTTCCATAATATTGAAATCTTTATCCATTTTCATGATGGCGGATACAGCCAACCGATCTTCGTTTGGCCTAAGAGAGCAGAGATTCGCCGATAATGCTTCCGGTAGCATATGGACCACACCCTCCGTGAAATATACCGAAGTGCTGCGTTGGATGGCCTCTCGATCGATATATGTATTTTGTTCCACAAAGTGGCTCACGTCCGCAATATGAACGCCCAACTCATATCCATTCCGATTTTGTTTGATTGAGATGGCATCGTCAAAATCTTTTGCATCTACGGGATCGATAGTGAAAGATGTCCATTCTCGTAAATCTCGTCGGTTTGAGATTTCTTGAGCGATAGACTTTTGACTAAAACGCTTCACTTCCTCCATGACCTTTTGTGGGAATTCCTGAAGATAATCATATTTGTTTAGAATCATTTTCATATCGTTAACTGGGTCTTCTGCCTTCCCAATAACGGTTTGTAATTCTGCAATAATGGGCTTAACAGGGCTACCCCAATCTTTGACCCGCGCTTTTACAATTTGACCTTCGTCCAAATCTTTTTTCGCCTTGATGAGTCGAATACCTCTATCGGGATTCACGGGAGAAATAGACATGAATAATTTTCCTGCATAGCGATAAGTAATACCAATAAAAGAGTTCGAGCCCCGTTCCAATACTTTTTGGACCCGACCTTTCAACCCTTGAGGACTCGGACGTCCATGCAATTTTACACGGACATGATCACCGTGGATAGCATCGGCCATGGAGCGGCGACCAATAAAAATATCTTCTAAATCGTCATCGGTAATGACAAAGCCAAATCCCTTTTGGGTTACCGTTAGACGGCCTACAAATTGAGACCGCTCTCGAGGTAGGGTATATCGATTCCCCTTTACCCGAACAATTTCGCCGGACTTGACCAATTCATTGAGTAAAATTTTAACCGCACCTATTTCGTGTTGTTTCACTTTCATCCGATGAATAATATCCTTTTGTCGGAAAAGTTTTTCAGGTGATTTATTAAATATGTTAAGTAACTTTTTTCGCATTATTATTTTTTTTCTATAAGTTTGAACTGAATTTTAGATGAATTTTTGCGTTTGATAATGTGCCGGAGAATCCCACGGCAATGTTAATCATAATTTTTCCGTTATATTGACGGAAACCCAGGCCATATCCGGGCTGGATATTAAGACCATCAGCGAATGGAATATCTGTAAATAAAAATAATTGTGACCTATCCATATCTCCCATAATCCATTCGGAAGATTGTACAATCACCCAATCTGCATTGAATTGGTTTTCATGGTACCCCCGCAACGAACCGGCACCCCCAAATTTGACCTGTTTCGAATAAGGCAATTGTCGTCCATCCATCCAATTATTGTGGGCCCACACAGAAAAATACAGCGTGGATTCTTTCCAGGGTTTATACTGTCCGAATTTCACCTCTACTTCTGCTGATTTTTCACCACTTTCACCGTCAGACCATCGACCCAAATTAAGTATACTTTCCCAGTAATTTCCTCGAAAAGGAAGCCAGCGGTTATTTCGTCGATCCCCTGAAAAACCAATGATGAGTGATTCTGTCTCAAACGATTCATCCAAAATTAAATCGAGGTTGGTTTCCTTTCTTCCACCAAACATCCAAATGCCCATGGGCCACAATCCCGTAATGGCTCCCATAGAAGATTCTGACACATAGGTTTTTTCCACAAAATCCTGATCAAATCCAATTCGAGCCCCCAAAGGAAGGCTGAATAAAAAAGGTGTATCATACATAAAATTCAGATACCGGGATTTCACATTGGGTTGTCGCCATTCTACAGCCATAGATGTACCCTGTTTTCGAGGATTTTCTAAGTGAATATCGAATTCTCCTGTTGTGATCCATTTTCCGTCATTCCCCTTACTGGTACCAATGATACCACTGATTTCACTTTTGAATTGAGGATAATACGCCACCAAGGCCGCAATATGTTTTTCTCCAAATCGGGCAAATGAAATAAGCGTTTGTTCATTAATAAAGGGATATGCACTTCGAATGGCATCTACCTGACGCATAGCTTGGTGTTTATCTGTTTGTCCCAATAATGGGTGAAATAAGCGACGTAACACCCTTGTCTCAATGGATCCATCCCCCTGAAAAGCAATGGAATCTAAAGTGGCCGAAATTGAAATATAATCATAGTCCATTGAATCGTTTAATTGATAATAACTATTCCACTCCCCTTTTGCTTCCAGAATGGCATAAAGTGTGGAGTCAATCCTCTGGCCAAAGATGATTGACAAAAACATGAAAATTGGGATTACTCTAAAAATGGGCACGAACTTCTCCCTTTAGTTTGATAAACCCATCATAACGATCATCATCTATGTAAAACAAGGTTGCATTGACTGAAAGTGATTTCCCTAAGAACATGGATGCCATGATGTTTGCCCGGATGGTTTGTTTATTGGCAACACCCTTCAATGCTTCCGGTGGCATGGATTCAAATCCATTGGCCAGATAATATTCCATGTTTCCTTCGATTCGGCCATCCTTCCCAATGAATTGGGTCCAATGTGTTTTGATTCCATTGGCATCTACTGTTTTTGATTCGTAAAAACCGAGTTCAATTATATCAGTATAATAAATAGCTTTTATTTCCCATTGAAATTGATTGGTGCTTCTCCCCTTAATTCCGAATTCTGAATAAAATCCATTTATATAGCGGGAGGTAATACGATCATTTTCAGATTCAACCCTAGTTTTATGATAATTGCTATCAAATATTATATGGTTCTTTTGCTGAAAACCAATCTGAGATTCGATTCCATATTCAATCCGATCTCTGGTTTCCCATCCCCGTGTATCTAAGCCATTAAAATTCATTGTAAATTGATTCCAAATCAGGTGACGATCCTGACTACCTTTTTTCCTATAAATAAATTCATTTCTCATGTTTAGGCGCGATTGCTGCACATTGTTGTTAAGTTGATAATTACCCAATGAAAATGCGGGACCATGATAATCCATCCGGTTAAAGAATCTATATTTCCAGTTTTCAAGACGATTAAATTTCCATTTTGAGAAATCGATAGAAAAGCGCGTTAATCCATCCAATTGTAAACCATGTCTACGGTCCCCGGTAAAAACCGTATGGGCTACGTATGCACCGTTGGGATCGGAAATATATTCATTCAACTGGGAGTCAAAACGGTAATGGCCCAGCCCTACACCGATAGAATCATACACTACTGCCCGAGATTCACGCATGGATGTCTGAGAGTTTAAAACCAAATCCAACTGAAATGGACTTTTTCGATCCCGATAATTCACAGCTGCTCGCATGGAATTAAAATCGTTTTGTTTTTCACCCTCGTCATTCTCTTGAATCCTCTGACGGTACATCCATTCCTGCCGCCACCCTGATGCCCTGTGAGACTTATAGTCAGCTTGGAAAACCTTTCCTGTTTGGGTTGTTTCCATTTTTGTAGGGTCGTTGAAAGAGGCCGATTGATCTTCTCTCTGACCTACTCCCAAAGAAAAAGAGCGATTATTTCGTTTAAGATCAAACCCAACCAGAATATCATCAAAACGATAAGATTTTTGCCGCATTTCGTGAACCAATGTCACATAAGGAGTCAAAGGACCATTGAATAAACGGATGTAACCATCCAATTCTTGAAATCCAATTTCTGATTGAACTTTGTTCCATCTCATTCCGGCGCTGTTAATCAATTTTCCTTGATAATTCAAATCAATCTCAGTTCGATCTCTTTTTTGATCGCCACGAGCCAACCGAGAAAAATCAATCTTGCTTTTCAGGCCACTACCAATTTTGATTTCGGTCCTCAGTGATGACATAGATTCTCCACCCTCCTTCACATTCATTACATCCCAAGATTCATTAAAATTAACACTTCTGTCTCGGCTCAATGATTGGAAGTCTGATGAATTTTGCCAGTATTCTAATCCAAATCCCAATTGTATTTTTCTGAGAGAGATTGCCTTTTGATTTAAAACCATTCGAAACGCATTCCCATTCTCTCGCGATTCTGACCGATTTGAAAAGAGATTATTCTGTTCGATTGAGAAAGCACCTTCTGTGGATAGAGACATACCCTTGCTTAATGATATGTTAGAATCAAACTGAAGTAATTGGTGACTAATAGGTGGCCTCAGTGACCGACCCGGAGAATAACGCTGGCGGTTATCAATTTCGTCAGTGAAAACAAATTCATAATATATTCTGTCTTTATCAGAAATTTTTCGAACATACTCTCCGGTGGGGTCCGGACTGAAGGTTACAGAGTAACGAACTTCATCTGTAAGAATTTGTGTATTAAAAGGAACGAAGATGAATAAAAATCTTTCACTTCTATATACGTAATCCCCCAATGAGTCCTGAACCACCCCCGATTGATAAACAATATCATTTTCATTAAAAGCAGTTTTTTGGTCCGACGATAAAAAAGAAATAGATGAATTATCTCGTTCATCAATATAGGAAATGCTGTATTGTCCCTTCTCTCCGATGGCTCCTTCAAGCCCTGACTCCACATAATTGGTTTTATAGGTCGATTCAGAATACTGGTATTCAATATCAATGTCTGAATCGAAATAGATCAAATGTTTCGGTGTAAATGTTAATTCGGCGGAAGTATAGTCAATGGTGTAATCTCGATCCTCACCTCTGGTCAATTTTTGTCCATTCAACCACACTGTTTCAGAACCGGCAGAAATAATGACATTCCTTTGCCCATCCTTTGACGGCAAAAAATAAGGCCCCTGCTTTCCATCACTACCTTTTAACTCTACCCGATTATATTTTCCCTTAGATTGTCCAATTATCGTTCGAATTTTTATATTATTTCTATTAATGTTATTCTTTATTCCTACTATATTTCTTCTGTTATTGTTATATTTGCCAGATTTGTTTCTTGCGGTTATATCTCCTGCTGTTAATTCTCCCGCCGGATAAGATACATTTAAATATACTTTGTCTAATTCATCTAAAGCGGCTGTATTTCCTTCCGGCTGTATGAGGAATGATTCATCGGTTATGGTCCCCGATACACGAATGTTTTCACTGAGTTTCCCTGCCAATTGAAATCGGAGTCCGCCATTCAACCCACCCATACCCTGGCTGGACATTTCCAAACCGCGAAAAAATGTCCCTGATGCATTAATGGGATAAAGCGTTGCTGGTGCCATTGAGTGGATATTGTTGGGTTTAGGTTGAATGATACTATCTTTTACCACAACAATTATACTATCTAAAATAGGTAAATCATCAAATATAGGGCCAATTTGATTGGGTAGTGTTGTCTGAGTTGAATCTTGAGAAATAAGGGTACCTGTCAATAGCACCCAATAGGCCATATTACGGTTGCGCATGGATATCAAAAAGAATCAAATGAGTTTTTGTTAATATTTGGAGAAATTCTCCATCCGAAATCGCATCCAATATTGTTAATCCATTCAATGGCAAAAGCATGGGGTCTTCTCCCAAAACCTGCATATGTCCGCCCCCATTAATAACAAGCCATTTCTCTCGAATTTGAATTATCTCTATAGGAGAGTCAACCGCGACGCTAAATCGACGCTCTAACCGCCCCGACCTGCTGTATAATTGCACCTCATTATTACAATCAAATAGGATCGCCAATTGGTCTCGGTAACCAAAGCCCATGGCCTGAATGCAATCGTTTGTATGGGAAATTCGGTTTAAATCAATAAATGGATTTAGTGAATTCGAGCTACGATCGGTTAAATATATCTCTTGAGTCTCCGAGGAGTAGACCGCCATCCTTCCCTGCTGATCAATACTAAAAACTTCTGGATATAAAGGGATCCCTTCAAGTGAAATAGGCTGAGCGTGAATATAATTTAATTGGGTATCCCATCGGTCGATCTTACTTTCGGATCGATCTAAAATATATATATCCAATTGATTTGAGACAATGTCTACGGGATCAAATAATCCGGACCTTCTTGACCCAAATCCCCCTTCAATATATAATGAATCGGAATGCCATCTTCCTATCCGACGACGATTAGAGTCCAAAAATATTAAACCATTGGGAACCTTAACGAAACGATCAGGCTGAAACTCAGTAGAAAGGATATTTTTTTTAAGATCAATCCGACCCACCTCAATGGGGGTTTGAGAATAAATACCCTCAACTAAAAACAGAAAACAGAGAAGAAAAAATGCTCTACTATTCAGATGACGCTGCCGTAGATGATTTTACTGGATTCGTTAGAAACCATGCACCAATGCCAATCATACATATCGATATTAATTGAGAACCACTTAAACCGAATAAGTATTTGGTATTCACCCGAAAGAATTCAATGACAAATCGCTCAGAACCTGCAAAAATCAGATAGGTGAAAAACAGGCTTCCCGCTACAGTAACCGTTTTTCGTTTTTGATATAAAAAGTAAAAAATCCCTAACCCGAGTATAGTTTCATAAATTTGAGTGGGATGAACCGTCAACACACCAGGATCAAATCCTTCCAGATTTATCCAAGGATAATAAGTTTGAAACACACGATATGTAGACGGTGGCAAACCATCTGGGAAGGAAATCCCCCAAGGCAAATGGGTTGGCTTTCCATAGTCATCACCCACCAATAAACAGCCAACTCGGCCAATGGCATAACCCAACATTAATAGCGGCGCCACCACATCCGCAAATTTAAACCATTGTAATTTATTTTTCTTTAAGACCCAAGTAACGCCCAATGTACCGCCCATGAGGCCACCGAGAAACACCAATCCCGCTCCACTAAAAATCATGCCCGTGGGATCGGCGATAACGCGATCAAGATTTTCGATTAAATAATAAATTTTAGACCCAAGAATACCACCCACAGCAGCCGCGAATACAATATCGGCAGCCAACTTGGAATCGTAACCCATTTCTTTCAAATCTTTATTTAAAAAGTAATAACAGGAATAAAAAGCCATCATGAGCATAAACCCATATGAATTAATCACCGGATGGAATTCAAAACCGAATACATTTAATTCTCCAAAATCAAAAATGATAGGCCACATTTATAGCTTTCCTCCACAATTTGTACAAAACTTATGTTCAGATTGAACAGCTGTACCACATTTAGGGCAATAATTCCCCTGTGTGGTTTCAGATATATTTTTGGGTATATTTTTTAATTCTGATTTTTGTTGCGCACGGAACATAAATCCAACTGCCAAACTGACGATTCCAAGTACAACAAATGGTTGCCAAAGGGGAAGCTTATGACGAACTGGTGGTGCGTTCATTGCTGGTTGTCTGAGTTGGGATGATTCAGCGTTTCCACCTGACAGCATTTTCTGCAATTGATTAATTGAAATTTCCCCACTTGGATTCTGATAGTTGATTGAAATCGTTTTTCCTGTATTCGCACGATAATCATGGATATGAACTCGTCTAAAGTTTAATCCATGTTGATCCTGAAAAGTTTCCGCATCTTTTTCTGAGAACGTAAATTTTTCTGCCACAAGTGGCTCCTGAACAACAATGTGTGCATCATCAACATCATGGTTTATTTCAAGGGTGAATTCCCCCGACCGATCTGACCCTTGTTTATTAACTGGATAAAAGACAAAAATTCGAAACTTGGACTCAAGAACAGTTACCTGAACAAATGACCGATTATTTGTGTTTAGTACGGATAAGTGTTTTACTTCTGATTCTGTTTCAGTAGACCCACTTACAAAGAATATACTATCGGTATTTGCCGGTACACCCATTTCCAAGTTTAATGGAAGGCTACCGCTTTTAACCTCACCATTGACTTCAACCATAATGCCATCAAAATAATATTCAGAATAGACAGCAGTATCGAATAAATCAAATGGTGATGATTGAGCCACAAGTGATTTTATGATAAATAGAAATAGTATAGATTTTTTCATTTTAATTATTATCCCCAAAATAAGACGGTGAAATTACAGATTTTCATCATTAATAATCATAAAGAAGTCGTGAACTTTACCAATACAACTAAGTCATAAATCGTATGAGTATAGGCAGCCACACCAAAACCACGAAATACATAGATACTTCCCAATACAATTCCCGCTACCATTCGAACAAAAAATATATACATGGATGGTGGCTCACCAAAGGAACCTACAAAATGGAATCCTGAGAATAGCATCGCAGCCAATATCACCGCGCCCATTTTCTTAGCTGTTTGCCCCCATTGAAAAATAAATTCAAGAACGGCAGCCAATCCCGTAATTAAAATCACGCGAAACACAAACTCTTCATATATGCCTGCCCCGATGGCCAATACAACCTGTTGAATCAATCGGCCGTCTTTACCATTCATGAGGAGAATTGGAAACCAAATCATTACGATAGTTAAAACAATGGCCCACCCAATGCTTTCAAACAACATGGTTAGTAAATATTCACCGCGAATTGCCGTAGACATTAATTTTTTCTTTTGTCGAAGAAATGCCACCATAAAACCAATTAAAAAGGATCCACTGAATCCGTATGTACCAAAGACGCCTATCATTTCCATCAATTGGCGCATAATCACATCTGCCCCATTCCGGAGTAACGGTAAATCACTGGCAGCTATAGAAAAAATACCTATTTCATAAATAAGAAATAAAGGCAATGTAAAAATAAAACTATAGAGGGGTGTATGGGTTTCTTTCCAATAGTTTGAATTATCCATCAGTATGAATGTGTTACGATTGAGTTAAAATATAAAACGTGGACATATGTTACAAATCTTAATCAGAATCAATCTGAAGAACAGCCAAGAGTGCTTCCTGAGGAATTTCTACCTTCCCAATAGATTTCATCCGCTTTTTACCCTCTTTCTGCTTTTTCCATAATTTTTGTTTTCGCGTAATATCTCCACCGTAACATTTCGCAGTCACATTTTTCTTAATGGCTTTGACCGTTGAGCGAGAAATGATTTTATGGCCCAGCGATGCTTGAATGGGTACATCAAACATCTGTCTCGGTATCAATTCTTTTAATTTAGAACATAAAGCAACCCCACGATCGTAGGCATCGTTCGAATGGGTTATCATGGATAAAGCATCAACAACTTCATTGTTAATTAAAATATCTAATTTCTTTAGATCTCCGGATACATAATCAGAAATATGATAATCCAAAGATGCATAGCCTCTTGTGGTGGATTTTAGCTTATCATAAAAGTCAAAAATAATTTCTCCCAATGGAAGGTCATAATGGAGCTGAGCTTTATCTGCAGTGATATAATTCGTATTTTTATATATTCCTCGCTTCTTTTGACAGAGGGTCATTATACCGCCAATATATTCCTTTGGGGTGATAATCTCTGCAGATACATGGGGTTCTAAAATGGCTTGTATGTCTCCAGATGATGGCATTTTTGCCGGTGTGTCCACTTCAACAATAGACCCATCTTTCAGTTCTACTTTATACTGTACATTCGGGGATGTGGTCACCAATGCGATATCAAACTCACGTTCCAATCTTTCCTGAATAATTTCCATGTGAAGCAGACCCAAAAATCCACAACGAAAACCAAAGCCCAATGCTTCGCTTGTTTCCGGCTCATAGAGTAAAGATGCATCATTCAATTTTAATTTATCTAGTGCCGTCCGTAACTGATCATAATCATCCGCATCTGAAGGATATAAACCCGAAAATACCATGGGTTTTATTTCTTTATACCCAGGTAACCTTTCCATTGCTGGGTTTGCTTTCGTCGTAATTGTATCTCCAGGTAAAATATGTGAGACATTTCGAATACTTCCCAATAAATAGCCCACATCTCCAGCACGTAATTGCTTCGCCGGTACCTGTTTCATTACAAAATGGCCTACCTCAGTTATATCATATTGGCGATCATGGGTAAAAAAGCTTGCCGTATCACCGGGTTTGAGCACACCATCAAATACGCGGACATACGGAATTGCACCTTTATAGTTATCATACATTGAATCGAAAATCATGGCTCTAAGAGGTCCATCAGATCGTTCTTCTGGCGGAGGTATTCTATCGATAATGGCATCAAATATATCCTGAATCCCGATACCACTTTTGGCACTGGCAGAAAGTATTTCACTTTCATCACAACCAATTAACTCCATGATTTGATGGGTCACTTCATCTATTCTTGCCCCATCCAAATCTACTTTGTTAATTACAGGGATAATGGTCAAATCGTTTTCGATTGCTAAATAACTGTTACTAACGGTCTGAGCTTCTACACCTTGAACCGCATCAACCAATAATAAGGCACCTTCACATGCAGCTAAAGAGCGAGACACCTCATATGTAAAGTCCACATGCCCCGGCGTATCAATAAGATTAAAAATAAATTTTTGTTCATTACTGTGATTGTATTTCATTTGAATGGGGTGACTTTTAATTGTGATGCCCCTTTCCCTTTCCAAATCCATACTATCCAATACTTGTGCCTTCATATCTTTTTTGGCCAACGTATGTGTTTCTTCTAACAGTCGATCGGCCAAAGTGGATTTACCATGATCGATATGGGCGATGATACAAAAGTTGCGTATATGCTCTGTTGACATGGGGCGAAAATTACCTTACTCAATAGACAAACCACGATTCAAAAATCAAGTTATTTCAATATATCTTTTGTAGATTTTGACCATAAACCAAAATAGATAATTAGAGGACATATGAAAAAAATATTATTACTGTTGATTTTGGGACTCCTGTCCTTCATGGCATGTGAAGATAAAAAAGACGAAATCAGCCCATTAATCGGTACGTGGGAAATTTCAAACCTTGGGGAATATACAAACGCAAACTGTTCTGGTGCTTTAGATGATACCAGCTGGGCATTTGCACAATTATTTGGGTTAAAGATAACCATGGTAATTATGGAAGATGGAACAGGGACAATGACAATGATCTTCGGGGACGAAATAGAAGAAGAAGCACCCCTAACCTGGGATGATAGTAAGAGTCAAATTTGTATTATGGGCGATTGCCTGTCCTATAAAATTGATGGTGATTCATTTACTATCGATCAACCGGAAGAAGCTTTTTGCTCAGATGACAATGGCGAAGAAACCAATCATGACACCCAATCAACTTGTGAAACTTCCGGGAATACCTGGAACGAAGCATCTTGCTCTCAAATGGAATTCACTAAAAAATAGAATCAATGAAACAATCCCCAGCATGCGGGGGCTTTTCGCATTATATATAAATGCCGTTTATGCCTGGCCGTTGAATTTAACGGATACCAGTTTGGAAACGCCTTTTTGTTCCATCGTCACTCCATATAAATAATCAGCTGATTCCATAGTTAATTTATTATGGGTGACCACAATGAATTGCGTTTCGTCAGCGAATTGGTTGAGCACCCGCTTAAATTTTTGAATATTTACGTCATCGAGGGGTGCATCAACTTCGTCTAAAATACAATACGGGCTTGGTTTATATTGATAAATGGCAAACAATAAAGCGATGGCTGTGAGTGATTTCTCACCTGCAGAAAGCATTCTCAAACTTTGATTCTTTTTACCAGGTGGTTGGGCATGGATCGCAATATCTGCTTCTAATGGGTCTGGGTCACCCACTAACGATAATGATGCAATGCCTCCCTCAAAAAATAATTGAAATAAATTGGCGAAGTTGAGCTTTATCTGATCAAAGGTTTCTTGGAATTTATTCCGAGCAACCTGGTCAATTTTCTGAATCGTCTCTCGCAAATTATTTTCGGACGCAATCAGATCATCCCGTTGTTCCATGAGGGATTGAAGCCTTGCTTTTTCGTCTTCATATTCTTGCTGAACAGCCATATTGATCGGGCCAATACTTTCTAAACTTCTCTGAATCGAATCAATTCGCAGTTCTAAATCGTCCGCTTCATCATTCACAATTAAATCAGTCGGCACTTCTAATGCATATCGGTCACGTATTCGTTCTCGTATAATATTGATCCGCTGTTCCATCTCCACGATTTTCAATTCATTCGACTTTAACTCTTCTAATAAGGCTTCTCGGGAATGTTGTTCCGATCGTATGGTTTCCTGGATTTGTTCCATGGATTGATAGGTATCATTTGTGGTGCTTTGTTTTAAATCTATAATGGATTTTTCTTTAATCAATTGTGCTGTAACTGTTTTCAGATCACTTTCGCCTTCAGATATCTGTTTGGACAAAGATTCACGTTGATTCCTCAGATCCTCCACTTCCTGATGTATCACGCCATTTCTATTTTCCAACTCAACAGTGGTTTCTACTGAAACCCGTTTTTGGAAATTCAAATTATCTCGATTATTTTCATAATTGAGTAAAGAAATTCTCAATTCCTGCACTTCCTGCTGGAAAGTATCCCGCTCCACTTGAACTTTGACCAATGCATCCGATGATGCTTCCACAACGGATTTTAACTTTTCAATGATCGCATCCCCTTTAGCCAAGCTCGGTTCCAATTGTTTGATCGAGGCTTGAAGGTTTTCAATTGTTTTGCACGTACTCGTTTCTTCGCTCTGCAATTCTTTTAAAGATTCTAACGCTTGGGATTGGCTATAGTGACATCGTATAAGAGACGTTTCCACACCATTCAATTCAACAGATAGCGATTCTACTTTATCACCAAGGTCATTGCAATGGGATGATTGCTTTGCAATATTTTTAGTCAGTTCAGACAAATCCTGTTCTTGCTTATTGATAGAGTTGACGATATTCTCAATTACCTGGTTAATTGAATCAATTTTTTTCTGGCGGCTCAGGAGACTTCCATCTCCATTTTTACTATGATATTTCAACACATAATTTTTTCCAGAATATGCGCCATTTAAATCCACAAGATCCCAATCGTCTAAATCATGATTTTTCAATGCGTGGGTTAAATCGTCTACAATTAATAGATTTCCTAAAAGCACATTGGCCAGATCTTTTACTTTACGATCTGCACCGGACAATGCTGCACCATGTCCAATGATTCCATTACCACTGGGAATTTTGGTTTGATTGGAAGAGAGCTTGCTCATTTCTTTTAAAGGTAAAATAGATAAATTGCCTATACTTCGAGATCGAGCTAAATCAACAACCTTAATCGCCAAATTCCGATCCTCAGCCACCAAGCATTGAGCCCAATCACCTAATGCACTTTGAAATGCAGCATCATATTTTTCATCTATTTGGAATAATTCACCGACCGTACCCATGATTCCAGAGAAATCCTTCGGAGAATCCAAAACTGTTCTCACACCCTCTGGATATCCTTCTTTTTGTTCTACCAATTCCGTGTAAAAACTGACCTGAGACTGGTGAGATTCCAATTTTGATTTATTGCGATGAATATCCATCGCCAATTCAGATTCTTTTTCTTGATTGGTTTTTAACAATTCACGTGAAAGATTTAATTGTGATTGGATTTTATCAGTCGATTTTTTCAGGTGCGTTTTTTTGGTCTCTAATTCTTTTTGTTCTTTTTCCTGGTTGGCTTGATTTGCATCTATATGTGCTATTTTTTCTTTAAGGCGAGAAACAGTATTGTTTTTTTCTTTAACTAACGAAACGGTACGATCTAATATAGAACGATCATCTGCCATTTTACGTTGAGCATCCCAGCGATCTGTTTGAGATTTTTCTAACAATTTCTGTGCCGCTTTATATCGGATTTCTACCGCATCAAATTCTGATTTCTTAGACTTATATTTTGATAACTGCTGTTTAACCTGAGGGGCTAAGAGAGATATTTCATTCTCGTAGTTCTCAATTTGACCTCGGAGTTGCACCTTTTTTTCTGTATTGGTTTCTGTCTCCCGGTTTAACCTGTCTATCGTTGCTTCTTTTGCTTTATCCTGTTCCGACCAAATGAGTACATTATTTCTTGCTGCTTCCCTCCTATTCTCCATTTCGCGTAATGTGATTTGAAGAGTCTTCAGTTCTTTTTGTTGTTCACTATAAATATGCTTAAGGCCATTTAATTCTTTTTCATGCTGGGATGTATCAGATGCTTTTTCATCTTTTATATGTTGAAATTCAACGACACGGTTTCTCAATGGGTGTATATCTGCTTCATAGTCATGAACGCGAATAAATGCCAAACTTAAATCTGTATCTTTTAATTCATCGGATAGCTTTTCATGACGTTTAAAGCGTTTCAACTGCAGGTTTAAGGCATTCACTTTTTGCTCTACTTCCTGTGCAATATCATCAACCCGTTCTAAATCTTGTCTAACAGCATCAAATTTTCTTAAGGTGGAACGACGCTGTTTTTTATACTTATTAATACCGGCTGCTTCTTCAAACATTCGTTTCCGATCGTCGTCAGTTTCAGAAAGGATTTGTTCGATCATTTTTAATTCGATGACCGAATAGGCATCCGCACCCATACCCGTATCTATAAATAAATCATGAATGTCTTTTAAACGGCATGGCGTACGATTTAGAAAGTATTCTGAATCACCATTTCGATATACGCGTCGGCCAATTTCAATATCATTATATTCTACAGGAAGCTTCCCACGATTGTTATGAACGGTGAGTGTAGCTTCACATACAGATAGGGGTTTTAGCCCATCTGCACCATTAAAAATAACATCCCCCATTTTATTTGAACGAAGTACAGAATATTTCTGTTCGCCCAATACCCAGCGTATCGCATCCACAATATTTGTCTTGCCGCAGCCATTCGGTCCTACTATGACCGTGACGCCTTCACCAAATTTTATTTTTTCTTTTTTGGCGAAGGATTTAAAACCGTGAATATTGAGTTCAGATATATACATTTCCGAGGATTAAAAGGTCGAGGAATCTAATGAATTTTAGAGGAGAAAGCTATAAAGGATATGCTCCATTTCATGAATAATACTTGTCAAGCATTTGGAGTAATAGATTTATCTATAATGGGAAGGATTTACTTAACCTGGCGGCCAGTTCATTTGCCGACCGCCCATAATATGCATATGGATATGAAATACGGTTTGGCCCCCATGAGTATTGGTATTAAAAATAGTTCGGAAACCTGATACAGCAATATCCTCTATTTGTGCAATTTTCTGTGCGGTAAGAAGTAATTCCCCCGCCAAATTTTGCTCTGACGCTTTCAACGCATTGATGGATTGAATATGCTTTTTGGGTATCACCAATATATGGGTTGGTGCTTTTGGATCTATATCTCGAAAAGCCAATACCGATTTATTTTCATAAACGATATCACAAGGAATTTCACCTGAAATCATTTTGCAAAAAAGACAGTCATTCATTCTGCGGTATCCATGAGTTGATTTAAGTTTGACACAGCCATGATTGCGGCAGTTTCACTGCGCAGCCTTCTGGGACCCAACGATGCGAATTTCACTTTTGATTGTTCCATTAGTTTAACTTCTCTTTGAGAAAAATCGCCTTCGGGGCCAATCAGAATACATCCTTTTTTTCTCTCATTTTCGAACGAATTTGCCAAGGATTCCTTTCCAGAAATATGACATACAACTTTTTGACAATCCAAATGATTCTCAAGCCAGCGGGTCAGTTCAATGGGCTCCATCAATTGTGGAAAATAACAACGACCCGATTGTTTTGCAGCCGAAACCACAATCCGATTTCCCCGTTCCATATTCAGTTTATTTTTTACGCATCGATCCAATAAAATGGGCTGGATTGACTTAACACCCAACTCGGTGACTTTTTCTAAAACCAAATCCATTCGATTGCCCTTGATCAGGCCAATGGCGATATGAATCTCAAACTCAGATTCACCATAGTTTGGATAACGTTGCTTTATGGTTCCAGAAACAGATGGACCGTTTATCTGTGCAATGATTCCTTCATAAGCAGTACCCAATCCATCTAAGAGCCATATGACATCCCCTTCTTTTCCACGGAGTGACTTAATACAATGTTGTGATTCTTCTTTTGAAAGGGTGAAATGAGAATAGTCTAAACCATCTTGATGAAGGTGAAAAAAGTGTTCTTCCATTAACGGCGATTATTACCAAATGTGAATGTAATATTAACAACAGTGCCATTATAATTGGTCCGTCCGTCCACTTTTTCTCCCATGGGTAGGTATTCATAACCAATGGATGGCGAAATGGTACTACCGCCCATTTGAAGAAATGCCACACCAAATACTATTTGGGCACCATATGTTGTAATTGTACCCGCATTTCCCCATCGCTCAGAAAATTTCCTGGAATCTTCCTTTCCATCTATAGCCAATGTTGGGCCAAGTTTTATTTCGACAAATGGTGAAAAATTATTGGCAATTTTTCCCTCAAAAAGCAACCATTTAATTGTGCCATAAATGGGAATCATTAATAGGGCTTTATCACCCACATTTAAGGATTGTCCGGTAAATCGATTATACCCTGGCAGTTCAGAATCATTTTTGATATCATAAAAACGAGATTCAAAACCCGTAATTATATTCGATTTTATTTGCCATTGTCCTACAAAAACAATACCATATCCTCGAGTGCCTAACATGGGTCCGATTCCTTTTTTCATTTGGGCGTTTCCACCAGAGGTCATAATGCAAAAAAGAGTGAACATTAATATTTTTTTCATTTTATATCGCCTATTTATTTCTGATACGATTTAATTCGGCCCAAGTTTATTGAGTAGAAGATAACCGTTCCATGGTTTTAATACCTAACACTGATGTTTTAAAAATATCATCCACATCTTTAAGTGTTACTTTTGTATACCAAATCCCTTCGGGATAAATCACAATAGAAGCACCCAATTCGCAGGCATCTAAACACCCGCTTTTATTGGCACGAACAATTCCTTTAAGTCCATGTTCTTTTATGAGTTGGACAAATCGAAGCCGAATATCCTGCCCGCCTTTTCGGGAACAATCACCTTTTGGACTGCCATGGTTTCGCTCGTTGACGCAGATAAAAATATGTTTTTGGTATTTCATTCCGGCAACAAAATAACTTTACCAATTTGTTCACCCTTTTCTAAATATTCATGGGCACTTTTAATATTTTCCAAATCGAATGATTGATCTACAATCGGTTTGATTTTGCCTTCAGAAACAAGGGATACACAATCATCAAACGCAGCCACATCACCCATGGTTGAGCCTAGTATTGTTTGCTGTTTAGAAAATAAATGGCGAAGGTCTATGCCAACTTTTGGACCAGTGGTTGCACCGCAAGTCACAATGCGGCCACCCTTTGCAAGCAATCGCATACTGGTCTCCCATGTGGCTTTTCCTACATGCTCAAACACCACATCTGCACCACGTCCATCCGTGAAAGCTTTGACAGATTTTACAATATTGTCCTCGTAATGGTCCAATACCAAATCAGCGTCTAATTTTGAGGCATGGGACCGCTTTTGTTCGCTCCCTCCCGTGGCGATGACTTGGCAGCCTTTTGCTTTTGCAATCTGGATAGCCATGGTTCCCACGCCGGAACCGGCACCCCAAACTAAAACAGTTTCACCCGGTTCTACTTTAGCACGACGTACCAGCATAGTATAAGCTGTTTGGGCTGTTAAGGGAAAAGCAGCCGCTTCCTGGAAGGATAAATTCTCCGGTTTTAACCGGACATTTTTTTCCGGTACTGCAATAAATTCGCATTGGGTACCATCCTGGCTTTCTCCTAAGATACCCATATTATCACAATAATTTTCCCGGCCGCTTCTGCAAAACTGGCAATGGCCACAATAAGTTAATGGCTGAATACACACTGCATCACCATTAGAGAATTGAGAAATATTTTCCCCCACATCAGAGATAACGCCTGAACCATCACTCCCCAATATCATGGGTAATGGTACACCTGAAATCCCTCGGCGAACCCATAAATCTAAATGGTTTAAGGCGGCGGCTTTAATTTGAACAACAACTTCCCCAACCATGGGCTCAGGATTGGGAATGGATTCAACCTGGAGCACTTCAGGACCGCCGTGGGTATGAATCCGAACTGCCTGCATTAGTCCTCTGCTTTGGACAAAAATATTTTATCGATACTATACTTTCCAGGTCCTGCGGTAGCAATCGCTGCAAAAATTGACATATATATTAATGCACTCTCAGGATTTCCGGTCCCCGTAATGTGATACATGGCTGCAAAAAACATGGTACCAACCACCAGTGCCGCAGCCGGTTGTGTAAACAATCCAATTAATACTAACCCTGCACAGATGGATTCAGAAAATGCACCTAAAAATCCGAACATTGGATTTAAAAAATCGATAACACCAACATACTTCGTCACTGCACTCCCCAAACCATCCCATTTTTCAGGGTGAGTGATTTTACCCCACCCATGATTAGCTAATAAAAAATACCCAGGGAGGATCCGCAGTATCAAAAGGCCAACTTGGGTACACTCACATTTTCCTTTTAAAAACTTAATTAAACAACTCATTCATGGTCCTTTTTATACATATCTTCAAAATCAGCATCCTTAATATCCAAGTTTTTATAAGGTTCTCTTTTATTAACGACATTCTGATTGGATTTCGAAATGATTTTTACTTTTTTAAATAATGTGTAAACTAAATAAGCTAATGTCCCAAAAAACAAAATTCGAATCATGTCTATAAACCGGTGGTTGGGTTGAAAAATTTGGTGCCGGTCACGGGTTGACGGATATAATTAATGACCTCATCTAAATCATCTTCATTATGAACAAAATCAATATTATTCGTATTAATAATCACCAGTGGCGTATCCTGATACCGGAAAAAATATTCGTTATACACTTGGTTAAGTGCATCTATATAATCTTCGGACATATTTTTTTCATATTCCCTGCCACGACCGATGATATTCCGCATTAACGTATCCGTATCTGCTTGGAGAAAAATAACCAAATCAGGATGAATTACATTACGTTCCATCATATTGGCGACGGTATCATAAAGAGAAATTTCTTTTTCATTTAAATTGAGCGACGCAAATAAACGATCTTTTACGAACATATAATCCGTAATAATTAGATTATGAAACATATCCACCTGTCGCAAATCCTGTTGTTGTTGATAACGCTGAAGTAGAAACCATAACTGAGTCTGAAATGCATGGGCTTCCGGATCATCATAAAAGTCAGCTAAGAAGGGATTATCCTCGAATGTTTCAAGAACCAATTTGGCGCTCAATCGATCTGTCAACAATTTTGCTAAGCTTGTTTTCCCCACCCCGATCGTGCCTTCTATGGCAACATAATACAAATTTCTCATGCAGTTTTTTCCAAATGATGCATCCGGACATTGGTCGTATCCGGACATAATACTAATAATTCTGAAATCGTTTTGCCACTATCCTGCACCATGAATTCCGGCGCAAGTTCAGCCCAAGGAACGAGGACGAACTTACGAGAAAAAACCCCAGGATGGGGAATACTTAAATGAGGTAAATCAATCATTTTTGTTTCATAAGCTAAAATATCCAAGTCTATGACTCGCGGGGCATTTTTTTCATGATCCTCAGGGCGTCCTAACATCAATTCTATTCCTTTACATACCTGTAGCATTTCTTCCGGATCTAAGTCGGTTGAAAGTTCAACAACTGTATTTAAAAATAATGGCTGATCTTGATTGATTAGTGGATCGGTTTCATAAATCGAAGCCGTTCGTTTAACCTGAATATCTTTTCGAACATCTAAAGCGGTTATGGCAGAAAATAAATAAGATTCGCGATCGCCAATATTAGACCCCAAACCGAGGTAAACCAGCTCAGGCATAATCTTTTGGCGTTCGTGTAATTTCTACCTCAACTGTATCTAATACACCATTAACAGGTGCATGTGGTTTACGAACTTTCACAACCAATGTATCCACAGGTTGACACTTTAATATTTCTTTGGCTATTGAATTTGCCAATGCTTCTATAAGATAAAATTTATCTTTTTTTACGCAGGCATCAACGATTTGATAAATGGATTCATAATTAATGGTTTTTGTTAAATCATCTGTGGTACATGCTTTTTTTAATGACAGATGCATTTCTAAATCAATTTCGAAACGGCCACCCAAATGTTTTTCCGATTCGCTGACACCGTGGAACCCATAAAACTGCATGTTTTTTAAACGAATGATACCCATAAGACAGAGAATTTACTCGAGAGCGTCTTCGTGAGTCAAGGCAGGGAATAGATATTTTTGATTCAAATATATTAACGGCGATTGATTGGTTACTTTTCTAGCGAAATCGTAAATCCTTTGTACTCACCGTCTGGCAATACGGTGGGCAGATTATACTGTGGGTCTGTAAGAATATTATACACATCCGGATCGCCCGTTTTTACTTTTTCAGACGTATTTAATTTCCACTCGTGACCAATCTCATCCAGGCGACCGGGATAACCCTGGGCGCCCATTATACTAGTCAATGCCCAATAGAAATATTCCGTAACCATGCAATCGTACTCACACGTTTCATCATCATAGGAATACCATGCACCTGCAGGATATGTTGAAGGTGGACTTTCAAAATAACCGCCACGAGCCTTATCCATTGCATTGGCAATGGCTGAACCCTTTAATTCCCCTAAAACACTTGTATATACTTTTGAATAGCCTTCGTGAGTAATTAAATGGAGAACCTCTTCTATGGATGCATCAAACCGGGCATTGGAAGAATTTTTAATAAATGAGGGTATCGTTTCTTCATCAAAAAGCAATTGGTAATGATCGTGGTCTGGTTCATCACCATCAAAATTGTCTAATTCATTTTCATCTTTGAACATAATTAATGTGGCATCTACAAAAATTAATTTATCCACAACAGATTGATTGTCCACTTTTCCATCTTCATCGTTATCAAGGTATTGAGCCATTATTTTAGCAGCGTGAAGCACTTTTTCATCGGAAGTATTTTCTGTAGCGATTACTTTTATTCCAAAAACAATTGCCTGTTTAGGAAAATTATTTTCCCAACTGGGAGGACATTTTGCATTGCCACATTCACTATAACAGCCTACAATTGTGGCGAAAATAATAAAAATAAGAAATCTATTCATCTTTATAATTCCAGTTAACAGTTACGAAAACTAACAAGACAGTTTCACCATTTCAAGAAAATAAAAAAGCCTCTCTCGGTTACCCAAGAGAGGCTTTTAAGAAAAATGAGGATAACCTCAGATTACATCATACCGCCCATGCCGCCCATTCCTGGATCCATTGGAGGCATTGGTGGCGCGTCCTTTTCAGGAAGTTCAGTCACAGCTGCTTCAGTTGTCAGGATCATCCCAGCAATTGAGCATGCATTTTCTACAGCGACACGAGCCACTTTAGTGGGATCAATGATACCTGCTTTGAACATGTTAACATATTCATCCGTCCGGGCATCATAACCGTAGTCGTTCTTACCTTCGCGAATTGCTTGAGCAATAATCGAAGGCTCAACGCCGGCATTTTCGCAAATCTGACGAAGGGGAGATTCCAAGGCACGGCGCACAATGTCCACACCCACAGCTTCTTCTTCATCCACTTTGACTTTATCTAAAGCAGGAACAGCCCGAAGTAGCGCAACGCCACCTCCAGGGATAATTCCTTCTTCTACAGCAGCGCGGGTTGCATGCAATGCATCTTCAACACGTGCTTTCTTTTCTTTCATTTCCACTTCTGTGGCAGCACCGACATTGATTACCGCAACACCACCGGACAATTTAGCCAAGCGTTCTTGCAGTTTTTCACGATCATAGTCAGATGATGTTTTTTCGATCTGAACTTTGATTTCGTTAATTCGGCCTTTAATGGCATCAGACGCACCGCTACCACCAACGATGGTAGAGTTATCTTTATCTGAAACCACACGTTTGCATGTACCCAGATATTCTAATGTGGCATTTTCCAGTTTATATCCTGCATCTTCAGAGATGACAGTTGCACCAGTTAATACAGCAATATCTTCTAACATGGCTTTACGGCGATCACCAAATCCAGGTGCTTTCACAGCCAGAACTTTAAATGTGCCGCGTAATTTATTCACAACCAATGTCGCCAAGGCTTCGCCTTCTACATCTTCAGCAATAATCATCACTGGTTTACCAGTTTGAACGACTTTTTCCAATAAAGGAAGTAAATCTTTCATATTGGTGATTTTCTTGTCATAAATCAAGATGTATGGATCTTCCAATTCAGCTTCCATATTATCAGAATTGGTCACGAAGTAAGGAGACAAATAACCACGGTCAAATTGCATCCCTTCAACTGTTTCCAAAAACGTTTCAGCTGTTTTGGATTCTTCCACTGTGATGACACCATCTTTACCCACTTTGTCCATGGCTTCGGCGATTTTCTCACCAATTTCACGGTCATTGTTTGCTGAGATAGATCCTACATTTGCAATCTGCTCTGCATCGGGAAGATCTTTACTTTGACCTTTCAACGATTCAATCACAGATCCTGCAGCTGCATCAATACCACGCTTAATCGACATTGGATTTGCACCGGCGGTCACGTTTTTGAGACCTTCCGCAACCAATGCTTGTGCAAGTACAGTCGCTGTCGTGGTTCCGTCGCCGGCCACATCCGATGTTTTAGACGCCACTTCTTTAACCATTTGTGCGCCCACATCCTCTAATTTATCTTCTAATTCAATTTCTTTGGCCACTGTAACACCATCTTTGGTAATGGTGGGTGCACCAAACTTTTTCTCGATAACCACGTTACGCCCTTTAGGCCCAAGTGTGACTTTTACCGCATTGGCAAGCTTGTCCACACCGGCTTTTAAGGCAGTACGCGCCTCAATATCATATGAGATTGTTTTAGCCATAATTCATCTACTCCTTATAAGACAGCGAGAATATCGCTCTCGCGCATGATGAGATAATCTGTTCCTTCAAAGGCGAATTCTGTACCGCTATATTTACCATATAGAATTTTATCACCCTTCTTTACTTCCATTGCGATGCTTGTTCCTGCGTCACTGACTTTACCGGGACCTGCTGCAACGATTGTACCCTGTTGTGGTTTTTCCTGAGCTGTATCGGGAAGAATAATGCCACCAGTGGACACTTCTTCTGCCGGGGCAGATTCAACAACAACACGATCAGCCAAAGGCTTAATGTTTAGAGCCATTTCGCTTTCTCCTATTTTTTTATTAATTAAAATCTTGTTTTACTGCATTTATGCAGCGCGGAATTTATATATTATTTATATGGAATATCAAACTATTTTGGCAGTCATTCTAATAGAGTGCTAATTGTGGTATAATTTGTTTATTTGTAACTGGTGAGTAGTGGCAATACCTTTAACCAGTTCCTATTTTAGGAACAGCATTTTCTTCACCTGACGGAAGTTCTCTGCTTCCAGACTGTAGAAGTATAAACCGGAACTCACCGCATTACCCTGTGCATCTCTACCATTCCATAAAGTTTGGTGGTTGCCCGTATTTACCCAGCCTTTTTCAAGTGTAATCACTTTTTGTCCCAATACATTATAAACTGAAAGATTCACATGGGACGGAACCGGGAGTGAGAATGTAATGGTCGTGACGGGGTTAAATGGATTTGGATAATTTTGATCTAAAGCAAATGTCTCCGGAATGGATGCTTCTATTTTTGCTACCATGCCATCTACATAGCTCAGTTCCCCCACAATCAATGTCATGGGGTAATCATAATGGTTACTGAATTTTGTGATTGAGCCATTATAAATTTCTAGTAATAAATAAGATTTCCTCTCGATATGATCAAACAATCTTACTTCAACACCGCTTGGCAACTGTCCGCGTAGTTTAGAAGCAAGTTGAATCGGTCCATCTATATCTTTTGTTTTCAGATTCATTTCCCATGTGCCGTTCATCAAATCCAATGAGCGAATATCGGATGTAAGTGCATAGTCCACTCCCCAATCTTCCCGATTCATAGCTAAAGAAATATATTTGTCCATTGCAGGAGGTTCCGGATTATCCCATATATCCAATGTTTCGGAAGCATCTTCTCTTCGACCCATGGCATTATATACATCGCCAAATTCTCCATTTTCCGCACTGAGAATTATCTCCCATCCTTTAGTAGCCAGTAATTTACTTTTGGCACTCTCTTGCGTATTTAATGGATTAATAGAAAGACTCACAGAATCACTGGTGCGATTAAAGATCGCATAACCTTCCCATGGTAAAATTGTGGATGTTTCGTTATCCCACCCCTCAATTCCGCTTTTACCGTAAGTCAGGGGGCCATAAACAGATGCATTATCGAAACTCACTTTTAATTCAAATGGGTAGGGATTTCCCATGAGACTCCAACCGGATGGAATACGAATGGTATGGTTTCTAAGATCCACTGATTTCCCCGATCCCACACTGAAAGAAATATCATCCTCCATGCGTTGATGGAGCCAATATCCACGTCCGATTTTTATATCCTGAGCTTCAAGCCAATTGGCGTTTCCCTTATCCTCATACAAAAGCCATGTTTGATCTGATGCCGGTTTTCCCAATTCATCCCCAATTGTTTCATTAATAGTATTTAGATCAATATGAGTGGGTATAGAGATCAACCTCCATTTGGACTTAGGCACACCGTTCGGATAAGCCGTTCCAGCAATAGCTGAAGTAAGCCTATTCTGTCCATATTTTATTTCCAAGCTCAGGGTATCACCATGACGAAAATTAGAATACTCGTCGGTGGCCGTATAGTAATATGCAAGGCCATTAATCCCTACCATATCCTTATTGACTGTTCCTGTATAAGTATTATCTCCATTGCTGGTTGCAGCCTGCTCTACAGCTTCAAGACTACCGCCTACTTGATAATAAAGGTTTACTTTAGTGATCTCATTTTCATCAGTAATATTCACAGTAATAGCTACATCCTGATTCTCGGTTGAGGTTATTGGCGTTGTAGGTGCTAAAATAATCGGTGGAATGGTATCATTGACCCCTTCGCCTACAAGGCTCACCTGTTTGATTCCTGATATATTATTCGAATAATAATTCGCCTGACCAAACGAAGTGCCAGAAACTTGAGGGTAAAATGCAAAGGTAAAGTCCGTACTTAAGTTTGGAGCTAATGTTACAGGGTAGGCTTTGGTGTCCATGGAATATCCAACACCAGAAACCACTACTGAATCAATAACCATCGTGTCTAACCCTACACTTGATATGGAAATCGTTTTTTTACCCATCCGATTTACAATTACCTTACCAAAATTGATTGCACTTGTTGAAAGCGCAATCTCAGGCTCTGGTACATCTTTAACAAAAACCATTTTACTAGTCTGGTAAGATAATCCTCCTATATCTTTTACCTGCACCCGAATGACTAGCGTATCATTTGATTCATAATCAAACATAGCACTTGTTCGTAAGGTATCGTTAATAATCAAAAACTTGTCATTGTCTGCATCATTGGAACCATTGCCGGAGATTAAATTATACGTAAAGGTCTCTCCCGTATCCACATCCGTTGCAGTAAAAAAGCCCACATGCATTCCGGAGGGTATATTCTCTCTAACTGTATCTGGATCCAGAGCCAATGCCGTGGGCGCATCATTCACAGGGCGAACGGTCAAGATAAACGATTCTGAATCTGTAAGAGTTCTAGGCCCGTTATCAACGGCAATGATGGTTATTACCGTGGTTCCATGCCAGTTTGCAGCAGGATATAAAGTAAGCAGTGAGTCATTAACAGCAACCGTTACGTTACTATTTGAAGAAGCACCTGCAAAGGTGATTTTATCAAGATCAGCGTCTGTTGCTGACATGACCAGGCTGATGGCCACATCTTCAAATGTGGATTGATTACCAATGGTATACAGGACTGGAGCCCGATTCGTATCGGTTGTTGTGAAAGATGCCGCAGCTGAAATAATGGCATTATTGACAGAATCTTCTACGGATTCACCTATTCCAACGTAAACCGTTTGTGAATAAGAAAAATCAGTTGTCGGATTAACTGTAATGATTTTTTTCGTTAAATCTATGGTGGCATCAAATCCAATATCAATCCCACTATGAATAGGCGTCTTTAATCGTATAAGGGCATCCACATTGTCATTAGTTAACGCACTGTTATCATTGTTTCTGATGGGTTCGTTAAAGGTAAGGGTAATATTTGTATTTAGAGCAACCCCCACGGAGCCATTTGCTGGGAAAAATACAATGGTTGGTGCCATGCTATCATAATTCCAATTAAACTGATCTGCAGCAGTATTATTGTTGCTCGACGCATCAGTAAAGGTGGCGGCGGCTACATCAATGGTTACGGCGCCTTCTGAAGTCGGTGTAAACGTCGCTGTATATACTGTACTTGAGGTGGATGCAAAATCACTCAGAGATCCATTCGTAACTGTTATATCACCTACAGCAAAGTCTGTAGTCGCCTCACTTGATGTAAACGAGAGTGACAGGG
>Ga0209361_1000189_pt1 | contig 67016 bp, 75 predicted proteins | sample SaaInlV_200m_DNA_3_FD_184657 | JGI IMG/M metagenome (GOLD analysis project Ga0209361, IMG submission 184657) | Marine microbial communities from expanding oxygen minimum zones in the Saanich Inlet - SI037_S4LV_200m_DNA (SPAdes) (version 2) | ecosystem: Environmental > Aquatic > Marine >... | reverse complement strand
TCAATGTATGATACAAATGGTTGGTCGGCATTAGGTTACTCCGTTTCTAAAATGGTTCCAGAAAACCTATTTTAGTGGAGAATTTATGCCGATCAACTGCTCTTTTCTTAAACTGTCAGGTGACTAGAAACTAAATACTCATCACTTTTACGAAAATACCATGTCAAAAAACACCTCCCCTACCACTCTAGTCATGAAATTCGGCGGGACATCCGTAGGCTCACGAAATGCCATTGAGCAAGTTATTAAAAATGTCCGTAAAACGCGCCAAGAATGGGAGCGCGTTGTGGTGGTTACCTCCGCAGTTGCGGGCGTGACCAATTTGCTTGTAGAAAGCGCAGAACGGGCCATAGTAGGCGATGAAGTTTTCATTTCTCAAGCCGAAAAAGAATTATTGGCAAAACATTTTGAGATGGCTGAAAAACTTATTCACAGTATCGCGCAACAGGCACAACTTAAACAAGAAATCAAGTATCTTAGCAAAGAATTCTCTAGTATTTGCCGTGCCATCAGCATTTTAGGCGAAGCAACTCCCCGTGCGTTAGACGCAGTTGTCTCTTTGGGCGAACGTTTTTCCGTTCGTCTCTTGGCAGGGGCATTGCAATCGGCAGGATTACCCGCCCAATATGTGGAAGCGACAAATATCGTTGTGACCGATGATGATTTTCAATCTGCGCTCCCAAATCTTGAGAAAACGGCTAAGAATGTGCAAAACACCTTGATGCGGATGTTAATGCAGAGACAAATCCCTGTACTAACGGGCTTTATTGGCGCAACAGAAGAGGGCATCACCACTACGCTCGGACGCGGCGGTGGCGATTATTCTGCCGCCATTATCGGCGCAACCCTCCCTGCAGATGAAGTTTGGATTTGGACAGATGTGAGCGGCGTGATGACAGCTGACCCTCGCCTTGTACCAGAAGCGCGTTCAATTCCTGAGTTGAATTATAGGGAAATGGCAGAGCTGTCTTATTTTGGGGCAAAAGTTTTGCATCCCAAAGCCGTGCGCCCTGTGGTTGAGGCAAAAATTCCCATTCGGATTTGTAACACCTTCAAGCCCGAAGAAAAAGGGACGCGAGTTATTAACGAAAATGATAAAGCTGGTAAAAAAGCGGATGCGCGGCAAATTGTCAAAGCCGTGACGGCAATCCCGCGTCAACGTCTGATAACGGTGGAGGGGCGCGGCATGTTAGGGGTCCCGGGCGTCGCGGCGCGGACTTTTGGCGCAGTCGCATCTACTGGCACAAGCGTCCAGCTCATCACCCAAGCCTCATCCGAGCAAAGCATCTCCTTTTCTGTTCCCGATGAAGCATCAGAATCGGTTATCGCTTCTTTATATGAAGCCTTCTCCGAAGAATTATCTCAAAGAGATATTGACCGCGTTTGGGCGAGCGAAGAAGTTGCTATTATCACCACCGTTGGGCGCGGATTGCAAGATACACCCGGCGTGGCGGGGACAATTTTTAGCGCGCTGGGTGCGGCAAATGTGAATATCTACGCCATCGCGCAAGGTTCGTCAAAAGTATCTATTAGTTTTATCGTATCGGCAGAAGATGCCGAAAAAGCCGTGCATACTTTGCACCATTTTGTTGCGGCTAGCTGAAAAGAGACCTCAGACTTTAGACATAAGACCTAAGCGGTTTATGTCTAAAGTCTGAGGTCTGAAGTCTGAAAACTGAGGTCTAAAGTCTTATGTCTCGTATTCCCGTAGCAGTACTTGCCGCCACCGGCGCGGTGGGGCAACGTTTTGTGCAATTACTTGAAAATCACCCCTGGTTTGAAATTGTGGCAGTCACTGGCTCGCCGCGCACCATTGGCAAAAAATATAGTGAATCTGAAAGCTGGCTTTTGTCCACTGACATCCCCGAAAGTGTGCGAGATTTAGAAGTTCTGCCATCTACTCCAGAAAAAGTAAATACGCCCCTCGTCTTTTCCGCGCTCCCTGCCTCAGAAGCCAAAGAAATTGAGCCGATTTTTGCCGAAGCGGGAACCGCTGTTTGCACCAACGCGGGCGCATTTCGCCGAGACCCGCACACACCCATTCTGCTCCCCGAAGTGAATCCAGAGCATATCGCGCTCATCCATGCCCAACGCACAGCACATAATCGTGAGGGCTTTATCGTCACCAATCCCAATTGCACCAGCACAGGCATGACCATCGCGCTCAAAGCTCTGCAAAATGCCTTCGGCGTGAAGCGCGTTTTTGCCGCGTCCATGCAAGCGATCTCTGGCGCGGGCTATCCCGGCGTGCCATCGCTCGATATTCTCGGCAACGTCATCCCCTATATCGGCGGTGAGGAAGAAAAGGTGACGTGGGAGCCGCGTAAAATGCTCGGCAAAGTTGAAAATGGCAAACTAGAAATGGCGGATATAGGCTTCTCCTTCCATGCCAACCGTGTGCCCGTGATAGACGGTCATACCCTTGTGATGACAGTGGAACTCGCCGATTCGCCTGTGAATTTTGACTTGGTTGCCGATGCCCTAAGCGGATACCAGTCCCCAGCAGTTTCGCGCACCCTCCCCTCCGCACCCCAACCACCGATTCGTGTCCGTACTGAGAGCGACCGTCCCCAACCCCGCCTTGACATCGCTGATGGTATGACCACCGTAGTCGGCAGAATCCGTCCCGATGACTTGTTTGATTTGCGGATGGTAGTTGTCTCGCACAATACCATCCGCGGCGCGGCAGGTGGCTCAATTTATAATGCAGAGTTGTTGGTAGAGCAGGGCTTTGTTAGTAGATAGGAAAGACTCTTCAGCGTGAGTTTTAATAACTTCTTAGAGAAAGTATCATCTGATTAGCATGAAAAAACGATTTCAATAATTCCAAGAAAACTTAAAATAAGGGGGCTTTACAAATAGATTTTTGACAAATCTCCACTAACCCTTTAAATAATTTTGCATATCTTCAAATAGGACGATATACTATTGCTTTTAGGAGTGTTTTATGGAAAAATATTCAGCAATGGCGCAGTTAGATGATACTGATTTGAAGATTTTACGTGAACTCCAACGGAGTAGCCGTATTAGCAATAGTGAGCTGGCGCGGCGGATTAATCTGTCGCAGCCAGCGACGCATGCTCGGTTGAAGCGTTTGGAGACGTTTAATATCATCCGCCAACATGTTTCTTTGCTTGACCGTGAACAACTGGGTTTGGATTTAGTCTGCTTTATGCAAGTTCGTTTGCAGGCACATTCTGAAAAAGCACTAGCGCGTTTTGAAGAGACTGTCCGATCCTTACCCGCTGTTTTGGAATGTCATTATTTGACAGGTGAATTTGATTATTTGCTGAAAACAGTTTTTCGCAATCGACAAGAATTGGAACATTTTGATCGTCGTATTCTTTCGCCTTTGCCGCATGTTGTGCAGGTACTCACCAGTGTTGTTTTATCGGAGATTAAGTCTACGACGGAGTTGCCTTTGCCGGGTGATTCTGCCTAACTTCAGACCAGCGTCATTTAAACGGAAGCCTGTTAATTACACGAGCGAATCGTTTTATCCAATTCATTAAAATGAGATCGCTTGAAATCATCTTAGGAGAAAAAATGACTGACGAAAAAAAACCTGGATTCAACACCCGCTCTGTTTGGAGTGGAGAAGAGAAAAAAGAAGGCTGGGAGCGAACAACCCAAGTCCCTGTGGCGCATAGCGTAAGCTATGGTTACAAAGATTTGGACGAGTGGCTGGATGTGGCTTTGGGGAAGGCGGAAGGGCATATATACAGCCGAAACACAAACCCGACCGTAGCCGTATTTGAAGAAAAAATGCGTCAACTGGAAGGCGCAGAAGCGGCGACCAGTTTTTCGACTGGCATGGCGGCGATCAGCAATACTTTGTACTCTTTGCTTAAACCCGGCGACCGTGTGGTCTCGGTAAAAGATACTTACGGCGGGACAAATGAGATTTTCACACGCTTTTTACCACGCCTGAATGTAGATGTGGAACTTTGCCCGACCACAGACCAAGAGGCGATTGAAGCCGCTGTTGCGAAGGGTTGCAATGTTTTATATCTGGAAACCCCGACCAACCCAACATTGAAAGTAGTTGATATTGAGCGTTTGGCAAAAGCAGGACATGACGCGGGCGCAACTGTGATTGTGGATAATACTTTCTCCACGCCGATTAATACAAATCCCTTGAGCTTGGGCGCGGATGGCGTTATTCATAGCGCAACCAAATATATCGGTGGTCATGCAGATGCTTTAGGCGGTGTTTTATGCGGCTCTGAAGAATTAGTGAAAGGTGCGTATGCCTACAGAGAAATCAATGGCGCAACTTTGCATCCGATGGCGGCTTATTTGATGATTCGTGGTATCAAAACTTTGGCTTTGCGTATTGAACGGCAAAGTGAAAGTGCAATGAAGATCGCTCGCTTCCTGAAAGCACATCCATTTATTGAAGATGTTTATTATCCGGGTTTGGAGACGCACGAAAATCACGAAATTGCCAAGAAACAAATGCGTGGCTTCGGCGGGATGATGAGCTTCTTCCTGAAAGGCGATTTTGATAACATCCGCAAATTCCTACCACGTCTAAAATACGCACATCTTGCCGCAAATCTAGGACCTGTAGAAACTGTGGCTGGTCCGCCACGCACGACCAGCCATGTCGAAGTTTCGGCAGAAGGGCGTGCGGCGATGGGAATCCCTGAGACGTTAATTCGCTATTCGGTTGGCATCGAAGATATAGACGATTTGATAGCTGATTTAGCGCAGGCTTTGGAGTATACTGAGAAGAATGGTTGAAGGTTTGAAAGTTGAAGGTTTGAAGTTGAAAAAACCATAACTTTAAACATTAAACTTTCAACCTGCAACCTTAAACATTCAACCAAAACAAGGAGTAATAAATGTCCGACCGCAAGAAAGTAACCTTACGCACTCTTTTTGACAAGGCTTCCAAGAAAGAGCCTATCTCGTGGCTAACCTGCTACGACTACCCAACCGCCTACCTGCAAGAAGAAGCTGGCATCGATATGATTCTCGTTGGCGATAGTCTCGGCATGACCATGCTTGGCTACGATGGCACGCTCCCCGTCACGATGGAAGATATGATGCGCCACACCCAAGCCGTTCGCCGTGGCGCGCCGAATGTTTTCATCGTTGGCGATATGCCCTATATGAGCTACCAGCCCAGCAATGAAATCGCTGTCAAAAACGCTGGTCGTTTCATGGCAGAAGCCGGTTGTGATGCCATCAAACTCGAAGGCGGCAAAGCCATGGCTCCCCGCATTAGAGCAATTGTCGATGCCGGTATCCCCGCCATTGGGCATCTCGGTCTCACCCCGCAAAGTGTAGCCGCTCTCGGCGGTTTCCGCGTGCAGGGACGTGGCGCAGCGCAAGCAAAACAAATTATGGATGATGCCAAAGCCCTCGAAGAAGCAGGCGCATCGCTCATTCTGCTTGAAATGGTTCCAGATCGCGTCACCGCAATGATTACCGAAGCCGCCGATGATTGTCTCATCATGAGCTTGGGCGCAGGTCCTGATGCGCACGGTCAACTGTTGATTTACCATGATATGTTTGGGCTGTATCCCAAGTTCAAACCGCGTATGGCAAAAGTCTATGGCAACGCAGGCGAAGTGATTCTGAATGGTTTGACAGCGTATGCAAATGAAGTTGGCTCCGGAGAATTCCCGCAACCTGAGAACTGGTTCACCATCAAAGATGATGAATTTGAAGATTTGAAGAAGCTACTTGATTAGCATCAGGAAATCAGTAAATCAGGAAACAGTAGACCAGTTCCCTGATTTACTAATCCCTGATTCCTGATTTACTGGTACCTGATATGTATGCAAACAGAACCGACCACCTAAAAGTAGAAGGGGCGTATGCCGTTCTCGCAAAAGCGCAATCTTTAGAAGCGGATGGGCGGGAAATTATCCACTTTGAGATTGGGCAGCCGGATTTCGACACTTTCGACAATATCAGCCTCGCTGGGATGCGGGCAATCGCGAACGGGAAGACTAATTACACCCCGCCCGCCGGAACGCCCGCGTTTCGACTTGCTATCGCTATGGACGCATCTGCGCGGCGTGGAGTTGATATTTCGCTAGAACAGGTTGTAGTTAGTCCGGGCGGGAAACCCAACATCTTCTTCCCGACAATGGCTCTTGTCAATCCTGGCGATGAAGTTATTTATCCGAACCCAGGCTTCCCCACTTATGAAGCGATGATTGGGGTAGCGGGCGGAAAAGCTGTTCCCGTCCCACTGGTCGAAGAGAATAATTTCTCCTTCGATCTGGATGTCTTCGATAAACTCATTAACGAAAAAACGAAGATGATTATCATCAACTCGCCGAGCAATCCCACCGGCGGGATCATCCCCAAAGCGGATTTAGAGCATATCGCCGCCGCCGCAAAAAAACACGATTGCTGGGTACTCTCCGATGAGATTTACGCTCGCATCGTCTACGACGGCATGGACGATGCCCCCTCGATTTACGCCCTCCCCGATATGGCAGAACGCACCATCATCATGGATGGCTTCTCAAAAACCTACGCCATGACAGGCTGGCGGCTCGGATACGGAATTATGCCCGAAGAGCTGGCGCACCGTGTGGGACTTTTGCTGACACACTCGCTCGGCTCCACTGCTGAATTCACTCAATACGCAGGTATCGAAGCTATCACCGGCGACCAAGATCAAGTAGACGCAGTTGTCGCAGAATACGAAAAACGCCGCAACGTGATTGTAGATGGGTTAAATTCTTTATCCGGCATCACCTGCCAAAAACCACAAGGGGCGTTTTACGTTTTCCCGAATATTACCGAATTAGGCAAATCCTCCGATGAAGTTGCCAACTGGATGCTCGAAGAAGCTGGTGTAGCTTTACTCCCCGGCACCTCTTTCGGCGCACACGGAGAAGGGTATTTGAGGCTTTCTTATGCGAATTCTGTAGAAAATATCGAGAAAGCGATTGAGAAAATGGGGAAGATTTTGAAATGAGAAAGTACTTTCCCTGTGCGTTCTGATAGGATGCGACTAAAGCAAGGATGAGACAAATGGCCCCGGACTATGCATGCACACACACTTTAGGAATACAACTGGTTGGCAGTTGGCTCAAGCTGAAAAAGTTGAATAAAATCGTAGAATAATTTCTCAAAGAGCTTATATTTGCTCAAATTTTAAGGAGAACAGATGTCAAAAAAGCATCAATTGTCAGAGAAAGGGCAAGTCTTTTTAGATTCAGTTACCAATGGCAACTATAATCGCCAAATCATTAAGGGGCTGAAAAAATTTCTTGATGGCGACGCACCTGCAGACATGCAATCTTTTTATTCTGCTACCGAATTGGAAGCGTTGGCGGTATTGAAAGGTACAAAAAAAGATGTTGAAGCGCGGATGCCTGTTAAGCTAACTCGACATTATTTTGAGTTAGCCAAAAAAAGCTCTGCTTTGCAAACCCTAGTTAAAGCCAGTCCCCAAGAGACGATTGATTTGGAAGGCGCATCCGATCCGGGTAAACAGATGAGTTATAGCCCAGTGGAAGGAATGATACATAAATATGAGATGGGGTTACTCTATGTGGTTTCCACTTGTTCAGCTCATTGTCGTTTTTGTTATCGTGAAGAACTCATCGCCCGTAAAGAGGTAGAACTGGCAGATGGCACTATTGCGCCCAAAGGTTTAGCTCAAATTAGTGATATCGTGGCTTATATTAAAAATCATAACGCAAAGGTGGCAGACAGTGGTGGGCGGCATCCAGAAACGGGCCGTGAAAAATTACGCGAAATTCTGATGTCTGGTGGTGATCCGATGGTCTTAAGCAATAAAATTATCGCCTCATGGTGGTCTGCCTTGGCAGAGGCAGGCATTGAATCCATTCGTTTAGGTACTAAAGAGATGGCTTTTTATCCTAAGCGTTTTGATGAGACCTTTTTTGATATGGTGGATAAGTTCCATGTGGCTTATCCCGGTACTAAGATTCGTCTGATGATCCACTTTAACCACCCTGATGAATTTTTACTCAAAGATGATGAAGGCAATTTTATAAAAGACCCAGAAGGCGGTTTGGCGTGGCACCCAGACACTAAACACGCGGTGGCGGAGCTCGGCAAACGAAATTGGTTAACGGTTGATAATCAGGCTCCTATTATTAATAATATAAATAATGATTCAAATGCATTACGTATTATGCAACGAGAAATGAGACAGAACAAGATAGAAAATCATTATTTCTTCTGTGGACGTGACATCATAGGACATCGAGCCTTTAATGTACCTATTGAGGAATCGTGGCGTATATTAAATGAATCTCAAAAAGGATTATCTGGTGTAGAAACCCATGCGCGACTTTCCATTACCCATTACAAAGGTAAAACAGAAGTAGTGGCTGTGACCAACGACCCACTACCGGGCGTGCCAGGAGCGGAAAATGGGGTAGTCATTATGAAATTGCACCGCAACTCAGAAACTGCACCGGAGAAAGGGCTTGTAACCATATTAGGGCGTAATCCTGAAGCAGTTTGGTTCAGTGGTTATAACGATCGTGTTATTTATGATGAGGCTGGTTTATTTTCCGATCTCGATAATGTTTGAGGAGGTTTTTTGTGAATATATTATCAGCCCAATCGCGTAGCGCGTCTTTATATGAACGGGCACAACAAGTAATGCCAGGTGGCTGTAGCCGAAACACGGTATTGCGTATACCACACCCCTTATATGTTGAAAATGGGAAAGGTTCTTATGTTACTGATATTGAAGGCGTGACTCGTATAGATTTTGCAAATAATATGGCATCGCTTATCCACGGTCACGCCCATCCCGCTGTTGTAGATGCGGTATCGGCACAACTGCGAAAAGGGACCGCATTTACCTTAGCCACTGAAGTAGAAATTAAATATGCAGAGCATATGTGCAGTCGTAATGCTGGATTCGAAAAAATCCGCTTTGTAAATTCAGGCACAGAGGCGGTAATGGGATGTTTGAAGGCGGCTCGGGCTTATACTAGCCGCCCCAAAATTGCCAAGGTTGAAGGGGCATATCATGGCTTATATGATTATGCTGAAATCAGTCAAACAGCCAATCCAAGCAATTGGGGTGATGCCCATAAGCCAAGCAGTGTGCCAGTGGCTCACGGTACCCCCGAATCTGTATTGCGCGATGTGGTTGTGATTCCTTTTAACCAGCCGAAACAGGCGCTGGAGATATTGAACCAACATAATGATGAGTTAGCTTGTGTTTTGCTAGATTTAATGCCACACCGTGTTGGTCTTGCTCCTGCATCTCAAGAGTTTGTAAGTGCTATTTATGAGTGGACACGCAAAAATGATGCGCTGTTGATTTGCGATGAGGTGATTACCTTTCGCTCAAATTATGGTGGTGCACAGAAATGGTATGACGTGCGACCTGATTTAACGGCAATGGGTAAGATGATTGGCGGAGGTTTTCCTGTAGGTGCATTAGCGGGGCGTAAGGATGTGATGAGCGTCATGAATCCCTTATCAGGTAAGGTATTATTTCCTCATTCTGGTACTTTTTCAGCTAATCCGATTACGATGACGGCTGGGTTAGTAAGTATGGAATTGTTTGATGAAAGAGCCGTAACCAACCTGAATCGTTTAGCCAATATAGCCCGAACGAACATTGCGGACGCTATCCAGATTGCTGGCATTCCCGCTTGCGTAACCGGTGGCGGATCAATGTTTAGAATTCATATGAAAACTGAAGCTCCCACAACATATCGGGATGCCTATATGACGCCAACAGAATCTAAACTCATCAAAATCTTACTCGATTATCTTTTTGAAAATGATATTATTATGATCAATACCTGTTCAGGTACGCTATCAACGGTAATGACAGAAAAGGAGATTGATATGTTGACGGAAACGCTATTAGCAGGATTCCGCAAAATCAAACAGCTTCTTTAGAGGATTGGTCTGGGGGGGGGCGAAGAGGGCGAAATTCATTGCTCAGATGACTTTTGCTGTGCCAATGGTAAATTTTGACTGATATACATTACAAGCTTTAAAGCAACCCCTATCCCAGACTTTCCTTTCGAGTGGAGATGTCCGCGGATAGAGGAGGGATTAGTCAATTTGAAATATTTTTTTGAAAACAAAAGGCTCTCGTTCCCTTGAAGGAAAGGAGAGCCTTTTTGTGTTAATAAACGCTAAAATGTGTCCATAGTGGGAGCAAGCCTAAATCATGCGCGATTTGCGTCGTAGGCTTTGACGTCTGCAATAGCTTTGTCTACTTTGACGAAGGGGAGCAAAATCAATCCGATGACAAAGAAGAAGATGAGTGAGAGAAGAGCGGGGCGCAGACTTCCAAACATCTGATTGGCAAGACCGAAGACGAGGGGGCCGATCCAGGATGTGCCGCGTTCGCTGATTTCGTAGAAGGAGTAGTATTCGGCTTCTTTGCCTTTGGGAATCATTTGGGCGAAGAGGCTACGGCTGATAGCTTGTGAGCCACCCATAACGAGGGCGATGAAAATGCCGAGAATGAAGAATTGAGTGACGCGTGTTTCGCCGTAGAGGCCAAAATAAGCATAGATGACTACGCCAGACCAGACGACAAGACTAAGAATAACGGATTGTTTTGCACCCATCCATTTGGCAAGTTTTCCCCAGAGCAATGCGCCGCCGAAGGCAACGAATTGAATCATGAGGATTACGGCGGTCAGTGTTTCAGTTTCTAATCCCAATCCGCCTTGAAGGAGTGGGGCTGCTGCAAATGTGGAGGAAACAGCAATGACAGTTTGGATTCCGTCGTTGTAGATGAAGTATGCAACCAAAAATCTGAGCGTTTCAGGGAAGTTCTTGATTTCTTTGATTGTTTTGCCAAGTTGTTTGAAGCCAACTTTAATATAGGTTTGGTTGGCAGGGAGGGCACGAGATGAGCCCCGGGATCGGAGACGTTTCCAAGTGATGAAGGAAAATCCCAACCACCAAATGCCCGCCGATGCGAGGTTGATGCGAATGGCGAGTTCTGTGGGAACGCCAATATCTTCACTAAAGATAAAGAAAGCGAGGTTGAGAGCGAGTAGCAATCCGCCGCCGAGATAGCCCATTGCCCAGCCGAAAGAGGAGACACGATCTACTTCGTCTTCGCTGGCAATATCGGGGAGGTAGGCATTATAGAAGACGATGGCTGCGCCAAAGGCGAGGTTTGCTAGGACATATAGTACGCCGCCCAACCACCAGAGTGAACCAGTGACGAAGAAGAGCAAGATAGTTGCGATTGCACCGATTGTAGCAAAAGTTCGCATCATTTTCTTGCGCATATTAGAGTAATCAGCAATTGCGCCTAGAATTGGAAGGAAAAGCACTTGCATGAGAACCGATAAGGAAATCATATAAGGAAGGAAAGAATCTGGTGCTATAGGGATACCCAAAAACGAGACGGTTTCCGTTCCAGCAGCTTCTGCTGCGCTACGAGCAAGAGCCGCAACGTAGGGAGCGAGAAAAACTGTTCCAACAGTGGTGCTAAAGGCGGAGTTCGCCCAATCGTACATTGCCCACCCAAAAATTTCACGTTTGTCGTTGACTTGCGGTGCTTCTGATGACATTTTGCCTCCTGTGGCGAATAAGAAGATATGCGTGAGAAAAAACCCTTACAGTCTAAGTGAGTTGCGTAATTATGGTAAAATCGGCTCAGTTCTTGGTAACTTATATTCTAACTGAGAAATAGGGAGATATTTTAGCAAAATTGCTCAAAAAATTGCTTGACTGAAACAAAGACTATCGCTTATAATCGCGGATTGCTTGTCCCTCTGCATAGAGGGGCGGTATTGGTTTAATTAGTTATTTCAAAAAACGATCAGGAGAGTCGAATGGCACCTGCATTGCCTAAAAAAAGTTACGCGCGTATTCCTGTCACGCTTGATCTTCCCAATCTTATCGAAGTTCAAATAGAGTCCTTCAAACGTTTAAAGAGTGAAGGCTTGGAAAGCCTTTTTCGAGAAATATCCCCTATTGAGTCTTATAACCAAAAAATGCAACTCTACTTCCCCAGCCAAAGTGCTGAGGCGAAAGAATGGGGTTTGAAGTATTGGTTTGAAGAACCAAAATATAGTATTGCTGAATGTGTTGAGCGCGATCTAACCTACGCCAGCCCCCTCTACGTTTCTGTTCTTTTGGCAGGGAAGGATGTTCCTGAACCAATTAAACAGGAAATTTTTGTGGGTGATTTTCCTGAGATGACACCTAAGGGAACTTTCGTTATTAATGGAACAGAACGCGTGGTTGTTTCGCAATTGATTCGTTCGCCTGGTGTTTATTTTGAAGCTGACGCGGATCGCGCAACGGGACGTGTGCTTGCTAAAGCAAAGTTGATTCCAGATCGTGGTGCCTGGATAGAGTTTGAAACTCGCAAAAGCGATTATATGATTTTGAAATTTAATCGTAAGCGCACTGTGCCCATTACCGTTTTCTTGCGCGCTTTAGCTGCGGTTGACGATGGCCGCCCTGATTCTCCGCTTCAGACGGGGTCTGACGAAGAAATTTTAGGACTCTTTACGGATGTGGATACCAACCCTGAGCGGATGTATATCGCATCCACGTTAGGGCAGGAACCAGATTGGGACCCCGATAGCAAGTTGACTATCGCGGAAGCATCGCTAATTGAATTCTTTAAAAAGATGCGCCCTGGTGATCCTGCCACGCTTGAAAACGCACGCAATTTCCTTGAAGAACAGCTTTTCGATCAGCGTCATTATGATCTTGAGCGTGTTGGCCGTTATAAATTGAATCAACGGTTGGGGTTAGATGTCCCCATCTCACATCGCAATATTACCAAAATGGATTTTGTCCGTTTGGTGCGTAGAATGATTTTGATCAGTAATGGGATTGAGAAAAAAGATGATATCGATCACTTGGGTAATCGCCGTATAAAGACGGTGGGCGAGTTGATCCAAAATAAACTGAGAATTGGTTTACGTCGCATGGAACGCGTGATTAAAGAGCGCATGTCCATTCGTGATCAGGATCAGCTTTCACCAACATCTTTAGTTAATATCCGCCCAGTTGTGGCTTCATTGCGTGAGTTCTTTGGCTCAAGTCAGTTATCCCAGTTTATGGATCAGACCAATCCGCTTTCAGAGCTTCGCCATAAACGTACGCTCTCTGCGTTAGGACCTGGCGGTCTGCGTCGAGAAAGAGCTGGCTTTGATGTTCGTGATGTTCATCATTCGCATTATGGACGAATTTGCCCAATTGAGACCCCAGAAGGTCCGAATATTGGTTTGATCGGTCGCTTGGCATCTTTTGCCCGCGTCAATGAATATGGTTTTATTGAAACCCCTTACCGTAAGATAATTAAAACTCTTGCCAGTGACGATCCGGCTCTTGAAGGGCATGGTCTTCGCGGTGATTTGTTGGACAGTAAAGATACTGTGATTTTTAAAGATGGTGAGCGAATTACCGCTGATATGCTCAAAAAAATCAAGAAACTGAAAAAGGATATTTCAATCATTCCCTTCGTTTCTTCAGAGCAGATTGAGTACCTTTCAGCAAATGAAGAAGATAAATATATTATCGGGCAGGCAAACGCGCCTTTGGATTTGCAGAATGAATTTGTTCGCCCGCGCATTTCCTCCCGTGACCACTCTGGCTTCTTGTTCGCATCGCCTGAGAAAGTAGATTATATGGATGTGGCACCGCACCAAATTGTTGGTATCAGTGCGGCGTTAATCCCCTTCCTTGAGCATGATGATGCAAACCGGGCTTTGATGGGATCAAATATGATGGCGCAAGCTGTTCCATTATTGCGCCCAGAGATTCCCTTAGTATCAACTGGTATGGAATATAGTGCTGCTTTTGACTCTGGTCAGGTTATTATTGCTGAACGGGATGGTGAAGTTACCTCGGTAACAGGCAATCAGATAGTTATTCGTGAAAAAAATGGTGAAGTGCATAAGTATCCAATGCAGAAGTACCAACGCTCTAATCAGAGCACATGTGTTGATCAACGACCTTCTGTGATCAAAGGGCAAATTGTAGAAAAGGGTAATATTATTGCTGATTCGTCTTCTACAGATGCCGGCGAGTTGGCTCTTGGCCAAAATGCGGTTGTAGCATTCCTTTCATGGGAGGGTGGCAACTTTGAAGATGCAATCCTCGTCTCCGAACGCATGGTGCAAGATGATCGCTTTACATCTGTTCATGTTGAAAAGCATGAAGTTGAAGCTCGCGACACGAAATTGGGCGCAGAAGAAATTACGCGTGATATCCCTAATGTTGGTGAGGAAGCCCTTAAAGATCTTGACGAAAATGGTATCATCCGTATTGGTGCAGAAGTTGAACCCAATGATATTTTGGTTGGGAAGATTACGCCAAAGGGAGAGAAAGAACTTACTCCTGAAGAACGCCTACTTCGTGCTATTTTTGGTGAGAAATCACGAGATGTAAAGGATACCTCTCTACGGATGCCGCATGGTGCTCGTGGTAAAGTTGTAGATGTAAAAGTCTTTACTCGTGCCGAAAACTCCGACCTTAAGGCTGGTGTGGAAACGATGGTACGTGTCTCTGTTGCGCAACGGCGCAAAATCACTACCGGAGATAAAATGGCTGGGCGTCATGGAAACAAGGGTGTGGTCTCACGCATAGTTCCTGTTGAAGATATGCCTTTCCTTGAAGATGGTACACCAGTTGATATTATCCTGAACCCACTTGGTGTCCCTGCACGTATGAATATCGGGCAAGTTCTTGAAGTCCACATGGGGTGGGCAGCGAAACGGATGGGCTACCGAGCAGTTGTTCCAGTTTTTGATGGTGCTACCGAAGCTGAAATTGAAGCCGATCTTGCCCGTGCATGGCTTGTTGATCAAGCATGGAAGGAAACGGCTGAAACAGCGTGGTCTTGGCTCAATGAGCATGAATATGATCCCGAAGTGATTGAGGATGATGACGAAGTGCGTCGCCTATATCTTGAAGGGTGGCTCGGTGAACGGGATTATGATATTTTCAAAATTGCAACAGACAAAACCCATGCTCGAAACGCAACTGCTAATGAATGGTTACGTGATCGCGATTATGATCCCGAAACAATTTTCCGCCCAGAGGGTGTTGAAGATTTCCACAGAACAACTGAACGTGATGAGAATGCAATTAATGCATGTCAGCGGTTATGGTTAGAGTCAGAAGGTTATACCAGAAAGATTTCTGATGCCAATCTTGCCAAGAAGGCGCAAGAAGTTATGCATAAAACAGGAATTCCAATTCCAACCTTGGGTAAGCAAGTTCTTCGCGATGGAAAAACAGGGAAGCGATATGATCAGCCCGTTACTGTTGGTGTAATGACCATTCTTAAGTTACACCATTTGGTCGAAGATAAAGTCCACGCCCGCTCAACAGGACCATACAGCCTTGTTACGCAGCAACCCTTGGGCGGTAAGGCGCAATTCGGTGGCCAGCGATTCGGCGAGATGGAAGTTTGGGCATTGGAAGCCTACGGTGCTGCTAATATTTTGCAAGAAATGTTGACAGTGAAATCAGATGATGTTCTTGGACGTGTGAATGCCTATGAAGCGATTGTCAAAGGGGAGCCAATGGAAGCCCCAGGTTTACCCGCGTCCTTCCGTGTTTTGGTGAAGGAATTGCAAAGCCTTGGTTTGGCAGTTGAAGCGATTGACGAAACAGGCGATATTGTCAAATTCGGGAAGGATGCTGCAAAAGCACGCCCCCCTGTATTAGGAACGGGGCTGATGTCTATTGGTAAATCATTTGGACAATAAAACCGAAAAAATATCTTGACGGCACTGACAGTGCGTGATAAAATCTTTTTTCGTTGCCTGAAATGACGCGGATATACGTCCGCTGATAGAAGAATGAGACCATCAGTATATTTTGATGGTCTCATTTGCTGGCAAAATGGCTTTTTTGAATTAGATATATTTTGTTTGGAGGCGAACGTGCCCACAATTAACCAACTGGTCCGTAAGGGCCGTAGTAGTAAGAAAGCGAAAAGCACAGCCCCGGCTTTGCTATATACTTATAACTCAGAAAAACAACGTCGAATTAGACAGTCGAAAGGCGCGCCCCAAAAGCGTGGTGTTTGCACTGTCGTTCGAACAATGACACCAAAGAAACCGAACTCTGCTTTGCGTAAGATTGCTCGTGTTCGTTTGACGAATGGTCTTGAAGTGACCGCTTATATTCCTGGTGAGGGGCATCAATTGCAGGAGCACTCGGTTGTTTTGGTGCGCGGCGGTAGAGTAAAAGATTTGCCTGGTGTCCGCTATCATATTGTGCGCGGCTCACTGGATACGACAGGTGTTGGCGATCGTAAGCAGGGTCGCTCGAAATACGGTTCTAAGCGACCAAAGTAATATTACTAAGTAATGGAGTATTGTCATGCGACGATCAAAAGCTGAACGACGAAAAATTTCCCCCGATTTGCGCTATAACTCTTTACGCGTGCAAACGGTGATTCATCATGTTTTGAAACGTGGTAAGAAAAGCACTGCAATTAAACTTGTTTATGACACAATGGATCTTCTTGGCGAGCGTTCGGGAAAAGACCCTCTTGAGGTTTTTGAAGGCGCGCTTACCAAAGTTTCTCCGCGTGTTGAAGTACGTCCCCGCCGCGTAGGTGGTGCAACCTACCAGGTGCCAATGGAAGTAACTCCCGAACGTCGCCTTGCTTTGGCGATTCGTTGGTTATTAGGTGCCACACGTTCACGCAAAGGCAAAGCTTTCCCTGAGAATTTTGCAGCTGAGCTATTAGATGCCTATAACGAGACTGGGGCAGCTATACGTAAGCGTGATGAAACCCATAAAATGGCAGAAGCAAATCGTGCTTTCTCTCATTACAGTCGCTAAGAATAAGAGAGTAGATATAAAAGATGGCACGCGCTTATCCTCTGGAGCAGTATCGTAATATCGGTGTAATTGCCCATATTGATGCTGGTAAAACAACAGTAACAGAAAGAATTCTGTTTTATACAGGCAAAACACATCGCATTGGTTCTGTAGATGATGGGACAACCGTCACCGATTGGATGGATCAAGAGCGAGAGCGGGGTATTACAATTGTTTCGGCAGCCGTTTCCGCAGAGTGGAAAGGCTATCAGATCAATATCATTGATACCCCTGGACATATTGACTTTACGGCAGAAGTACAACGCTCTTTGCGTGTTCTTGATGGCGGCGTAATTATTTTTGACGCTGTGCAGGGAGTAGAACCACAAAGTGAAACAGTGTGGCGGCAAGCGGATCGTTATGGAGTGCCGCGACTTTGCTTTATTAATAAGATGGATCGAGTTGGTGCTGATTTTGATCGCACGCTCGATATGGTGAAACGTCGTTTGGGGGCTAACCCTATCCCTTTGCAGATGCCAATCGGTAGCGAAGCGGACTTTAGAGGCGTCGTTGATCTTATAGAAATGAAGGCAACCGTTTTCGATGATCAGTTGGGGGCAAAACCAGATGTCATTGAGATTCCGTCTGAGATGCGTGAGCAAGTTGAAGCCGCGCGCGAAGCTCTTATCGAAAGAGTAGCAGAATTGGATGACGACCTCACCGTGAAGTATCTTGAAGGTGAGGAGATTAGTGTCCCAGAATTGAAAGCCGCTATACGCAAAGCAGTTATTGCTAATATAGCGACCCCTGCATTTTGTGGTACAGCCTTGAAAAATAAAGGCGTTCAACCACTTCTGGATGCAATTATTGATTATTTGCCCTCTCCTGCTGAAATTCCGCCTGTTGAGGGTGTTTCCCCTGACGATGAGACTGAGATTATCTCTTTGCCAGCTGAAGATGATGCGCCATTGAGTGCATTGATCTTTAAAATTGTTACTGACCCCTACGTTGGACGCTTAGCGTACTTCCGTGTGTATTCTGGGGTGCTGAAACAAGGGCAATCGCTGACGAATACGACAAAAGATAAACGAGAACGTATTGGGCGTTTGATTCGTATGTATGCAGACCGCCGTGAAGATGTAACCGAAGTGCGTGCAGGTGATATTGCCGCCGTTTTGGGTTTGAAAGGTACGTTTACGGGCGATACGCTGTGCGATAATAAAAAAATTGTACTTGAAAATATCACTTTTCCTGACCCTGTGATTTCTGTGGCAATCGAGCCGAAAACACAAGCCGATCAAGAGAAAATGGGAAAAGCTTTGCATAAGCTCTCTGAAGAAGATCCGACATTCCGTGTTCGTAAAGATGAGGATACAGGGCAAACGATTATTTCGGGGATGGGCGAGTTGCATCTTGATGTGCTTGTCAACCGTATGTTGCGCGAGTTTAAAGTGCAAGCGAATATTGGTCGCCCACGAGTTGCTTATCACGAATCGATTACTCGCACTGTTGAAAAAATAAATTACCGTCATGTTAAACAAAGCGGTGGCCATGGTCAATATGCCCATGTTATTTTGAAGATGGAACCTGGCAAACGGGGGAGTGGTATTGAGTTTGAAGATGAGATTTACGGTGGCTCTATTCCTAAGGAATATATCCCTGCTGTGAAAAAGGGTGTCTTAGGTGCGGCTGATAGCGGCGTTTTAGCTGGGTATCCCGTAACTGATGTAAAGGTGACCTTAACTGATGGATCATTCCATGAAGTTGATTCAAGTGAAATGGCATTCAAGACTGCTGGCTCTATGGCTTTCCGAGAAGGTATTCGTAAAGGTAGCCCTGTTTTACTAGAGCCGATGATGAAAGTAGAAGTTGTTGTCCCTGAAGAATATCTTGGAGATGTTATGGGGCAATTAAATAGCCGTCGTGGCAATATCGGGGGCATGGAAATACGCCCTGGTAATGCGCAAGCTGTACGTGCTATGGTTCCTTTGGGAGAAATGTTCGGATATGCAACTGATTTGCGTTCCGGCACCAAAGGGCGTGGCGTTTTCTCGATGGAATTTGACCATTACGCGCCAGTTTCGGCTAAAGTAATGGAAGAAATATTGAAGTAATTATTGGATTAGTCTTTTTCATAAGGAGAAAGATATGGCAAAGGAAAAGTTTGATCGATCAAAACCGCACGTAAATATTGGTACCATGGGTCATATTGATCATGGTAAAACGACATTGACCGCTGCGATCACAAAATACTGTGCGTTGGCGAATGGAGAGGGTGCCTTCCGTGCCTTTGATACCATTGATAACGCTCCTGAAGAACGTGAACGTGGTATTACAATCAATATCGCGCATGTAGAGTACGAGACAGAAAATCGTCACTATGCTCATGTCGATATGCCCGGTCACCGTGACTATATCAAAAACATGATCACGGGTGCTGCCCAAGTTGATGGCGCGATCGTTGTTGTCGCCGCCCCTGATGGCGCGATGCCCCAAACCCATGAGCATATCCTCTTGGCTCGTCAAGTTGAAGTCCCTGCGTTGGTTGTTTATTTGAACAAAACCGACATGATGGACGATGAAGAGCTTCTTGAACTCGTTGAGATGGAATTGCGCGAGCTTCTGGACGATCAAGGCTTCCCCGGCGACACAATTCCGATTGTACGCGGTTCAGCCTTAGCCGCTTTGGAAAGCACGAGTGAAGACGCCAATGCTCCTGAGTATGAAAGCATCAAAGAACTGATGCGCGTGGTTGATGAGTACATTCCTGAACCGGAACGTGATACTGACAAACCCTTCATGATGCCAGTCGAAGATGTCTTCTCGATCAAAGGTCGTGGCACAGTTGTGACCGGCAGAATGGATCGTGGTATCGTCAAAGTTGGTGACGCAGCCGAATTCATCGGTCTTCGTGAAGAGAATATCAAAACCACCGTAACCGGTGTTGAGATGTTCCACAAACTTCTAGATGAAGGTCGCGCAGGTGACAATCTTGGTTTATTGGTTCGTGGTATTGATCGAGAACAGGTAGAACGTGGCATGGTAATTGCAAAACCTGGCTCAATCACCCCGCAGAAGAAATTCCTTGCAGAAGTTTATGTATTGAAGAAAGAAGAAGGTGGTCGTCACAAAGCCTTTTTCAATGGCTATCGCCCGCAGTTCTACATTCGTACAATGGATGTAACCGGTGACATCACCCTTCCTGATGGTGTAGAGATGGTCATGCCTGGCGACAATGTCAACCTGACCGTTGAATTGATTGTCCCCGTTGCATTGGAGCAAGGCTCCAAATTCGCCATTCGTGAAGGCGGTCTGACCGTCGGCGCTGGCGTTATCACCAAGTTACTTGACTAAGAATAGGTAATTCACTATGGCTAAACAAAAGATACGTATCCGCCTTAAGGCTTATGATCATCGCGTTCTTGACCAATCCGCAAAACGGATTGTCGATACTGCTGAGCGAAGTGGTGCCCATGTTGTTGGTCCTGTACCCTTGCCAACAAAGAAAGAACGGTTTACAATACGTCGTTCGACATTCATTGATAAAGATTCGCACGAACATTTTGAGATCCGCACGCATAATCGTTTGATTGACGTTTTGGATCCGGAATCAAAAACGATTGATATGCTGATGCGGCTTAATTTGCCCGCAGGCGTGGATATTGAAATAAAAATTTAGTCTTTTGTAATTTGCTATAAGGCATGAACACAACGGGCTTTGCTAATCAAAAAAATAACGATTAGCAAAGCCGATGTGTGTAAGACGGTAAGACAAGAGTTGTTTTGAAAGCAGACCAAAATAAAATGCTCTGCTACCAATTAGCTAACTGTCCTACTCAGGAGATGATGTAGCCAAGCCCGGCTGGCAGTCTCAACTTATTTCTTTGAAGGAGAAACACGAAATGTTGAAAGGGCTAATAGGAAAAAAGATTGGAATGACCCAGATCTTTGATGAGAGCGGCGTTGCTTTGCCGATTACTGTTATCGAAGCTGGGCCTTGTTATGTAACACACGTGCGTACATCAGAAAAAGATGGCTACTCAGCTGTGCAACTTGGCTTTAACGAGGTACATCCGAAAAAATTAACAGGCGGGCAACGCGGACACCTCAAAGCAAATGATTTATCCCCCCTACGTTTTTTGCGTGAATTTCGTATAAAAAGCCCAGAAGTTGAAGTTGGCGAGAAAGTCACTGTTGAAAATTTTGAACTTGGCGAACGTGTTGATGTTACTGGCACTAGCAAAGGTAAAGGTTTTCAAGGTGGTATGAAACGCCATGGCTTTGGTGGTGGACCTGCGACTCACGGTCAATCAGATCGTCAGCGTTCCCCTGGTTCTGTTGGCGCAGGCACTACGCCTGGCCGAGTTCATAAAGGGAAGAAGATGCCCGGTCAGATGGGAAATGTTCGCGTTACTTCGCAGGGACTTAAGGTTGTTCTTGTTGATACAGAGCGAAACCTGCTCGGCGTGATGGGATCTGTTCCCGGCGGAAAAGGCGGGATTGTTATCATTAAAGGGGCGCGCAAGCAGTAGGCGCGGGTAATTGGAGCAAATATCATGAAAGTAGATGTTATGAATATTGAGGGCAAAAAACTTCGCAAAATAGAATTGCCTGCGGAAGTTTTTGAAGCCCCAATTAATGTAGATTTGATGCACCAAGCCTATATGCGACAGATGTCAAATGCGCGCTTGGGTACGCATAAAACCAAAAGCCGAGGCGAAGTCTCGGGAGGCGGTCGCAAGCCTTGGGCTCAGAAAGGAACCGGTCGTGCTCGTCAAGGCACTATCCGTGCTCCTCAATGGGTTGGCGGTGGTAGAGTTCACGCTCCACGCCCTCGTAGCTATGAAAAGAAGATGCCGCGTAAGATGCGTCAAGCAGCTTTGCGTTCAGCCCTTTCCGTTAAAGCATCAGAAGCCAGCGTTATTGTTGTTGATGATCTTGTTTTAACCGAATCGAAAACTCGCCTAATGGCAGATGCTTTAGGGCATTTAGTCGGCGATGCAAGTGCGCTTCTCCTTCTTCCTGAGAAAGATCAAAGCTATGACATTGCCATGCGCACTTCTGAAAACATTCCAAGTGCTAAAGTTTTATTGGCTGGCTATATCAATATCCGTGATCTTTTAGGGTTTGATAAATTGGTCGTTTCATTGAAAACTTTAGACGCGCTAAAAGCGCATTTAGGATAGGAGAGAGCGATGACTAGTATTTATGATGTCCTTCGTCGCCCTGTGGTTACTGAGAAGAGCAATTATCAACTCAATCAGTTGAATCAATATACTTTTGAAGTTAGTAATGATGCTACAAAGGCGATGGTGAAAGAAGCTATTGAAACAATCTTTGACGTAGACGTGAAACGGGTAAATATGATGAAAACCCCGGCGAAGCGTAGCGTTCGTGCCCGTAGCCGCCGCTTAATGGTGCGCAAAGCTGGCATCAAAAAAGCGATTGTTACTTTGGCTGAAGGAAATTCGATCGAAATTTTTGAAGGTGTACAGTAATGGCTGTCAAAAAATATAAACCAACTACACCCGGTCAGCGTGGTATGACAGGGTATACGTTTGAAGAGATCACAAAAAAGACTCCTGAGCGTTCTTTGATTATTCCCTTGCGTAAAAGCGGTGGACGTAATGCTCATGGTCGTGTGACAGTTCGCCATCGTGGTGGTGGAGCTCGTCGTTTTATCCGCATTGTAGATTTCAAGCGCAATAAAATAGGTGTCCCCGCTCGTGTGGCGGCAATTGAGTACGATCCAAATCGAACTGCTCGTTTGGCATTGCTTTTTTATGCTGATGGCGCAAAACGATATATTATTGCCCCTCTGGGTGTTAAGGTGAATGATACTTTGATGTCTGGTCCTGAAGCTGAAATCAAAGCTGGAAACAGTTTGCCGATTGCTAATATCCCGGTTGGAACAATGATTCACAATATCGAGATGAAGGAAGGCAAGGGTGCGCAAATGGTGCGTTCAGCAGGTGCTTCAGCTCAGTTATTGGCAAGAGAAGGCGATTACGCTCAAATTCGTTTGCCATCTGGTGAAGTGCGTTTGATCCGACAGGTTTGTTACGCAACAATTGGGCAAGTTGGCAATGTAGATCACAGCAATATCAAATTAGGTAAAGCTGGGCGCAAACGTCATATGGGCATCCGCCCGACCGTTCGCGGTTCTGCAATGAACCCCAACGACCACCCTCATGGTGGTGGTGAAGGTCGCCAACCCATTGGTATGCCAAGTCCGAAAAGCCCTTGGGGCAAAAAGACTTTGGGCAAGAAAACCCGCCGAAACAAAGAATCAGATAAGTATATTGTACGTCGTCGCGGCAAGAAGCGTAAATAAACGAGGATATAAAATATGTCACGTTCATTAAAAAAGGGACCATTTATTGATCCCAAACTACTCGTAAAAATTGATGCCATGAACAAAAAGGGCGATAAGAAAGTCATTCGCACTTGGAGCAGGGCAAGCGTAATCTTCCCGCAGATGGTTGGGCATACGATCGCCGTCCATGATGGTCGCCGCCATGTCCCCATCTATATCACCGAGAATATGGTTGGTCATCGTTTGGGCGAATTTGCCCCCACGCGCACCTACCGCGGTCACTTAGTGAAGTAGGAATTTAAATATGGCTACTCAAGATATTCGCGCAAAATTAAGTCACCACTCAGTATCTGCCCAAAAGGCACGCCTTGTCATTGATTTGATTCGCGGTAAAGATGCTGTAGAAGCACTTGAAATGTTGCGCTTTGTACAAAAACGTTCGGCAGAACCCGTGCGTAAATTGCTGGTTTCTGCTGTTGCTAATGCCGAAGAAAACTTTGGGCTAAATCGGGATGATCTCTACATTGCCAAAGTTTATGCAGATGAAGCACCCACTCGCAAGTGGCGTCGCTTTGGGGCACGCGGTCGTTTGAAACCGCTATTGCGCCGCTCTTCGCATGTAACCATCATCTTGCGCGAGCGAGAAGCATAAGAAAAGGAGAGATTGGTTCTAAAAGTTTTTGTGGATGTAAAACCGCATCGAACGTGATTTGAACTTGCTTGCTGCACCCCAATCAGATTTGCGACGTGAACAGAAAAATGTTTGCATCGCAACAATGTTGGTCGAAGGCAAACAAGCAAAAATCAAGAGCGAGATGAGGCACAGCATCCTAATAAAGAACCATCCCAAAAGGACGCAAAGGAGATATTATGGGTCGTAAAGTTCATCCCGTTGGATTTCGCCTAAAAATAACACAACCGTGGAAAGCCCGTTGGTTTGCAAAAGGGTCACAATATCGTGATTTACTGCAACAAGATATTGCTATTCGTAGCTTATTAACAGGCGTTGCGGCAAAAGGCGGTTCGCCAACATTTAGAAAAGTTACAGAGCTACGCAAAGGGCTGGCAGAATCTGTGCTAACTCAGCGTGCTGGTGTTTCAGGCATTGAGATTGAACGTTTCCCTGGCAAAGTCAAGGTTTCTGTGCACACCGCAAAACCAGGTGTTTTGATCGGACGCAAAGGTGAGAGTGTAAAGAAAATACGTTCTGCCTTAGAAGAATTGGTTGGGCAAAAAGTTGATTTAGATGTAAAAGAAATCAAATCACCGGATATGGATGCTCACTTGATTGCTGTCAATATCGCTGATCAGTTGACTCGTCGTATTGCTTATCGCCGTGCTATGCAACGTGCGATGCAAAATGCAATGCGCCAAGGTGCTGAGGGCGTGAAAATCGAAGTTTCAGGTCGCTTAAGTGGTGCTGAAATGGCGCGTCGTGTATGGATGCGTGATGGACGTGTGCCACTGCAAACCCTAAGAGCTGATATTGATTTCTCTGTTACTAAGGCAGTTACTGCTTATGGAACAGTTGGTGTCAAGGTTTGGGTTTATAAAGGCGAAAAACTGCCGCAAGTAGAAGAGAAGGCTGAAGAAACTAAAGGTGTCTACGTTAGTCGGTAGGCAGCTGAAGGTGTAAAAGAAGAGAGGTTATTCTTATGTTGATGCCAAAACGTTTTAAATGGCGTAAACAAATGCGCGGTCGAATGCGCGGTAAAGCATCGCGAGGCGTTGAAGTTAGCTTTGGCGATTATGGTATTCAGGCTTTAGAGCCGGGCTGGATTTCAGCTCGACAAATTGAAGCCGCCCGCCGTGCGATGGTTCGCTCGATGAAACGCCATGGTAAGGTCTGGATCCGTATTTTCCCAGATAAGCCTTATACCAAACGTGCGGCTGAGTCTCGCATGGGTAAAGGTAAAGGGGCAGTGGAGTATTATGTTGCAGTCGTAAAACCTGGTCGAATTATGTTTGAGATCGGCGGTCTCCCAGACGATGTTGCTATAGAAGCTCTTAAGCTGGCGCAATATAAATTATCTATCAAAACCAAGATCGTTTCTAGCAATATAGGAGATGAATAGACATGAAAGCAGATGAATTACGTAAAATGTCTATCGGTGAAATTGAAGCTAAATTAGCAGATGCCCAAGAAGAGTTAATGAAATTTCGATTTCAGCAGGTAACTGGGCAGTTAACGGATACCAGCCTAATCCGCTTTGTGCGTCGCGATATTGCTCGGATGAACACAATTATGAACGAGCTTACGGCTGAAATGGAAGGTGAAGCATGAACGAGCGTCGTCGCTTGACTGGTTTTGTGACCAGTAACAAAATGATGAAAACCGTTGTAGTTGAGCTCACGCGAACTTATCGTCATCCTCTTTATCGCAAAGTTGTTCATAGCAACAAGCGCGTCAAGGCGCATGATGAACTGAATTGTAATATTGGTGATCAAGTTCGTATTGTAGAAAGCCGCCCAATTTCTAAACAGAAACATTGGGTTGTTGAGGAAATTGTCAAACGTGAAAAACGCACTGCTGATACAGGTGTAGGAGAAATAAGCAATGATACAGACTGAATCACGTTTGAAAGTAGCTGATAATACTGGTGCACGCGAAATTTTAGTAATCAATGTGCTGGGCGGTTCGGTGCGTAAATACGGCACCATTGGTGATGTTGTAGTTGGCACAGTCAAAGTCGCTACGCCACAAGGCTCTGTTAAGAAAAGCGAAATAGTACGAGCGGTTATTGTGCGTTGTTCTAAAGAATGGCGCCGTGATGACGGCTCACATATTCGTTTTGATGATAATGCCGCAGTCATTCTTGATGGTGATGGCAATAACCCTAAGGGCAGTCGTATCTTTGGACCTGTTGCACGTGAATTGCGTGAGCATGGCTATACAAAGATCGTTTCACTAGCCCCAGAAGCATTATAAGGTTTTGGGAGCAAAATAATGAAAAACAAAATCCGCAAAGGCGATACCGTTGAAATTATTAGCGGTCGTTTTGAAGATAAAGGAAGGCGCGGAGAGGTAATTAACGTCCTCCCTAAAGATAGTCGCGTTGTAGTGCAGGGAATTAACCTGCGTACTAAACACCAAGCTCAAGTGCAAACACAAGGGCGTACGATCAATCCTGGATTGATTAAGTTTGAAGGACCGATGCATATTTCTAACGTAATGCTTGTTTGCCCCAAATGCGATCAACCCACGCGTATCGCTGTGCAACGTGACGAAGAAGGTGCTCATCGCATTTGTAAAAAATGTGAAGCAGTGATCGAATAGGGTATCTGGAGCATTGATATGAACAAAATGAGAGAATTTTATCAAGAAGAAGCGGTGCCCTCGCTGACAAAAGACTTTGGGTTTACGAGTGTGATGCAAGTGCCGCGCATTGACAAAATAGTAGTGAATATTGGCCTTGGCGAAGCAAAAGATAACCCAAAAGTTATCGAAGCTGCTGCTGGTGATATTGCTACCATTACTGGGCAACGCCCTGTGTTGACAAAATCACGTAAAAGCATCGCAAATTTCAAATTGCGTGATGGAATTGTAATTGGCGCAAAAGTAACTTTGCGTGGTGAAAAAATGTGGGCATTCGCTGATCGTTTGATCAATGTTGCCTTGCCACGTGTTCGTGACTTTCGCGGTATTTCGCCCAACTCGTTTGATGGGCGTGGAAATTACACTTTGGGCCTTAAAGATCAGTTGATCTGGCCTGAAATTGATTACGACAAAATTGATAAACTGCGCGGGATGGAAATTACCATTGTTACTACCGCACAGAATGATGACCAAGCACGTTCTTTGTTGACACTGCTTGGAATGCCGTTCAAAAAGGAAGCATAATTATGGCAAAAAAATGTATGCAGTATCGTGAGATGCGACGGAAGTACCCAACCCGTGTCCGTAATCGCTGCCAACGTTGTGGTCGCCCTCGTGGCTATATTCGCCGCTTTGGCTTATGTCGAATTTGCTTTCGTGAGTTAGCGCTAGAAGGAAAGATTCCTGGCGTAACTAAAGCTTCTTGGTAGTTGGGTAGAGGTGAAATTATGAGTTTTTCTGATCCTATTGCTGATATGTTGACCCGCATTCGTAACGCGGTCATGATTGGTCAAGTAACCGTTGCGATGCCTAGTTCCAAGATGAAAGTAGAAATTGCCAACATCCTTAAGGATGAAGGATACTTGGAAAAAGTTGAGGTCATTAATGGGGAACGACCAAACCAGCCAGCGCTGCGCGTACAAGTAAAATATGTAGGTAAGCGTCGTGAACGTCAATCGGTTTTAACCGGTTTGGAACGAGTAAGCCGTCCTGGACGTCGTGTTTATACCAAAAAACGAAATATCCCTTGGGTTCTTTCTGGTATTGGTATTGCAATTTTGTCCACTCCTCAAGGAGTAATGACCGGGCAAAAGGCTCGTTCTTTAGGTGTTGGTGGCGAGCTCCTCTGTAAGATTTGGTAGCCGGAGGTTATTAACAATGTCTCGTATTGGACGAATGCCTGTCAGCATCCCAGATGGTGTGCAGGTTAATATTAAAGGCTCTTTTGTGAAAGTAAAGGGCAAAAAAGGTGAAATGCAGCGACAGTTTTCCCATTTGATGGAAATCGGAATGGAAGATGAGCAGGTTATCGTAAAAAGAAAATCTGACCATCCGACAGAACGAGCCCTTCATGGAACGACACGCGCATTGATTGCAAATATGGTGCAAGGTGTCAGCGCGGGTTTCGAGAAAACTCTTGAAATTCAGGGGGTTGGCTATCGTGCTGAAATAAAAGGCAAAAACCTTGTTTTGAATGTAGGCTATTCACATCCTGTTGAAATTGAACCAGTGGATGGCATTAGCTTTGAAGCAGATTCTAAAACCAAACAGATTAAGGTAATGGGCATTGATAAGGAAGTCGTTGGCAAAGTTGCCTCCGAAATCCGCAAAGTTCGCCCACCTGAGCCTTATCATGGCAAAGGAATCCGTTATCTCGGTGAATATGTCCGTCGTAAGGCTGGCAAAGCCGGGAAAGGAATGTTGTAATTATGGCTGTTAAAAATCGTGCTGCAGCGCGCATTCGACGTCATGCTCGTGTGCGCAAACATATTTCTGGAACCACCGTACGTCCGCGGTTGAGTGTTTTCCGAAGCCTTTCGGAAATTTATGCTCAAGTAATTGATGATGAGGCAGGTAAAACTCTTGCTTCTGCCTCCAGCATTGATTCCGAACTGCGTGTAAAAATGAAAGACCTAAAAAAGGTAGAGCAAGCCCGCTTGGTTGGAGAAGCCATTGCCGAGCGCGCAAAAAAAGCAGGAATTACCAGCATCGTTTTTGATCGTGGTGGTTTCCGTTATACAGGGCGAGTAAAAGCTTTGGCAGATGCCGCGCGCGAAGGTGGCTTACAGTTCTAGGACTGAGTGGAGAATACTATGGCAAAATTTAATAAAAAACAGAAGTTTGAAAAAGACGATCTTGACGAACGTATGATCGAGATTGCTCGCGTAGCAAAAGTGGTCAAAGGTGGACGCCGTTTTCGATTTCGGACAACTATTGTCGTTGGTGATGGGAAAGGAAAAATTGGTATGGGGATTGGCAAAGCCAATACTGTACCGGATGCCATTCGTAAAGCCTCTGATCGCGCGCGCCGTGACCTTCACTTTGTAAATTTATCCGATACGACCATTGCTCATAAAACGATTGGTCGTGTTGCGGGAGCAAAAGTTCTCTTGAAACCGGCTTCCCCTGGTACTGGAGTTATCGCGGCAGGTGGTGTTCGTGCAGTTTTAGAAGCCGCTGGTGTTAAAGATATTTTGACTAAATCTTTAGGAAGCAATAATGTGCTTAATGTTGTCAAAGCGACATTTGATGCGTTAGAGCAACTGAAATCACCAGCCGAAGAAGCCGCCCGACGTGGTAAAGATATAAAAGAATTAATTCCATTTTGGGAACGGAGGTAATTAATCATGGCAAAGAAAGCTGCTAAGAAAAAATTACGCGTTACTTTGGTAAAAAGCCCAATTGGTTATAGTAAACGGCAGAAAGCCACAGTACGCGCTTTGGGACTACGTCGTATGAATCATACGGTAGAACATGTGGATAACCCTGCTGTGCGAGGAATGCTTTTTAAAGTTAGTCACCTTGTCAAAGTAGAAGAGTAGGAATTTGATATGAAATTACATGAGCTTGCGCCGAATCCTGGTGCAAAGAAAAATAGAAAACGCGTCGGGCGTGGTATCGCTGCTGGTCAGGGGAAAACAGCAGGTCGCGGTACTAAGGGACAAAAATCCCGTTCGGGTAGCGGTGGCAAGTTATATCGCCAGGGCGGGAACCTGCCCTTCTTCCGTCGTTTACCATTTATGCGTGGTAAAGGGATGCATGTTCGGAATCGAGTCAAATATAACGAAATCAATATTGATCAATTGATTGAAGTATTCAAGGCAGATGCTGATGTGACACCTGAAAGCTTAAACGATGCCCGTCTAGTACGTGATATCCGCAATCCCATTGTTCTTTTGGGGCGCGGTGAAATAAAGACAGCCCTTAAGGTATGTGTTCATCGCGTAAGTAAAGGCGCGCAAGAAAAAATTGAAGCTGCCGGTGGCAGCATAGAATTGATTAGCTAACTTGTTGTAGGACAGGAGACTTTTTTATGAAGTCAACATTTTCTGGTTGGCGTTACTTATGGACTTCGGTTGATATTCGTCGTAAATTGCTTTTTACGCTGGGTTTCTTGGCTCTCTATCGAGTAGCTGCTAATGTCCCCGTTCCTGGCGTAGATTTTGCTGCGTTGGAACTATTCCGTTCTAGTGGTGCTGGTGGTACTATCTTGAACTTCCTTGACCTTTTGTCAGGTGGTACGGTCTCGCAATTTTCATTGTTATCAATGGGTGTGTATCCATATATTACCGCGCAAATTATTTTGCAATTGCTCACTCCGATCATCCCTGCTTTGCAACAGCGAATGGAAGATGATCCTCGTGAAGGGCAAAAATGGATGGAAAAATGGACCTATATCCTGGCAGTTCCGATGGCTATGCTTTCTGCAATTGGACAGGTTAACATTTTCAACTCATTTGCTACACAAGGTGGACTGGCTCAAATCGTTCCCTTTGGCTTTACAGGTGCCCTTTTGCTTCCTTCCATTACAGTTCTCTTAGCGATGACTGGTGGAACAATGTTCGCAATTTGGCTTGGAGAATTGATTTCTGAATACGGCATGCGTAAACAAGGCCTTTCCTTAATCATTTTTGCAGGTATCGTTGTGAACTTGCCTAGCAACCTTGTTCGAATGATGAGCGATGAACAAAGCCGTTGGCTTTTGCTCGCAGTGACAATTGTTGTTTTGATCGCAACTATCTATGCCGTTGTCTTCGTACAACAAGGACAACGTAACGTTCCTGTTATGTATCCTGGCCGTCGTATGGGAAACCGTATGTCTATGCCCGTCAAAGGCTCACTACCTTTGAAGGTCAATATGGCAGGTATGATCCCGCTCATCTTTGCTAGCGCGATCTTGCAATTCCCTGCTATTGTTTCCAGCTATTTCATAAACTCAGAAACAGCATGGATTGCAAACTTTGCACAAGGTACACAAACTACGTTTGATGGTTCAGGTGCCACATACTGGCTAATCTACTTTGTTATGGTTGTCGTCTTCACCTTTTTCTACACAGACGTTCTCTTTGCACAACAAAATTATGGTGAAAACTTAAAGCGAATGGGTGCGCAAATCCCCGGAGTCAGTCGAGGTGCTCCAACTCAACGCTACCTTACTAAAGTACAAAGACGTATCACCCTCCCAGGCGCACTATTTCTTGGTCTTGTTGCGGTGTTGCCCTTTTTGATGCAGCAAGTTATGCCAATTGGACCACAAGGTTCAGGCTTATTGCTTGTTTCCTCAGCTGGGTTGCTGATTGTTGTCGGCGTTGTTCGGGATGTCTTCCAAAATATTGACGCTGAACTCAAATTACACGGATACCAAGATTCAATTCTCGTTCGCTAAGGAGACATAGACATGGCTACCTACATTGTTTTGCTCGGTCCTCCAGGTGTTGGAAAAGGCACTCAAGCAAAAATTTTGGCAAAACAAATCGGGTTAGTCCATATCTCAACAGGCGATCTCTTTCGTGAAAACATTAAAAATCAAACAGAATTGGGACAGTTGTCGCAGCGTTACATCAATAAAGGCCAACTTGTCCCAGATGATGTAACAATAGGGATGCTAAAAGAGCGGATTTCTCGCTCGGATTGTGAGCTGGGTGCCGTTATGGATGGTTTTCCCCGCACATTAAAACAGGCGGAGGCCTTTAAAATCATCTTAGATAGTATGGGCGACGACGTGAGCATTGTCCCTTATATCAAAGCATCGGATAAAGTGCTAATTGAGCGTCTCTCTGGCCGTTGGACTTGCCGCAAGAATGGACATATTTTTCACTCTGTATTTAAGCCTCCTCAAGAAGAAGGTATTTGTGATAAAGATGGCTCAGAGTTGTATCAGCGTGATGACGATACAGTCGAAACTGCAAAAAAACGGCTTAAAGTCTATGTAGAACGAACATCACCTTTGATTGCGTATTATAAAAATCAAGGAATATTGGTAGAAGTACAAGGCGAGCAAGCTATTGAAGCTTTAGCAAAAGATATACTCGCCATTGTCAAAAAATAATGATGGATTGGGCAAGACAAATTCACGTAAAAAATCCTGCTGAAATTGAAATTATGCAAGAAGCAGGGCGTATTAATGCAACAGTTCACGCAACTGTTCGAGAACTTTTAAAACCAGGTGTTACCACAGCTGAACTCAACGCGGCTGCTGAGGAAGTGCTGAGGAAACACAACGCTGTATCGCCCTTTAAAAACTATCCTGGACCTTATCCATTTCCAGCGTCCATTACAGTTTGTATTAATGAAGAGTTGGTACACGGGATACCGAAAAAGAAACGTAAGTTAAAAGAAGGCGATATCGTTTCGATAGATTGCGGAACGCTTTTTGGTGGTTTCGTTGCAGATTCTGCGTTTTCTGCAGGGGTGGGTAAAATCTCATCTGCAGCACAGAAATTGCTTGACGTAACCAACGGCGCTCTAAAGGCAGGCATTGATAAAATGCGACCCGGCAATCGAACAGGCGATGTTTCTGCCGCGATCCAGCAATATGTTGAAAGCCGTGGCTTCTACGTTACGCGAGAATACACAGGTCATGGCGTAGGACGACAAATGCACGAGGGACCTCAAGTGCCAAATTATGGCAGTTCTGGTCGCGGAGTGCTACTTCGTCCAGGGGTTACCATTGCTTTAGAACCGATGGTACTTGTTGGTACAGCAAATACGAAAGTCTTGGCTGACCAATGGACGGTAATCTCTGCTGATAGGTCATTGACGGCACATTATGAACATTCGATTGCCGTAACCGAAGGAGACCCTTTAATCTTGACTGTCCTTTGACCGAAAGTAAAGAAACCGTTTGATGTAAAATCTTGAGCACTAGACGGAAAAGAAATGAACAAGTATAATCCAGTGCTTTGGCAGTAAAAGCTGTCAGCCGCTAAAAGTAGGAGAATAGAATGAAAGTATCACCATCTGTTCGCAAGCGTTGTGCGAAATGTAAAATTGTTCGGCGCAAAGGCAAGTTATATGTTATTTGCGAAAATCCTAGACATAAACAACGACAAGGTTAGTGTAAATTATGGCAAGAATCGAAGGTATTGATCTCCCCCGTAATAAACGGGTTGAAATTGGCTTGACCTATATATATGGGATCGGTCGGACGCGTGCGAAAAATATTTTAGCCGCGACAAATGTGAGCCCAGATCAGCGCATTCAGGATTTATCTGAAAGTGATTTGGCAGCACTGCGTGAATTCATCAATAAGAATTACAAACTCGAGGGCGATCTTCGCCGCGAGACGCAGATGAATATTAAGCGATTGATTGAGATCGGCTGTTATCGCGGTCTTCGACATCGTCGCGGTTTGCCTGTTCATGGGCAACGTACGCGTACCAACGCGCGCACTCGCAAGGGTCCCAAAAAGACTGTTGCTGGTCGCGGTCGCCGCCGTGGCGCAACAAAATAAAGTAAATATTATTTAGCGAGGATTTTATGGCTAAAGCAAAGAAAAAAAGTACTTCCGCTCGTCGTGGCGGTGCTAAGAAGAAAGCAAAGCGCACTTTATCTAAGGGGCAAGTGCACGTTATGGCTTCTTTCAATAATACAATTATTACAATTACTGACATGCAGGGTAATACAGTTGCATGGGGTAGTGCAGGCTCTGTTGGTTTCAAAGGATCTCGAAAGAGCACGCCTTTTGCTGCCCGTTTGGCATCTGAGCAAGCTGGTAAGGCAGCGCAGCAATTAGGCATTCAGGAAGTTGATATTTTTATCAAAGGTCCTGGCCCTGGGCGTGAAAATGCTATACGTGCTATCCAGGCCGTAGGCATTAAAGTGCGTTCCATTGCAGATATTACGCCGATTCCCCATAATGGTTGTCGGCCTCCAAAGAAACGCCGCGTCTAGTTTAAAATAAGGAAGAATAGTATGGCGAAATATATTGGGCCGGTATGTAAATTATGTCGGCGTGAAGGTGAAAAGTTATTTCTTAAAGGAGAGCGCTGTTTCTCTCCGAAATGTTCATTCGATAAACGAGATTATGCTCCTGGTCAACACGGGCGTAATATGAGCCGCCGAAGACGACGAGAGTCGGATTATGGTAAGCAATTGCGAGCCAAACAACGCGCCCGCCGCGTTTATGGTGTTTTTGAGCGTCAGTTTAGCCGTTACTATAAAGTTGCTTTGCAACGACGTGGATTAACTGGTTTAAACTTGCTTCAAATTCTCGAATCTCGTTTAGATAATGTTGTCTACCGCATGGGATTTGCCTCTAGCCGAGCAGAAGCTCGTCTAATGGTGACACACGGACACTATATTGTGAACGGGCGTCGTACAGATATCCCTTCTATGCTTCTTAAAGATGGTGATGAAATTTCGGTGCGCGAAGGCTCCCGAAAATTATCTTTCTTCAAAACTTTAGGTGAATTGGTAGAGAAACGCAATGCTCCGGCATGGTTAGACCGAGATGCAAAATCACTTGCTGGAAAAGTTGGGCGTTTACCCGAGCGTACTGAAATTGACGGTAGCTTGAACGAACAGCTCATCGTTGAATATTACTCACGCTAGCAAAAGACAATTGTCTTCTCAGAGCATTTTCTGCTTAGACAGGGAGAGGTAAACCGTGACTGGTATTACAAATATGGTTATACCTAAAATTGAGAGAGAAGCTGAATCTCGCAATTATGGGAAGTTTATTATCAGCCCGCTGGAACAAGGCTACGGAGCTACCATCGGTAACGCTATGCGACGTGCGCTTTTGTCATCGCTAGGTGGTGTTGCGATTACTTCTATGCGGATCGCTGATGTTTTACATGAATTTACAGATGTTCCTGGTGTACGCGAGGATGTTGTTCAGATCATGTTGCAGGTCAAAAAGATCCGCATGAAATTAGATGGCGTGGACAGTACTCGTATGCATTTGGAAGTTCGTGGTGAAGGCGTTGTAACAGCAGCCGATATTATTGCACCTCCTGAAGTAGAGGTTGTTAACCCAGAACTCTATTTATTCACAGTGGATAATAATAAAGCCAAGATGGATATCGAGTTCTCTGTCGAGCGTGGACGAGGTTATTCGCCCGCAAACGAGCGCAGTGGACATATGCCAATTGGTGAAATGCCTGTAGATGCCTTGTTCAGCCCAGTAAAACGAGTTAATTGGGATGTGGATTACGCACGTGTTGGGCAAAGCACCAATTATGATAAATTGATGCTCGAAATTTGGACAGATGGCTCAATTGCGCCAGAAAAAGCGTTGAGTATGTCTGGTAGAGTTTTGATTGAGCATTTACGCCATATTGCTGGCGTTAGCGAAGAATCGCTGATGGCGGTAATTGAAGAAGAAGAAGAAGAGAAGGGTGTTACCAGCGAAGTTGCTGAAACACCAATAGAAGCCCTTGATCTTTCTGTACGTGTCTTCAACTCTTTGAAACGTACAGGTATCACTACGGTGGGCGATGTCTTGGATTTACTTGAAAAAGGTGACCAGGCAATCATGTCCATTCGTAATTTTGGCGAGAAAAGTCTCACTGAACTACGCCAGAAGATGGGTGAGAAGGGCTTTCTCACTGACGATGATGAAGAAGAAAGCGAAGATAACGCGGAGTAATTAAGATGCGACATCAAATAGCAGGAAAGCGATTAAATCGCTCAACGGGCGCACGCACAGCCTTGCGCCGTACTCTGATCAAGCAGCTCTTTGAGCATGAGCGGATCAAAACCACAAAAGCAAAAGCGCAAGCAATACGTGGTGAAGCTGAAAAAATGATTACAATTGCACGCAATAGCATTGAAAAAGAAGATGCCCAAAAAGTACATGCACGTCGCTTGGTGGCGTCCCGCTTGGGTGGCAATAAAATTTTGCCCAAACTCTTTGATGATATTGCCCCTCGTTTTGTTAATCGTAATGGCGGATACACCCGCACATTGAAGCTCGGCCCTCGCAAAGGCGATGGCGCCGAAATGGTTCTTATTGAATTAGTAGAAGAATAAAAGCCAGTAATCAGCTTTGTAGTGATCGCTTAGCGGTTATTTGCTGAAAACTGAAAATGGTACGTTACCAGATTATCCTTGCTTACGACGGCACCGAGTTTTTCGGTAGCCAGCGGCAGGCAAAATCCCGAAGAACGGTGCAGGGCGAGTTGGAAAATGCGCTCCGCAAAATGGGATGGGCAGGAAACTCGGTTCTCATGGCTGGACGCACAGATGCTGGTGTCCACGCTTCGGGGCAGGTTGCAGCTTTTGATTTAGGCTGGAATCATAGTCTCGAAGATTTGAGAAACGCACTAAATGCCAATTTGCCCGCTGAAATGGCTGTGAGCCGAGTGCGAACTGCGCCAGCGGATTTTCACCCGCGATTTAATGCAACCGCTCGCTTATACCGTTATTGCATTTTTTGCCAAAGGAACCGCGATCCGCTTCGAGAACGTTATGCGTGGCGGGTTTATCCTGATGTAGATGGCGAAATACTCCACTCGTTGGCAGCTATGTTGCCTGGCAAATTTGACTTTGCAGCCTTTGGTTCCCCCCCCCGTCCCGGAGGCAGCACAGAACGTCATTTGATGCAGGCGAGTTGGCAAAAGCAAGAGGATGAGTGGATTTTTGAAGTGCAGGCGAATGCCTTTCTTTATCATATGGTGCGGAGACTGGTTCTCACGCAGGTTGTGATAGCACAGAAAAAAGTTCCAGCCGAGAAATTTGTTCGTGCTTTAGCCGAGCAAGTTGAGGTCACGAGCGGAATCGCTCCGTCCAATGGACTAACACTCGTAGAAGTGTCTTATCCTGATAATCTGAAATTTGAAATCTAAAGTCAGACATCTGAAGTCTGATGTCTAAAATGGAGAGACGAAGTGTATAAAACTTATTATCCGAAAAAAGAAGAAATCGAGAGCAGTTGGTATATTGTAGATGCCAATGGCGAGAATCTTGGGCGTTTGGCGACCAGAATTGCTACCGTGCTAATGGGTAAACACAAACCAACCTTTACGCCCGGCGTAGAGATGGGTGATTATGTAATCGTGACCAATGCGAGTGGCATAACGGTAACGGGCACGCGTACCAACTCTAAGTTGGATACGAAGAAGTATTATCGCCACTCAGGCTATCCTGGTGGTTTTAAGACGAGAACCTTGCGTCAATTGCTTGAAACCTATCCAGATCGTGTCATCCGCTCGGCTGTTTGGGGCATGTTGCCTCATAACAAAAGGGGACGAAGCCTGCTCAAACGTCTTAGAGTTTTTGCAACTGCTGAACATCCGCACAGTGCACAGAACCCTGAGCCGCTGAAATAGTAAAATAGGAAGGTATTATGTCTGAACGATATTTTGAAGGAATTGGTCGCCGTAAAGAAAGCACCGCTCGCGTGCGTATTTCAAATGGCTCTGGCAAGTTTATTGTCAACGAGAAAGAAATTGAAGCCTATTTCACTCGCCATGGCGATACAAATACAATTTTAGAACCATTTACGGCTGTTGGCGAAAAACGTGCATCTTATGATGTTAGCGTTCATGTCAAAGGTGGCGGCGTTACTGGGCAGACCGACGCAGTTTTGCTCGGTTTGGCACGTGCACTCGTTAAATCGAACCCTGAAATGCAACCCCCTTTACGCAAAGGTGGCTACCTGACCCGAAACCCATTGGTCAAGGAACGCAAGAAACCAGGTCTCAAAGGCGCTCGCAAGGCTCCGACCTACACAAAGCGTTAAACTTTTTACAAATAAAAACTCAAAAGCTAATGTTTTTGCATTAGCTTTTGCGCTTTAAGCCAGGATAATTCCATGTCCAATTTTCAAAAACTTTTTTCCATCTTTAGTATTGAAGCTCCTGAGAAACTCATTCTCCTGAGCACTGCTGAATTAAAAAATGCCCATGTCCCGCCTTTTCAACCAGATTTCCCCGTTCTTTTATGGGGGAATGCTCCGCTAGATTTGGATACAATCCGAATTGTTTTGCAGACCACTTATGCAGATTTTCATCCTCTGCGCATTGCCACCCAAAGCGGAGCCGTGACAGACGTGAATTTAGGCTTGCTCATTGCAAGTAAACAGGATGCCGAGGTCAACGCCATCTACATCTCGCCCCTTGACGTGGGAACTTCGTTGGCATCTTTCCACGAGATCGTTGCCCACCTCCGCGCCCCTGAAGATGGTTGCCCCTGGGATAAAAAGCAGACTCACCAGACCCTCCGTGCTCATCTTCTCGAAGAGACTTACGAGACTCTTGACGCGATGGATGCGAACGACCCCGCTGGCATGGCAGAAGAGTTTGGCGACTTACTTTTGCAAATTGTTCTGAACGCGCAAATAGCCACCGAAGCTGGCAACTTTAGATTGAGCGACATAACTAAAGGTATTTACGATAAGATCGTGCGCAGACATCCGCATGTTTTTGAAAGAGTAGAAGTCGATGGGGTTGGTGAGGTGCTGAAAAATTGGGAGCAGCTCAAAGAGCAGGAGCGTAAAGATAATGGCGATACCGAAAAGGGGATCTTAGATGGAGTCCCGCTTTCTTTCCCCGCGCTCAATCAATCACAAGAATACCAAGATCGTGCTGCCCGTGTTGGCTTTGACTGGCCCGAAATCAACGGTGTGCTGGATAAGCTGATGGAAGAAATTGAAGAAATTCGTCAAGCGACAAATGGGGATGAGCTCGCCTCCGAGATTGGTGATCTCTTCTTCGTGCTGGTCAACTTCGCCCGCTGGCAAAACGTGGATGCGGAATCTGCGCTGCGTGGAGCAAATATGCGCTTCAAGCGTCGTTTTGGCTATATAGAGAGGCATGCACGGGAGAATGGACATCCGATACCGGAGATGACTTTAAACGAAATGGAGGAGCTTTGGGGTGAGGCGAAGAAGATGGGATTGTAGGAAAGAAAAAACTTGCGCATTTCCGCAAGTTTTTTTGTGGGGAATAGATTTGGTGTTTATGATTTGTTTACCAAAAAAAAACTGGAATTACCAATTCTCGTATCGCACCAACTCATCGAGTGCTTTGCGCTCTTTGGGTTTTGATGGTGCATCTGGGTAACCCAGAGGAGTCATCACGATGGGGTCGACCCCTTCAGGTAATTTGAGAATCTCACGGGTAGCTTGAGGATCGAAAGCACCTATCCAGCATGTGCCCAGCCCGAGATTCGCCGCTGCCAAAATGATGTGATCCATAACAATAGCCACATCCACAACACCATAATTGGATTCATCTCGTCGCACCCATGCCTTGGATGGGATGCCACATGCCACGATTATCAAAGGGGCTTGCAGAAACCAGTCACGCTTATATATACGGCGCAATTCTTCTTTGCGGCCCTCCGTGTGTACGACAATCAGCTGGAATGGTTGCAGGTTGGCTGCTGTCGGAGCTAGGCGAGCGGCTTCGAGCACCTCAAGCAATTTCTCATCTTCAATGGGATCGGGTTTGTAGCCGCGTACACTGTAGCGTTCTTTGATAAGTTCGGTAAATTCCATTTTCATGCTCCTTTCTTTTATGAGTCTTGAAGTAGATCACCATTTAAGTTCATCTATGTCGAAGCCCAGCCTTTTTCATTGGGATTGTATCAGAATCCTGATCTAGAATAATAATGCTTGCTCGTTAAAATTAGCCTTCTCCAGCTTCAACAAGCGTTTCTTAACTGGCACCCCGCCTCCATAGCCAACCAATTTACCATCACTGCCAATGATGCGGTGACAAGGGATGATAACCCCAATCGCATTCGCCCCATTTGCATTGGCAACAGCGCGTACAGCTTTTTCGTTATTAATTTCTTTTGCGAGAGCCAAATAAGTGGATGTGGTCCCATAAGGCACTTTCATCAGCGCATCCCAAACACTTTTTTGAAAATCGGATCCGACCATCAAGAGGGGAATATCGAATTCTTTTCTCTCGCCATTTAAATATTCATCTAATTCTTTTCTGGTTTGTTCCAAGATGGGATCATCTTTTTCTATGAAATCGACGTTTAATCCATTTTTGATTCTGTTATCAACTCTTTTTCTCATTTTTCTGTACCTGAAATCAAGTAGGCAGAGTTTGTTGTCGAAAGAGCCAAGAATTAAGTCACCGATTTTGGTTTTGTGATATTGGATGTTGATTTGATTCATTTTAGATAAATCCTTATGGGCTAAGTAAAGAACAAAGAAGTAAGATTACCTTTCCTTTATTTTGCTTTAAACCCTGACATATTCATAAAGGCAGAAAGCAGAGTTGTAACCAGTGTTGCACCAAAAAATATGACCATTGGTTCTTGCGCACGTTCTAGGAAAACGAGTGAAATGAAGAAAACTAAGGCTCCTAAAGCACCTGTGATAATACTTGCATAGATATAGCGTTGTTTATCTTCATCAACTAAGTTGACTGTAGATGCCAGGAGCAATACGCTTGTGATGATGATGATAAAAGGAACACCTGATTGCCAAAGCTGAAGAAGCTCTGATTTCTTTTGGAGAAAATTCCAAGATATAGTTCCAGCGACAAAAGTTAGTGAAGCGAATAAAGCAAAAGAAATACTGGCTCTGACTCGATCAAGTGTTTTTTCACTAGCAGATGGGATGTCGAAAGAGATAATTTTCCCTAAACGTAAAACATCAAACTTCCAATGATTATCTGAAATAGATAAAGCGTTATAGCGCAATAAAGGCCTTAGTTTCTCTGGCAATTCTTCTTCGCGTGGCATGGGGGTGTTTTCTATCAGGACAGGAAATATAGGAATACCTGATTGTATAGCAATGCTAATCTCTTCTGCTACCCAATCATTGGGATCATCAAGCCGTCTGCGCCCTTCACTATCTGTGATAGAGAGCCAATTATGCCCCATTAATACAATAACAGCATCTGCGTTCGCCAAGTTTGCTTCAATCACATCCCCAAAATCAGCACCACCAGCGATATCTTCTATATCTCTAAAAACACGATTATCACCAAAGTACTGCCCTAAACTATCTCCCAAACGACCGGCTACACCGCGAGCATCTGCCCGTCTGTAACTGATAAAAATCTTCCCGTTCTTTATCCTTTTCGTTGACATTTGATTACCTCTAAAATTAAGTTTTGAAGAGAAATGTTTTCTTCTATATTTTAGTACTCATTCATTTAGATGTTTTATATTGTACTTCTTTTTGACTTCATCTATATCCGGGATTTCCTGTGCGGCGTGTTCTAGCACTTCAAAGGCACGCTTAATAAGTGGAGCTAAACGTGTTGCGTCAATCTCTTTTCCCTTTTCAATCTCTGAAACTATTTTGATGATATTACCGCGCGTCCCGCTAGCACGCCGTGCCCAGAGCGAGTCAACGTTTAGGCGTTCGAGACGACGAGCGAGTAGTTTAAGGAGTTGGATGTTAGATTCTTTCATGTTTTTTCTCAATGATGTCTTTTCGTAACTCTTGGAGTACAAAATCTCCAGATTTTGGCTTTGATGCTCAACGTCTGGAGATGTTGGACTCCTTTTTTCTAAATCTAGAATTACCAAATTGTGCCCAGATAGATTTTATTAATAACTCTGTTCTCCAAAAGGCTACTGCGGCCATGCCATGCGCCAGCACAGCAAAGAGGGGAGGTTTCTGATAGGTGTAATAAGTCCAACATTCGCGAGTGGTGCCCCAGAGTTCGAGATAGTATCCCAGCCCGGCTCCGGCGATGAAGGTCAGGATGGTGGTACGGTAATCGGTGGGAGTAATGATGAGAAGCGCAACCAGCAAAAGCGAGAGCAGGGTATAAGATTTGTCGAATGTGGGCGCAACAAAATAGAGCATGAGGGCGAAGAAGGAAGTGAACAAAAGCCAATAAACAGTTTTAGAATTCACCACAAAGGCACGAAAAGTATGAAGTTTTTTTGATGTAAAAAAAGAAAACCTTTGTGAACTCTGTATCTTTGTGGTGAGCGATTTAAGCACCAAAACCATCCGGTTAATCGTTAGTGTTGCGATGGGCCAGGCGGGGATTATCCACAAAGGTGGACGTTCGGCGGTGTAATAGTGCCAGAGGTTTGTTTGGGTTCCCCAAGATTCGATCACCAATCCGCCAAAAGTGGCGACCATGATGGTTAACGAATCCCAAGCCAAATTCGCGCGCGATACGATGGCAACGCTCATAAAGAGAAAGATGCCTATGAGCAGCCAATCCATATAGAGCCACCAAGGTCCTGTCCAATCAATGTAGGAGAGAACTTCTTCGGCGAGGGGCCACCAAACGTAGAGGATTAATCCAATCGTTAAAAAGAAGACGCTCAATAGGATGCTACTGTCACGTGTCCAACCAAAGAGCGAGACGACTTGTCTCCAAAGAGGCAAATCGTCTCGCTTGATATTTTGTGATGAGGGGAGAGGGAGGTTAGTTTTCGTTGAAGTCAATAGTTACACTCATGCCCCAGCGCAGGGGTGCGGGGATTTCGTCCAGTTCTATTGTAGCAGTATAAACCACATCTAAGCTCTCATCATTGGAGAGAGGAGAAATTGCGGTCACTTTGCCTTCAAATTCAGCATCCAAGGCTTCGATATAGACAAGGGCGCGCTGCCCCACGCTTATGCTAACCACGTCGCGTTCGCTCAAGTCGGTGGTCTCGATTTCAAGATTTGATAGATTCGCGAGAAGTATGACGCTCTGATAAGCACTAATTACCTCGCCAGCCGAAGCGTTGATTTCGACAACAGTCGCTTGGTAAGGGGCGAGCAGGGTTTTCTGTTTTTGGCTGGCGAGTGCGGTCTCAATAGCAGCTTTTGCCGCATCAACATGATCTTCTGCCAACCAGCGTCGCTCGGGTGGTTTATGCTTGCGAGCGACCATCCAATAGACTAAATCTGCTTCGGCAGCACGCAAAGAGGCTTCTGATGCCAAGACCGCACTATCAAGTTCTGGCGTTGTGAGCGTGATGAGACTTTCTCTAGCCTGAACCAGATCACCTTCGGCAACGGAAACTTCGGCAATATTCCCGGCAATGAGAAAGCTCATCGTGGATTGCTGCGCAGGAAGAACAACACCTTCTATTGATGCGTCTGTTTCTTCTGCGAGCGGTGGTATCGCTTCGGAGGAAGGCTCTGTGGTAAGAGCAGGGGGGGGGCTGCAACTAATCACCAGCATAAGAATGGTCAATAGCCCCAGCCAGCTTCGTGTTTTCATTGCTTCCTCACTCTTCCGCGTTGATTCTGACTTCTGCGCTCATGCCCCAGCGTAATTCTGGTGGAGCTTCATCAAGAGAGATGATCACTTTATAGACGACATCCCCACCAATGCTTGAGGCCTGTTCTACAATACGCGTTACCAAGCCGCTCATTTCTTGATCGAGAGCGTCAACAGAAATTGAAGCAGACTGACCGACCTTCACATCGGGTATATCGCGTTCGCTCAAATCGGTAGTTTCGATTTGCATTTTTTTCAAATCGCCAATTGTGATGACGACCAAACCGGGTGTAACCGTCTCGCCAAGAGAAATATCAACAGATGCGATTGTCCCGCCGATTGGGGCGACTAAAGTGGCTTGGTTGAGTCTTTCACGAGCAACATTCAAAATAGCATTTTGACGGTCGACTTCGGCTTCTGCCGCGAGAATATTTTCATTTGAACTCTCATTAATGCGACGTAAATAGCTGACCTGCGTCTCAGCGGAAATTACATTTGCTTCCGCTTCAATTACCTTTGCCTGAAGAATGGCAGTATCCAGTTGGACGAGCGTATCTCCAGCATTTACCAAATCCCCAGCATCTACCAGAACCTCAACAACGCTCCCCACGAGCGGGAAACTCAACTGGACAGAGTTCACCGGCACAATAATCGCCGAGGCAGTCACAGTCGTCCCGCCAGAAGGGGATGTGGATTCTGCTGCTTGGGCATTACTATCCAATGTGATAGTCGGGATTGGCTCTGGTGTCGACATTAAGCTTCCACAAGCAGAGAGGGAGAACAAAAACACTAATCCTAAAAGGAGTAGCCAACGATTCTTTTTCATAGTTTTACCTGTTTCTTTGTTTGCCCTGACCCTCCGCCCTCTCCCATAGAGAGAGGGGACTGTTCCTTTCCCATGAGGCGAAGGCTAGAATGGGGGTGTTTTCCTATTGTTCTTCGTCTTTAACGATTTTTCCATCTTCCAAAGTAACGATGCGTTTGGCATATTTGATCACGCGTGGGTCATGTGTTGCGAAAATGAAGGTCGTATTGGTTTCTTCGTTGAGTTTCTTCATGATATCCATGATCTGTTCGCCGTTTTTGGTGTCAAGGTTGGCTGTCGGCTCATCGGCGAGGATCAGGAGTGGGTCAACTGAGAGGGCGCGAGCGACAGCTACACGCTGCTGCTGACCGCCGCTCATCTGGTCGGGGCGGTGTTTAGCCCAATCCGCGAGACCGACAGCTTCAAGCAATTCCATCACACGGGCTTTATGATTGTTTTTCTTTCCCATGAGCAGGAGGGGTAATTCTACGTTTTCATAGGCTGTCAACGTGGGAACCAGCGCAAAAAATTGGAAGATGAATCCAATTGTGCCTTTGCGAAGGTCAGCGCGCTGATTGCGGTTCATGCTGGTAGCTTCCTGATCGTTTATGAAGACTTTGCCCGCAGTAGGCATGTCGAGACATCCAATAAGTTGTAGCAAGGTGGTTTTACCAGAGCCAGAAGGACCGACCAGTGTCATAAATTCACCTTCTCCAATACTCAGGTCAACGCCGTTTAGAGCGCGGGTTTTTACTTCTCCGATTTTGTAAACGCGAGTAATATCTGTAAGCTTTGCGATTTCCATGAGGATTCTCCTTAATTGTTGCTGTGTAATGCGTCTACAGGTTCCAGTTTGGCTGCCTGCGAAGCGGGGTAATATCCAGAAAGAATGGTGATCATGAGAGCAGCAATACTTACGCTGATCGCATCACCAAATGTTGGGTAGGGGTAGATCGTATTTCCGAACTGAAACGATGAGTTTGCTGAGACACCCATATCGCCAAGAAAGAAGCCCACCTGTGCATAGTAGAGGACTAGCGGCACACCAATGATCAGACCAATGAGTACGCCGCCAATAGCCAGGAAGGTTGCTTCCGTCAAAAACAGGGCTTTGACCTGTCTGGCTTTCATGCCGAGTGCTCCTAAAATGCCCATTTCACGGGTGCGTTCGTAAACAGCCATCAAAAGCGTATTCATGATGACAGTTGAGGTGACACCCAGTACCATCAAATTGAAGAAGAACATCATAGCATTTGATAATTGTTCGACGATCACCAGGAGTTTATTGAGTTCTACCCAATCTTCAACGATATATCCCGGAGCGTGGATGGCTTCCTTAACTCTGTCAGTATCATCCATATCATGCAAAAGGATATAGATCATGCTCGCATAGTTGTCGGTTCGAGAGATTGTTTGAGCTTTTTCCAGCGGCATAAAGATAGTTGCTTTATCATAACCAGGGGTATCCGTGGTGTAGATACCTCGAACAGTAAAGCGTTGTTCATCTGTATCACCTTCAGAGGTGTTGATGATCAAATCGATAGCATCACCGGGTTTTAGATCCAGACTTTCTGCTAGTGGCAGGCCGATCAGGACACCTTCGCGATCATCTGCGCTGAAATACTCGCCGGTGACCATCCCCTCTTTATAAGTTGCATTGGTGGCAGAAGGTGGATCAATGCCCAGGATCTGTACGCCGATGGTTTCATTTTTATAAGCGACGATACCACTTATATTCAAGCGCGGACTGGCTGCTTTGACCTGAGGAATATCCTCGATCTGATCTGATATCTCGAGAGGGCCCTCGATCATATCCACACGTTTCAGGCTCATATTTTCAAATTTATAATCCTCAGAATGGATTTGTAAGTGGCCTGTGCGCAGGTTGATCGTGAGGTCAAGGGCACCGCGCATTTCGCCGCGGATCGTGGCAGACATAAAAAGTAATAGGGCGGTACCGATTGCAATTGCGATCGCTGAAAGCGCAGAACGACGTTTATTACGCGCCAGATTTCGCAATGACATTTTTAGAATGTAGTTCATGCTGATTCTCCTAAACGTGATGCAGGGCATCTGCAGGCTCTCGGCGAGATGCTTCCATGGCCGGGTAGAGTGCCGCTAATGCGGAGATGATTGCGACCATCCCGGCACGCTGCAATGTCAGATCAAAGTCAAAGACAGGGTAGATATGTGAACCCATCAAAGCCATATAGTCGACCATATCAACGGCAAAGCCGTAGTCGATGCCAATAATGCCAAGTAACGAGGTGATCAAATATCCCATGATCGTTCCAACAACAGCGCCAACCAGACCGATCATGATCCCTTCAAATAGGAAAAGGAGAGTAATTTGCCGTGGTTTAAGTCCAATGGCACCGAGCAAACCGATCTCTTTGGTCCGCTCGTAGATTGCCATTAGCAGGATATTGAAGATGCCAATCCCGGCGATGCCCAGAAGTACCGCACTGAAACCAGTCATAACGGCGTTTTTCATATCGACTGTTGAGCTCAATTCTGGGATGGCTGTTTTCCAAGTTGTGATCTCATAACCTGTTATGGAGGCGTTGAGTGCTTCTACAATGGGGGCTTCTTTTCCAGTGATTTCGGTGTAGAGGATCACTTCAGTGATTTCATCTCCAAGATCGTAAAGAAGTTGCGCCTCATTGAGGGAGATATACAGCCCTTGACGTTCAAAAGATGCCAGGTTGATATCATAAATCCCAATAACGGTCATTGCCCGTTTGCGCATCTCATCATTTGTGGATTTGCCACTCATAGAGACGCGATCCCCAACACCGACCTCCATAGCATCTGCCAATCCCTTTCCGATGAAAACTACATCCTCATCATCGCCTTTCAAAAGACGACCATCAAGAAGAAATTCTTCCTGGAATATAGGATTCAAGGGAGCTTCTTTTTCTGGCTCGATGCCAAAAATACTGACAGAAAATGCTCCAGTACGATTGGAAATCAGACCGCCCGTGCTGGCATGGCGTAAAGCTGCCTCTACCCCGGGTTGTGATTCAGCTGCCTGAACAGCATCCAGCCCATTTCCCAAAGGTAACATTGGGTTTGGGCTAATGGAATCTTCATAACCAACAGCACGGATTTGGATATTGCCACCGCTAAGTTTGATCGCATTCCCATAAACGGCGCTTTCAAAACCAAAAAGCATCCCGTCATACATGACCAGGAATGACATCATCATTCCCATCGCCATCACGACGAGCAGCGTTCTGCGGCGATTTCGCCATAGATTTCGCCAGGCTAATTTCAATAGTAGTACCATATCTTCTCCTTTGTTAGGCTGCTTTTTCGAATTCCGATTCGGTCTTACGCAAGCCATATTCCATTACGTATAAAAGTTTATCTATCATTTCTTGGGTTTTTGCAGAATATACCCAAGCCATAAAATCTTCTTGCTTCATGCCCTCATCCATAATATAGGTGGTGATCGTATTTTGCCATGCTTCCATCACCATCACAGCCAGTTCCACATCTATACTTGGGTCAATTTCTCCACGCTCGATCGCTTTCTCAATCATATCCTCGAAGAAAGCCTTTGTTTTCTCACGAGCATCGTCGAAGAATTTATTAGAAAACGATCTTTCTCTCATAATTACGCGGCTAATCGCTTGTGCCATTTTGGGCTTGGTAGAATTAAATGCCATCCCCGCTTTGACCATCCAGTGATAGTACTCAAAGGCATCCATATTCATAGATGGGGGGGGAGGATCTTTGAAGTATTCCATTTTCTCGTGCTCAAGAATAGAGACCAAGTGCATAAAAACATCTTGTTTATCCTCAAAATACTGGTAAAAACTGCCTTTAGAGATGCCGCTCTTCTCCACAATTCGATTTGTAGATGCGTTCTCCAAGCCGTATTCTGAAAACTCATTAATAGCAACGTCGATAATCGTGTTGCGTTTCTCTTCGGGGAGATTTAAGAAAGTTTGTTTTGGCATAGGATTGTGACTACTCAGTCATGTGACTAGAAGGTCATATTATATTCCTGAATTTTTTCCTGTCAAGAGGATGAAATTCACGTTACGCTCTTGACCCGAACTTGCTGAGGGTTTAAAAAAAGACCACCACAAAAAATGTGATGGTCTCGCCAATCGCTTTGTTACAGCGCTCAAATCACCGAGAGCGAGCTGAGATGATCTCAGCCTGGCTCTGTCTTGACGACGATCTGACCTGCGGGGGGCAGGAGGCTACTCCCCAGTACTCTTAGACTATACAACTTTTAAAATGGGATGTCAAGAAAAATCGCTCCGCTATATAGCATCTGAAAAGAAGGGTACCTACGGTTTAGAGCGGAAGCCAGGTCCCAATTCCCATTTCGACTGCACGCTTGTATAGGGTCGGGGCAACTGCCATATCGTCGAGAGCCAAACCCAAATTACAGGCAATATTTCGCTCTGTATCAGATTCGCGCCCAACTTTTTTACCGGCAACCAATTCCCCCAAATCCGCGTGGATGGGGGGAACATCCTGAAAATATCCCACACTTTGATAATAAGTATATTGCGCCAAATCATCGGTGCAGAATTTATCCGCTTCTTTCAGCGCGGCGGGGTCAAGATAAGAATCAAAGTCAATCAGGGTTGCAAAAGAACCTTCTTTTAGCCATCCCGCTTTGACTGTTTTATGTGGCTCTTTCAAAATAGGACCAGCCGTGATGACCAAATCCATGCCCTGCACAGCTTCTTCGGGCGTATCTACGACTGTCACTTTTAGACCAAGTTTTGCCACTTTTTCTTGATATATGGTTAGTGATTTTTCAGAAGTGTCATAAGCGAAAACTTCTTCGATAGGGAAATCTACGTTGAGGGCTTCGGTATTCGTAAACCCTTGTACGCCACACCCCAACACGCCCAGTGTGGACGAATCTTTGCGCGCCAAACGCCGTGCCGAAACAGCGGATGCTGCAGCCGTGCGCATCGCCGTAATCCATTCGCAATCCATCACCGCGAGAGGGATGCCGGTTTCAGGGTCATTGAGAATCAGCAAGCCGCTGATATAAGGCAATCCCTTTTTAGCGTTATCGGGGAATCCGCTGACCCATTTGATTCCCGCCGAACCAAGCGCGGGGATATACGCTGGCATCGCGTGGATAAAATTATCGCCTCCGCCGGGGTGGATGCCGGGCTTGGGCGGCATCTCAACACGTCCATGTCCTTTTTCGTTGAAAGCAGTTTCGAGTAATTCGATGACATCAGCCATTTCCAAGCCAATCGAAACAACATCGGCTTGTGAGAGATAGAGGAGTTTATTTTCGGTCATAGTATGGAATCCTTCTAATTATGATTGCCTAGTGTCGCGAAGCAGGAGTGGCTACTAACCCTTGCTTGCATTTGACTTTCTAAACATTTTACCTTTCTTTATGGATTAATTAAAGCATCAAGAACATCTTCCACCGCGGGAGTTAGATCAGCACCTTTGAACTTAGAGATGCGTTGGTATATATCGTGTGCGGCAAGGTGGAATCCATTTGGAAGCCCAATTGATTCGAACGTTGAGGCAATTTCTTCCATTTCTCCTGAAAAGCGCCATGCTTTTGCCGTCACACGACTGATTCTGGAGAGGGTCTCCTGTGCAAACTCTGGGTCATATCGTGACCACTGCGTTTCAAGTTCTTTTCGAACACCCAGTTCTTCGACTGCAGCAACGATTGCACATAAGAGAGCGGTTGCTCCTTTGGTATTTGCCGCGAAACACATCTTCAATGCAGATGCTTTGCCTATCTCATCGCCAATGATCTCGGTTTCTAGTGGGCCGCTTGCAAAACACGTCGCAATCTGGTCAGCAGCGTGACCTGATAAATAAAGCCAGGTGGAATCTGGCTCCCTTGCAGGGCCACCGATAATTCCACCATCGACAAATTCGATACCTGCATCGCTCATCATTTCTCCGATATCTTTTGCACGTTCCGGTGAAATGGCATTGACGTCGGCATAGATGCCTTTGAAGGAATATTGCAGGATTTGCTCAGCAACCTCCGTTGCAGCATGAGGCGGACATACGCTAATAATTATAGAGCATCTATCGCATAACTCCTCTATAGTCTGTGTTTCGACAAGATTCTTTTTTAGGGCACGCTTATACGTTTCTGGGCTTCGGCCCTCTGATGCCCAATAGGCAATATGGCCAGAATTTTGGGCAGAAACAGTAAGAGATATTCCCATTGCCCCTGGATGTAGAAAGCCTATATGTTTCGTTTTCATAGATAAAGCCTCTTCTTTTTTCTAGCGTATTCCCAATCTCGTTGCGATTTTTTTAGCAAATTCATCTACCTTCTCCGCTTCACTTCTGGAGCATACAGAGATATTATTTTCTTGAGATTCTCTTATCATCGTTTCTGTGATTAACGTATCAAATTTGAGAAAGTTTTGCCACGCTTTTTCTGGATTTTGCAATTGGAAAATAAAATCTTTCATTGAGCTTCTTTCTTCATTCTCAGACCAAATTTCAGTACTTGAGCGTTTTGGTCTTGATAGGCAGATTATTTGCTGTGGAGAAATTACTTCTGCGATAAGGGTTGGGTTGTTTATGCCTCCATCAATCAATATCCTAGCATCAGGATTTATGGAGACAAGGTCTTCTACCAGCAAATCCAAATATTCAGGAAGTGCTGCCTGATTGAAATTATCAAACTCTTCCCAGCTCATATCAAGTAACCATGCCAATCCGTTTTCGGCATTGGCCCACGCTTTGTTGACAGGATGTCGCTCTTGCGTAAATCTGCCGTGATAATCCCCATAGATATGAGTATCCATATCATAGATGGGAATATCAAACTTCTCAGAAAGTGCTTTGCAAATCGTCGTTTTCCCAGAGTCTGCCCCACCGACAATCCAATAAAGTTTTCTTCTTCTTTAGAGAGATGTGCGAGCTAGCGAGAGCAAACTCTTGTTAATAGAGAATTTCATAATAACAACTGAGTTGCTTGACTTTCTTTTTCGTAGCCCTCATCAACAGGCAAATTCCTTCGCCGCGCCATCTGACTGGCTAATTGATCGCATCGTTCGTTGTCCATATTACCAGCGTGACCTTTTACCCACCTAAATTCTACATCATGTTTTTCGTAGACGGAGAGTAATTTTTTCCATAAATCATGATTTGTTCTCAATTCCCCTTTTTTAGCTTTCCAATTCTTTGCACGCCAATTTTTTGCCCAACCTTTTTCTATGGCATTGACCACATATTGTGAGTCGCTGAATAAAATCACATCGCTTTTTTCTGTAAGTGATTCTAAGCCCTTGATACAAGCCAATAGTTCCATGCGATTATTGGTTGTTAAACGAAAGCCCCCCGATAATTCTTTTCTCTTTTCTTTATTACGAATAACTACGCCATAACCACCTGGTCCTGGGTTGGGATTTGCACCACCGTCTGTATAAACTAAAACCTTTCCTTGTGCTAAAAATTTTTTATTATCTTCTATGGCCTGAGAATTGGGTAATTCCTTAACCAAATCTAATAAATTGGGAGCATATTTTTGAAGTGTTTCATCTCTAAATTTCCCTAACCATTTTAGAGCTTCTTCTTTTGTATGGAAACCTTTATAGACGGCATCGTTATAGCCCTGAACTTGCTCTGCGGCACCATCGGATCCAAACCAAGTTCTATATAACCCAGACTTATGCCCTTTGATAATTAGATAGTATTTTTTCTTCTTTTTTTTACTCATAATGATTAGTTTTTACCACAAGGTGCAGAAAGAGACAAAGATATAGTGCTTCTAAATATTGATGGTAGCGTATTGCGTAAAACGTATTTCGTAATTTTTACACAATACGTTTTCAAAGCACAAAAACCTTCGTGAACTTTGCACCTTTGTGGTGAAAAAAAATTATTTAGCCCTATCTAACGCCTGCTCCAAATCTTCAAGAATATCGTCTATATGCTCAATCCCCACGCAGAGACGAATCGTCCCCAAAGAGATGCCTGCTGCAACAAGCTCATCCTCAGACATTTGCCGATGAGTAGTTGATGCTGGGTGAGCTGCCAATGATTTTGCATCACCGATATTCACCAAGCGTTTGAATATTCTGAGCGCATCATAGAAGCGGACTGCTGCGTCAAACCCTTCAGCGATTTCAAAGGAGAGTAATGCAGATGGGCGACCATTGGTATATTTTTTTGCCAAAGCATAATCAGGAGAGCTGGAAAGCCCCGCATAGCTTACCCATGAAACCTGTGGATGTTTTTCAAGATAATTAGCCACAGCAAGAGCGTTTTCACAGTGCCGTTCCATTCGTAATGCCAGAGTTTCGATCCCCTGCAAAATAAGAAAGGCGTTAAAAGGGCTGATGGTTGCACCTGTATTTCGCATCAGTACAGTCCGAGTACGCGTGATAAAGGCAGCCTCTTCTTCTGAGTATACAGTATTACGATAGGCAGGTTCTGGGCTATTCAACAAAGGGAAGCGTTCTGGATATTTTTCCCAAGGGAAATTACAACCATCCACAATAATGCCGCCAAGAGAATTGCCATGCCCGCCCATATATTTTGTTAACGAGTGGACGACAATATCAGCGCCATAATCAATGGGTTTAATTAACATCGGGGTTGCAACCGTATTATCCACGATCAGGGGGATGCCGTGCTTGTGGGCCATCTCAGCAACAGCTTCAATATCAACTATTCGTCCGGTTGGGTTGCTGATGCTCTCACAAAAGATGGCAGATGTTTTGTCGTCAATGATGGCTTCGAGATTGGCTGCTGTCCCATCTTTTGCAAAACGGGTTTCTACCCCCTGTTTGGCGAGCACATGAGCCAAGAGTGTATAGGTCCCACCGTAAAGTAGAGGGGCAGAGACGATATTATTTCCCTGTTGAGCAATTGTTTGTATGGCATAGTTTATGGCTGCACTCCCCGCACTCACCGCCAGCGCAACGAGACCACCTTCTAATGCTGCAACGCGCTTCTCCAAAACATCTGTTGTGGGGTTCATCAGGCGAGTGTAGGTATTGCCTGGTGTCGCTAGGCTGAATAAATCTTCGGCATGTTGGGCAGAATCAAATTCATAGGCAACGGTTTGATATATCGGCACCGCAACCGCTTTGGTGCTGGATTCGCTCTCATATCCGCTATGGATTGCAATCGTTTCTGGTTTCATGGTCATTTTTTCCTTTTTGGGGAATGAGAAGCCGCTTCGCTCGTGGATTTTGGCTTGCTTCCGTTTAAAGAAAAGATTTCAGTTCCTGAGCGGAAGGCGACAGCACTTGAGCCTGTAGACGTCAGAGACTGTCAGTTAAACAGTATCAAGCCAAAAACAAGGATAATTCGTCCAATCCTATTTTTTATTAAGTCCTAAAGGATTATTCGGATCAATCTCTGGTGGGAAGGGGATCTTCCTATCCACATCTGTTAATTGATAGACGAGACCGAGCCAATTATTGAAAAAGGCGCGACCGGTGTCTCGCCAAGTATTATCCAGATGCGGCTCAATTTGCGCCTCAGGAAAGGGCGGGATTTCGTTACCCTGCTCCATGGCGGCATAGACAAGCTCTTGATAATAATCTACGATTTTAGCGGCTTCTTTGCCAAAATAATTTTCGGGGTGTGGGGGATAAATTTCGCGTTCTCCAGCTATAAAACGTTGAACTTCACGTTTATATTCTTTGAGCAAAGAGATGCGATCATATTCGGGATGTCCTTGAAGAAAGACGAGCCGAAATTGGTCGGGGCTGACGGCAAGATGAACGCCGCCCTCTTCACTATAGACGAGGGTTTTATAGCCCGCCACTTCGAGTTGGGCGCGGCTGACATCGTTATTGCGCGAGTGGGGGACATCGAAACGGGTATTGCTATCGAGAAGCAGGGGATGCTCGCTCTGTGTGACGCGGTGGCTATAAACGCCCCATCGCTTTTTGGAGAGGGGCTTGCGCTGAATGCGAGAGAGCGATTTTGCAATGGCATGCGTGGAAAGGCAAGAGGCGAGCGTGGAAGTTATATTAGCTTTTGACCAGTTGATGATTTCTTGCAATTTTTCCCAGAAGGGTTCATCTCTAAGGTCAGCACCAATGGGATTTGCGCCGGTGACAATGAGGGCGTCTAAGCCATCTTCTTTGAGGGCTTCAAAGGTGGTGTAATGCTCTTTGATATAGGCTTGGATTTCGGGACTACGTGATGAATCGGGGATGGTGCAGGGGTGGATATAAAATTGAGCAATTTGGTTACTGCTCCCAACCAAGCGTAAAAATTGTAATTCGGTTACTTTGAAGGCGGCGTCGGGCATCATATTGAGAAAGCCGATATGAAGCTCTCGGATATCTTGTTTGAGGGCTTGGTCGAGGCTTAATACTTCTTGGCTATGCTGGCTGTTGAGACGCTCAAAACTGGGGAGAGGGGAGTGGGCTACTAGGGGCATAATTTCTTCTCTCTATTGTTTTTTAACTTCTTTTGTCAAATGCGCAATTCTATCATGTTAGCTTATGAGTGTTGAATCTCTCTCCCTCGATATGCACGCAAATGATGTCAGAAAGAAAACAGTCTCTCTGAATTCTTTTAACACGAATTGCGCGAATGCCGCTACGCTATAACGAATGATTCGAATAAAACCAAAAAATTTTAGTAATATACGTGAAATTCGCTCATTCGCGTATATTCGTGTTGAAAAAGAATCTGAGAACATCTGCACGCTTATCTCATCTCGATAATTGGTTTTTAAAAACCAAAAAGCCGCCCATTTCTGGACGGCTTTTCTGTTGCGTGCGGCGGCTTCCCTTATCGAATGTCGAGGAGGGATGCCGCCGCACTGAGCTTGGTACTGTCATTCATGGGCACCACCTCCTCTTTTTATGGGATAGTAATTTAAGGCAGGTCACCCTGCATAAAAAAGTATGACATAAATAATAACGAAAGTCAAATTAGAAAATTCACATCTTATTCAGGGCAACTTTGTCCATTATACGAATCCGCCCCACAGCTCCCCACACCAATTTGCTCACGCAGAGATGCAAAATAAAGTTCCGACATCGTAACTGCACGAATCCCGCGCTCTTCCAGCAAAGAAAACGCAAAGGGGCTATTCACATCCACATCTTGCGAGCTGGTGTGCATCAAAACGACATCGCCGTTTTCAACAGCTTCAATATTCTTTTGCGTCAAGGTTAATTCCCCTCCCCAGCTCGCCGACCAGATCACTGCCACCAGCCCTCGCTCTATGCAGAACTCACGATATGTGGGGCTTAACGATCCAAAAGGCGGTCTCGCAAATCGGATGGGCGGGTGGCTCTCTGTTACTTGGCGCAGCGCAGCCATCCATTTTGCATGGTCTTCGATCAGATTTTTTGTCGAGCGCACATCGGGGTTCACGTGGTCAAAAGTATGACTGCCAATCTCATGCCCCCCCTCCACAAAGCGTTGCCAAATCCCCAAATCTTTGTCGTTTGTCTTGAGCAAAGCCTCTCCAGTTGGGAAGAATGTGACTTTGAGATTCGGGCGTTCCCTGAGCATTTTTTCCAGCGATTGAAGTTTTTTCACTAGATGACAATCGTCGTAACTCAACGCAATTTGGGCTTGGTCACGTCTCCCATGCCAAAATGCCTGAAAAGAATCATCTACCGCTTCATCCGCCAATAAACGTGGTGCACGAATCCCCAGCATCCCAGCCGCGAGGGCTGTGCCGCTTAATTTGAGAAAATCTCGTCGAGTGAAGTGTTTTGAGTTGGCCATAGTTTTTTGAACCGCCAAGACACGAAGAACGCCAAGTTATTAAGTTTTCCTTGGCGTCTTAGCGGTTAATTTTTTTACGAAAGCCGCCAGGTGGGCAAAATATCTAAATTCAATTCGTCGCGTTGACCGGCCATAAATCGCCTATATCCTGCCGCGGCGATCATTGCCGCGTTATCGGTGCAGAGCGAAATATGTGGGATATTTACAGGAAACTCATCCTGCGCCAGAAAAGTTTCTCGCAAAGATTGATTTGCCGAAACCCCGCCTGCGACCAAAATCTCTTTTGCACCATATTCTCGTGCAGCGTTGATCGTTTTGGTGAAAACTACATCCACAACAGCGGCTTGGAAGCTGGCAGCGAGATCGGCAACGGGCAAATCGCCTTTTTGCTTCAACTTTTGGACTTCACGCAAAACAGCAGTTTTTAGCCCACTAAAGGAAAAATCATAGCTTTTACCGAGCCATGAGCGCGGGAAATCAAAAGCCTTTGGATCACCATCTTTGGCTATTTTTTGGATAGAAGGCCCACCAGGATAGGGCAACCCCAACATACGAGCAACTTTATCAAAGGCTTCACCTGCCGCGTCATCGAGCGTTCCGCCGAGACGTTGATAGCTTAGATGGTCAGTCATCAGGCTGAGTTCAGAATGTCCGCCTGAGACGAGCAATGCCATGATGGGGAATTGTGGCTCTGGGGGCGCATCTTCTTTTGCATCATGCACCCATGCAGAATAAAGATGCCCCTCGAGGTGGTTAACGCCCAAGAGCGGACGTTCACTACCGAGCACCAAGCCTTTCGCCGCATTCATGCCGACGATCAGCGAGCCAGTCAAACCGGGTCCGCGCGTCACGGCGATAGCGTCCACATCCGATAAGGTCAGATGCGCATCCGCTAAAGTTTTCTCTATCACAGGCATAATGCTGAGAACATGCTGGCGGGAGGCAACCTCGGGGAAAACGCCGCCGAAGCGAGCGTGCATCTCCATTTGCGAGGCGACGGTAGAAGCGAGGAGGGCGCGCCCATCTTCAAGAACAGCGCAAGCGGTCTCATCGCAGGAGGTTTCTATGGCAAGAATTCGTATGGTCATAAGCGAGGGCGTTTAGTTGATTATCCTTTTTTCTGAAAAATATCATCCAACGAGGGCGCGAGGTCTACGGAGATGCGCGCTGCATAAAGGCGATGCTTTTCTGAATGTAGGAAGGCCAAAAATTGACGATATTTTCTGTCTTTATGAGGAAAGTCTTCAAATTTTTGAATTAAAGCTTTTAGAGAAGCCAAGTAGAGCTTGAGCGGATCTGCTTTGCCAAGTTGCATTTCATAGGCGCGGTGATTGGGATACATCGCACGCCGTTTTGCAAACAGGATTTCGAGTTCATCGGTAAAGAAGATTTGCTGTGGCGTTGCATCGCCGAGATCCAGAATGGGTGCGGTAGAAACGAGAACGCAGCTTGTTTGGGCGGCCTGATTCTCAATTTGAAGCTCTCCGCCGAAGGTAAAGGCTTCCTTTTTCTCTTTGTTGCGGTCTTCCATGATGACTTTTCCCGCGCAGACATGAGCGGTCTTTTTATAATTCCATGGATGTAATACTGTAATTTTTTCTACAGTTTCTTGTGGTGTTTTTATGAAAAAATGGACGTGTTGAACGTCAAAGTGCTGTTCTGTCGGGACAGATGAAACGAAGATGTCGAGACGGAAATTATCGGTTGGATGATCTAGTTGGGGATAGTGATAAAGATAGCCAATCTTGGGTAGAGCATTTTCTTCTTTCGTATTCATTATAGAAACTCCTGTCAATAGATTTGATGGAGTCTGCAAGTGCAGGCTGTACTTTTTATTGTACTACCAATTTTTCTTTATGTTGGGATATGCAAGCCCTTCGGGCTAAAAGCAGAGTCGGATTTATCCAGCTTTCATGCGTTGAGGCAGAGATTTAGCCCGCACCGATGCCCATCTTCAAGGACGGCAGCGGTCTCGTCGCGGGTCTTTCTATGGCGAGGATTCGGATGGTCATAATTTGTCCACAGGTTTTGCAGATTTCACAGATTAAATGATGGTTTGGAAAGTGCTTGGGGATTTTACCATTAGGACTGTGAGTGGCATGAGATTATCGCGCAACGGTATTTCCAGATGAATCCATGCAATGCGATATCCAGTCGGTGGGGAAATTGAAAGCCTGAATATCACTGCAATAGGGGATTCCTTGCCCAATATAAGCAATAGCCCAATTTCCTGCGTTGTCTTTGCCCGCAAACCACGCTGCGCCCGCCATATCGTTAACTTTTTTAACCGTTCCGTTCGCGGCGGTACCGGTATTCGCGCCCATCGAAAAATCTAGCTCGGCGGCAGTCCAGCCGAGTTTTACCAATAGTGCTTGCTTGATGGCTTCTTCGTCTGTCAATATAGAGGCTACTGAGGGAGGCTGAGTCGGTGGCGCAGATTGTGTCAACATTGCTTCTGTAGTTAACACAACTTTGGTGCCAATGGCGTCAATATCTACGTCTGGCGGCGTAGGAACTTCAAAAATACTACACGCTAGAATGAAACTAAAAATTAATAGAAGAACAAGATAGTTTCTTTTTTTCATTTTATATTCCTTTACTTACAGTTACTCCATTTCCACTACAAACCCAAAATCAAATTCAGCTAGTCGTTCAAAAGTCCCGTCAGGACGAGCATAATAAGTATTCTCAATTCGCACGCCCATCCCGCGGTCTGGATAATAGAGTCCCGGCTCAATTGTGAAAACAGTGCCGCGTTGGAGCAAATTGTCTTTCATTTCCATCCGCGCCCAGGGTCGCTCATGCACATTCACGCCCAATCCATGCCCCACGCTGTGCACATAGCCTTCCTGCGTCGCTTCATTACTGCGTGTCGTCGGATGTCCCTGCGCTTCAAAAAGTTCACAGGTGATACGCTGCAATTCACCAAAAGGCATATTCACTTCCATTTCGTCCATCAGTTTCTCATAGATTTCGCGCACATCGTCATAGAGTTTTTGTTCTGCTTCTGGCGCATAACCCAAACACCATGTGCGGGTGAAATCGTAAAAATAACCGCCGCCCGCTTCACAGGGGAATATATCAAAGATGATCGTTTTCCCCAAACGGATCACATTAGATGGCGTCCCGACGGAGTGTGGAAAACCGGTATCTCTGCCTATCGCAAAAATCGTCGCTTCGGGATTTTCTGCGCCACGCTCCGCCAACCAAAGATTTATCTTGGCTTTGACATCGGATATGGTCAGCGGCTTGCCATCTGTCCGCAAAAGGACTTCGTTCTCATCAACAGCGTGTCCCGTTAAATAATCTTTTACCAAACCCACTACCTCGGTCGTGATCTGCCCCATCTTACGGATGCGCTCAACTTCGTCTTCTGCCTTCGTCTCCATCGCTTGCAGGAAAACCGAATCCATATTTGTTTCGCCCACAAATTCAATCGCAGGCATTTTTTTCTGAACTGCCGTCAAAATAGCAAAGGTATGGCTCACGTCTGTATGACCGTAAACACCAACTCTCCCACTTTTAACATTGCAATCGTTGAGCATCTTTTCCAAGCGAAGCGCACTGACCAGAACCAAATCGCCTTTGGCTTCTTTTTGCAATTCCTTGAGAGAATACTTGCTATACGTGACAGTTTTTAGCCCCGTCTTCTTGGCTTCTTCACGCTCCATATCGTTGCAGAAAAGGGTTGCATCTTTGCCGCGCGGCTTAATTAAAGTTGCCGCGTTGACATGTCCGCCACCGGTTAGATAATACATGGGGGCGTTATGCTCTGCATCACCAAGAACGAGCAGGGCATCTATATTGCGGTCTTGCATGATTTGGTCTAGGTCAGTTTTCATTTGGACTCCGTATCTTTTTAACGCGAATTTTTGTGAATGCCGCTACGCTATAACGAATGACGCGAACAAAAGCTTTTATTTTAAAACATTCGCGTAATTCGTGTTAAATCTTTTTGCATTACTTCAACACATTCTGCAACGCCACTAATAACGCCCCTTCTTGCTCTGGGAGTACAGTACGCGGGTCGAGCAGAATGCGGTCATTTTCGGTGCGGGCAATGACGGGGGGATTCTGTTTGCGTAGTTGGGCGAGGAATTTATCAGGTTTTTTTACGTTGAGGGCAAGAAGCCAAGTGGGGAGAGATTCTCCAGGGAGACTGCCACCGCCAACAGTCGATTCACCAGCGATGACTTTGCCTTGCCCTAGTTCTTTCATCCAATTTTCGGCACGATTCTTGATTTGGGCTGGGGTGCTGGACATCATCTGCCAGATAGGGATTTCACGCTCGGCTTCGTCTTTGAGATAATGCGTCAGTGTGGCGGTGATTCCAGCTAGCGCAACTTTATCTGCACGGACAGCGCGGGCGAGGGGATGTTTTTTGATCTTCGCCAGCAGATCGGCGCGCCCAATGATGATGCCAGCTTGGGGACCGCCGAGGAGCTTATCGCCAGAGAAAGAAACTATATCCGCACCGGCTGCGAGAGATTCTTGAACTGTCCGCTCGTGGATGAGACCATATTTCTCGGTGGCCAACAATGTGCCTGAGCCGAGGTCGTCCACAACAGGGATGTTGGTTTTATGGGCAACATCAACAATTTCAGCTAGTTCTGGTTCTTGGGTAAACCCAATGATCTTGAAATTTGAACGATGAGCGAGCATGACCAATTTGATGGGCTCTTCTTCAATGGCTTTTTTATAATCAGCGAGATGGACTTTATTCGTCGTGCCAACTTCGACCAGCTTTGCGCCGGATTGCTTCATCACATCGGGGATTCGGAATCCGCCACCAATTTCGATCAGCTGTGAACGGGCGATGACGACCCTGCGTCGATTTGCGAGGGCAGAGAGAATCAGCATCACGGCTGAGGCGTTGTTATTAACCACGATTGCCGCTTCTGCACCTGTGATGCGTTTAATGATATTTTCTGCATGAATTAAACGTGAGCCGCGTTTGCCCGTTTGCATGTCGAATTCGAGGGTGGAGTAGTTGCGGGCAACCGAGTCCATTGCGGCTATGGTGGCTGGGCTAAGGGGTGCGCGTCCGAGATTGGTGTGCAGGATGACGCCAGTGGCGTTTATAACGGGATAAAGTGTGGGCTGAGTCCATGCTTCTAAACGGGAGCCAGCTAAGTTCAGGAGCGTTGCGGCTGGTGGGATTGGCTTGGTGTTGTCTTTGGTGTAGGCTGCTCGGATTTCATCCAATATTGCTCGGAGGGCATCCAGCACCAGCGGTCGTCCAAATTCTGCAATTAATTCTGCGGAGGTGTGGCTGGTGAGTAAATTATCTATTGAGGGGATGTTGCGTAAATTAGTCATTTTCAATCTCCGGGGGTGTCCATTGCGATTTTTCGCGGACACGGATGAGGCTTTCGATGGCGATTAATCCGAGAGCCAGCCCAATGATGATAGACAGGTTGACGACTTTGCCGAGTTGGAGCCAGCTGAGGGTTGCGCCGTATACACCGACCCAAAGTGCTTGGCGGGTTATGACGTTGGCGGGCGGGAAGTCTGCACCAAATCGCCGATGAAAAAAATAGACGACTGGGAGCGCGGTGCCGCTGAGAGTGAGGGTGGCGAGGAAGAAAAATGCCCAGCGCGGGAGCAATGTGGGGAGGGTGAAGCTGATGAGCAAATATAGCCCAACCCAACCAACGATGGCAAGGGCGAGAGTGGGATAGAGGTAGGGGCGGAAGGAGGGTTTCATAGGTTACAAGGGTTTCAAGGGATTTATCACGAAGGATCACGAATTAGCGAATGATGCGAATAAAAGCCTTTCAATTTTAAAAATATTCTCGTAAATTTGTGTTGAAGAAATTATACCGCAGGGTTTTGGTGGGTGTATAATTCTCTCGAACTTTCCAACTTTGAACTTTCAACCTTTAAACCTTAAACTTTAAACCCTATGAACTCATTATCCCCCTTCTTTCACCCTCAAGGCATCGCCATCGTTGGCGCGTCATCTCATCCTGAAAAACTAGGCTACGGCGTAGCCCGCAATTTACTTAAAAGCGGATACGGTGGCGCGGTTCATCTGGTTAACCCCAAAGGTGGGAAAATTTTCGAGCGTGAAATGGTAAAAAGCATTGCCGACATTCCTGACCCCGTCGATTTAGCCGTGCTGGTCATTCCCCCAAAATACGCACCAGCTACAATGCATGCCTGTGGCGAGCGTGGCATCAAAGCTACTATTCTCGTCTCTGGCGGATTCCGTGAAACAGGCGAAGAGGGCGCAGAACTGGAAAATGAAACCCTCGAAGTTGCGCGCGAATATGGAATTCGGATGATAGGACCGAATTGCATTGGTCTTATTGATACCCATCTCCCGCTAGATACAACTTTTCTTCCCTTAGATATGCCTATGGCGGGGCAAATCGCCTTTATTTCTCATTCTGGCGCAATTTGTGACGCGCTTATTGATTGGTCTAAGGGGCAAGGATTTGGTTTCTCACATATCATCAGCATTGGCAATCAAGCCGATGTTAATGAAACTGACCTTTTGCCTCTGGTTGCCGAAGATGAGCATACCAAAGTCATCACGCTTTATCTTGAAAATGTGAATGATGGCGAGCGTTTTATTCAAAATACTCGTGAAATTGTTGCTGAAAAACCTATTATTGTGCTCAAAACAGGGCGTTCCCAAAGTGGTCAACGTGCCGCCGCATCTCATACGGGTGCGCTCGCAGGAGCAGATACCGCCTACACCGCCGCTTTCGAGAAAGCGGGCGTTTTTCGCGCTAATACCACTGAAGAAATTTTCGATTGGGCGCGCGCCCTCGCTTGGTCTCCACTCCCGCAGGGAGGGCGGGTTGGCGTTTTATCTAATGCAGGTGGTCTTTGTGTCGTCACCGCCGATAGCCTCGACCACGAAGAGTTAGAACTTGCCGATTTTGCGCCCGAAACTACCCGCGCGCTTAAAGATTTTCTCGTTCCTGCCGCAAGTACTCAAAACCCCATTGATATGCTCGCTGGAGCTACCGCCAAGGATTATGCCAAAGCACTGCGCCTGCTCCTCGCCGACCCCAACACCGATTCTGTGCTCGTTCTCGTCCCACCCCCGCCCATGTACCCCACCGAAGAAGTCGCGGATGAGATAATCCCCGTCATTCAGCAGACGAAGAAGCCCGTGCTGGTCGTGCTGGTGGGTAGTGAGCATATAGAAGAAGCCTCCCACCGTTTGCAAAAGGCGAAGATTCCCGAATACCGCTTCCCCGAAAGAGCCACATCTGCTTTAGCACGCTTAACCGAAAGAGCGGAGTTTTTAAGGGGAATTGAAACTAGGGTGCCAACTTCAACATCTCCCGATTTAACCGACATCCGCGCGGCTTTAGCCGATTCCCCAAGCGGTAGCTGGCTTGCCCCGGAACTTACGGAGCGTTTAATGAGCATCTACGCGATTCCAACCTCACCGATTAAGCTTGCGCCTAGCGCAGAAGGTGCATCAAAGATTGCCGAAGAACTAGGCTTCCCCATCGCCATGAAAATCGCATCGCCCGATATTCCCCATAAATCAGATGTAGACGGAATTCTGCTTAATCTTGCCTCCGCGGATGAAGCTGTTGAGGGCTACGAGATGTTGATGAAACGCGTCTCAAGCAAAAATCCACGCGCGAAGCTCGAAGGCGTCCACTTGCAAAAAATGATTCCAGCCGGGCAAGAGGTGATTGTTGGCGCGGTGCGCGATCCCCAATTCGGTGCATTAATGATGTTTGGCTCTGGTGGGGTAGAAGTGGAGGGACTAAAAGATGTCGCCTTTGCCATCGCCCCGTTATCGGCAAAAGAAGCAGAAAAAATGATTACCAAAACTTGGGCGGGCAAAAAACTGGATGGCTATCGCAATCTCCCTGCCGCAGATAAAACCGCGTTGGTAGATGCCTTCTGCAAACTCTCCCAGCTCGCCCACGACCTGCCCGAGATTGCCGAAATTGAGATAAATCCGCTCACGGTTTTGAAAGAAGGCGTTGTGGCGGTAGATGTGCGAGTGAAGATGTCCTAACGCGGGAATTATCTCGCACCAAACTGAAAATTCGCTTGACGCACCTGCTCATCTTTGGTAGTATTGGCGGGCTAAACTAAGCGATGCGGGGTAGAGCAGTGGCAGCTCGTCGGGCTCATAACCCGGAGGTCACAGGTTCGAGTCCTGTCCCCGCTACTCTATAGGACCCATCCCGAACCACACCAGAAAGAGAAAGGTGTGTTCGGGATGATTTCTTTTAACCAAGTAGTATCGCCTCAAGTTCTAAATAACCACATATCCGTACAAGTAGCTTCTTTATATAGTGGCTACTGTTTGCAATACCTTCGACGACTGCTACGCAATGGCAAGATTGAAGGTGTCAAAATCGGCCAAGTCTGGCTGGTTGACAAAGGTGTTCTCGATATTTATATCGAAAAAGCACAAGATGCAATCGACCAACGCTTTGGTCCAAAGTAGTTTTTTATTTCCAACCAGGTGATGCAAATGTAAACGCTATCCATTTACATTTGCATACGCCATCAAGAAAAGAGTAAAACGACATCCATGAAAGAAGGAATAGAGAAAGACCTATAACGATCAGGGAGATAATTTTAATATATCAACTTGTAGAGGGAAGAGGAAATGTTTTTTCATCGGAAGCAATTAATAGCATATAATCAAGCCTATAGCATACATTGCAAAACACAAACAATTTTTCACTTGGTGGTACATGCAACTCTACGAAGCACTTTCTGCAAAAGTAACAGAATGGCGCAAGCAAGACTACGCCCATGGTGAACACCCTGCAATTGGGGAAATTCTGGAATGGGCGCATCAACCTGATGTACCCACTTTTCGCTTACGAGCACCACAACTACGAGCTCTAGAAACATACTGGTATTTGCGATTAGTAGAGAAGACCCCGCATATTTTTGATCTGTATCAAAGTCTGTTCTCAAAGAAATCTGATTTGTTGGAAGCGTTCGGAATACCAGACGAGGCCTTCAAAGAAGCAGATTATGATTTCGATGCGCTTATTGCTTCCCTCAAAAACGATGACGAATTCGTCAAGAAGTACAAATTAGAAGCTCTGCGCGAGACGCTGACCTTGGATTACCCAAGCTATATATTGGCATTGGCGATGGGGGCAGGTAAGACAGTGTTGATCGGGGCAATTTTTGCATCTGAGTTTGCGATGGCGCAGGAGTATCCCGATAACGATTTTGTGGAAAACGCGCTCATCTTTGCCCCAGGCAAAACGATCATCGAAAGTTTGCGAGAGCTGGCTGAAATGCAGTACGAAGCCGTGCTCCCTCCCCGCATGTATAAATCCTTTGCAGCTACTCTAAAGCTAACCTTCACTCGCGACGGCGATCCGGATATCCCTGTAACGCGTGGCAGTTCATGGAATGTGGTTGTCACAAATACTGAGAAAATACGCATCCAAAAAGAAAGCATTCGCAAGAAAGATCTTGGCCCGATGTTTAGTGCCGCAAAAGAAGACGAAGCCAAAACAGATGTTGCTAATCTACGCTTACAGGCCATTGCCAGCCTACCTAAATTAGCCATCTTCAGTGATGAAGCCCACCACACTTATGGGCAAAAGATGGATAAGGATTTGAAGAAGGTTCGCAAAACAGTAGATTACCTGAACAATCCACACCCTGAAGGCTCCGCTGAGTATGATGAGCATGAATCTCAACTCGTTTGTGTGGTCAATACGACAGGTACCCCTTTCTATAAGCGCCAGCCCTTGCGGGATGTGGTTATCTGGTATGGACTGTCGGAAGGTATCCTTGATGGCATCTTGAAAGAGGTGGCAGGTAATATTTACGGGATTGATGTTCAAGGTGGTGAAAATCAGTATTTGCGCTTTATCATTGAAGATTTCTTCAAAGCCTATGGGGATGTAACCCTGCCAGATGGCACACCTGCAAAGCTGGCGATCTTTTTCCCACAGACCGATGATGTGCTAGAACTGCGTCCGATCATCGAGGCCACGCTGACAAGGATTGGTTTATCTCCAACCCTGTTATTGGAACATCACACCAAGAACGATAATAAAACCGACTTCGACCGTTTCAAAACAAAAGATTCACCCCACAGAATAGCTTTGTTGGTCAATCGCGGTGTGGAAGGTTGGAATGTGCCAGCTTTATTCGCCTGTGCATTGGCACGCAAATTGAAAACAAGTAATAATTTTGTGCTGCAATCTGCTTCTCGTTGTCTACGACAAATTCCTGGAAACCCGCACAAGGCACGTGTGTATTTGTCCATGGAAAATCGTGGCGTGCTTGATAAACAGTTGCAGGAGACTTATGGGGAGTCCTTTGCCGATCTCCTGGACAGTGAATCCAAAAGCAAACAAGCGATTATTACTTTACGCAAAGTGGATATTCCGCCGTTGGTGGTGCAGAAAACTGTTCGTCGGCTGGAACGCGCTGAAAAACGGAAGCAAGCTCTTCATCTGGCGCGACCGCAGATAGATGTCTCTCAGAACAAGGTAGTGGCTTTTACTCCGTCTGAATCCGGTAAATTACTGCCTGCTCGTGAAGTCGCAGAATTGCAAGATATGGATACCTTCGCCCTGTATGGGGCAGCCCAAGAATTGGGACGTATTTATCGCCTGTCTCCGTTTGAGTTACTGGATGAATTGCGGAAGATCTACAATCCAGATAAAGAACTGCCCGCTTCGCACTTGCCCGAGCTTGCTCGGCAGATCGAGGAGAAGACATCTCAATACCGGACAGTTGAAGAGACAGTGGAAGTGGCACTGGCGCTGGTCAAGAAAGATGGTTTCGAGAAAGAGACTAATGTGGAAGGGGAGGAGGTTTACACGGCAGAAATCTCGTACCCGATTGACCGTGAGCATTTACTTGTTCATTATGAAGTCTGGCAAGCGCGTGCAGGAGAGTTTGGTTTTCATTACACGCCCTACAATTTCGATTCAAAACCCGAGAAGAATTTCTTTGAAGTGTTATTGGAGATGCTGGGGCAAAGCCCTGATGACGTGGAAGATATTTACTTCACAGGCGCGCTGACTGATACACGCAAGACCGATTTCTATATCGAATATCGCGGCAAAGATGGGCGGATGCACAACTACACGCCCGATTTTGTGGTGCGGCGCAAAGACGATAAGTGCCTGATCGTGGAGATCAAAGCCGAGCGTGAACGAGGACATGAGATTGACGGCGAGGACGGCGCAAAAGCGCTTGCTACACGTGCCTGGACAGACTTAAACCCCGATACATTGAAGTATCAAATGTTCTTTACCCCACATGAATATATTCAACAAGACGATGCCATTGAGGCACGTAAGTTTATTGAGAGAAAATGATTATGGCTAAAGAAACCAAAATTGAGATTAAACCTGCCAAAGGCCGTCCGATGCTGACCTGGGTAGGCAAGAAACCTTTGCGCCATGCTACCGCCTACCCCGCTCAACTTGTAGAGTCTTTCAACGCACAGCCAAAAAACGAGCAAGCGGAAGCATGGCAGGACTGGCCTAAAGATTTTCCACAAAGCGGATTGCTCTTTCACGGCGACAATAAAGATGTGCTGGCAACCCTGCTTGCGAACGGTTTTCGCGGCAAGGTGAAGCTGATTTATATTGACCCACCCTTTGATAGTGGTGCGGATTATGTACGCAAAGTAAAACTTCGCGGAACTAAAGCAACAAAGCTTGAGGGGGAAGTGTGATGCGTCATACCCCATTAGACAAAAACTCATATTTCTAAGAGAGACTTCATGACCTCATATGGAGTTCTCCCATCGTGAGACATGTGCGGTCTGTCATAATTATAATAGCTTTCCCAAGC
>Ga0209361_1000188_pt1 | contig 67247 bp, 66 predicted proteins | sample SaaInlV_200m_DNA_3_FD_184657 | JGI IMG/M metagenome (GOLD analysis project Ga0209361, IMG submission 184657) | Marine microbial communities from expanding oxygen minimum zones in the Saanich Inlet - SI037_S4LV_200m_DNA (SPAdes) (version 2) | ecosystem: Environmental > Aquatic > Marine >... | reverse complement strand
GTATAAGGCCGCTACTTTTTCTAATAATATTGCTCTATCGAATGGTTTGTCTACATGATCATCCATACCCGCTTCTAGACATGCTTGTGCATCTGTACTGGTTACGCCAAGTATTGGTGTTGGAGGGAGACCATGTTGTTTTTCGTAATCTCTTATTTCTTTGGTGGCATCGTATCCGTTCTTGTTTGGCATGTTAACGTCCATTATAATAAGTCCGTATCTTGTTGCCTGTGCTTTTTCTACTGCTTCTACTCCGTTCTTTGCGGTTTCAAATGTGTGATCGCAATGGATCAAGGTTCTCATTGTTGCTTTTGCTACCAGTGGTTCATCATCTACGACTAATACCGGTAATCTATCTTCTAGTGTGCTATCATCTCTCATGTTAATTCACCTATCTAATTATTATGCCTAGAAAACCCTTGCTTTGTTATCTTTAGAGGTTATATATAAAGGTTTTGAGATCGTTGAGTGCTTCAGTCGTTTCGTGGCTGTGGATTTCTAAAGAAGATGTATTTTTATTTCCAAGACTCAACTTCATCATAGAGTTTTTGTATTCTTTTCGCAAGTTTTTCGCTAACTTCTTTTTTGTATCTTTCTACTGCTACCTTAATTGTAGTTTTCTCTGTGTTTGCTGTTGTAACATCTGCAAGCGCTATGATTTTCTCTTCTGGTGTTTCAGGGAAGTAATCTTTTGCAGGCATTGAGAATTTGTTTTTTATGATTTCTTCTTTGCTTATTCCTGCACCACCTGCGTGTCTTGCGCAGACTCTAGCAATTTCTGGAAAGCCTTCTTTTCTCATTATGGCTTCGCCTTCTACTCCATGTTGAATTACTGTGTCTGACCAGGGCGGATGATTGAATCTTCCAATGTCGTGTAGAATTGATGCGATTTTGATAAATTCTTTGTTGATTGTTATCTTTGTAATTTTATCTGCAATCTCTAGAGCATTTTTTTGTACTGCTTTGGAGTGTGCGAGTACTGCTTCAAAACTGTCTACGTCTTTAGAGTACTTCTTCAACAGCTTTATTGCGTCTTCTTCGTTCATAGTAACAAGTATTCTTGTTTTGTTAAAATACTTTTTTGTTTTGATGAGGGGTGTAAAGGCTCCCTTGTTTGGGGGGGTTAGAAAAAGCAAAGGGAGCCTCTTCAGTGTGATTTGTGAATGAATTAAAGCCCGCTAAGAAGCCTTCTCAGCGGGATTGGTTAAGTAACTTTTTTCTTACAAACTTATTACTTATTTTTCTTACGTATTCTCTATTTACTTTCTCTTAAACATCGTCATCAAGATCCGCTGCTCAACCATAAGCACCAAAATTTTTTCAGTCTCAACTTAAATAGCCCGAAAAGTATCGACTTACTTTGCCTCCTTTCGATGCTTTTGCTTCTTGGCAGATCTGCTTCTTGCGCTGTGAAGCAAAAGGATGTTTATGAGTATAAGGTAAAGCTCAAGGACCTCCCGTAGGTTTGGGGTGTTTTAGCGTCTTTGGGGTGGTTAAGAAAGCAGAGGAAGCCCTTGATCTTTGTTTGTGATCGCAATTAATATTCTGCTTTTTTTATCTCTTGTATCCACATTAAACCAATTTTGTTTAATGATTTGCTGAACTTGTCTGAAATCATGTATACTTTTTTGTACATGTCGTAGTCGATCATCCCCATAGTTTTCATTGGGGTTAATATTCTGTCATAAAATTGTCTTTTGTTGTAACTTACTTTGATTGATTTCTTTCTTTTTACCGGTCCAACTTCTTCCTCGTATTCTACAATAGATCCTTCGTGTAGCTTCGTTGCGAAAAGTGACATTCCTGCCTTTCCTAGAACTCCATCGTTACCCTTCATCTCTTTGATCAACATTTTGGCAACTATTACTTGTTGCTCTGTTGCGAAGATGACTTCATACACATCTTCTGGTAGATGAAATTGATCGAATAATATTACCATTTTTAGTCACTAATAGCTACAAGGCATAACTAGTATATAAACGTTTCTAATAAATATGCTAGTATAGAAATATGTATATTGGTCGGGCATTGTATTCTTTATTTTTGAGGGTTGTACTTGTAGAATTAGGTTTAAGTTCTAAACGTTTGAGGTGGCGATGTTCTTTCTGCTCTTTCTGTTATTTCCTCTAGAGGCTCTGTAGGTTCGTTATCTAATGCCACCACTGCTCCAGTTATAATGAGCCATGGTCCTGGTGTTGGTATTGCTAGCGATAAAATTCTTAGAATTTCTAAGCCAGTTGCTTCGGCTGCTGCTCTTCTTGCGCTTTTTCCTCTAGCTCTTTGGTTTTGGTAATGTTGATAGCCCATACCTCCAGGTATTGCTGCAATTCCATATCTTTGATAAGCGCTTTGGCTAGTGTTATCTTCTCCATTTTCCCCTGGTTCGTAACTCATCTTGTATTCGATTTTTTAGAAGTAATATATAAAATCAACTATATACGTAAATTAGCTGTTTCCGTTGGCTTCAAAGAATTCTTTTATTCTGTCTTTGTAAAGTTTAGTAACTTTGATGTCCCATTCTTTTGGAAAGCATTTAAAATAATTTGACCAAGCGTATCTTTCATCTAAGAATACAATAACTCCTTTGTCTTTTTCTGATCTGATACATCTTCCTGCGCTTTGTAGTGTCTTTGAGAATGCGGGAATAATATATCCATAGTCCCAGCCTTTTTTGTACTTGTGGTCATAGTATTTGATTAACTCTTTTGTTTCTAAATTTGGTTGTGTTAATGGAAGACCGACAACCACAACACATTTTAGAAAATCTCCTGGTAAATCGACGCCTTCTGCAAAGTTTCCGGATGATGCGCATAATAATACTGCACCGGATGCTTTGAATTCTTTAAACTTCTCAAGCATTTCTATTTTCTCATCTTTTGTTAGTTGAGGTTGTTCTAATAATGCCGTTTTAGTAGATAATGTGGAGAATGATTTGTAAACTTGATCTCTTAAATGATAACTTGGAAAGTAGATGGCACTATTTCCTGGAATGAGGTTTGTTATTTCTGCTGTGATTTCTCCGATTCTTCTAAATTGTTCTTCACTTCTTAAAGCATATTTTGTGGTGGTTTCTGGTATCACCATTGTTAGTTTGTTCTTTTCTGGAAATGGCGAGGGAAATTCTTTTTCTTCAGTACTGTCGCTGAATCCGAGTAGATCTTTGTACATAACGGTTGGATTTAATGTACCTGACATGAGTATTGTAGAATGTGATTGTTCAATGACTGGTTGAGTTACTAATGCTGGATCTAAACAACGGTATGATATGTGTGAGATTGGACCTTTTGCTGAGCTTTTTATTGTGGCTATTCTAGTGAATCCATCATCTGGACCTAGCCACTCTCGTAGAAAGGTGCCAAGCATTCCAATACTAGATTGTTTTTGTTCTTGTCTGATTAATTCGCCCATTGCTTCAAAGTCATCTATGAGTTCTTCGTAGTTGTAAGACGCTTTTATCATCTTTACAAATTCTTCTTTCTTTGCAATTTTCTCCTCGTTATAGCCAAGGCCTTCCACCATTTTGTCAATTGCTGTTCTGATTATGTGTATTTTTGCAGATGTTTCTTCATTGCCATATTTTTTTGCTTCGTTTTGTGCTCTGTTGGTTGTGAATGTAGAAATGTTAACCGTCATTAAATCTCTAACTCTATATGGTAGGTTGTGTCCTTCGTCAACTATAATCACGGAATTTTGTAATTCTTTTTGAGTTTTAGCCAGGAACGTTCCTGCGATGTTTGGATGAAATAAGTAAAAGTAGTCTGTGATGATTACATCCGCTTTAGATGCTTGAGCGATTGCCATCTCATATGGGCAGAGCGAAGAATGATTACAGTAATCAATAAAATGATTGGTGTGTAGTGGGCTAAGGTCTTTTAACTCTGCAAAAACTTTCTTTGCTTCTACGGTTAGTTTGTTTGATGAGTCTTTAGTTTTCTCATAGAATTCGCATTCATTGTTTTCTCTTAACTTTTTACAGTATTCTGAAAACTCTCCTGCATATAATACATTAGTACCTGGTTGTAAACACATCCATTTCTTTCCTATGATGTCAACAGCGGAGATTTTAAGTCCATATTTCTCTTTTATTTGTTTTATTGTATCAATTGCTATAAGATGTTGAGTGTGTCGGGATGTTAGGAAAAAAACAGTGAGTTTTTTGTCAACTGCTGCCTTGATTGCTGGTGCTAATGTGGCTGCTGTCTTCCCTAAACCGGTTGGTGCGTGGACCAGTAGAGATTTTCCGCGATTTATGGCGTCTTTTACATCACTAACTAGCTCATCTTGTATCTCGCGCATCTCGTCGTGTGGAAAGAATACCTCTTTTGGGTTAAGTTTGTCCATTTATTCACTGTTTTTTGCTTACTCTAATATAGTTTGCTGTCTTCTCAATAGTTGTTTCGAAAACTTTATAAACTAATGGTTGTGTTATAGTATATAGTTCTTAATAGCGGGGGCGTAAATTTGGTTAATGGCAAAGTATTCAACATTTTTTTTAGAGAAAAACCAGCAATGATGCTGATTAAGCTCTATACTGCAAAGAATGAGGTCTATGCTTCGTCTTTGGCTAAACAGATCGACTGCACTTATTCTCATGTTGTAAAAATTCTTCAAGAGCTCGAGAGAGCGGAATTAATCAAGTTTAACAAAACAGGCAGATTGAAGTTGCTTTCTTTGACTAAGAAAGGAGAACAAGTAGCTGACTGTATGGATCGAGTTAGAAATTTGTTGTAAAATTAAGTTTTTCTCATACCCATTACTTCATAGAATAATTCTTTGACTTGTGGATCATCTATTTTATCTTCGCAGTAAGAAAAGAATTTGTCTAATCCTTTGTATCCTCCCGTTTCATAAATGACTGCTTGGAATGCTGTCTCTAATTTGTCAATGGACCTTACGAATAATGCTTCGGGATTAGTTGGAGGATCTGTACTATATTCTATCCAGCGGTCTCTTATGAACATCATTTCTGGTGTTTGTTTTAGAAGTTCATCTAAGCATGCAAGTTCTTCATCGAACTTAGTTGCATAACTTTTACCTTCGTGGGGTGTGTGGTCTCCATACAAAGATTCTGCCAAATCATGGACAATTGCATACTCCATAACTTTTGTTATGTCTAGATCTGGTCTTCTGCTTTTAGCTATGATATAAGAAAATGCGGTGACGTTGTTACAGTGATCTGCGACGCTTTCACAAAGATGTCTTGGTACGTTTCTTCCTAATTCTTCATCTGTCCAACCAGTTCGGTATATGTGTTTGAGGTGTGTTACACCTAGTAGAAGTCTAAGTAATCCTGTTTCTTCTGGAAATACATCTAAAGGTAAAGTTCCTTTAGGTTCGACAGTCATTTTAATAAAAAATAATAGTGGAAATCAATAGATATCCACGTATTGCCAAGAAACAATTCTTCCAAACTCAGATTCAAGAAGAACTCTTGCTAGGTAAGTGTCAGGTCTTACCTTCATAGGTGTGTCTAACCATATGTACTTTCCGAAGTCCATATCATTTTCGTACACTGTAAATGATGCAGTTCTTGTGTATAAATTTAAGTCAGGAATCCATACAACAAGATTAACGTGATCCAATGGAAAGTTGTGTTTGTTCTTCAAGTTAATGTGCATGAAAGTGTCATAGTAAGGATCTTCTAAGGAACCCATAAGATTTAGGTTACCTAAATCGCTACCTCTTTCTTTAAGATTAAAGTCAGTAGGTATGTTGTAGTAATTTCCTGTTGCAAGCGCTGCTTGAACAGTCATTAGAAGTGCAACCAATACAAGAATAACACCAATCACGGTTCTCTTTTTATTCATAATCAATACCCCCTAAATGCGCCTATTTGATACTATTGGAAAATAGTGAAGTACTATATAAATGTTTCTTCTTTAGGATTCTGGCGTTCTAGGCCTTAAGGTGCTAGAAATTAAACAACTGTGATCAATCTGTGCTTTACTCTTTTTATCTCGTCGTTGCTTATTGTGAATCTAATCCAGTAATCACCAGGCAAAGTGTCAAAAGGAATTTCTATGTTTAGTTTGAAGGTTTCCTTGTCATTGTCATCTAAATGTTCATTTGTTATGAACTTAACAATACCCATGTCTGGAATTACCGCTGAGATTTTGACTCTTCTTCTGTCAAATTCGCCAACGTTTTTAACTTTTAGAACTGCTTGTACAAAATCTCCTGGTTGTACATATTCATTTTCTATTGCAATTGAAAGTACTTGTACATCTTCGCTATTAGTTAAACTGTCTCCATCACTTCTTTGATGACAGTATCCTTCTGTTTTGAAATAGTAATTTGGACTGTATGCGTAATTTCCAATATTGTCTTCTACTCTTAAGTAAAATGCATACTCTGAACATGGTTTTAGATTGTATAATATGTATTCGTGATCTTTCTTTGCTTCATAATCGAACATGTGTACTCGTTCCATGTTGTCTGGACGGTAGCTTATCATGCTAACTGTGTCTTTATCGGTCTTGAATGTTATTCTGAAGCTAGTGTCATCAATTTTGGTTATTACAACATCGTGAATATTCGGTTTGCTTGATGTTGTTTGGTTATTATCATCATCATTGTCATCTGTATCGTCATCTTCATTATCATCGTCGGTGTCGTCATCATCAGTTTCATTATCTTCTGAATCTGTTTGATTATTATCCCACATGCCGCACGGTCCTGTAACAATGAACTCATCTGCAACAGTTGATGCATAATAGTTTCCAACGCCGTTTTCGTTATTAGGCCAGCAGTATATGTTATCGATTGCGCTGTCATCTACACCATTTCCTAAGAAGTGATTTGTTACAACAACGTTGTTGTACGCGAAGCCAAGGTTGGTTAGATCTAAGCTGCCAACTAGGCTGTTAGTAAAGTTATTTTTAGTTACCCAGTTATTTTGGGATTCTAAGTATGTTAATCCGGACATTACACTTTCTGAGATTGAGTTTAGAGTTATGTTGTTATCATAACAACCTACAACAGAAATTCCTATGTTACAATCTTCTATGATATTCTCTGATACTAAGTTCTCACTGCTAGTGTCAAGTACGATACATTTGTTACTACCTTGAATATTGTTATTTTTGATCTCGTTGTGTTCTGAGATGCCTGTTAAGAATATTCCTGACTCGATGTTGTTTAGAAGAGTATTGGAATTTATTGATACTAAATCTGTTTCTTCAGAGAGTAGAATTGCTTCTTTGTTTTCTGTGAACTCGTTTGTTCCGACTACTATGTTCTCTGATTTTGTAAGATGTACTCCAACCAAAGTATTTTCTTTAAACTTGTTAACTGCGATAACGCTGTTCTGGTTTTCTTCTAGTTCTACTGCGTATTCATTTTCTTTGAATGTGTTTTCTTTAATTTGAATATCCTCAGAGCCTAAATCGGTAACTCCTAAGCTGTTTTCTCTTATTGTGTTGCTTTCAATTAATACGTTAAGACTGTCTACTATTTTTATTCCTTCATCAAAATATTGGATTATGCAGTTCTTGATTACGATGTTTTCTTGTTGACTAACTAGTATTCCAATGCTGCCTAGTGTATTTGTGCCTGATATTGTATGTCCTTGGCAGTCTAATGTAACATTGTTTTCAGTTATTTCTATTGCCGTTGAAAAGCAGTTTTCTAAGTCGTTTGCTAAAGCAATGCTTCCACTTACTAATGCTCCGCAGCTTAATGATGTCTCAGGAAGATCATCTTCGTTAGAGAAATCGTCATCTGTTTCATTGTCGCCATCTGTTTGATTATCATCATCGTTATTATCATCTACTGTGCCATTAAGTAGTGGAGAATCAAATGGTAATGGTAATGCACCGCAAGGGCCTGTTATTCTTCTGGCCATTGGAACTGTGTAGTTAAAGAAATTGCCTTTCCCTTCTTGATTATTAGGTACGCAGTATATATTCTGTTCTGTTATATCTATAATTCCATTTCCGTAGAAATTGTTAAAAAATATTGTGTTGTTAACTACATTAGCATTAGTGAATGTGTTATGGTTTTCATTGTCGTATATAATAATGTCTGATGAGAACTTTTCTTGGTTGTTAAAGTAATTCTCTGTGATCAGGCTGTATGAGAGTTTTTCATTATCTTTAGCTCTGTTTAGAAATATTCCACTTCTTTCATTAAGGTTGAAGTGGTTGTTGTGAATATGGTTGTTATTAGAGTTCTCAATTAAGATTGCATCTTGGAAATCATTAATATTACAATTTCTTATTTCTATGTTATCTCTATTTTTTATTAAGATACCTGCGGTTTGATCAAAACCAAATGGTTGATTATCAACGCTTTGTATTGTGTAGTTGTCACAATCGATTACTATGTTATCTGCTTCAACAACTAATCCATGATTGTAGCATCCGTTTAAACTTTCGTTAAGAGTTATATTTCCAACAATAACGCTTCCGCATTCGATTGCAAAAGTGTTGGCTGCTAATGCTACTAGTAATATGGCTACTATTAAAGCAAAGAATGTGATCGAACTACTACCTTTTTTCATTTGTATCCCCCGTATCAATCACCTCGAGAGATATTGTGTTTTATCCAGATATCATATATAAAGCTTTCTTTTTATAACTACTGCGCAGTAATTCTTGTTTCAACCTCTCTGGTGCCTTTATTTATGGGGTATAACCCGGGAAGGCCAATGCCAACATATTTAAATGATACAAAGTTCAGATGGTGAGTGATTCAACATGACGAAGCAGGATGGTGTAAATCAAGCAGTAAGAAGCCCTGTTTGTACTGTTGTGGGTCACGTAGATCATGGTAAGTCCAGTGTTCTTGATTCTATAAGAGATTCTAAAATAATTGCTTCAGAAGCTGGAGGAATAACTCAATCTATTGGCGCATCTATTATTCCATTGGATGTTGTGAAGAAAAAATGTGGTAGGTTGCTTGATGCGATGAAAATTAACTTTACAATTCCTGGTTTGCTATTTATTGATACTCCAGGTCATGCTGCGTTTACTAACTTAAGAAAACGGGGAGGCAGTTTGGCTGATATCGCTGTTTTGGTTGTGGATCTTACAGAAGGTTTTATGCCTCAAACAATTGAAGCTGTTGAAATTCTAAAAACTTACAAAACTCCGTTTATAATTGCAGCAAATAAAATTGATACTATTGGTAATTGGAGATCAAATGAAGGATCGGTTCTGGCAAACTTTGCTAAGCAAACACCTGAAGTTCAAACAGCGTTTGAAACTAAAATGTATGAGTTAGTAGGTACTATGCATGAAAAGTTTGCTTTGAATGCTGAAAGATTTGATAGGGTTGATGACTTTACAACGCAGGTTGCGATTGTTCCTTGTAGTGCAAAGACAGGTGAAGGGATTCCTGAGTTGCTTACTATGCTAACAGGGTTGGCTCAGAAATTCTTGGAAAAGAATCTTGCTCTGAATGCTGATGGGTGTGCTAAAGGTACTATTCTTGAAGTTAAAGATGAACGAGGAATAGGTACGAGTTTAGATGTTATTATTTATGATGGAACTTTGAATGTTAATGATACTATTGTGATTGGCGGAATGAATGAACCAATAGTCACTAAAGTTAGAGCTTTGTTTGAACCAGATCCTTTAGCGGAGATGAGGGATAAGAAAGCCAAATTTAAATCGGTAAAGTCTATTGTTGCGGCAATGGGTGTTAAGATTGCAGCGCCAGGTTTAGATGGTGTTGTGGCTGGTATGCCTGTGCGTTCTTGTTCTAAAGATGAAGTCGTTGCATTGAAAAAAGAAATTCAAAAAGAAGTTGATGAAGTTATTGTTGAAACAGATGATGATGGTATAATTATAAAAGCCGACACGTTGGGTAGTTTAGAGGCGCTGACTGTTTTGTTAAGAGAAGCAGGTTATAAAATACGAAAAGCCAGTGTTGGTCATATTTCTAAAAAAGATATTTCTGAAGCGGAAAGTGTGTATGAAAAAGATCCTTTTAGTGCAGTTATATTGGGATTTAATGTTTGTATGGATGCTGGTGTAGAGCCGGGTAAAGTAAAGACAATTTTTAGCATGATTATTTATGAACTTCTTGATAAATTGAAGGAATGGCAAACGGAAGAGAAGAAGAGACAAGAAGGTAAAAAACTAGATGTTTTGATTAGGCCATTTAAGTTCCAATTGATGGAGGGCTATGTTTTTAGACAAAGTAATCCGGCAGTGATTGGATGCGAAGTTTTGGCTGGAACTGCTAGAACTGGATCTCCTGTTATGAAAAATGGTGTTGAAGTTGGTAAACTAAGAAGTATACAACTAGAGAAAGAAAATGTTTCTTCAGTGGAAAAGGGGAAGCAGGCTGCATTTGCGATTGAAGGTGTAACTTTAGGTAGGCAAGTTGATGAAGGCGATATTTTGTATGCGGCCGTTCCTGAAGAAGATTTTAGAAAATTAAAAGAGTTGAAAGATTATCTTACTCCTGATGAAAAGTCGGCTATCAAAGAAGTTGCTAGCATGATGAGAGAACGATACCCTGTTTGGGGCGTATAGTTAATTAATTTTGAGGTGATTACATGAAAAAGAGGTTAGTGTGTTTAGTTCTGATGTTGTTGGTTTTAGTTAGTGCGGTTTATGCTGCAGATTTTGATATGACGATTGATGATAAACCTCTTGGTAAGTACTTGGATATTTATCCAGGTAAGAACATAAAAATCACATATATTGTTGAAGCGGGAGTTAGGTTGATTGATGTTGATTTAGAGTGTACTAATGAGGCAATTTGTGCTTTTATGAAGGATCAGTTGCATTTGTTTGACTCAACTACTGTTTATGAATCATCTCATTCTGATGACAGGTATGTCTATATTCATGATACGATGCCTGCAGGGGATTATGATATTATGATTACAGTAACGTATGATAATGATGGTGAACAAAAAGAATTTACTCATGATTTGGCTGTTGAAGTGAAGAGTAATAGTCTTTCTTCTTCACTTTTTGGAATCGCAACCAGTTGGTTGTCTGAAGGACTAACTTATGAGCTAATAAATAAGTTTCAGACTCCAAAGATTAAGCGATTGAATAAGGAAATCATTCCTCGTGATCTTAAAGGAATTGACTTGGCGTCTATTGGTTTGACGGATGATGATATTGATAACGAAAATTATGTTCTTGAAGAAATTGGAGTTAAAGAGTCCGAAGAGTTTGAGATAAGTACAAGCCAGGCTGCAGACATATTTAATATGGTAGGTGGTCTGATTCCAGAACTTGAGAAAAATTATGCTAAGTTTGATAAACCAATTGTTAAAAAATCTTATAAGAAATTCAGAATAACAAATCCAGATAATAATAAAGAAATGATTCTAACTAAGGTAATGGTTAGTGTGTTCTCTCGTGGCGGCATGAATAACTTAAATGTTGTTGAGGTTATACCTAAAACTTGGGCGGAAGACAGTTCTGATGTTTATTTTGTTATGGGGCCAAAAATTCTAGAGGCCGATCCTGTTGTTATGTGGGATTTTTCTAATTTGCCTTCTGGTAAAACAAAGGATTATGCGTATGTTTTATCTAAGGATATTAACTCAATTGAATCCACATCTATGGCTTTAGGTCATAATGCCTCTTGGTTTGCAAAATTTTTTAGATTTTGTTTGTACGGTGGTTGGATGATTGTCATACCTATTGTTCTTGTTTTGGTTGTTGGTACTCCGATCTTTGTTAAGGCAAGAAAACATAGAAACAAAAAAGTTGGTAAATTTGCTTAAATGAATGTTGTTAATAATACGTAGATTATGTATGCGGCGTAGGCAACTAGCAACATGATTCCTTCTTTTTTATCTATTTTATGATCGTTGCTCATCATTACATATAAGAATACGCTAAATCCTATTACGACTAAGAAATCTATTCTTAGAATGTTTGTGGCAATTTCTATTGGTTTGGCGAGAGCTGACATTCCTAGTACGCATAATAACAAGAAAATATTGCTTCCGACAACGGTTCCAATTGCAATGTCTGCTTCTTTTTTTCTTGCAGCAATGACTCCTGCAGTTAGATCTGGTAATGATGTTCCTACAGCGATCATTGTTATCCCTATTACTACTTCACTAACTCCTAGCGATCTTGCCATTTCGCTGCCTGAGAATACAATTAATTTTGCTCCTATGCTTAAGCCAATAAGTCCTAGGAGTATTGATACATAGAATTTCCAAGTTTTCTCTCTTTCTCCTTTGAATTCTTTCTCAAACTGTGCTTCGGCTTTTTGTGTTCTTTGCTTTTGTGCAGTTCTGATTATGTAGATCATGAATGCGATAAATCCTGCAATTAGTATGACTCCGTCAACTCTACCAATGACGTTGGTTGCACCAGATTGATCGAATATTACATTAAATGCTAGAAAATATGCTGCAAAGCAGGCCGCGATTAGAATTGGTGCTTCTTTCTTTATTGTTGTTAAGCTAACAGTTAGTGGCAGGATCAATGCTGATATTCCTATGATTAATCCAATGTTTGCAACGTTGCTTCCAATCACGTTACCTAATGATATGCCTGTGTTACCGTTCAATGCTGCCAGAAAGCTGACAATTAATTCAGGTAAAGATGTTCCGAACGCTACGACTGTTAATCCTACAATCATAGGCGAAACTCTGTAATGTCTGGCTAGTTTAGTTGCACCGTCGATAAGAATATCTCCTGTTTTTACTAATATAATCACTCCTGCAATAAACCAGAATGGGTGTGCTAGTAGTGAAATTTGATAATGCCAGCCAATAAAGCCTATGAATAGAGTGAGTATGAAATAGAACCAAGGACTTTTGTAGATCTCGTATTCGAAAATCATAGTTATTCTGTCTTTTAAGACCTTTAAAAACGTTTCTTTTAAGATCATAATATTTATAATTGAGAGGTGTTATTGTGGTTATAGATGAATTTTAAGATACTGAACAATAAAAAAAAGAAAGAGATCTTGGCTTCTGTAAATAGGAAGTGGGGTTGTGATTATACTACTGAAAACGCGTTTTTGATTTCTGGAGAAAGAGTTTATATGATCACTAGGGATTTGGATAAGATTGATTTTGAAAATCTTAGAATTAATTCTATGGGTCTTTTCTTTGGAACTTTATTAGACAAAGATTTTGTTTTGAGCATGGAGGGTAGTATGTTAGTTGGTCCTTTGGCAAAGAAGAATATTGTTGAGTTAAGTTTTGAAGAATTAAGGGATTGGTTGAAAGGTCAAGATCTTAAATTACCTAAAGAACGGGTTGATGGTTCTGGATCGCTGATTGTGAAGTCGGGAAGAGATTATGCCGGTACTGCTATTTATTCTAAAGGTGTTTTGTTAAATCAGGTTCCTAAAACTCGAAGAATTCTTTGTGCTGATTAATCAGTTAAGTGTAATTGTCCTAAATAATTTAGGAGTAGTTCTGCTCGTGTGTTTTCTGGTGATGGCCCCTCTGTTTTGTATGCGTTGTGTGCATATTTTCCATCTTCACACTGATAATGCCATTCAGGGGTTCGAAGTTGTATTTCTACTTTTTTTCCTCTGAAAACTACATCAATATTGATTTGAGAGTCAAATGGTGACCCTTTTTTTCTTTTCTTTGGATGTAAGCTCATATCTTCATATCTTACTGAGCCTGCTGTTCCGTCGACTGTAAGGTCGAATCTGTTGTGTGCTTCTTGATCGACTGTTCTATCCATTACTCCCCATCCGCGAGGTAGATCTTCGAATCTTAACTTGATTTCGTCTAAATAATCCCTGTTAGGGTGATGTGCTCTTTCGAATAATTGGTATGTTAACTTTTCTCTTGCTTTAGGTGTTTTTTTTGCATATAATTTTTTTATATTTGTTTTTATTTCTCCTAATCTTCGCTCAGAAGTTGCTGTGTCTTCAATTATGGTGTTTCCAATTCTGGCATATAATTTTGTTGTTCCGTTGTATCTTACTATAAAACAATCATCATCTGCTGTAACTATTTTAACTTTGTAAACTCTTATAACTGTTCTTCCCGGTTGATTCAATTTTTCTATTTTCTCTCTCATTTCTGATTCTAATTCTTCAAAATATCTTACGGCTTGGGTTTTGTCATCCCACACACTAACTCTACTTTTCTTTTTAGATGCGATGCTTCCGAATAGATTGGTGATTGCTGTTTTATATTCTGAGTAGAATAGTTCTTCTTCCATTATGTCAACTTCTGTTTCAATATCAACTATGGTGTCTAGATTTCTTGCTGCAACACAGAATTTGTCTCCATCTTGGTATATAACTAAATCATCCAGTCTTGCATATGGATTTTGTTTACTTATTGCTTTTCTTACTTGGGTTCTGATGTCGTCGGTAATTCGGTCATCTTCTTTTCTTCGAATGTTGTTCATGAATGCTATTGCGCCTTCAACTTTTTCAAATCTATATAGCGATGTATCTATTGGCTCGTATAGACTTTCTGGATCTCCATCACTAATAATTTGACTTCTATGTTTTACGCTGTATGTTCTATCTGAGTCTATCCATAGTCTGTGTTGAGGGAATGGTGCGATGACTTCCCACGGTCGTGCTGGGCTTGAGATCCAGTCAGCTAATCTTCTGGCTTCCACAATGTTAGCTTGTTCGTATGCTGCTTTATAGGTTCGCCAGGCGCTGTCTTCTTTTGTTTTTTGAGATCCTTTCCTCTGTTCTCCACCTTTGTGAGGGAGTTTTATTACCGGCGGAGTTGGAGGACTTGCTGAGTTCTTAATAATGATTCTCATTCTAGAATGTTCGATATTTCTTCCTTGTGTCCATTTAGCAATCTTTTCTAAAAGACTTTTCTCTGCCTTGTGGCCTGAGTATGCTCTCCAAATATTGCTTCTATCTCTGAACTGCCACACTCTTGTTTCAGTTTCTGTTCTGTGATTTAGTACATCTATTGTATGACTTTTATCAAACGCATAAATCATTCTAATATTGTCAAATAATTGGCGCACTATTGATTCTCCGTGTTCTGCTTCTAGTCCTATCTTCTCGCCAACAAAAGGATATCTCTTCTTAATCACATTTTCAACTCTTTGTGGGACTGGAGAATCTTCTACCAAGTATCTTAATGCTACTGCGCAGCTTTCTACAAACTGCTTAAGTTCTGTATCCACTAATGCGTCTAATCCGCTCATTTTCTTTAATTAAAGTCCTGCAGAAAGATCTTCTTCTGGTATGGGTGGGAGTTTTCCTTGATAATATGTTTTTAATGCGTGTCCGTACTGTTTTTTGATGTGTGTTCTTAGTGTTTGCCATCTACTGTCTGGAAGAGCTGAGCTGACATTGATTGATTGTTTTAAGAAATGTACGTATTCTGCTTTTAACTGTTTGCATCTGTTTTCTAATTCTGTGTTTTCATGACCCTTAGATTTTAGTTCTTCAACAATTTCCCCTGTTAATTTTATTCTTGATTCTGTCTTTACAATAAGTTTATCCATTCTTCTTCGATCTAGAGGTGAAGTAGTTCGGATATTATCAATACTATCTGATAATTTTACTAAAAGTGGAACTGCGTAGTATTCGTCGCCTTTCTCTGCTCTTTCTATGGTTTCTCTTTTTATTTCTTCTAAGTATAGATCATAAGATCTGAACTTCAAGAAGTCGTAGAGAGTAAATGTTTCGAAGCGTTGTTTTAGCATTGTCCATTCTTCGGCTTTTGTTTCTCTAATCATTTGTCGGAATTGATTAAAATAATTTTGATACTTTCCGTATATTCCTTGTTCTTTTGTTTCTTCTTCCATTCTGTCTAGAGTATCGTGAATAACTCTTTTGACGGTCATAGCATTTCTTTCGTGTTCTAGATCTGTTCTTTTTTCAATTCCTTTTGCAAGAACCGAGAATGTGTTTGTTAACATATCAACATCTCTTGCTGTATCTTCTCCAAACTCTTCAACAATATATTCTAATCCTCTTTCAAGATCTTGAAAACTTTTTGATTTATCTTCAACGACATCATGCAATAATGCTGCTTGCATATATCTTTGATCTTGACCGATGGATAATCTTAATCGGTATGCGGTATCTTGAGTGTGCGCGATGGTTGGGTTACCGCATCCTCTGTGACAGTTTGCAAATGTTTTTTCTGCGAGTCTATATGCTTTGATGCTTTCTTTTCCATAGGTGTCTACAACTTCTTTGTCTGTCGGACTTTGTTTTAGGTATAGAACTATGAATTCTAGCCAATATTTTGGATTACCATTGGCTTCGAGAATTTGTTGTTTATCTTCTCCACTTAGTCTGTCTCTTAGACCTGAATCTAGAAGGTGTCTACGGCTCATCATGCCTCTTTTCAGAAGCTTAACACTATATAATACTTTCTGTTTTCACTACTTTCGAGTGCTGATTATATTTGGCCGTTCCAGAGCTTGTCTCCTACGAAATGTAGATTTTTAACGACTTTTCCAGAGTTCATTTTTAGAAGTTCTGAGCTTGAAAATGATAGTTGGCCGATGGCCAGGGGTTTTAGATTTTTTTCATCAATTATTACTACTGCTTCTTCTTTTTCTGCTTCTTCTACAGCTTTTATTCCTGGCCGCATGATATCTGCACCAGATGTTACAAATTTTACTGCACCCATGTCAACTGTAACTTTCTTTAGAATGTTTTTTCTAAGTGTAAATCTTAATGTTGGAATCCATTTGTTGTTTATCTTGAAAAAATCTATTTCATTCTCAACTATAATATACTCTCCCGAGTCTGTTTTCTCAAGTTCTACTTTACTTTTTTTGTTTATTATTTCTTCTATATCATATTCTTTTTCTAACTCTTCGTTTAGTTCTTTAACTTCTTTTTTTCTTATTTGTTTTCTTGCCATCTTAGAACATGCTTAATCCTTCGTAAAAGTCTAGTTTCTCATATTTTTCTATTACTTCAATTGTGATTGTCATTTTAGTTTCTTTGTGTTTCATTTTTTCAATCAATTTTTTGTTGATGGTCTTGGAAGATTTATCTGCATATATTGCACCTGTTTTAGGGTTGATGACATTTGTCATTCTTACTACGAATCCTTCATCTGAGAATGTGAGTTCAGGAGATCCGTATGCGATTATTTCTTCTTTTAAATTTTCAACATCTATTGTTATCTTAACTTTAACTTTATCTTTCAAAAATTCTAGTTCTTCAAGTTTGTAGTCTGAGTTTACGCCCATTATACAATCTGCATCTTTACTTATTTCTTTGGATTTTGTAAATTCGAAGCTTCTCTCGTGTGTTGCGAGAATATTTTCGTGACCTGTTGCAGAGAATGTGATGCTATTCATGTTTTTTTCACTTTCTTTTTTGTCTTTTTTCCAAAGGCTTCTAAATGTATTGGACAGTATTTGCAGTGACTTAATTTATCTTTCATGTTGTCTTTCATTCCCATTCTACATGCTTCTGTGCCTGGGATGAGCCAACATCGTCTATCGGATGAACCATACGCGGGACATGTGACCTTGCTACAATTTATCTCTTCCCAACACTTCTTAAGTTTTTCAGCAGGTTTCATTTTTCTTTGAGGGAGTAAAAAGATAAACTCGCTGCCTTCACCGTATTCACTTTTTACGTCCATTAAACCATGGTGTAGTCCTATGATTTCTTTAGCAATCACTAAACCGAGCCCTGAGCCTCCTTGTGCTCTGGTCATGTGTGGATCTATTTGGTAGAATTTATTGAATATTCTTGGTAATTCTTGTTTCTTAATGCCGCGGCCGTTGTCTTTAACAAAAACTCTTACGTAGTTTTGACCTGCTCTTGCTGTTATCTCGACTTTACCTTTGTTGTTGGTAAATTTAATTGCATTACTTACAAGGTTGATTAGAACTTGTTTTATTTTATCTTTATCTATAGGGATTTCCGGGATTTTGTTTGCAATTTTGTAAGTTAGTGAGATTTCTTTTTCTTTAGCAGCTACTTCGAAGTTCTTTACAACGTTTTGCAATATAGGCTCTAAGGAATCGATCTTTTGATTTAGTGACATTTTTCCTGATTCCATTTTTGATAAGTCCAAAACATCGTTTATCAGATTAGCTAACCTGTCACTTTCTTCGTTAAGTATGGCCAAGCACTGTTTTTGTTGTTCATTTACTTTACCAACTTTTTCGTTAAGTAACAATGAGGAATATCCTTTGATGGAGGTTAATGGGGTTCTTAGTTCGTGAGATACAACACTGACGAATTCAGATTTCATTCTGTCGATTTCTTTAATTTTAGTGATGTCTCTCAGAACAGTAACGAGACCGACCTCTTGATCTTGATCTTTAAGCATGGTGATTGTAACTCTTATGTATTTATTTACTGGTTGACCTAATTTCATCTCTTTTATGAAGACAGGTTGATCAACTTTTCTTGCGAGTTCTAATACTTCGATTAACCCTATCTTGCTTAAGTGCTGTGTTGTGGCTTTTGGGCCTAATTTTTCTGAGTCGAACTGTAAAATCTTTTCTGTAGCTGGATTAAATGACATAATTGGTGAATCAAAGTAGGTTACGATAATACCTTCAGAGATACTATCGATCATGGCTTCTATTTTGTTTTTCTCGGCTACAGATTCGTTAGATAATCGTCTTAGCTCTTTGTTTTTCTCTCTTATCTCTCTTGTTGCTGAATATGTTTCTTCTTGTAGTATTTCGTTAAAATCTTTTAGTCTGTTGTATAATCTAGCATTTCTAATAATGATGGCAACGTGATCGGAGATACTTTCTACAAATACCATCTGGTTTTCTGAGAATGGTTTGGGGGATTCGCTGTAAATGTTTATTGCACCAATCGTGGTGTTGTCAACTTTTAGGGGTACTGTAACGAATGAGCGAACATTTTCGGTTTCAATAAATTTTCTTCCTTCTTTAGTAAATCCTTTCCGTTTTAGAGGATCTATGCACTGGAGAACTTCTCCTTTTTGCATGGCACTTCCTGTGAATGATTTATTGTATGGTAGGCTAACTTCTCTATTGCATTTTTTACCATATCTGAAGGTAGATACTGAAAATAATTCTTCACTGGCGCCATCTAGAATGTACATTGTAACTGCTTTAGCTTGATTCATGCTGGAAAGAAGCCTTGTAACTTCGTCAAACAGTTTCTCTTGTTCGAATGTGGATGATAGGGCTTTTGCAAGTTTGTATATTGTTTTTATTCTTTCTATTTTTTTATCTTGTTCGTGTTGAAGTTGTAGATTTTCAATAACTAATGCTATGTGGTTAGCGATGTTTGTTAGTAGATTTAAATCATCTTTGCTGTAACGATCATCTTTGTTACTTTCTACATCTAGTACACCAATTACTTTCTTTTGGATTTTGATTGGGACTGTGAGTTCACATTTTGTTCTTTTCAGGGCGGCCAGGTATTTTGGGTGTTTCTCGGGTGATTTTAATAATAATGGCTCTCCTGTTTTCATTACGTGGCCGGTTATTCCTTCTCCTGCTAGTATTCTCCATTTAACTTCTTTGAGATCTGTACCTACGTTCTTTAATCCAAATGTAGATCGCATTTTGAGTTCATTATCGTCTTGAACTGCAATAAAACTCTTTTCGTAACCCAAATCTTCTTTTAAAATTTTTATGGTTGTATCAAGTACATTCTCGATTTTCTTATTTTTTGTTGTCTCTTTTGAGATTTTGTAGAGTACTGTCAGATCTCTTAATCTTTTTTTAAGATCTGCTTCTAGTTTTACTTTTTTTGTAATGTCTCGAATTTGACAAAAAGCGTATGATCTTTTGTTTATGATTGCAGGGAAACTGCTCACTTCAACATGAAATTTTTCGTCGTTTTTTGTTACTTGGTATTCTGAGGCTACGGTGGTAATTCCTCTTACTATTTTCCTAACATTTCTTCTTGCGGCATCAGGGTTGTCTACAATGTCATAAATACTCATTCCTATCAGATTTTTCTTAGGAGTTTTGAGCATCTTTGCGCCTTTGGTGTTTGTGTCAAAGATTTTTCCTTCTTTATCTAATATGACGACTGGGTCGTTAGAATTATCTAGAAAAATCTGGTATTCTTTCTTTCCTTTGAGTTTCATGCCTTTAGCTGTTATCATCTTTTAGGAATTGTTGTTCAATGACGTGTTTTAGTTCATCTATCTCGAATGGTTTTGCGATGTAATCATCTGCTCCGATTAACATACCTTTGTCGTGATCTATTTCTGTTGATTTTGCACTTACCATCACTATCTTTGTGTTTTGTAGTTCTGGATTCTCTCTAACTTGTCTACACACTTCATAGCCATCCATTTTTGGCATCATAATGTCTAGTACAATTAGATCTGGTTTGAATTCATTGGCTAGCTTTAGTCCCTCTTCACCATCTTTTGCGAAGTATACCTCATAGTCTTGGTTTAGAACTATTCCTTCTAGTTGTGCTATATTTTTGTCGTCTTCTATTATTAAGACACATTTTTTGTCATTATTACTCATATTTTATCCCTCCTGTTTTTGTTGTTTACAATGATTTCAAGTTGTTCTTTCAATGCCATTGGGTCAAACGGTTTTGTTATGTAGTGGTCTGCACCTTTACGCATTCCTTCCATTCTTTCTTGTATTTGGCCTTTGGCAGAGAGCATTGTAATGATTATGTCTTTTGTTTCTGTATTTGATTTTAGCTTTTCGCACACCTCGAAGCCATTCATTCTTGGCATCATAACATCTAGTAGCACAAGATCTGGTAAATTATCCTTGTTATCTTCTATGATTTTCATGGCTTGTTCTCCATCTTCCGCTTCTAGTATTTCGAATGAATCGGATAACGTGAATTTAATTAACTCTAAAATGTGGGGTTCGTCTTCCGCAATTAGGATTTTTCCTTTCATGTTAGGTGTACTTTTTTTCTATGAATTGTTTAGCTTGTTTTGTGCTCATGTTTGAGATTTCTAGCTCTATTAATGAATTTATCTTTTTTGTGTTATCTCCATTGTATAAAAATGGGATTATTTTCTTGAATTCTTCTTTAATTTCTTTAGATAAGTTGTTTTCTTCGGTGATGAATAACATAAATTCTTTGTTGCTTAATCTTAATAATGGGACTCGTTGAGTTTCTGCTTGTTGCAGGATTAGCCTATATATTAGCTTAGTTAATGCGTTAGTTTTTCGTGTTCCATATTTCTTAGAGTATTTTTCTATATTCTTAATAGTTAATGTAGTGGTTTGGGTAATGTTGTTTGTATCGATGATTTGTGATACTTGGTTCACTATGAGTTTTTGTCTTCCGTTTTCTTCCGTGTTTAGTAAGAGTCTTTTCACTCTTGCTTCTAATTCTACAGGATCAAACGGTTTAGTTATATAATCTTCTGCACCTAAACTTACTCCTTTGATTTTTGATTGTAATTGAGTTTTGGCACTTAGGATAACTATGGGGATTTCGCATGTGTTTGGATTTTCCTTTAGTCTTTTGCACACTTCGAAGCCATCAATGCCTGGCATCATTAAGTCAAGAATGATCAAGTCGGGATTTTCGGTGAAGACTTTTTCCATTGCTTCTAAACCTGAGAATGCCTCATAGGTTGTGTATATTTCATCAGGCAGGCTGAACTTGATTAAATTAACTATGTGAGGTTCGTCGTCAACAACAAGTATTCTTTTTTTGCTTCCAGGTTTGTTGATCTTATAGAATACTCCTTGGGCAATTCGTTTACTAGTTAGTTTTTGATTGGCTTCTAGAACGTGAAGATATTTTGTTACTGTGATTCTGTTATGATTAATTTTCTCTGAAATTTCTGAGCTGGTGGCTCCGTCGGATCTAGTTTTTAAGTAGTTGATAATCTTCTTTGATATCTCTGGGTTTAATGTTGTCATCGTCGTCACCTTGCAATTGCTTTGTTGCCTTTAATGTAGTGGATTGTTCCCATGTATTCTTTATTTATTCCTTTTTCCTGTAAACCTTGATCTTTGTTTTGCATTATTTGGTCGATTCGTTTTCTTACTTTTTCAGGTTCAAAGGGTTTGGTGAGATATTCATCTACTCCTAGAGTTATACTCTTTTTAAGATCGTTTGGGTGATGTTTTGCACTAACTATCATGACGTAAGTGTTTTTTGTAAACAATTCGCTTTTAATTTTTTTAAGTACTTCGAATCCGTCTACTCTTGGCATCATGAGATCTAAAATAACTAAGTCTGGTAGATTTAGTCTTATTGTTTTTATTGCTGAATCTCCATCTTCTGCAAATAATGTGTTGTATCCTTTCAAAGTAAATTCAAGTAATGTTCTTATAGCGAAGTCGTCATCAACAACCAATATGGTGGGTTTATGATCATCCATTTAATTCTCCCACCATTTGTATGCATTAATGTTGTTGGCAATTTTAGAGTTTAGTTCTTCTATCTTGAATGGTTTCTCTAAGTAGTCTATTGCGCCTGCGTCAATTCCTGCAATTTTATCTTGGATTGAATCTTTTGCAGAAATCACCATAATTGGTATATCTTTTGTGCTGGGGATTTTTCTAAACTTTTTGCAAAGAGTTAGTCCATCTGTGTTTGGCATCATCACATCTACAGTAATCAAATCTGGTTTCTCTATTCTTGCTTTCTTTATTGCCTCTAGTGCAGAATATGCTTCAATTACTTCAAACTTATCTTCTACTGCAAGTTTGATCATATTTACGATGTGTGGTTCATCATCAACCACCAGAATTTTTGGTTTTTTTGAGGTTTTAGCCTTACCTCTCTCTATTTTGATACTTTGCATTTTTACCCCCCCGGACTATACAATTCTGATTATCATAATGGTTATTTGTTTATTTAAATCTTTGTCTTTCTTTGGGTAAGCTTTTTATATTAACTAATAGTTTGAGTGATAGTAGAGGGTCTATAATGTCGAAATTCATTGATTTGAGTGTTAAAGGTGCCTTAGGTGATGAATCTAAGTGGTTTGAATATATAGGCGGCATCAAGGCAGCTCATGCAGGTTTCGTTGATTATGATGGTGCTAAAGTTGAATTAAGAAAAGTACTTGTAAGTGCAATAGAAAAACGAATTCCTGAACATCATTTCGGTATCTTTTTTTCAGGTGGTGTTGATTCTTCTTTTATTGCTCAAGTGTGTAAAAATAAAAATGCAAATTTTACTTGTTATACTGTTGGTTTTTCTGATAAGAATATGGCGATTCCTCCGGACATAATTTATTCAAGAAAAGTTGCTAAAGATTTGGATTTAAATTATGTTGAAAAGATCTATAACGAATCTGAAGCTGAAAAAATAATTGAAGAAGTTGTTAAAATTTTACCAAAACCAAAAGAATTTGGAATAGACTTCTTTGTGAAGGTTGGTGTTGGAGCTGTTATATTGGCGGCGAAGAAATTGGCAGACGATTCTGTGTTCTTTTCTGGGTTGGGTAGTGAAGAAATCTTTGCAGGTTATCAAAGACATTCTGAAGCTAATGATGTAGATGATGAATGTTGGAATGGGTTGAAGATGATGTGGCAAAGAGATATTCTTCGTGATGTTTCAATTGCAAATGCGGCTGACATTGATTTTAGGTTGCCTTTTTTGGATGAAGATGTTATAAAATCTGCAATGAAAATATCATCTGATCATAAAATCAATGATAAATTTAAGAAAATAGTTTTAAGAGAAATTGCCGAATTAGAAGGTTTGTCGCATGAGTTTGCTTGGCGTAAGAAGCAAGGTGCTCAGTACGGTAGCAAGTTCGATAAAGCTATAGCTCGTATTGCAAAAAAGAAAGGATTTAAGCTTAAGAAAGATTATCTTAGAAATCTGGTGGATTAGTGCAGTATAAAGGAAAAACATTTATAACCAAAACACTAAAAAAACTACTATTCGTGCCGTATTTATGGCTAGAGATTTATTATTAACTTTGTGAAGGGTGTGTATTATGGCAGAGAAAGCAGAATTGAAGGAACTTATATCGTTTGTACAGGAAAAAGGATTTATTTATGGTCCCGAACCCGAGATTTACGGGGGTATATCTGGATTTTATACTTATGGCCCCTTGGGTAAACTTCTAAAAAATAGAGTTGAGAATGCTATTAGATCTGTGTTTAGAAAATATTCTTTTTATGAGGTAGAGTGTCCTGTTGTGATGCCTTCAAAGGTTTGGGAAGCATCTGGACATTTAGGTGGGTTTACTGATCCATTGATCAAAGCAGAAGATGGTGCTGCGTATAGAGTTGATACTTTGATTGAAGAAAACTGTCCTGGTATTAACATAGCAGGTTTTTCTGATGAAAAGTTGTTAGGCGTAATTAGGGAAAAAGGATTACTTGCGCCGAACGGTAAGAAATTGATTCCTGAAATATTGAATCATTCTTTGATGATGCGTACTACGATTGGTGTAGATACTGAAGCGTATAATCGACCTGAGACTGCGACTACAACTTATCTTCCATTTCCTAGGTATTGTAATTTTTTTAGAGATAAGTTTCCTTTTGGTGTTTTTCAGATTGGAAAAGCGTTTAGAAATGAAATTAGTCCAAGACAACATGTGTTGAGGGGTAGGGAATTCACACAAGCCGAAGGTCAGTTGTTTATATTTGATAATCAGAAAAATAATTTTCCAAAGTTTGAGATGGTTAAGGAAATGAAACTTCCTCTCTGGGATCATAAGTCTCAAGAAAAAGGAGACAAAATTCCTAAACTTTCTTTGGCGGATGCTATACAGAACAAGATTTTGAAAAATCAAGCTTATTCTTGGACTTTAGCATTGGCTTATGAACTTTTTGTGGCAATGGGAATTCCTGAGGAAAGAATCCGGTTGAGACAACACCATCCTGACGAAATGGCATTTTATGCTGATGATGCATGGGATGTTGAGATTAATTTGAATTCATTTGGGTGGGTTGAGTGTTGTGGTGTGCATGATAGAACTGACTATGACCTTACTCAGCATGCAAAGTTTTCTGGTCAAGAGCTTATGGCTCGTGATGAGAATAATGAAAAGAAAGTGCCTCATGTTTTGGAGATTGCTTTTGGAAGCGATAGACCAACTTTTGCATTGTTAGATATTTTTTATAGCAAAAAGGAAAAAGATGAAGGTAAGACAACTTTTGAAATTCCTTATTCTTTGGCTCCAATTAATGTTGCGGTTTTTCCGTTAATGAAGAAGCCAGAATTGATTAAAATAGCGTCAGATATCTACTTAGATTTGAGTTCTGAGTTTATTGCTCAGTATGATGAATCGGGAGCGATTGGAAGACGATATTTACGTCAGAATTCGGTTGGAACTCCGTTTTGTTTGACTGTAGATTATGATTCCTTAGAAAACAAAGACGTTACTATTCGTGACAGGGATAGCGGTGAACAGAAAAGAGTCCCTGTGGACAAGTTGAAAGGTTATTTACGTGATCTTTTCAACAAAGAGATTGAATTTAATAGCTTACCATGAAAAAGAGGTTAGAATTATTTGCAATAGTGGGTGTACTAGTTGTACTAGGTTATTCGATTTTTGTTTCTTTTGGTGATATGAACAGAATTACTGGTTACGCCGTTAATGAGGGAGTAAGTTCTGAGTTTTTAGGTGATTCTGTGATGTACTTAGCGAGAAACTCTGCTATGTATAATTTTTTAGCAGATGGAGCGAGTATGTGTGTGATAGTTAAAGTTGATGATGAGATATCTTATTCGTATGGTATTAGTAAAAGCGGGAGTGACATATCTATGACTACGTATGACGCCTATTTTTGTACTGGGCAAGATGAAGAAGACTTCATAGTTTCATTTGTTAGTTCTGATGCCTTGGGTGATTTTGTTGAAGATTATTCTTTTGAAAACTTAATGTCTGGTAGGGCTGGAGATAAATATTATATTCTGCCTTCAAAATATCTTGAGGCTGGCGGGAATGTTTTGTGTGTAGATGAGTTTAAAGATAAATACTGTGGTAAGTTTATGGGTCAAATAGATACGAGTGATGCCATTTTAGGTGATTTAACTTGTTGTGTGGAGGGCGCCTTGGAAGAAGATGAGAAAGTCTTATTGGCACAGCATTATAGTAATGATAATTATAAATCAGATGATGAAGATAAAGAAATATTTAATTTGAAGTATGCGGCGGGTTTTGAAGATGAGATTCTTGAAGAAGGCGCTGAAGAAGAAATTGAGCCTCTAGTTGAGACTCCTGGTTTGTTTTCTGCGGTACCTCCTATGGTTTTAATCGCTGTTATTGCTGTGATTTTAACCGGGGCGGCAGTTGGTTTAGTTATTTTCTTTCATTCAAAACATGTAGTTGATCCTGTAGAGCATAATGGGAAATTTGAAAAGATTCAAACTTGGATTCATGAAGCTGCAAATCATGGTTATACTGAGAAACAAGTTAGGGGCGTGTTGGGTGGCGAAGGTTGGTCCGACGAGGACATCAACAAAGCTATTAAGAATATTGACAATCCGCGCTCTAAACTATGAAATTTAAGGTTTCTGGGATTATTTTTGCTTAGAAAGCTTTATATAATAAATCTTGATTCTCGAGTTTGAATATAATATGAGAGGTTAAAAATGGCAATTTCAGATTTACAAGCAAAACAAGGTAAGGTTGATCTTGTGGTTGAGATTATCGAAAAGTCTGAACCTAGAGAATTCAACAAGTTTGGCAAAGCAGGCAGAGTTTGCAATGCTAAAGCAAAAGACGCTTCCGGTCAAATCACTTTGACTTTATGGAACGAACAAGTTGACCAAGTTAATGTTGGAAGTACTGTTCAAGTTAAGAATGGTTACGTTAGCGAATGGCAAGGCGAACTTCAGTTATCAACTGGAAAGTTTGGTGAGCTAGAAGTAGTATCTGCTGGACAAGCACCCGCTGCTGAAAGTTCTCCTGCTCCTCAAGCTGATGATGAGACGGAAGAAGACGAACTTGAGATTCCTGAAGTGAAGGAAGAAGAAGTTAATTAATTTTCATTTTTTTATTTTCCTGGGACGATAGCTCAATCTGGGAGAGCACTACGCTGAAGACGTAGGTGTTGGGGGTTCAAATCCCCCTCGTCCCACTTTTTTTCTTAATAATAAAATAAAAAAGAAAAAGATAGCTCTATGCGAATAGAACTACAAGTGTCCAGATTGCTAATCCTGTCCAGATAATAAATGCGTACCAAATCTTTTCTCTATGTTTTACAACTTCTTTGCTAAGCGCAAGAGTTTGTTTTGGGAATGAAGCAAGTCCCATTCCTATTAATGGAATCAGAAAGAACATTGCTGCAAATACTTGTACGATTGTTAGTTCCATAAATACAAAGTATCCTATGATTATTGCTGCAATTAGATACAGAAACGGTAGCGCTTTGCATTTGAATATAGACTCTGCAGTTTTTAGCAAGCTGTCAGGCTTTATTAAGAAAAATACCATTTTAATTAGTGTTATTACGGCAACAATTAATGCTAGAATTTCTATTGGTGTCATATTTCATCCCTCCTTTTTGGATTTGTAGCTAATGAGGCTGGAAAACTATATAAATCTAGATGGTTGTTTCCTATCTATGAAGACAAGAGAGCTGTTCTGTGCAGTGGATTCTGCAGGTGTGAGATACAACATCGATAAGTTGGATAAAACTGAAGCTCGAAACTCAAAATTCTTTTGTCCGCATTGTGATGCTGAAGTTACACCTAAGATGGGTGAACAAAAGGTATGGCATTTTGCTCATAAAGGTGAATTGTGTAAATATCTTTTAAGGAAAGATGCTGTTGATTCTGCTCCAACTACATTGGGAGATTTTTCTGAGAAAACTGTTTCTGTAAAGGAATTTAAATTTTCTAAAGACCCTCATTTATTTGAATGTGAAAAGTGTCATACAACTACCAATAAGATAAATGGGGTTAAGTGGGAAGGCGATTCTTACATCTGTTTGAGTTGTTATGGTAAAATGTAGTTAGATTCTTACATTGTTGTTTTTAGTAGTATTGCTCCAGCTATTATTTGGAAGAGCGCCATTACACATATGGATATTATAGAATATTTTATGCTGGCCCCGATTAGATTTACTCCGATCAAATATTTTTCATTTAATGAATCAGAACCATTCTCAATACCGTTAACAATAGTAGTTAGAATAAGTACTAGCAATATAACGTATAAACCTACTATGACTTGGAAGTGGAATGTTGGCATACCGTCTCCAAATAATCCTGCAAGGCCGTCGGCACCTGCGGCAGAAGATCCCGCTTCGATTGTTTTGGCTTGGATTGCTTTAATATTTTTACCTAACTTACCGATGATTGTGGTAACCATGGCAGTAATTCCTATAACAATTCCTGAAATTGCTGGAGTCAAAAACTTAATCTGAGAATTCATGCTTCCAACAATGTCTGCCATTAAGTCTTTTAGTCTTTCGTCAACTTTATGCATCTCTTTAATGTATCTTGAAACGTTGATTAGCGCTTCAGCTGCAATTAATGGTCCTTTCTTAGAAGACTCGGTTAATACTTTCATAGAACTCTCAATCATATTGGAAGGGAAGTGTATTAGTGCGCCATGTTCTGGATCAAAGATGGATTGTTCAACACTCATTCCTAATCTTGCAATGTTAGATGATACTAGTTTGAAGAATCTTCCTGATGTGCTGTCTTTCATGGTTTCCGCTACTCTTTGGAAGGCAATTTCTGCAGGTAATCCGTCACCTAATCTGTTTCCTAGTTGGAATAATGCTGCCGAGAATTCTCTTTCTAGCTGTTTTGCGGCGCTTCGTATTTTTATGATGTTTTGAGTTCGAAATTTATTATAGAATCCTATGCTAATGCCCAAACCTAACGGTATGAGTACACTAATAAGTGAGGCACCAATTCCAAAAGGGCCGTGGATTATAGGATTTCCGTCAGCATCTACTTGTTTTAAGCTTTCTTTGTATTCTATTAACCAGAATGGATAATCTCCGTCATTTTCTTTACCTATGCCTACATCCCATCCAAATGGTGGTGTGTCGGTGGCAGTTAGTACATGAATTATTAATGGCGTCAGGCCAAGAAAAATCAAAGTTGCGCCAATGAATATTGAAAGATATAGTGGAGGTACTAAGTACTCCGTTTTTCCAAATTTCATAACAATGTTTTTGTATTTTTTAACATCGGGGTTGTTGGAAATGTCTGTGTCTCCGTATCCTGATGGTCTAGATTGTAGAATTTTTCTACCTAGATAGAACACACCTAATGGTAGGAAGAAATCATAAAGTGTTGCAATGTGATACCAGGCTACTCCTTCCATAAAACTTACCAAAAGCGGTAAGATTACTAATCCCATAACTGGCAGAACGACACCAAGCATGTTAAGCATGGTTAGAGGTCCTTTTAGGCTGTGAGCATAATGCAACATTTTCTCATATGTTTCAGAAAGAATGACGTCGAGTGATTTTTCTAGTAATGCTACTCTTCGTTGTTCTGATGTTTCAAATAATGATGATTCTATTAAGTGTAAAGCTTCAACAAATTCCATGTTGTAGTCTTTCCAACTTTCTAAGTATGCATCCAGAGATTCTTTTATGGACTCACATTTTTCTGTTTCAACATTCCAGATAACTCTTCTAAGATCTAGAGATAATGGAGGACTAAGGTGATCTGATGCAAATCTTATTGCGCCTTCTAAGTTAGATGTGTGACGCATAAATGTTACAATGTAAAAAACGCAAAGAACCATTTGGTTACTTGCTTTCATACGCCAAGAAGTGGCAATGAAGTGCGGTGCACCGTTAAGTGGACCTATAAGGCTGGCACCCAGTATTAAGAATACCATTGCAAAGAATAATGAATCTAATAGCAGTAGACTGACTATTGCACCAATACCTGCGACGGCTAGTGGGGCCATTAAACCAAAACTTGCAACCCCTACTGGAGTTACGTCTAGATGAGATGCTTCAATAGAAATTTTAAGTTTTGCAAGTTTTTTAGCGTCAGGATGTATTTGTATAATCTTTTCTGTTTTGTTACATGCTTTCTCGTACCAGCTTAAATGCTTTGGAATGTATTCATTCTTGAACTCTGTATATTCTCTTGTGGATACTTCTCTGACTTCTGGGTTTTCTTTAACGTCTTCCTGAGTTTGATTCTCTATTTCGTTTTTATATTTAGCAAGAAGGTTTTTGAGCTCATTTTCATCGATACCGGCCATTTTATTTTTCGAGCTTCTGGCGAATCTCCATTTGTCTTCGTTTTATTTCTAATGTGAACCAACTTTCCCATTCTTTGTATATTTCTTTAGAATCTAATTTTCCAACTTTGTTCTTAACTTTTTCCGTAGCTAAATGAAATGCATCGTTACATTTTATTACAAATGGTGCTTCTAGTGCGTCTTTATCTTCACTTTTATCTGCATATTCTACAATGGCTTGTTTGAATTTTCCTCTTAATTCGATGTTTTCCCAAACGGCATCCCAGTTCCCAACAAAATCAGGTATGTTGGCTGCAATGCTTTTGATAACTTCAGAATCGCCATCTATTAATGCACCACTTGGTTGAAGCATATCGGTTTTTGCATCATACTTCATTAAATCTTGGAATCCGCCTTCCATCATAGGATCTTTTATCCAATCTTTTCTAACTTCAGTTATTTGAGTGACTCTTCGGAATTTATGAAGACCGTCTGCGGATTTAATTGGATTTGCGATAATAACTAAATCTAGTGCTTTGAATGAGGTTGCGGGGATTCCAATTGCATTTACAACTCTGTCAAACACACCGTAGGGTGAGTCTGAGTGAAACGTACCACCTGCAACATTTGCGCCTGCACTAACTCTCATTCCTTCAAATAATGCGACTGCTTCTTTACTCCGTACTTCGCCTACAATCAATGACGAGTCTCCAAGTCTTAATGTACTTCTAATACCTTGAGTGGCGGTAAATTCTCCTGAACCTTCTGAGAGTGCAGATGCAACTTTCATTGCTACAATATTAAATCCTAAATCTTTCATTTGAGTGAATGGAAGTTCCATAGTATCTTCAATAGTGATTATTCTGTATCTTCTCATGATTTCTATTAACATGCCTCCTAAAAACGAGGACTTACCAGAACTTCGTGTACCGCATACGAAAAACGTTCTTGTACCGTCGATTAGAAAACTAAGTAAACCTGCACCGAGAGGTGAGATCATTTTGTTTTTTATGAATAAAGGCAAAGTCCATGGTTTTGCTCTGTGTCTTCTGAATGAAAATGCTAAGCCTGTTGGATCTAGAGGTTCTGTGATTACGGACGTTCTTATGCTTGCGCCAGGAAGTTCTAATTCTGTGTCGAGAATAGGGTTTGCTTCATCTAATGGTCTTCCGGAGATCATTCTTAACTTTGTTGCCCAAGATTCCGCTTCAGTTCTTGTTGGAATGATATTTGTGATACAATCATCATGTTTGCCATGAACTATGAATATTGGAGTAGTTCCATATGGGCTGTTTACAGATATGTCTTGAATATCGTCGTCTTCCATCAAAACTTCTATGAGTCCAAATCCTATTGTGTATCTGATAAGAATTCTAGTTATAAGATTTAAATCTTCTTCACTCATTCTAACATTTCTATAGTTGGCAAGTTCTTCGCAAAGATCTCTTCCTACGTTGAAGAAAACTCTTCGCATTCTTTCAGGATTAACAAATTCTTCTTTTGTGGGTTTGTGTTCTGCAAGAATTCTTCGAGCTAAATCCAGAATTTCGTATTGCTCCTCGTCAAGTCTAAACTCTGGGGGATTGATGTGGTAAAGAGTTCTAACATCTGAAGGAAGCTTGAATACTGTAACTTCTGTTTCTCCAACTTTGTAACTTTCTATTTCTTCACCATCTTCAGGGTATGTTGACATTAACTTTGTGTTCATAAAATCTGGTTTTATTGTTGGTTTGAAGATATTTCTGTATATATCTCGATTACCAATTCGCATGCCGCTGATCATTGGTTTTGCAAGAATGATTAATTTTGTGGCTTCTAATCTTTTTATTAGCTCTGTAACTATTTGCACAAAGTTTTCTTGATATGGTATTGCCCTTGTGTCGGCAATTTTCATAAGAATAAGTCTTTGGTGTCGTAATATTCTTCTTAGTTCGACGTATGCGCCAACTGGATCGCTTTTCAAAAGATGGTAAATAATTGTTTGGATTTCATTGAATCTTTGTTCCGCGTTTTTTGCATATGCTCCTTGGTATTGTAATGCGTTGTAGCTGAATCTGTGTTTTTCTTTTACTAACTGATTGTTGAGTTGTCCAATCTCTTTTAGAAGAACTGTTTGATCGTAATCGTATTCATAATCTCTTTTTTGGTGAAATACTACTTTAGTTGCATCTTTATTTTCTGTGAGTATTTCTACGGCTTTCGCCATGGTGATAGAATCATCTTCGATACTAGGTGCTCTAGAATATCTATCGCAATTTATCTTTACTATCCGATCATCGCCTTCTCTTACTAACTCGTAACTGAAAGCCTCTTTAGATTTTTCAAAGAGCAAGCAAACACCCCTTTTTTCACGTAATTATTGTTTTAGTCGTTTGTATTTTTGTTGTTATTTACTCAAAAATACTAACATAACCTTTATATTAGTCCTAGGACTATTTCAGTCCAAATTAAATGAGCTGTATTTATATAGTTTACTGATGTGTATCTCTAATAATGGCATGCAAATCTGCACGAGAGTGCGTCTTTTGCTAGTCTAAGGTGATAAGTAACATGGCGGATGCTCCTAACGAGAAGAAAGATTCTGGATTTCTAGGTTTCTTAGGTGGCGGTGGAAAAGCTGGTAAACCTGAAGAGAAACCAAAACCTGCGGGAGGTGGTTTGTTTGGAAATAAACCCGCGACTCCTGCTGTTCAACCAAATTTTAATGATATTAATACAAATGTTGCTAATTTGAGTCGTCGACTTAGGATTATTGAGGAACGGCAAGTTAGTGCTCGTGAACGGCTTAATGTGACTGATAGTAACATGCTTGCTTCTTCTAAGAAACTTCGTGATGAGATGAAGGCCTCTATAGAGCAAGTTAAGGATGTTTGGAAAGAAGTTGAATCTATAAAATCTGATATTAAATTGATAATTAAAGATCTTCAAACGTGTGCTAAGGCGCAAGATGTTAAAGTTCTTGAAAGATATGTTCAAATGTGGGAGCCAATCAAGTATGTTTCCAGAGATGAAGTTTCTAGAATGATTAAACAGCAAGTTGAAGAGCAAATGATTTCTTTAAATCTTAAGATTCAAGAAGAGAAATATATTGATGAACAAGTTGAGAGAACTGTTAGAAAAATTCTTCGTGAACGTTCTTCTAGTAATGCTTAATTAATCATCAGTTAATGCGCTAGGTGAACTTCCGCCGTGCCATGTGAATCTTGGTCGTACTCTTATCTGATATAACTTTTCATTAGCGTCGTCGAAAACTACTGCTGCGCCTTTAACTCTTGGTAAGAAATTCATTGCTCTTGATAATCCTTCTTTCATATAACTTTGTGCAAGTAAACTTAAAGCTTCAACATCCATTCTTGCAGTGATTCTGTGCGCGATGACTGTGTCGCTTTGAGTCATAACATCTGTATGGATCTTTCCTGGCTGTTGACTTGCCATAATTAAACAAATACCTGGTTGACGTCCTTCTCTCATTATTGTTACTAATGGTTGAGTGGATGCCACAATTCCATCTTTTGGAAGAAATTCGTGAGCTTCATCTATAACTAACCAAACTAATGGCATTTTTTTCTTTAATGATACGCCGCTTGCGTTGGCAAAGTATTGTTCTCGATATTTAATGTCGTCGAACTCTTCGTCTTTTCTTATCTTCATTCTGTGTACGAAGAGATGTTGTGCGACGATTCCAATAACTAATGCTTTTACGTCCCAGCCTCCAGGCATGGTGGCATAGCAACTAACATCTAGTACAGTAATTTGTCCGCCTTTTGCAAGTTCTTCTAAAGGTGTGGCGTGATCAGAGAATACTCCCCACCCCTTTGCTGTTTCAAACATGGAAACGACTGCGGATTGTGTTTCTCTATCTGTTTCTTTATCTTCTTTGACTGCTTTTGTTAAATCATCGAGAGTGAATTTTTTTACTTTTTCATGAAGCTCTGTAGTTATTTTTGAAATTAATAGCCCCTCTGGAGAGTATTTTTCTAAGTGGAATGCTGCGCACCAATCATCTGCGTTTAATGTTGAAGGATCTAATGTAAATGGGTCGTCTGTGGGTATTCCTTTCTTTTTGTATTCGTAGTAGAATTTTTCGGGTGTGAATATTCGAACTTTAATTCCTCTTGGCTCTATTCCGTATGGTTCGAGAAGATCTTTTTCTTTTTTATTTGGATGACTCATAGACCAATAAATGCCCATAGTATCTAGCATGATAATTGCAAGATTGTCTTTAATTTCTGGTTCGAGTAGTGAGAATCCTTCAGCGATAACTCCCATTGTATAGGATTTACCTCCACCTCTTTTACCGCACACAAATACCACGTGTGCTCCTGAAACATCTAGAAATACGTCATCATGTATGACATACTTATCGTCCATTTCGATATAGTGTTTACCTAGAAGAACGGTGCCTTTAGTTCCGTACTTGGCAGTATCTTCTTTGCTTCTACCAATTACAATGTTCTGCTTATCTGGCAAAACCATAGAACGCATTCACCTCTCTTTGTGTTTATATTCGGTTTATATGATATTTATACTTATCGGATAATCTTCTTTTATCAGAAAGCTTTATTAACACTGTAGCTATTTGAATTATAGGTTTTGAGCTCTTGGCTCAAAAATTGTGTTAAGTTTGGTAGTAAGATGGTAGTGGTTAAAGATGCTTTTGAGAGGCCCGATGATGCAACTAAAGCGGTTGAACCACAAGGACTTCCGACTTCGCAAGTAATGCACTTCAGATCTCAAGGCTATTCGAACAATCAAATTGTTCAAGCTTTGCAAAGAGACGGATTTAAAGTTCATGAAATTTATGATGCTTTGAATCAAGTTGATGTTAAAAGAGGGGTTCAACCGATTCCTCTAGAAAAAGGTGATAAAATGGTAGATAATCCAATTCCTCCAGCAAATGTTCCTCCGCCTCCTCCGCCTGGTGGACAGCAACAATATCCTGATCAAGGGTATGCGTATGGTACTCAGTATGGTGGTACTGCGGCGTTTTCTGATCCTTATTCTCAAGATGTTAGAACGGAAGAGATGGCTGAGTCGATTATTGATGAGAAATGGCAAGATCTTATAGCTAATGTTAAAAGAATTGTAGATTGGAAAGAAAAAACTGAGCAAAGAATGATTGCTTTGGAAGAAAAGTTTACTCTTATGAAAGGAGACTTTGACAAATTACATTCTGCTTTGCTTGAGAAAGTTGGCGAGTATAACAAGACTATCGAAACAGTAGGTACTGATGTTAAGGCGATGGAAAAGGTTTTTTCGAAGATGTTGCCTGGTTTTGTTGAGAACGTTAACGAACTTTCTGATATCACTAAAGAGCTTAGATTGGCTCGACAGAAAGCTACGCTTAAGAAACCATAATTATTATTTTCTTTTTTACTTGTTCTATTTGTTTTATTCTGAAGAAGCTAGCATTCTTATTGCGAATGAGAATATAATTAAAATTAGAACTGCGCCAAGGATCTTTGGGTGGAATACAATTTTACCAACATTAGATTGGAAGTCTCCCGTGTTTGTTGAGTAGTCTCCTTTAGCTTGGTCTGCTCGTACTCTGTCCATTGGAGCAATAGATCTTGTTCCGTTCTCGTCAATAAATTCTCCGTATTGTCCACCGGGTGCGACGTTTTCATCTCCAGACCATGGAAGCATAGTTTGTCCATATACTGTTGACAAACCTCCTATTATGAATATGATGAAAACTACGAGTAGAAACCATTGAGCAAAGCCCCATTCACCTGTCATGTCGGCAGTGAGTTCATCCATGGTATAACCTGCGAACAGGAAGATTACTATGAAGAATGTTATTGCAATGATTGCAAAAACAAACCACGGAGTGACTACTGTTAACACCTTAAGCATGTTTGGAGATAAAAGTAATAATGCTGAAACACAAACAGATAGAACTGCGTTAAGTGATCTGTTAGCTTCACCTAGAACTTTAGTTTTTTCTAAACCTGCAAAAACAACAATAAAAACCATTAGCAGGGGAAACACTATCTTCACGTGTTGAAGTATTCCCATATCTAACGGTGTTGCCATTGTAAAAAAATAAATAAAAAAGGCTTACTTCTTGAACAGTTTGCTGAACATATCGCCAGCAGACGCAAGTATGCCTTCCTCGTCTTTCTTTTCTTCGTCTTTAGTGATGAACCATACAATTAATCCAAACACGATTAAGATTACGAGTAATGCTTGAGTGTCCGGGTTCACCGCCCATTTTAGCCAGCTTGGTACATTTTGGAACCATCCTGCTGCTACCGCAAATATGTATGCGACGATTAAGAATGAAACTAATGCGATACCGCCTGTTGCGGGTCCTGCAAGTTCTCCACCGAAAACACCAATCATTAAAAGAACCATGATTGCAGCAACTATTACCAATGAAACGTTTGGAAGCGCTGTGTTGATTATTACAACGATATCAGATCCAGCAGGGTATGCACCGATTACGTGCGGAATAACCACACCGAATGCCATAACCAATGAAATGATCACGTTATATCTTTTAGTTTCTGATGCCTTACCGAGAATGTGTGTTCTCTGCAAGACTGCAAAGACAATTGTGAATATTAGTAAAAATGGTATTAAAACATCAAGAACTCCGTAGCTTTCTAGTGTCTGAACCAGATCGACGAAATTTAGAGCCATATTGAAAACCTCCTTTTGTACAGGATTCTAATGGTATAGCTTCCTGTGTGTATAATGCTATACCAAGTCCCTATTTAAATGTTTCTCTTGCTATCCTTTTATTCTGATTTATCAGGGCTTTTGGTTATGTAGTACATGAAACCAACGACCACAGCAATGAGTATGATTGAACCAATAACGTTTCCAGTTAAGTTGTTCATTACGTAAAACAATACGGGGTCTAGCCACCCTATTGCGTTGAAAAATATTGTGACGATTGAAACTACTGTAACAATCACAAAGAATCCTTTCATTGTACCCGAGAGTACAACTTCTTCTTTTTCGCTATATGCGAAGAATCCTAATACCATTAAGATGCAGAACATTATGATTAAGATTACAACTACTTGTGCGATTGATTGATTAATTATTGCAACAATTCTGGATGATGCAATTACAAGAAATGCAACAACGAAAGCCACCATTGAATTTAGATTCTTTTTGGTGTACTCATTACCATCAGGCATTTTTTCCATGCCGAATACTTTTGTTTTTTCTAGAGCTGCAAATACAATTGTGAAAACAAGTAGAAATGGTAGAATGACATCGTAGATTCCTAACCTCGCAAAGAAGTCAATGATCCCTCTAAATGTGCTCACCATGTTGTTTAAAAGTGCTTTAAACTGTATATAAACCTTTCGTTTATCTTTGATTAATCTTATGAAAACGTATATAAACAGACTGTGATTGTGTTGAGGTAGCTTTGCCCGGAGGTAAAGATGACTACGAAAATTTTTGATGAAAAATCTTTTACTCAAATTCAGAAAGATATGGATGAGTTTGATAGAAAAAGAGATGATGTGATTAAGAAGTCTAGAGATGTTGTTAAGTTATCTAAACAACTTATTAATTCTGTACATAGAGATGAAATTCATAAAGCTGAAAAATTAAAAGATGAGATTAAGAAGGCGTTGGCGGATGTTGTTGAATTTACAAAAGGGTGGCCGGCTCTGTACTATTCTGGTTCTATAAAAGTTGCGGAACAAGAATATGTTGAAGCATTAGCTTATCTTGAGTTTGTAAAGAATAAACGAATACTCGAGTATAAGGATGCTAATGTTTACATGGAAAATTATTTGTTGGGTTTGTGTGATTTAACAGGCGAGTTGGTTCGTCGTGCTATTAACAAAGCAATTAATGAACAATATTCTGAATCAGTTGAGATAAGAGATGTTGTTGCTATGATCTATGAAAATCTTATGCAATTTGATTTTCGTAATGGTGAGTTGAGACGAAAATTTGATTCGATTAAGTATGATCTTAAAAAATTAGAAGATTTGGTTCTTGAGTTGAAGTTAAAGGATAAAATCTAGGTGACTAAGGTGAAAGAATTAACTAAATTTTTGTACGAGCTTGGTAATTTGCAAAGAGTTAAACGAAGTGGTTATTGGGTTATCAATGTTAAAGATCCTGAAAGTGTTGCGGAGCACAGTCAACGATCGGCGATGATTGCTTACTTTCTTGCGAAATTAGAGGATGCGGATTGTTATAAATCTGTGGTGATGTCTTTGTTTCATGATAGTTGTGAGGCGAGATTGAATGATCTTCACAAAGTTGGTCAGAAATATATTGATTTTAAGGCCGCTGAAAAAAAAGTTTATGCTGATCAATTTGGTGCGTTGGGCGAGATGGGTTCTGAATTATCTGCGTTTATGGATGAATTGATGGCTCGTGAAACCAAAGAAGCTAATGTTGCAAGGGATGCAGATCTTCTTGATAATGCGTTAAGTGCTAGAGAGTTGATTAAGATTGGGCATGAGGATGCGCAAAATTGGATAGATAATATCTGGAAAGTTATTAAAACAGAGAATGGTAAAAAGCTGTTGAAGATGATTGAAGAAGTTGATCCTAATGATTGGTGGAGAGAGTTAAAAAATATAACCAGGTGATAAGATGGCTGATGATTTGTTAAGTGGAATTAGTTGGTTAGGACATGCGTCTTTTCAGATTCTTGATAAAAATATAGTGGTTTATATTGATCCTTTTGAAATTTCTGAAGGCTTGGCGGGTGCGGATTTAATTCTTGTAACTCACGAACATTTTGATCATCTTAGTATTGAAGATATGCGCAAGGTTATGAAGAATGGAACAACGATTATTGCGCCTGAAGATTGTGCGGATAAGTTTAATGATTTCTTAGAAAAGTATGAAGATGTTGACTTGCAGTTGATGGCTGTTGGAGATGCAATTGATGTGGAAGGTGTTAATGTTGAAGCCGTGTCTGCATACAATACAAACAAAGATTTTCATACGCAAAATAAAAATTGGGTTGGTTATGTTATAACTATTGGAGGTAGAAGAATTTATCATGCAGGTGATACGGATTTAATACCTGAAATGGGTAAATTAGGTGAAGTTGACGTTGCACTATTGCCTGTTTCTGGAAAATATGTTATGACTGCTGAAGAAGCTGCTGAGGCTGTTGAAATAATCGATCCTAAAGTTGTGGTGCCTATGCATTATGATAGTATTGTTGGGACTAAGAATGATGCTTTAAGATTTGAGAAGTTATGTTCTGGACGTAGGGTTGCCCTATTGGAAAGAAAAAGCTAAATTTTCTTTAATCTCTGTTTTTTATTTTTGGCTCTAGTGTTATTTCTGTAGGTAGATTTATTTCTTCCTCAACAACATTTACTAGTGCCTCTTCTTTCTGAATTCTTATTGATTTCATTTTGTAAGTTTCTGCTTTTTTTGAGGCTAACCACGCCCTTGACTTAATGAATATAAAATGCGTTGTCTATGGTAGAGCAACGCATTTTTTGGGGAAAATAGAGTTGTAACCGAGTTGTAAACAACAGAATTCGTGAATTCTGTCGGTTTGGCTCAATTGCAACAATGTAGTTGGTTTTTAGTTGATATATAAAGCTTGGTTGTCTAGATCAAAACAACACCCTTATTTTCCTTTTTAGGGCTTCTTATTGTTTTTTTTTCATATTCTAAGGTCAATTACGGCTTCTTTTCGCAATTAACGGTTTTAACTTGCGTTTTATAGTGAAAACTAGAGAATTCTTGGTGTGCATTTACTCCTTTTTTCTGAAACTTTCTATCATTCTTTACTAAATATACTCTCTGGTCTGGCAAACAGTCTATTTGTTTTACTTCGTTCGCCAATTATCTCTGTGCTGGAGAGCGGCTTAAAGCTCCAGATTATGGGATTATTCAAAATTATTGTTTTCATTTTCCACCCCTTACTACTATTATGTTTTCTGAGTATTTAACTTGTAGCTGTCTATGATAGAACAACATTTAGTTTTAGAATTAGATTTACTTGCTTGATAGCTGCCAAAGGAGCTCAAAGTACTTATTATAGGACTCTGCTAGGTTTTTGTTTAATACTCTGATTACTAAGATTGGTTCTAATGACCACATAGTTAGAAGTACTTCGTCACCGCAAATAAATGTGGATACTGGGCTGTCATATTCTTTAGGTAGATATTTTGCTTCAGTATTGGAAAGACTATTTAGATATTTTATTCTGTCTTGAGCACCGAAGTTGTAGATGTGCTTCATAGGAATGCCTTTCTCTTCTCTTTCTTTATGGAAATGAGCAATAAAATTCTTTACTTTATCTGGAACGAACGACGGAATACCGTATACAAAAATTGGTTTTTTGTAACGAAGCAAATCGTAAAATAATGTTTTGAATGGGCTAATACCTTCAAAAGTTTGAACTTTTGTTTTCATCTGTCCTAATTGGTGATTCAGAGCCAGATTTGGTAAAATGGTTTGGAGCATTTCTTCTTTTTCTTTTAATATTCCTAACAAACTTTTTGGATCTGATGCGGAGAATACTTTTACGTCATCTTTTAGAACATAAGAAACAAGACCTTTAGTGATTAATCTCTCCATGGCGTCGTAAACGTTGGTTCTGTGAACGCCAGATGTTTCCGATATTCTCCCAGCTGGAGCTGCGCCTGTCTTAAGTAACGAGAGATATATCTTCGACTCATTCTTGCTCAGTCCGATGTTTTCTAGGATTTTTTCGGCCATTTTGTTTTGTCTTTTTTCTGTGCTTTTCTAATTTTATAACGACACTCGAGTGGCTATCTTCTTCCTCGTGTTTCGTTTATGTATCTTCGAGGGTCTCTTTGCCATCTTTCGTGTTTTTGTAATGATTTCTTATAAGCATTCAACTCCGAAGGTGTTAATTCTATACTGCTATCATCTGGTGCCATGATCAATGCATCCCCGTTAGTTTGGAATAATCCATTTGTGAATAGGCTATGTCCTTCTACAGTTCTGTAACCCATCATCGCAACACGGGATGAATAATTTGATAATATTGCTGCAACAGTCTCAAGAGTTCCTTGTGCAGGTAGGCTTGTTGAATATCCATGTTGTTGAAGAACATTTTTTACCCAATTAACTCTTAGATCTTCATGAATGGCATCTTTCGCTACTCTGCTTGATAATGGTGTATCATAGAACGGAATGGATTTATCATCAAATGTTATGTATACATTTTTGAATGGGATCATCATATCTTGTCCACCGTGTGGTCCGATGGTGCAAGGGAGAACTACCTGATATTCATTGATAGGTCCTCTTGCTAATGCTTCTTTTTCTTTCGGGTTTAATTTTGTCTTTCTTTTTCTACCTTTTACAGTTCTGTTTTCTAGATTTGTTAACATTGTATTGTATTGGTCTCTTATTACTCTTTTCGCTCTCATTGTATCAACAAGAGTCTGACCATATAGAAGTGATGGATTAAAACCTGCTTTCATTGCATGAGCCAATGCAAATTCAATAGGGTTGGTTTGCCATAACATGTATCCGAAATCTCCTGGTAAGGCCTTTCCTTGTGATTTCCATTTTTCGGTTTGTGCTCTTTTGTACCAAGGAAGAAATCTTTCTACTACGTCGGTAAATATTGGTAGCTCTTTTTCATATAATGCCAGATGCACTTTTTCTGCTGCTAGTGTTGCGGGATTAAAACCAGAACCTGCTGCAATTATGTGTAAGAATATTCTATCTGCATCAAATATTCTGCCGCTTGTAACTCTCTTTCTAGGATCAAAATATTCTTCTAATGCGCTTTCTCCTCTCTTTTGAATTCTCAGAAGGGTTGCTTCGGTCTCTCTTCTTGCACGAGGTCCTCTTGAGTCTTTTAATCTTCTTTCTAGTTTATTTCTTTCGTCTCTTCTTACATCTGTTGCTTGACAAATGTATACTCGTGGATCTCTTTCAACTATAGATTCAATTTCTGCTCTGCCTTCTGGTGAATGTGGTAATACGACAAGTTTTAATGAGGGGTCTGAAGCGGCTAGTATTCTCTCGATTATTGATTGTCCCAACATTCCTGGATATGCCAGACCTATAGTTTTTTCTGTTTGATGTTTGGATGAAGTGATGATTGAGATGTTTCGTGTCATTCGATCGTCGCTTGCAGTTTGAACTGCTCTGCGAACGATTGCATCAAATGCTTCGACACTAGTATCATAAAAACCAGGTTTTTTCCTACCTTCGCGAGGGGGAAAATTCTTTCTTCCTTCTATAAATCCTTTAAGTGACGATCTGTCTTTTGTTCCTTCAACTTTTTTAGCCAAATCTTCTGCAGTTCTGGAATCTAATTTAGTTCTGAATGCGTAGCCGCGAACATCTAATCCTAAGTCTGTTGCTCGTGTAACTGCTGTAGCATCTTTGTTAGGTGTTGCAATAATTATTTGAGGGTTATATCCTGTAGCGTTTGACATTCTTAGAATTTCATCTAGTAGTGGATTTACACCTTCTTCGGCTTCATCTCCTAAAGCAATATCTGTAATGATGACATCAGGCATAGTTGTAGAAAGAACGGTTGAGGCCGCTTCGTATGAACCGGTTGATTCAACGATACATCTGTTAGCTAATTCTCCATTTGTAAGAATAGATTTTTCTAGAACGGCTCTTGCTAATCTGCTGTGTTCCACTATCAAAACGTTTACTCTATCAGCTAGATTACCTTTGCTTCCCATTTACCAAAGTGCCCCCCTTTGCTGTTGTTGTGTCTAGGACTTCCTAGACGCTCTGGAGTACAGGAAAATAGTTTTTCATTTATAAAGCTTTCTGTTTTGTTGTTATTTGCGAGTGGTGTTTTATCTCATTCAACTTTCCGAGAGTCGTTTATTCTGTACTCTCAGGTCATTTTGGTGTTATGGTGTCTGACTAGACAAGAATTCGTCTTTGTACTCTTTGAATCTATTTTCTTTAATTGCCACTCTTATTTTTTGTAAAAGTTTCTGGGTGAAGTAGACATTATGGTAACTAAGATGTCTTAATACGCTTTTTTCTTTCATTCTAATTAAATGATACAAGTATGCTCTTGAATATGTTTTGCAAACTTCACAATCACAATTTTCGTCTAGAGGTTTAGTATCTTTTGCATATTTTCCTCTATCAATTTTTATTGTTCCTTTTGATGTTAAAATATTACAGTGTCTTGCGTTTTGTGTTGGATAAATAGAATCAAAACAATCTACGCCTTTTGATACTGCTTCTAAAATATCTTCTGGGCTTCCGACACCCATTAAGTATCTTGCTTTTTCTTTATTAAAAACTGGGACTTGATAATCAACGGCTTTGAACATTGCTTCTTTTGATTCTCCTAAACATAATCCTCCCATGGCGACGCCATCAAAGTTTAATTTTTCTATGAACTCTGCGGATTTTATTCTTAATTTTTTATCTAATCCTCCTTGAGCAATGCCGAAAAGCATTTGTTTTTCTCCGTAGTTGTATTCGAGAAGTCGATGCGCGCTTTTGCATCTTTCTGCCCATGCGTGAGTTCTTTTTGTTGCTTGAATCCAGTCTTCTTGACCTTGAGTGGTGTGTGGCATTTGATCTAAACACATTGCAACATCTGCTCCAATTTCTATTTCGTTTTTCATGACTGCTTCTGGTGTTAGAAATGTTTTCTTTCCGGAGAAAGGATCTCTGAAGTGAACACCTCTGTCGCTTATTGATAAAAATAATTTTGGACTTTGCATTTGAAAGCCCCCACTATCTGTGAATATACATTTGTTAAAGTTCATGAATTTATGTATGCCTCCCATTTCTTTGATGTGTTCAACACCTGGGGCCATGGTTAGGATCATAGAGTTTGAAATTATTGATTCGACACCCATGTTTAGAAGTTCAGTTTGAGTCAGATACTTCACAGTCATCTTCGTAGCTACTGGCATTAAAAATGGAGTTTGAGCTATGCCGTGAGCTGTATGTAATTGGCCTGTTCTGGCACCTGTTTCGTTGTCTTCTGAGGTTATCTTAAACATGGTGGTTGGGTATCTTTTTTTCTATTTATATAACTTAGTGGTTTCTCCGATCTGGATCTCAAAAGGTTTATAAATTTGGTAGCTTCAGCGGCCTTCACTATGAAACGAACACATACATGCGGGGAATTAAGAGAAGATGACTGTGGCAAAGAAGTTTGTCTGCAGGGCTGGGTAAATAATACTAGAAATTTGGGTGGATTAGTTTTTGTGGATATTCGTGATCGCTATGGTGTAACTCAAGTTATAGTAAATCCTGATAATTCTGATTTTGATGTTGCTAATGATTTAAGAAAAGAAGATGTTGTTGAAGTGCGTGGGGTTGTAGAAAAAAAAGATAAACCTAATGCGGTTTTAGCTACAGGTACAATTGAAGTTAAAGTTTCTAAGTTTGCTGTTATTAATAAATCTGCAATTTTGCCAATGGCCGTTGAAGATGAAACTAATGCAACAGATGATACTAGATTAAAGTATAGATTTTTAGATTTGAGAAGGCCGATTATGCAAAGCAGAATTGCGTTGAGAAGTAAAGCAATGTTTGCTGCAAGACAGTTTTTGAATTCTAAACAATTTTTAGAAATACAAACGCCAGTTTTGGTTAGAGCAACTCCTGAAGGTGCGAGAGATTATATTGTTCCATCTAGAGTTAATCCAAGTAAGTTTTATGCTTTACCTCAATCACCGCAACTGTATAAACAAATATTGATGGTTAGTGGTTTTGATAGGTATTTTCAATTTCCAATTTGTTGTAGGGATGAAGACTTGAGAGCAGATCGTCAGCCCGAGCATACTCAAATAGATTTGGAAATGACTTTTCCGTCTTTAGATGATTTGTTTGAGACTGGAGAGGGGATCATGAAAAGCATCTTTAAAGAAACTTTGAATTATGAATTAGAAACTCCGTTCTTAAAAATTCCATACTATGAATCAATGGGTAAATATGGTATTGATAAACCTGATATTAGATTTGACTTGTTTCTTTATGACTTGTCTGATGTGTTTAAAGAGAGTGGATTTGATTTGTTTAAGAAGATTGTTGCAGGAAACGGAATTGTTAAATGCATAAATCCTGAAAAAGAATTTTCGAGAAAGGAAGTTGAAGCTTTAGAAGCTATTGCTAAAAGGCATGGTGCAAAAGGTTTGGCTGCTTTGAAAGTTGTTGAAGGTAGTCTTGATGGCGGTTTTGCAAAGTTCTTATCTGATGATGAGAAAAAAGCAATTGTTGAAAAAACTGGTGCTAAGAATGGAAGTACTTTGTTTTTCGTTGCTGATAAATGGACTGTTGTTAATGATGCATTGTCTAGATTGCGAAATCATCTGGGTGCAGAATTAAATTTGTATGATCCAAAAACGTTTAAGTTTTGTTGGATTACTGATTTTCCATTGTTTGAATGGAATGAAGATTCTGACAAGTGGGATGCATGTCATCATTTGTTTTGTCAACCTAAAGAAGAATGCATTGAGTTGCTAGATTCAGATCCTGGTAAGGTTCTTTGTACTCAGTACGATATGGTTCTTAACGGTGTTGAACTAGCTTCTGGTTCTTTAAGAATTACTGATCCTGATCTTCAGAAGAAAATAATGAAAACTATTGGACTAACTGAGGATGAAGCGGAAAACAAATTTGGATTCTTGTTGGAAGCATTTAGATACGGCGCTCCTCCTCACGGTGGAATGGGTATTGGCTTCGATAGGGTTGTAGCATTAGCTTGTGGATTAACAGACATAAGAGAAGTAATTGCTTTTCCTAAAAACAAGAATGCGCATTGTCCTATGGATGGTAGTCCTGCTGATGTTGGTGATGATCAACTTAAGGAATTACATATTGCTTCTACCTTTAAAGGCGATTGAGCCTTTACTTTTTTCTTCTTTTTAACTACTTCTAAATGTATACTTGCGAAAGCTTTATAATGTGCTTTTTTTCTGGTTGAGGTATGAGGCCGTATGTTGTTGGAAGTTTGCATTCGAATGGATTAGTTAAAGAACTACTTGGTAATTTGATGAGGGTTGAGTCTTTGGCTCAACAAGTTGGAGAGCTTGGCGGTGGAATTATTCTGCACTATGATCCTGTGAAGATGAGGGATAATGGTGAGTGTTCTCAGGTCTTAAGAATGTTAGAGGATGAGAATCCAAATTTATCTGTAGTTGGTTCTACTGATCAGTTGAACGGCGCATTAACTGTTTTACGTGATGATGTTAGTTCTGTTGATGATTTAGTCATTGCACTGCTTGGTGGAGATGGGGTTAGTACTTTAACAAATACGGAGATTGTTAATGTTTGGGGAGATGAAACTCCTTATGTGACTTTCTTAGGTGGTGGTACTATGACTACTACTAAGAAAAATTGTGGCATTAAGGGCAGGGATCCTTTTGCAAACCTTGATGCTTTATGTGAGGTTGCTAGTGGTGCCAAGCCTGTTTCAACTTTTAACTTAGATTTGTTGTGTGTTGATGATGGAGATAAGTTGCGTTATGGTGGATTGGTTGGTTTTGGTTTTCCTGTTAATTTGTTAGCTTCATATTATAGTAAGGCCGGCATTCCTACATCGGATGAATGGATGAAAAGTGGGAAGTCTTCTCCTTTGTATGGTGCTTTGTTTGTTTTGAGGGGAGTTGGTTCAAGTATTCTTTATGCTGCGACTTTTGGGCGAGCTGGTAAGTTCTTGAAGTTTTTGCGTAGCTCTACTCGTGCTTCTGTTAGTGTAGATGGTGAGCCGGCGGTTGAGAAGGATTATCTTGGAGTTTTGTGTGGTGCGTTTAGTGATGTGGGTCTAGGTTTTCATGCGCTTTATCATGCAGGTCAAGGTGGCGGATTTCATGTTTGTGTTGCAGGTGCGGATTTTAATCCTGCGAGTTTGGTGCCAAATATTCCTAGAATTCGTGCAGGTAAGGAGATTATGCAACCTTTTAGTGATGCTTCTTTTCCTCCCGATGTTTTGGATAACCGTCTTACGCAAGATACTCGTATTGTTTTTCCTAAGCCGACTGTTTGGCAGTTGGATGGAGAGTTCAACAAAAGTAGGGAATTGCATGTTACCCAAGGTCCGACTGTTAGGGTTATAAACGGACATTATGGATATTAGTTAATTTTTTAAAGTTCTAGGTTATGTTTATTGTTATGAAGATCGCAATTTCTGCTCCGGTTAATGTTGGCAAACGAGTAGAGGTTCTAGGTATATCTGAATCTGAATTTTATTCTAATGTTGATAAAGTGATTAGTGCTTTATCTGGTAAGGAGATTGTGATTGTTCCACACAAAGGATCCTTGTCTGAGTATGTTGCTTGTAAGCATACTGGTAAGGTGATTGGGGTGGTTCCTAAGAACGATACTGAGTTTGGAATTGATTTTTTAAATTCTTCTGTTTGTACTGAAGTGTTAGATTGTGGAACTTGGAGAAATCAAATTGAAGCTATGTTAGATGTTAGCGATGTTTTGGTTGTGATGGGTTTAGGTTGTGGCTCTATGGCGGAGTTGTGTTTTACTAAATGGTTCAAAGTAAAAAAAATCTTTGTAGTTGATGAATTTATATCTTCTAAAATTCCTAAAGAAATTGATGAGGAATTAGATATTGAATATATTTCTGTTGATGAGTTGATGCTGGGTTGACGTATAAACTAGTTTGTTTTGATATGGATGGTGTGTTGTTTGAAGGTAATAATTTCTGGCTTAGGTTGCATAAAGCTTTAGGGACGTATGAGGAAGGAAAAGAGTTGACTGAGAAATATTTGAAAACAGATTATGCTAAGTTAGTTAAGGAAGTTGTGGGTAGATTGTGGAAAGGCAAGAACGCAGATCCTTATTTTGATTTAGTGGCAAGTACTGAGTATATTTTTGGTGTTAAGGACACTTTTTCTGAATTGAAGAAACGCGGTATCAAGACTGTGATTATTTCTTCAGGTCCTAAACATTTGGTTGAGCGGGCAAGAGATGAGTTGGGAGTGGACTATGTTTTTAGTAATAATTTAATGGTTTCTAATGGGATTATCACAGGTGAATTTGATTGGCCGATTGGATTTGGAAGTAAAGCTAAGTTTCTCAAAGAAGTATGTGATAAAGAGAATGTGTTGCTTTCTGAGGTTGTTTCTGTAGGAGATAATGATAATGATGTTGAGAAAGCTAAATTGGTTGGTTTTTCAATTGCCTTTAATTCTGGTTCTGATGAATTACGATCTGTGTGCGATGTTGAAATAAAAAAGAAAGATTTAAGAGAAATACTGCCATACTTGTCGTAAAAAAGAGGTAATATGGAGCTTTTTAGCATTGGGTTGGCACTTCTTTGTGCTTTTGGTTATGGTGTTTATCCTTTCTTTACGAAAAAGGTTATTCATCGAGTTGGTGTGTTGTTGACCACTTTTGCAGTTCATATAGTACTTGTATTTTTCTTGTTTCTGTTCTTTATGTTTAATAGTAAGATTGTGTTACCAGGAGCCCAGAGCTTAATCTATATAATTGTTGGGGGTATTGTTGGAGCACTCACTTTGGTACTATATTACAAAACAATTCATATTGGTAATATTTCTGTGAATATTCCTTTAGCGCATTCTCATGCTATTGTGTCTGTGTTGTTAGGGTATTATCTGTTTAATGAAACTCTTTCGATATTTCAATATTTTGCAGTGGGCGTGGTTATTGTTGGTGGTTTGCTTTCTGCTACTAGATTTTCTAAACTAAGGCGAAAGGAAAAGTTTTTTGTTGAAGGCGCTTTTTTGTCACTTGTTGTTGCAATTGGTTGGGCTGTGTGGAACATGATGACAAACTTTGCGGTTAAGGATATTGGTCCATTTTATGCTAATTTGTATATGGAGATTTTAATTTTTGTCGTAATAGCATTATTGTTTTTCTTGTTTGGAGAAAGTATTAGTAAAGTTAAAGAAATTAAGACATACGATATCATCTATGCTGGTTTGTTGTTTGCAGTAGGTGCGATTGCATTTTACTTTGCTTTGCATTATGGTTTGTTTTCTGTGGTTATTCCTGTTGTGTCGGCGTCTGCTTTGTTTAGTGTTATTCTGGGTAGGTTTGTTTTGAAGGAAAAAATGGAGACTAATCAAGCAATTGGTGTTGCTATGATTATTCTTGGTTTAGTTCTTGTCTGGCTTTAAATTAGAGTTCTGAGACTTCGTAAGCTTTATAAATAAGCTATTAACATCGTTATGAATTGACTATTGGGGAGTGATATTATATGAGAGTTGATACTGAAGATGTACGAAAAACTTTGGACATAATTGTAAGAACTGGTGAAAAGGTTCGTGATGAACACAGACCAGGGGTTTCAAGAAATCCTGCGTTTGTTGAAAATTTAGAATTAAGAGATCTTAATGCTGAGCCATATGTTACTGCGATTTATGGTGCTTTAGAAACGTCTGTTTCTGATTTACCTGGATCTAGAATAGAAGCTCATAAAGATGGCTTGAAGAATTTAGCTAACGACCTTATTGGTTTGGCGGCTACTATGATTATTCAATATGAATTAGATGATGCAAAGTTAGTTTGTGGTGAAGGTGATGATGCGCAAACTGTTGATGTTACTTATGATGTTCTTTTTGAGAAGGTTGTTGGTGCAGTGAATCTTGTTGAAGGTTTAGATGCGAAGAGAGATTTTGTTAGAAGAGTGCGTGGATTAGTAATGACCGACACTGATGGTTGGTGGGTTCAAGCATCTCCTGATGATGCTGGATTCGGTTATGCTTTGTTACCACCTTTTGCTTATGGTATTTTGCCACATATATTAACCTCGGATGATTTAACTAAGGCGATGGATTATTTAGCTGATCCTGATGATGGTTTGTATAACAAAATTGGTTCTAAACCTGGTATTGATTTGATGTCAGTTACAGATTGTTTGGGAGATCAGGCGAGATTATCTCTTGATGTTTTTGAAAGATTTCTTGCTGAAAGAACGGATGTGCCGTATAGCACTGTTGCACGTGAGGCCGTTGAGACTTTTGGTGTAGTTAGAGTTGAGGATAGAGGTAAGAAAGGTGGAGACCTTGATGGTGTTAGAGCTATTTGTCAATCAAATGGTTCTGATACTCAATTTACAGTTTCTTTGATGTATGACTCGGGAATGTCTCCCAGACATAGGGAAGTGTTTGACGCTATGAGAACTCAAGCACGTTAGTTTTCTTTTTCTCTCTTTTTTCCTATTTTAGTTAGACTTATATATTAGTTATCTATTATATTTTACGGTTGAGATGGTAAATTCGAGGGTTGTGGCGCTTGCGATCAAGAGCATGGGATTGAAGCAGCTTTCTAGCCCTTACGATTTAGATTCTGATTTTTCTGAAGATTCTTCTTTTGATGGCAAGTTTGTTGCTGGATAGAATTCTTATTTTGTTAATTCCATTATTGCTTGATGAGCTCTTAAAGTATCGTCCTCTCTTACGTATACTAGAGTATCAGGTAAGCAAGAAATTATTTCTACAATTGGCACATTATGCATTGCAATCTCGTTTGTGATCTTTGAAAGTACGCCAACCATTTCTGGGCTTTCTTTCTCAAGAACAATTCTTAACTCGCTGAGATCTCTTTGCACTTCTATGATGTCCTCTTTTTTGAAAAGTTCTATTAATCGTTCTAGGTATGGTTGATCAATAATTATCTTTGAATATTTTTTTGCTCTGATTAGTCTGAAGTTTTTTCGGGTTTTGCTGAATACGTCTTCTAACTTTCCAATTTCAGAGTCTAGTCGTATGGTTAAGCAAGCCATGTGATTTTTTGTGAAGAAAACACAATCTTTGAATATTTTTTTTGATAATTCTTCTTCGTCTTTGAACGTTTCTGAATTCTCGAATCTTCGTATTGCGCTAATCACTGCGTCAAGCGAAGCTCGTAGATTATATGTTTCGATTAAGTATTTTGCAAGTCCTCTTACGTTGATTAGGCCCTTTTTTAGGTTTTTTTGTATGCTTAAATCTTGTGCAAGAAGTCTCCAAACCGTTTGATTGATATTTGTCATGACTTTGTTCTTTGTGTCATAATTTAAATATTTTTGGACTGATTTTTCTTTTTTAGTCTTGGTTGAGGTGCTAGATTGGTTAATTAGTATACTTAATCGTAATATTTATATACCTATTTCATATTTATGTGCTTTAAATAGGTTTGGACGAAGAGGTGTACTGTGTATTGTAGAAGAGGTGTACTGATAGCTTTTTTTGTAGTTGTGTTTTCATTGTCTGTATTTGCATTAAATGATGGTGGAGTTTCTTTGAGTGCTAATTCATATTATGAGTCTGTTAATTCTAGATTTGTATTTGCAGTTAGTAATTCTGATAGTGACGCTATTGGTGATATTACTTTAGTTGTTCCAGGTTCTCCTGTTAGTTATTCGGTTTTGACTGGGTCTCTTACTGAGCCAGACAATTATGTTACTTCTTTTGTTAATGATGCGCTAGGTTCTCCTAAGGATCTTAGATGGGCTGCTGTGTTGGGCGGTGTTGATGATGCTGTTCAGTATTTTAGATTTAATGCAACGGCGGCATTAGTAGATTCTGATGAAGAATTGGTATGGGTTGCTAAGCTTTTAGATAATGATGGCGATTTAACACAGATTGAAATAAATTTTACTGTGTTTAACGATGATACTGCTCCTGTTATATCTGAAGTGTATCCTGCTTCTGGAGATTATGTTAGAGAAGGCACTTCTGATCAATTAGTTAGAATAAATGTTACAGACCCTGAGACGGGAATAAAATCTGCAACTTTTGATTATTATTTATGTGATACTAGTAATGTTTCTCAAAAAGATTTAGATTGTGTCGGAGAATCTTGTACAACGGTTATTGATTTATCTTCTTTTGAAGATTCTGATGAGATTTGTTTTGAATATGAAGTTAGTAACAATGCTTTAGAGACTGTTACTTATACTGGAAGAATAACGATTGATGGTTTAGCTCCTTGGGTTGAATTGCATTCTCCTGAAGATGATGCTTTGCTTGGTGCACAACATTTTTTCATATTTACTCCTCATGATAATTTAGCGGATACTCTTTACTGTGAACTTTTGGTCGACGATGTGTCGGTTTCAGCAGGTTACTTTGAGAATGATGTGGCTGCTAATTTTAGTACTGTTGGTTTGAGTGAAGGAGAACATCAATGGAGCATCTCTTGTGAAGATGGTGTGGGTTTTGTTAACAGTACTGAACAGAGGACTGTTACTTTAGATCTGACCGCGCCTGAAGTTAGTGGGTTGAGTCCTGCGAATGCTTCTATATTGGCACAAGGAGATTTTATTTATGTTAATGTAACTGATAATTATGAGTTGAGGAATGTTAGTATTGTATTAGAAGGGAATAGTTCTTTGATTGTAAATACTCTTGGTGAAGGTGTTTTTGCTTTAGATACTTCTTCATTAGGTGAAGGAACATTTTCTTTTGGTGTTGTAGCATCTGATGCTGCCGGTAATTCTTTATCTCACGTTTATGTTTATGTGATTGATTTAACTGCGCCTAGTTTGGAGATAGTATCTCCTGCTGATGGTGTTGAGACTGATCATCATGTGCAATTTGTGGTTAATGTTACAGATAATTATGATTCTGTGTTGGATTGTGAATTGTTTGTGGATGGCGTTTCTGTCAAGGAGATTTCTCTTGCTAGTGGTGTGCTAAGCGAATTTAGTGAAACTTTAGATTTAGGTAATAGGACTTGGTTCTTGCGTTGTGAAGATGATGTGGGTAACTCTGATGATTCTGATGATTTTAGCTTAATGGCTGTTGATTTATCTGGTCCTACTATTGTGATTACTGCTTTAGATTTAGTTACTAGAGATGGAGATGTTGATTTTGAAGCTACTATTACAGATATCAGTGGTGTTGACTCTGATTCGGTAGAAGGCATTGTTTATGATGCAGATAATACTTCATACTTAGTTGATTTTGTTCATGATTCTGGTGATGTTTATACTGGAACTTTAACTTTATCTAGTGCTGTGTTACTCGGAGAGTATGTGTTAGAACTATCTGCTGATGATACTTTAGGTAATTCTGCAGTAGAAGATGAACTGTTTGAGGTAACTTATAATTACGATATTGATTTTAGTTTTGCAGATGATGATGTAACTAAAGGCGCTTCGGTTTCTTTAACTGGTACTGTGTACTATGATAATGGCTCTGATGTTCCTGAAGATTCTGTGCAATTAACTTTGCCGGGAGATGATGAGGTTGTTGATCTTGTTGATGGAGAATTTACTCATTCATTTAATGCTCCAACTTCTGTAGGTGACTATGATGTTGTTGCTTCAGTTAGTGCTGAGAATGAACTAACATATTCACATAGCGATTCTTTTGAGGTATATACTTTAGGCGGATCTTCTGGTGGAAATAAAGATGGCGATAAGGATGAGAATAATGGTGCCGATAGTGTTGGTGGCGGTTCTTGGGTAGCTAAACCTTCAACTGTGCATGTTCAAACACCTTCGGAATCTGAACCCGAGTCATCTTATGAGCAAGCTTCTGAGCCTGAAGATAAACCAGCTGTTAAGCCTAAAAAAGAAAAACCGTTAGTTGTGGCTAAGAAAACAGTTGTTGAAGATTTAGGCGAGAATAGCGTTAGAGCTGTAGGTGGCGCTTGGGCATTCTTTAAAGATTTTTTATCTGCTGGGATTGTTTGGTGGGTGATACTTTTATTGGTGGCGATAGTGCTTGGATTATATTTACTTTCTAAATCTGATATAACTTTAGGTTTGTTTAAGAAAAGTAGGAAAAAAGAAGAGACGCCAAATCATCAACATCATGTCCATCACGTGCCTAGTGCAAGTAATAGTCATGAGAAGTTCAGAGCAAGGATTCGTTAAATAAATAGATGGCAATAAGCGACATATTTACTAAAAAACGTTTACTAAGGCATCCTTTGTTTGCCTTTTTTCTAGGGGTACTTTACGTCCTCGTAGGTTTTTCTACTGCTAATTACTTTTTTTCTAGTGATGCTTCAATGGCAACCTTGTTTTTTATTACTATTTTGGTTGTTCCTACTGTTGTTAAACTTTTGAAATTGGAGGAAGAGATTGAAAGGCGAGTGGGGGTAAAACATTTCTTGAAAAATCATGTTCAAATCTTTAAGATTTATGGAATGCTGTTTTTAGGTATTTTTTTTGGTTATTTGTTGTTAGGGCACCTGGCTCAGACATCTTATGTTGATGAGTTTGTGTCTTATGATACGGTTTTTGGATTTCAGGCAAAGTTTTTGACTGGTAATAATTTTACTGAATCTGCAATAGAGGATTTTGTCAACAGAGAGTCTGCTGGAAGTATTACTAATTTCTTTAATCTTTTACAGAATAATGTTGGTGTGGCTATTGTTTGTTTTATACTGTCGTTTTTTTACGGTGCTGGTGGAATCTATTTGTTGGTATTGAATGCTTCAATCTTTTCCGCGGCTATAATGTTGGTATCTCGTTTTTTAGCTAATAGTCTTCTTGAATTCTTTCAGATTATTGGAGTTTTTGCGATTCATTTAGTGCCCGAAGTTCTTGGATTTTTGATTGCTGCTATTGCTGGTGGTTTGGTTTCTAAAGCTTTAGTTTTAGAACAATTTGGAAGTAAGAAGTTTACTAATGTAGTGAAAGACTCTTTGATTTTGTTTTTGATATCTCTTACATTGATATTGATATCTTCATTTTTAGAAGGCATGGTTACCCCGGGAATATTTCTGAGTTTATTTTAGAATTAACTTTTAGTTTTCTTCAAATTTGTCAAGACCTTTCTTGAATGTTTTTGGAAGGTCAATCATGTATTTACCATCTGCAAGTTTATAGATCAAAGGATCGTCTTTGAATAATTTAACTAAGTCTATTTCAAATTTACCTGGCTTTTTAACTCTGATGGATTCGAGATCGAGAATTACTGGGGCGTCTTGTTCGGTGTTGCCCACCATTTCTTTTACGTCTTTTTCTATCTGCTCTTTATCTTTGGGAGAGAGTTTTTCAACTTGTTCTTGAGTTTTCTTTAAATGGTCTTTCCTTATATAGAAGAAAACTTTGGCAGAGCACTTACTGCAACCTTGTAGAATTTCTTGGGCCCCGTCATCATATAGGGCACTACACCTGACGCACTGATGTGGCATTTATCTAAACCTTTATTTCCTTTTTTTAGTCTTAGTCTTTTTTTTAGTAGACTTTGATCTTGATGCAGGTGTTTTCTTTCTTTTTGATAGGTTCTTTGTTAGTAATTGTATCTTATCTGGATCTTTTCTTATTTCTTTAACGATTGTTGCAGGGCCTATGATGGTTAATCCCTGTCTATTTCCTAGTAACATATCTACTACACTTTTCTTTAATCTCTGTATAGGATCGCTTTCTTCATCCTTAGGATACATCACAAATAGTTCAATTCCTTTAAACTTTGGACCAATCTCTTCCATAGTTTTTTTGATAAGAAGGGTTTCTTCGTTTTTCTCAATTCTTCCTTCTAGTAAGATGATCTTTTCTTCTTTTACTATCTTGATAAGTTTGTTTACCTTTGCGGTGGAATCAAGATTTTCTATTTCACCATACGGCACAAATTGCAAAGTTAAACTCATTTTCTAATAACCTCTTTTTTTATCCTGCTATTACGAATAGTGCTTCGTAAAACTTGTCGATGTTTTTTCCTGTTTTAGCGCTTATTGGTACAACGTCGTATTGCGGAAATGCTGCTTCAATCTTTTTCTTCTTTGCTTTTTTAAGATCCATCTTGTTGCAGACAATTAATACAGGGATGTCCCTTGCTGCTAAATTTCCAACGATTGTAATATTAACTTGCGAGTATGGGTCTTTAGTTCCATCTAGAACTACGATTACTACATCCATTTCATCAAGCCATTTGATTGCGTCGATAACTCCTTTTGTTGCTTCTTTAGCTCTTTGTTTGGCTTTCTTTTCACTCATGCCTTTTTTAACAAAGTCTTCGTAATCAATTTTAGTTGCAATGCCTGGAGTGTCTACTAAGTTGAATTTTAATTCTTTCTTACCAGATTTTACAGAAATTTCTTCTTTAATCTTGATTTCTCTAGTTTCGTGTTCAATTGCAGAAACAGATCCCATCTCTTCTCCGAGCCAGTCTTCGCAGATTCGATTTGCTAGCGTTGTTTTACCACCGTTTGGAGGACCATACAACCCGATCTTCACCTTTTTTTTCTTCTTAAAGAATTGTCTCACCAATCTTTTCATAAATCTCTGAACGATATTTAACATTCAACCACCAATTATATTTACAAACCTTTACTAATTAATTAACGCCCCAAACCAGGGTTAACCTAAAAATTGATGGGGCCAAGTTACTATATAAACCTTTTGTTTTTTAAGTTTTCAAGCCCCCTTTCTTCTGTTTTCGATAGTTTCATCGAAAGCTTTATAATTGTTCAAACGGATATTATTGTTATGAGGGGTGAAGTTAAACGCGAAATTCTTGAAGTTCTTAAGCGGTCCATAGTATTGGTTAAGTTAGGTAAAGTAGGGGATCTTAAGAAACTTAGTGATGAAGCGGTTTACGAAGCCAGTATTTTTCAAGAAAAAGATTCTGTTTCAGTTGCTGTGGTGATATATGCGCTTTCTAAAATAATTGAACGTGGCGAAATTGCGGGTAATTTTATCAAAAAAGTTTCTAAGAATTTGAAAAAGTGTTATGATCTTTTGTCTAATGATGATTATAATCGTTATAGGGAGAGAATGAATTCCATTTTCGGTTTGATTTCTGGGTTTGATGAGAAATTTAGAGTTTATGTTCAAGATGTTCTTCAAAAGTCTATGATTAAGAAAGGAAGTATGTTGTATGGTAAGGGTATTTCCATGGCTCAAGCAGCGAGTGTTCTTAATTTATCTCAATGGGAATTAATGGACTATGCTGGTAAGGTTGACATGCCTTCAGCTAAAGAAGGGGTTACTGTAGATTCTAGAATGAAATATGTTAGGGGGTTGTTTGATTTATGAAATCTCTAGATTTTCATAAAGCATTGATCTTTGATACTGGTCCTTTGATTAGTTTAACAATGAATAATCTTCTTTGGACTCTGGATCCTCTTAAGAATAGTTTTAAGGGTGAATTTATTATTACTCCCAAAGTTTACAAGGAAGTGATTGAGAAACCGTTGCGAACACGGAAGTTTAAATTTGAAGCTTTGCAAGTTCTTAAGTACATCAGACGTGGAGTGATTACTGTTTTTGATGATCTTGAGATTACTAATTTGGCTGAGAAGTTAAACGATTTGGCTAATCGGTGTTTTATTGCGCGAGGTCATCCAATTACTATAGTTCACTTTGCAGAGGTTCAAGTTGTTGCATGTGCAATGTTGACTGGTGCTCAAGCGATTGTGATCGATGAGCGTACAATGCGTAAACTTATTGAAGCGCCTCATGAGTTGAGGAAATTATTGCAACATAAGCTTAGAACAAAAATCAAAGAAGATAAAAGATGTTTGAGAGAGTTTAAAGAGCTGGTTGGAGATATTAAAGTATTAAGATCTCTTGAGTTGATGTCAGTTGCGTATGACATGGGTATTCTTGATCAATATATGCCTAAGCTTCCCGATATTGCTGATGCGAATAGGGAGCTTATAGAAAGCGTTTTTTGGGGTTTAAAACTGAGTGGATGTGCCATTTCAGAAAGAGATTTAAACAAAGCAGTTAGAGTAGTTCTAAAGCACAAGAGGACTGGATAAATGTTTGGCAAGGCTAAAAAAACGGCAAAGGTTGAAACTGAAGAGAATACTGCTTCTGCTAAATCTAAGCCGATTGACTTTAAAATCTTGCTTGTTGTGTTAGTGGTACTTGTGCTGCTTGGTGCGGGACTTTATTTATACTGGGATGTGGTTCGTTCTGCTATTGGTTTTTAACTCTTTAAAATGGTGAAAGGACAGATTGTAGGTGGGGAATTTTCTAAGATTCTTGTTAGACAGAAAAGTGATGTTGATGTAGAACTGGGAGAATTGATGATTGCTGAAAGTTCTGGCAAGAAGATAATGATGCAAGTTTATGATTTACTTTTTGGTTCTCAGATTTCGCAACAGAATCTGGAATTAGTTTCTGGTTTGCAATTAGAAGATGGATCTGATGAGAATTTCTTTGATTCTGAATTGAGAAATTATAATCTTGCTTTGCTTAAAAGTTTAATCACCGTAGATTCTTCTGGTGTTAAGATTTCTAAAAGTATGCCTTCGTTTTTTTCAAAAGTTCGTGAAGTGGAAAAAGATGATCTTAAGTTTATTACTCGTCCAAAAAATCCTTTTTTTGTAGGCAATTTACGTTCTGGTAGTAAAGTATTGGATGTTCCTGTTTATTTGGATGGTAAAAGTGTACTATCTCATCACGTTTTAGTTCCTGCAACTACGGGAAGGGGTAAAAGTAATCTTACTTCTTGTATTTTATGGGATAATGTCGACAAAAGTTATGCTGGTGTGTTGGTTTTAGATCCACATGATGAATATTATGGTAGAGATGGGTTGGGTTTGAAGGACCATCCATCTTCGGGTAGTGTTGTTTACTACACCCCTAGAAATCCGCCAGTAGGTGCAATGAGTCTTAAGATTAATATTAGAAATCTAAAGCCGCAGCATTTTGATGGTGCAGTAGATTGGAGTATGCCTCAAAAAGATGCTTTGTCGTTTTATTATAAAAAATATGGCAGGGAATGGATTGAGGCCATTGTTATGGAGAAGCCATTAGATAATTTGTTTAATGAAGCTACTCTTGCGGTTGTTAAGAGAAAGGTAATGGGTTTATTGGATTTAAGTTTTTCAAACTTCAGATTAGGATGTAATGGTGTTTTTGATCTAAGTGCTGGAGAGACGACTATTGGCGATATAGTTCGAGAGTTAGAACTTGGTAAGATCGTTGTTGTTGACACTTCTAATTTTGGTGGTAGTGTTGAGATCTTAGTTGGAAGTTTGATTGCTTCAGAAATCCTTTCGAGATATCGTTATTATAAATTTAAAGGGGAACTGGATGACAAGCCCGTTATTTCAATTGTGTTGGAGGAGGCGCCACGTGTTTTAGGTAAAGAAGCTTTAGAGCGCGGTCCTAATATTTTTTCAACTATTGCTAGAGAGGGTCGAAAGTTTAAAGTCGGTTTGTTTGCAATCACTCAGCTTCCTTCTTTGATTCCTCGTCAAATTCTTGCTAACATGAATACGAAAATTATTTTAGGTATTGAGATGGCACCTGAAAGGCAAGCTATTATTGAAAGTGCTGCTCAGGATTTGAGTAATGATAATAGAACAATTGCTTCTTTGGATAAGGGTGAGGCGATAATAACTTCTAATTTTGCTAAGTTTGCGATGCCGATTAAGATTCCTTTATTTTCTGATTTGGTTAAGAAACAAATTTCTGAGAGTGTTAAGAAAGATTTTAGTGCGATTAGGTAAGCTTTATAAGTAATTATGACTTTTTTTGTATTATGAGATTTGCACATTTAGCTGACGTACACATTGGTTCTTGGAGAGACCCTAAACTTAAGAGTGCATCTACTGATGCGTTCATTAAAGCAATAGATGAATGTTTATCTCGTGCTGTAGATTTTGTGTTGTTTTCTGGTGATTTGTTTAATACTGCAATGCCGCCAGTTGATTTGTTAAAAATTGTTGTTGGTAAATTGAAATCACTAAAGGATGCATCAATTCCATTTTATTTAATTGCAGGAAGTCATGATTTTGCAGCTTCTGGTAAGACTATGTTGGATGTGTTGGAGGAGGCAGGTCTTGCAGTTAATGTGGTTAAAGGTGGAGTTGAGGAGAATAAATTAATATTAAGATTTAGCGTTGATGAAAAGACTGGTGCAAAGATTACTGGGATGATTGGTAAGAAAGGTATGTTGGAGAGAAGTTATTATGAAAGTTTAGATAAAACTAATCTTGAAGATGAAACTGGGTTTAAGATATTTATGTTTCATACTGCTTTGTCTGAGTTTAAACCAAAAGAATTAGAGCAGATGGATGCTGCGCCATTATCTTTGTTGCCAAAATGTTTCGATTATTATGCTGGTGGACACGTTCACTATATCTTTGATAAAAATGAAGAGGGATATGGACGAATAGTTTATCCTGGTCCTTTGTTTCCTTGCAATTTTAAAGAGATCGAAGATTTGGGCCATGGCGGTTTATATTTTATTGATACTGAGAAAGATGAATGGTTAGAATATTTTCCTCTTGAATTGTATGCTTCTTTTAAGATTAAATTGGATTGTGCTGGGATGAACCCTAATCAAGTTGAAGATGAGTTGCTTTCTCTTGTTAACGGGAAAGATTTGTCAAATCATATTGTTACTATGCGATTAGTTGGTCGGTTAAGTTCTGGTAAGCCTTCAGATATTGATTTTAATATGATTCATTCGACTTTGGATAGTGCTGGTGCATATTTTGTTATGCGTAACACTACTAAATTGACTGGTGAGGATTTTGAAGAAGTCAAAGTTGAGCAGGGGAGTGTTGATGAAGTTGAGGGCAAGTTGATCCGAGAACATGTTGGTCAAGTTAGTGTTGAAAATTTGACTCCTGAAGATGAGAGAATTATGACTGAAGGGATGATGGGTGCATTGTCTCAGGAGAAAAGGGAAGGCGAAACTAAAACTGATTATGAAAAACGCCTTAAAGAAGAAATTGATCGAATTCTTAAGCTTTAGATTTCATATATTCTTTGTACTGTTTGAATACGGCGCTTTAAGCTGTTGTAGATATTAGTCACTCTAAAGTGACGAAAGATTTAAATAGTAGTTGTGTGTTCTTTTTTAGAAGATGACTTTAGGTAGATATTTAGGTATTGGAGCGCTTATAACTGCTGCAGTTTTGGCTTTGACTTTGAGGTCTCCAGATAAATCTGATGTTCTTGATGCTTATGATCGTGCATTTCATGCAGCTAGTTCTGCTTCCTTTCCTCAAGATGGTGCTCATTTAGGACATTTGGTTTCTGCAAGAAGTGATTTGTCCGATTGTTTGCGTGCCGAAGGTAAAAACGGTTGGCCTATGGAACCTATACTTCCGAGTGAAGATGCTTCTCCTGATGAGATTGTTCAATATGAGAAAGATCTTGCAGCTTATAATGAAACCTGTGCTAGTATTAATGTAGCCGCATTTGAGAAGAAGGTTGCTGAAGCACTTGCAGGGAGATTTGACTGTGATGGAGATAATCCTGTTGCTCAGTGTTATGCTAAAGCAAGTACTAATTTGGATTTGTTTGATTGTACTAATAGTCAATGGAATTTTTCTTTTTTTCAATCTCTTGTTGAAGATGCGAGATTAAAAGCAGAAGAGTTAGGTGTTGATGCGAGTGCATATGAACGTGGACTTGTTGATAAAGTATATTCTATTTTAGGCAATGATGATAATACTGTTTCAAACTTGGCGATGTTTTTGTTTCCTATGGATAATATTCTGAGAGGAGTTAATGTGCCTGTAAAATCATTATATTATTTTTCTAATGATTCTGCAAAAGATTTGGGTATGGATGTTGCTGAGTTGGAAAGATCGCTTTATGACGGTGCTTTAGAAATGCTACAAACTGCTGATGAACCTGGGAGTCTAATAGTTATGTACTCGCAGCTAGAATTAGTTAGGATGTTGGGTAGAAATAACGGTTACTCTTATTTTGATGACTTAAAACCAATTTTTGAATCTGACTTGAAGCGTTTTGAGGATTGTTCGGAGGATATTTCAACTGATGAATATGATCCTTGCGTTTATCGTCGTGCTGCAAAAATTGTTTGTGGAAATATTGCTGGTCTTCTTGGTTTTGATGATGTTGCTGCTCGTTATAGAGATTTGTGATTTATTTCATATATTCTTTTAGATCAACGGACATGTTCCATAACACTTTGAAGTATTCTCTGTATGCGTTTGAGATTTCTTTGCTTCTCATAACTATGCCTATTGGATCTGAAGACCATAATAGTATCGCTACTTTCTCTCCGTAAATTTGTATTGATGTAGGAGAAGCGAAGGGTGCTTTTAGGATTCTTATTGGAGTGTATTTGTATTTGCTTAATTGTTTGGCTCTTGCAATGGATTTCTCAGTGAAAATAAACTTCATAACTTGTTTCTTTCTTTCTCTGCGTTTGTGAAAGCTTGGTAGAGAGTATTTCATATGGTATTGAAGCGACTCTGCTTCTTCGGCGAATGCACCAATAACTAGATTTTCTTTATCGTCTTCTAACCAATCTTGAAATATTGATTTTAATCCTTTATTTCCTTTAAACAAAGTAACTTCTTGAGCTTCTTTACCTAGTTTTCTTTTTGCTTCTAAGTCCGGGATGATTTTTAGTAGTTCTTGTTTTTCTTTTTTGATTTTTTTTTCTTTTTTTTCTATTATTTCTACTAAGTTTTTTGCCATTGCGGCTTCAAAATATTTTCTGTTTGCTTTGATTACATAAGAAACAAGACCTTTGTCCATGAGTCTTTCTAGGGTGTCATAAACTGCTGCTCTGTGTAATTCTGATTTTTTTATTATTTCTCCCGCGCTTACTGATCCAAGAGATAAAAGAGCAAGATAAACTTTTATTTCGTTATTTGTTAAGCCTGCTTTTTCTAAGATTTTTGTGTTCATATACTTGGTGTTCTTTGCTACTTTATAAATATTGTCGTAATGTCGTAGTATGGTAAAAATATATATGGTTTGTTGCTTTCTTTTGACTTGGTGGTTAGAGTGAAATTGGCTATGATATTGATAGTGGTAGTATTAATCATGGGTTGTGGGTCTAGTTCCATAACTGGTAAGAGCGTTTATGAGGATATTGAGATTGGGTTCAGTTTACCTTTAACGGGTCCTGTTGCTCTGTATGGTGAGTGGGCTTTACAAGGGGCGCAGATGGCTGTAGATGATATAAATCGAGCAGGTGGAATTAATAATAGGCTGGTACGACTTATTGTTGAAGATGATAAGTGCAGTCCAACTGAAGGTACTAAAACAGTTAGTAAGCTTTTGGATGTTGATGGTTTGGACAAGATTATTGTATATTGTGGCGCAGTAACTCCTGCTGTTGCACCTATAACTGAAGGAAAAGCTTTAACTTATAGTATTTCGGTAAGAACCGATCCTTTGATTGGCAAACACCCGCATTTGTTTAACATGCCTCCTGCTATATCGAATGAAATGGATAAACTTGCGGAGCACGTTATTGATAATGGCGTAACTAAGGTTGCGATTTTTCATCAACATGATTTTTTCGGACAAAGTTATAGAGAACATTTTCAACGTGCTTTTGAACAAAATGGTGGTGAAATAACAATTATTGAATCTGTTGATAAATTTGAATCTGCTGATTTGAGAACGGCTTTGTTGAAAGCAAAAGAACATAGAACTGAGGCAATCTTTACTTCATTTAATCCTCCTCATTTTGCAAATCTGTTAAAACAGGCTGGCGAATATGATGTGGATGTTAAATTTATTGGTCCTTGGTTATCGCAAACAAAATTGTTAGTTAATACTGTTGGTAAAAGCGCATATGGGGTTACATATACTTATCCGTTTAGGGTCGATGAAAGTGATTTTGCGGTCAGGTATGAGGTGAAATACGGCGAAGAGCCTGAGATGAACGCCGCGTTTGCTTATGATGCAATTATGTTAATGGCCGGAATTGGTAGTAATTGTGACAGTGTTGATTGTATGGTTTCAGAAAGTCGAAATGTGTTTGATTATAACGGGGCGAGTGGTGTGTTCTCATTTACAGAAGAACAAGTGGCAGAAAGAGAAGTTTTTGTTAAACAAATAACGGAGAACGGTTTTGTGGTTGTTGAATAGATTATTTATCAGAAACGATTTCAACAACATCTCGGTGTTTTAGAACGTGATCTTTGCCAACTGTCATTCTTGTTTTAACATCTTTAGCGCAAATGAATCTTTTTCCTAAATCAGTATGGATTTTGAATGCAAAGTCTAATGCTGTTGATTTTTCTTTTAGTAAGAAGCAATCAGGGAGAACGTTACCGTGTTGATCTTCTAGTTTGGTCATTCCTCCAGGGAAGATTGCAATGTATTTTAAAACATCAAATATGGCTGCGTTTAATGTATCTTGTACGCCGGTTGTATTAAACTTATCAAGCATGTTTGTTTTTATGAACTCTAATGCTTTAGTTTGTGCTTCACTAAGATCTCCTTTTACTGTGTAATTATTTTCACCAGGAACGTAATCAATTAATCCATGTTTTGCTGCTTCTTTTAGTGCTAACTCACTTTCTGAACTACATGGAACAAATGTATATTCTGGGAATTCTTTTCTTAATCTTTCGAGATTGTCTGAGGCTCCTGGAACGTCAATCTTGTTGGCTGCAATTAGCATGGGTTTTGTTCTGATTCTCAATTCTCTTGCAAGTTGAAACAATTCTTCTTCTGTCCAAGATAATGGTTTTTCTTTGTCTAAATTAAGCTTCTTTATGATATCTTCAACCATGTTTTCATTTACGCCAAGGCCGCCTAGTTGTTTACCTAAGGATTTGTGAATTTCTTTCTTTTCTTGTATGGTGGTTCTTGCGAATTTTTCCCATCCTTTTTTCATTATCCCCAAATACCAATAGTCTAGTTCTTCTTCTAAAAATCTGACGTCATTAGCGGGATCGTAGCTTAGTTTTTCTACGGGTTCCCCTTTTTCATTTATTGAACCGGATATGTCTATTACGTGAATAAGCGCGTCTGCTTGATTAAGATCGCTGAGAAATTGTGAACCCATGCCGAGTCCTTCATGTGCTCCTGGTACTAAGCCTGCGACATCTACTAGGTCAACTGGAACAAATCTTTTGTGATTTATACAATATCCTTCTCGTGGATTACATTGTTTATTGAAGTGTTGATCTACGCAGTCAATTTTTACAAAACCTACTGCGTGATTGGGTTTTATTGTGGTGAATGGGTAATTGGCTATGTCTACATCTGCAAGCGTAGCTGCTTTAAAGAATGTGGACTTTCCAACGGACGGTTTTCCGACTATACCTATGATCATGCGGGATTCTGTATATATTGTGTTTATATAATTTTCTTTTGTCTGTTGGGTAGCTTTAAATATGTGCAGATTGAGATCTAGATTATGTTAAAAGCAGACTTTCATATTCATACAAATAGAGATCCTAAGGATAATACTGTACAGAAGAAAGTAATCTATTCGCCTTATGATATTATTGATCGTGCTGTTGAAGGGAAATTTGATGTTTTAGCATTTACTCACCATGATTTTCAGTTAGAAGATAAACAAGTTTTTGCTTATGCTAAGAAAAAAGGAATCTTGCTTATTCCTGGAATTGAGAAAACCATAAATGGTGCGCATGTCTTAATATTGAATGCGCCTAAGAAACAATCTGAGAATGTTGATACTTTTGATGATTTGCGTGAGCTGAGAAATAAGTTTAGAAACTCTTTGATTATTGCTCCCCATCCTTATCATGTTTTGATGAATTGTTTGCGTGGTAAGTTAGTAAAGCATATTGATTTGTTTGATGCGATTGAAATGAGCTCGTTTACATCAATTGTCTTAGATCTTAATGGTCATGCGAGAAAAGTTGCAAAAAAATTTTCTAAACCGATCGTTGCGACAAGTGATTCTCATTTCAGTTTTCAATTTGGGAAGAGTTATACTGCTGTTAAATCTGCTAAAACAGTTTTAGGAGTGGTTCGTGCTGTTAAGAAAGGGAATGTTGAATGTTTTGTAAATCCTTTGTCTGTTTTTGGTTTAGCTAGAATTTTCACTCTATTCTTTTTATTTGAACTTAGACTAGGGTTTCTTGTTAGATTTCTTCGCCTTAAACAATAATCTTTAAATACCTTCTCCGGGTCTATTATGGTATGAGTGGACCATTGTCTGGAAATATGGACTCCATTGACGTTATAGGCGGCAATGGTGAGTTGATTGTTAAATATAAAGATGTCTTTCATTTGAAAAATATTTATGATTTTTGTAAAGAATGGCTTCTAGAAAACGATTATACTGATATTACTAATATGGCTACTATGGATACTACTGGTGCTGAGAAATATTTTGAAAAGTTTTATCTTGAAGAGCATGAAGGCGGTGTTAAACATATTTGGTGGTGGTGGATTGCTCAGCACAGGCCAGACGGCTCTAATTTTTTATGTTATAATATCTTAACCAGTGCACATCTTGTTGCAATCGCTAATACTGAAGTAATGGTGGAAGGTAAAAAGTATAAAACTAATGTTGGTGAGATTGAGTTTAAGTTCTACGGCAATCTTTTAGTGGATTTTCAAAGTGATTTCTGGAGTAAAAGTCCTTTGTTAACTCATTTTTCGTCTATTTTTAGAAAACGTTGGTATAAGAAGAATATTGAAGATCATAAAAAGATTCTTAGGACCCATGTTTATACTTTTCAGGGGGCTGTGAAGAATTACTTGGAATTAAAGGAGTTCTTGCCAAGATCTACACCGTTCTTCCCGCAGAAAGGTCTTTGGTAATTGGTCGATTTCTACAATAATTTTATAAATAAACTGCGAATTTAAGGGCTTTAGTGCCTCTGTAGCATAGCGGCTAATGCACTCGACTTGTAATCGAGAGATCGAGGGTTCAATTCCCTCCAGAGGCTTTGAGGATTTGATTAATGAAAGAACTTTATGACCAAATTAAGTCCAGGTATAGTTTACCTGACTATGATTCTTTGAATAGGTTGTTTGAGATTAGTACTCTCGAGGATGATGAATTTCTTGTTCGTTCAATCAGGAGCAGGATCTTGGAGCGTCTTGAAAGGCATATTAAGATAATTGATGATTTAGTTCATGGTGAAGGTTCTTTTGCTTCATTGCACGAATTAAGTAGTGTTGATGAAATTCTTAGGGATAAGATCTTTAAGGTTTATTCTAGATTTATGTTTCTCTCTAGAGAAGCACTTGAGTTGTCTTTGAAAGAAGATGATGATAAGAGTGCAAAATTTATTAACAAAGTGTTTCAGGAATGGGATGAGTTGATGTTGATTATGTCATCTATCGTATTGGCTCTGAAAAACTCTTGGAAAGATGAAATAAAATTGAAAGAACAACTAAAATATTTGGGGTGAAGTGAATGAAATTAATTTTTTTAGGTCAGCCTGGTGCTGGTAAAGGAACAATCGCTGAAATGGTGGTTGAGAAGTACGGTGTAGCTCATATTTCTACTGGTGATATTCTTAGAGAAGCTATTAAGAATGAAACAGAAATGGGACAAAAGGCAAAGGACTTTATGGATAAAGGGGAGCTTGTTCCTGATGAAGTTGTTATTGGTATTGTTGAAGATAGACTTAAAGAACCTGATTGTGAAAAAGGATTTCTTTTTGATGGTTTTCCAAGAACTATTCCTCAAGCTGAAGCTTTAGATAAAATTACTGAGATTAGTAAAGTAATTGAGTTAACTTGTTCTGAAGAAACAGTTTTGGATAGGTTGGCAACAAGATGGACTTGTAAAGAGTGTAGTGCGATCTTTAATGTTAAAACTAAACCTCCTAAAGAGGAAGGTAAATGTGA
>Ga0209361_1000177_pt1 | contig 69957 bp, 64 predicted proteins | sample SaaInlV_200m_DNA_3_FD_184657 | JGI IMG/M metagenome (GOLD analysis project Ga0209361, IMG submission 184657) | Marine microbial communities from expanding oxygen minimum zones in the Saanich Inlet - SI037_S4LV_200m_DNA (SPAdes) (version 2) | ecosystem: Environmental > Aquatic > Marine >... | reverse complement strand
TGCCAAAGCCTAGCATGGCGGGTAGGCCTACCCCATCCTTCGTAAGGAGGGGAGAAGAAATACTCACTCCTACACGAGGCTAGAACTAATCTCTTTGAAATACTAAAACACTATAGACTTTTATACATGTCGCTTCTATGTTTAATAGATAATATCAACAAAATTTTTACTGTGCCCTTATTGTTTACATCAAACAAAACTCGGTAATCCCCTATTCGAAATCTATACTCTCCATAAGCTGGATGCGTAAGCTTTTTAGCATACACTAAAGGATTTTTCTGTGTAATAAAAAATGCTAACTTTTTAACAATCCTTTGTGCACTTTTTTGGTCAAGAGATTTTAAATGCTTTACAGCTGTTCGTGTATACGTAAGCTGCCATTTCATAAACCAAGCATTTTACATACCTCCTGATGTGAATACGTTTCCCCTGCTGCAACTTCTTTGCGTGATTTTGAAATCTCTTTTGCAAGTTCTTCTAATACAAAATTATCTCCCATAAGGGGATTAACTTCAAGAACTGGAGTAGAACGATGCATTACTATATATCGGATATTTTCTTTCCGAGCTTTTTTCCAATAACGCGTCATATTATCTCGAAATTCTTTTACCCCAACTATTTTTGTAGTCATAGATATAAAATTAAATGTGCTTAAAGTGTACACTAAAAACACCATTCTCACAAGTACAATAAAAACACCGCATGGTTAGCGGTGAAATTAAATAACAAATTTGTGAAACCTCCCCCCGCCTACCGAGGCCTGGCATTGGCGGGCAGGCCCTACCCCCTCCTTCGCAAGGAGGGGAGAAAAAATACTCCCTAGTACACGACGTTAAAACTAATTAAAGATTATAGAAGCAACAATCGCTCGAAGAGTAGCGTTCACTCCAATTTCATGAGAATCACATTCGTTGTAAAAAACTTCAAACGCACCAGTCACTAAATCAAAACCATCAGCAGTTTCAACTCCGTCTACAGCAATATGAGTAGTCGTACAATCACCATTGTTTGTTACACTCTTTATTCCCGAAAGTTCATTGAATGTAATAGGTGTTATAGTGCTATTATTAGACTTGCGATAATTAATCAGCCAATCAGCAGTGCTATTTGGCTTATGGACAATCGTCAATATATAGTCCTCCCCTGTTTGTTTTAAACGATGCCCAGATCCAGCATCGGAATCTTCACTAGTCATCCCGTACAACTCAGAGTATTCTTCATATTCCCAATTAGACGGATGTGAAAAACGATATCCAGGCTCAGCTCTTCCGTACGCTAAACTAAGTTTAAAAGCTTCCCCGGGTACTTCTACTCCATATTCATAATTATCTATAACCGAAGCAGTTTGAGTACTAATAAAGCCAAAGAACAAACCATAAGAGAAAACAGCTATGCGAGGAAGGAGGTCACCTTCAGCATAATCAAATTCACTTCTCACACTTTCAGCATATCGACCTTCAATAATCTTCCATTCAATCTCAGGTTCTTCAGGATCTGAATTTGTTCCAAGATCTTTTAATGTTTCACTTACTTCCACGTTTCCATACGCAGAAACTCTAAGAATCTTATAGGTATCTTTTGTTATCCATAACCTTGTTAAACTATCCTCAGAACTTTTATCTATAAATTCAATAATAACAACAGGCACTCCTCTATACGTTGTTTCTTCTTTTATAGTTATAGTTTGCTTTTCTTCTCGTAAAAGACTAAGAAAAGGAATCAAACTTAAAAATTCAGATACTGAAGAACCGCCTTCACTTTCGTATCCAATTTTGTCTGGTGAATGAAAATAAATATTAAACGGCTGGGCACTTGCTTTTGTCTGTGAAATATCAACATCTGCAATTTCTACAATATCATCAATTGTTATTCCAGCTTCCCCAGGAAGTCCTTTAGGGGGGTGTTCTACTGGATAGCCAGTTGCTTTATAGGTTGTAATATCTTTATAATGGTTCCAAACTCTATCTAATACGACTTGTCCATCTCCAACTGGAATGTCTCCCTCCGGAATCGAAACCTGAGAAACGTTCAAATTTTTGCCGAAATTATATTCGTTAATGCCCAACCCCAAAGATCGCATAACATCGAAGGCTGCTTCTGGGGTTCCAAGGTAGTGTCTTTTATAATCCTTGGTATCTATATACCAAGCTTCTCCATTTCTCTCTACCTGAAGAAATATTTTCCCCGCTTGAGCTTGAGCAAACTCCATATCATACTTCATTTTTCCAGGCCCGTTTGGATTATACCCACTATAGACTTCCGCATAATCACCATAGCCATCTCCGTCTGTATCGCCTGCCAACACCATTGTGCCCAAAGCTATCTCTAAATTATCTGGCAAATCGTCACCGTCGGTATCTGTACCAGAAAAAGTTTCAGGAAAACCAAATGGAATTCTTTCTAAATTAGCATTAGTTATGCCAACCCCCTCTGCGCGTAAAAGAGAAAAAGCGTCTTCTGGACGGCCAAGATAAATAGCTTCTCGAAATTTTTGAGGATTCACATAATACGCCTCACCATTCTTCTCTACACGTAAAACAATTTTTCCTTTAAGGTCAAAATAGGTTGTTGGTCCAGCAGAAACTGATCCTACAATTACAAGCACTCCTAGAGTAAGTAACGAAAACAGTATTTTTTTCATATTTATTTTTAATTTAAATACCTTTTTATTATATCACTCTTTACTTCTTTTATCATCAAACCAAAAACACCGCATGCTTGGCGGTGAAATTGGCTTTACTCCCTCGTACACGACGTTCGAACTATTGACATAATTACTACACAAAAAACTTGACAAGCCCAGAAAAAAATGATATAGTACAAGCAAACCACCAGGAGAGCACCATGTTCGAGACTATCAATCTCGATTCGTGCAACGTCCGACGAGACCTCAGCACCGGCGATGCATTGAGCGCAGCTGGAATAACCCCGCCTCCGCGAAACGCTGACATCCGATTCGGAGGGCACAGGTGGCGACTTCCGGCCGGAATCAGAGACTACCCCACCAGCAGCCAAGCCTACGAGTCGCCACACGAAATTCGGGAAGACCTCAGGGACGATGCGGTCGTGGAGTGTTGGGACCACGCTGTGAGGATCGCCCCTCACCCCCCAGGGCATACTCAGTGGCCCTACCGTCATGGCCAGGCCCATCTCCCGTACTGCCACGGTTGGAAGCAAACGCACCAGCCAGAAAGGACCAACTGTCGTGCGGTCCTCGTCATCCCGACCAGTGACTGCGAGTGGGATGAGCTACGAGAATTCATGCTCGCCCACAATCTCCAGCCCGCAACGTTTTACGAACACGTTGCAGCGGCAGGCGTCCTTCCTGAGCGCATGACAAATACGGTTGTTGTGCCATTCACGGGGCACACATCCCCGGGATCTCGCGCATGTGTTGGAGTGTGCACCATTCTCAACGGCGTGATGTACTGGCAAGAAGGCCCTGCGGGATTGCGCACATACCCACGAACAGCCTTCACGGCAGTCAGCGCGGCTGCGTAGCACCCCCTCAGACACCTCTTAACTCATACAGGCGCTTCAAGAGAAGCACGACGACCCGCCTCAAAGTGGTCGTTTTTCGTTTCTGATAAAACAAAAACACCGCTTAGTCAGCGGTATTTTATCATACTCGATCTATCACAATCTCCAACTAATATCTGAGTTCTTTTCTATTTTAAACAATCGCTCTAATTCTTCTTTAACATTTGCAATATCTTCTTCATTAAGAGGTTTATACTCTTCTTTGTGGCCAGGGATAATAGGTTCTCCATATTTCTGCATTACGGAATTTTCAGCCCTACAATAAAGATGAACATGTAACTGCGGTTTCCAGTTTCCGTTATCTTGATAATTTATTCTTCCAATATCAACTCCAGCTTTTTTCATGGCAAGCCTCATTGCTTCTCCAGATATTACAGTAAACCTCATTAGCTCTATTGCTTGTTCTGGAGTTAATTTACTTCTGTCTTCTACTTCCACTTTAGGAGAAATCTTGACATGCCCCCCTTCGAGTCTATCAATTTCAGGCTTTTCATGTGACTCCAGTATAAAATTTTCTGTTTCGTAAATTGTGGCCATATTATTTATATTTAATTCATAATAAATTTACCTTAAAACTATCAATTCAAGCAACTCAGTTCGAATGTCTCCTAGAGGGTAACCAAAAACACCGCATGGTTAGCGGTGAAATTGATTTTACTCCCTAGTACACGACGTTAGAACTGTAATTGTTTAGTATTACTGGTAAAAATCTGATTCATCTGTTGAATTATCCTCGATTAAAGTGACTTCCCCTTTCTCTAAATAAATATTCCATATTCTCTCAAGAACGACCCCAGCATCCCCTCCGACTGAGGTAAATTGTACATTCTCTTTGTCTAAAAATTTCATAGAAGAAATATCTAGGCCATCACCCACTCCAGCCCATTTTCCAATAAAAGAGATTTTACTTTGTTCTCCATAACCTTTATCCAGAAAAAAATAACAATTAGGGGCGGCCCAATATGCACCACAAGAACGAGCAAGTGTTGAGCGCTCTGCGGCAACTATTAAATAAGAGGATGACGGACCAGGCACGACTTCAATCACTGTATAGCTGGAATTAATAAAATCATCCACAATTTCTACTTCTTCGCCCTCTTGAGAATTTTCTAGTTTTTGGCTTTCTAGAGTATTATACTTATCTTGAAGCACAGTAATCTCACCCTGAAGAAATGCAGCATGTTTCTCTGATCTTTCTTCTAAAATTCTTAAATTAAAATTTCCCCAAAAATAAACTCCGCCTCCAACTATAAGAGCAACTGCAATAGTAGTTAAAATAATAACGCTATATTTTCCCAAATTCATATAATATTTATAGTAATAATATCTAAATACAAACTACTAAGTTATTTGTATTTCGTCAACACTAAAATCAAAAACACCGCATGGTTAGCGGTGATTTCGTCATACTCCCTGGTACACGATGTTAGAACTAATCTCTCCAGATCTCATTTTCTAAAATTACTTTCTTCAAGCCCAGACTGACGTAAAATAGATCGAAAGGTTCCATAACGAATTTCTTTTCCATGAATTGGGATAATAACAGTCAATGGAGGCCTCCCGTGATTCCGATATTTTGCATGACTTCCAGTCTGTGAAACAAAAAAGAAGCCCCTGCTTTTTAGGACTTTCAACACAATTCTAAGTGGATACGGACGAGGCATGCTATAGGGTTACAGAGGCAATAGTTGCATTTCTTGCTCTTTGAGTTTTCTTTGGCAGCGGCATATCTTCAAAATATAAAACCAACGCATCTTGCAACATGCTAAGTGCTTCTTTTCTGGTTTTACCAAAACTCGAAACATCCACATCTAAACATTGGGATATATAATACTCCCCTTCCTTCCAAACAACGGATTTTAGATCTAAATCTTTGTCTTTTTTCATATATATTATTATTTTATATCTTACCCAAATATTGGTCAACCATAAAACTCATCGCCTCTATTCATTTCTATAACCTCCCTATAATCTATGAATGAGCGGTGAAATTAAGGAGCAAATCAGAGCCCCCCTCCTTCGCAAGGAGAAAAAATACTCCCTCGTACACGACGTTAGAACAAATTTATGCCTATACTCTATTTAGTAAACTGGATACTATTATAAAAATCGAAAAATCTTTCATCCTCCCTTGCTCCATTTCCAATAACAAATAATCTTCCATCATTCTCTTTATATACTTTTTTAGATATCCAACCTTCTACTTTCTTCGTAGTTACCGTTACTACTGTCCCAGTGAGTCCTTCGCTCGACCAATGTTCTGTTCTTGTTTCTTTTCTATCATCCCACTGTATACCGGCTTTCGCAATAATTTCTTCCATCTCTTCCGGGGCGTGGACTGAAACTCCAAAAATATACCCACCTGACCTTGATTCTGGCGTACCAAAATTCACTGCATTGTCAAACTCAAGATATTCCCAATCCATTGGATATTTAATTGTGAATCCTAACGTCTCATTTGTATAATTTTTCCATTCTTTTAGTGATGAATCCAATGGATATGGCAATGTCGGGTTTAACTCATCACCCATGGGGAAATGTGCTACAGGAGTCTTTGGCACAAAGAGGGGCACTACAAACAAGAAAAGCACCAATAGAATGGGAATAAGCATTCCAATTATTGAGGACACTTTCCCTTTCTGCAAAGGATTCTTTTTTATCTGAAAGAGAGCAACAAATCCGAACAAAAAACCCAACGCCAGTAAAATCAAAGAAAAAACAAACATTACCAGAGAACTTTCTGATAAATTCAAGACTATTAAAAATTGAACAAAAACTAAAGGAACAAAAAATATCATCAGCATCAAAATACCGAATTCTGTTTTTCCAAATATTTGTTCTTTTTTCTGCGGATTCTTTTTTGTCTGAGAGAACGCAACAAGGGCAATTATCAATGCTAGTGTTGCTAGACCTGCAATAATTAGTTTCAAGGCATATTCTTCTAAACCAAAAAGTTCGGTAACAATAAGAGCGGCAAAAAACACAACGGACAAGGAAGAGACTAGAGAAATAATAGCAAATTTATTTATCCGAGATTTAGGAACCTTTGAGCTGATCGGATTTTTCCCAATTGAATTATTCTGAGCCATAAAAAATAAGTTAATATATTAAATTTAATATACCACGAAAACACAGTGCAAAACATAACACAATTTTTTGCATGAATTATTATTATCACTGACAAATATATAACGAATAACATAGCAAAAAGTAACACAAAAACACCGCATGGTTAGCGGTGCATTTGATATTTTTACTCCCTAGTACACGATGTTAGAACTAAAATTACCTCATTAAAATACAAAGGCGCATGGTAGAGGTTTAACAGTTAACGTCAAACATACCACGCGCTCAAACTACTTGGAATCGACACGACAGGCGTCACATCAAGCAGATGTCCATATCTCTGCGAACGATGTAGCCAGCCACGGGAAGAGTTCACTCCCCTGATCTGTGACGAGATCGATCGGAACGTGTTCGCCTCCTGACTGTGCGACCATCTGCCAGAAGCGCAGGTACGAAGCAATGGCCCGCATCGCTTCCACCTCCTCGTTCGGAAGATCACAGATGAGAGTTTCGTCAATCCCCATCTCATCTTTGGCTTGCTCCCGATCTCCGACGAACAGAGTCAAACACTCGCCTTCTACCTGTGGAGGTTTCCACGCCAGGACCTGAGTGTCGGGAGCAGACTCTTCGGAGCCAACGTACGCAACCCCGATCAATCCCAGTCCCGAATAGCTCAAATGGAATTGCCGCTGCCAACCCCTGATTGGAGTCTGCGCGATGAACGGAGCGATGCTGAAGTTGGACAGAGAAGAGCAGGCCGGCTGGAATGCCTCAGCTTCTTCACCAACGAAGAATTGCTCTCCCGCACCTTCAAACTCGTCAGGGACGACGGATGAGGGACCCAAATACACCATCCAAAGCGACGGCTTTCTGATGACTCTCACGTACGATTCTTGCGCCACAACAAAACTCCTTCCTGAGTTAATACGACCATGACATAATTATCAAAAAGAGTCAACACCCACCGCACCATTCAACACAAAAACACCGCATGGTTAGCGGTGCATTTGAAATTTTTACCCCCTAGGGGAATCGAACCCCTGTTTCCAGGATGAGAACCTGACGTCCTAACCACTAGACGAAGAGGGCGCGTCGCCACAACGCTCTCAGCTTCGTGTTTCAATCAGAGCATTGAAAGTCACTCCGCCTGTTCGCATTGCGTCTCCTTTTCACAAAAACGCTTACTCGCTCGATGCGAACTGCGTCCACCATTTTTGTGATGAAATAAACATTGTGCAACAAAAAGAATACTGAAAATCCTTAAAAAAAGCAATAAACTACGAAACAAGCAGTTCTTTTGATCTATGGGGTTCGTCTATAATCTTTTCTACCAACTTCTCTAGCTTCATCCCTCTCGAGCCTTTTACTAATATAATATCTTCTTCCTGAATCTGATCTTTCAAATACTCTGCCGCCTCTTTTGCGGAACTAAAATGTTTTGTACACTCATTGCTTAACCCAAATTTCTCTGCAGAATTTTTTATATAAGCAGCTTCATCACCAATCGCAACCAGCATATCAATCGGCAGGCCAGCTAGCTGTTCGCCAATTTTTGCATGCGCTTCTTCCGAAACATCGCCAAGCTCTAACATATCTCCTAACACTGCAATCCTTCTATGGCCATTACCTTTCGGGTCTTTTAAATCACACAACGTTTCTAAAGCTTTTGTTACCGCTATAGGAGATGCATTATAGCTATCGTCTAGTATAACCGAATTATTTTTTCCTTTGAGTAATCGCAACCTCCCAGGCCCAGGTTCTAGTTTTAAAAACCTTTCTGCAATTTCTAATGGATTCATTCCATACACTGCTCCAATCCCAAATGCCCCTAATGCTGCATAAAGATGATGAAACCCAACGGTCTTTGGCAAAATAACTGGAGTAGCACTTCCATCATAAATAACTTTAAACCCAATCCCATTCATGCGGTCGTAAAATGTACCTCCTTCTTTATAACGTAGTGAAACATCTATCGCTTGGACATCGGCGCCGTCATCGAACCCGTAGGTAATAACTTGGGCGTCGGTTACTTCTTTCATCTCTAAAACTCGTGGTGAATCTGCATTCAGCAATGCCCAACCATCTCTTGGCAAGCGTTCAACAAGTCGTTGCTTCTCGCGTGCAACGCCTTCTTTATTTTTAAATTGATGAAGATGCACTTCGGAAACAGTCGTAATAACCCCGATAGTAGGTTGAGCAATATCACATAAATAATCTATATCGCCCTTCTTATCTGCGCCCATCTCTAGAATAACTTTTTTGGGATACGCTCTATCTTTTATAAGAATAAGTCGAAAAGCTTTTGCAAAAACAGCAAGCCAGCCGAATATATTTCTACCAGGGCTTTCGCTACCAATAATAGTAAGCGGCACGCCTATTTCGGTGTTTAAACTTTTTTCCGACACCCGAACATCGAAACGGCCAGAAAGCACCACCTTCATAGCATGTTTTGTGGTTGTTTTTCCAACACTTCCGGTAACACCAACAATCTCCGGCTTATATTTCCGGATTATCCTGACTGAACAGCTTTTTAACAATTTTGTTACTATCAGTTTCATATAATTTATTTTGTTGGCTCTACTTTATAGTATTTAAGCAAAAACCCGGCTATATCCTTAAATAACGGCAATGCTGAACCTTGCGCAAATCGCGAAGTTTTTACTTTATCAAGTTTCACCAAAATAACAAACTCTGGGTTCTCTACAGGTGCATAACCTATAAACGAATGAATGGTATCGCCAGAATATCCTCCGCCTTCACCAGCAACCTGCGCAGTCCCAGATTTACCGGCCACATGATACCCTTCCACTCGCGCCTGACCGCTATAGCCGCCTTCCACTACCGCCCCAAGCATGCCAGAAATAAGAAGCGATGTTCGAGGGCTTATTGGGTTGCCTACTACAACAGGCTCGGTTTGAATCTTCTCGCCATCTGGTTTGCGGACATAGTCTACTATATATGGTTTATACAACACCCCTCCGTTTCCAAGTGCTGCGAACGCTAAAGCCATTTGCAATGGAGTTGTGGTAATCCCTTGCCCAAATGTTGCGGTTGCAAGAAAAATTTCTCCACGTTTATCAAGAGACGAAATATCGCCCCCAATCTCGCCAGCTAACTCAACGCCTGCTGCCTCTCCAAATCCAAATTTCTTAACCCCTTCTCTAAATAATTCCTTACCAACTGCATCGCCAACATACACGGCACCAGTGTTTAGAGATTTCTGCAAAACTTGCGTCATTGTCTGAACACCCTCGGCTGTCTGCAAAGCATTCTTAATAGTATACGGGCCATATTTTATTTTTCCTTCATCTTCATATGTTGTCTCTGGTGTTACTGCTTCGTTCTCAAGCCCAATCGCCATGGTAATTGCCTTAAATGTAGACCCTGGCTCGTAGGTATGTGCAGTTGCTTGGTTAATATAACTGTCGGTCGTTTCTACCTGACCGTATTCGTTGGGGTTAAATCCAGGCGCACTACACATGGCAATAATTTTTCCAGAATGCGGATCTAAAACAATAACGCTGCCACCTTCGGCTGAATGTTTTTCTACAGCTTTTGTAAGCGCCCCACAAGCAGTAAATTGTACTGTTCTATCTATCGTAAGAATAACTTTATCACCATCTATTGGATTAGAAACAAACCTCTCGCCAACAATAATCGGCCGACCCTGAACATCTCGTTGAACTCGAAGCGAGCCAGCATTACCCGCTAATTCTTTTTCGAAATACTGCTCTATACCGTACTGTCCCTTTCTATCATCTGAAGCCCAATTCACAAACCCTAAAATAGAGCCTCCCATACTTCCTTCTGGATAAAACCGCTGACTTTCTTTTCTAAACCCAAGCCCATTAAATTGAAGCGCCTTTATCGCTTGGACTTGAGCATCGCTTAACCGATCTTTTATTGGCTCGTACGGATCTTTGGGTTTATCGAGTCTTGGTAATAAGCTTTCTGCTTCCTCTGCTATTATCGGTGCAATTTCCTCGGCTATTCGCTTGGGATTATAAATATCTTCCGGGACTGCGTATAACCTCCAAAATGTTTTATTTGTTGCCGCAACAAATTCTTCACCACTCACGCCATCACTCCAATAAATTTCGCCCCTTTCTGGTAGCAACAGTTGCTCTGACCCATGCTGGCCCTGAGCCTTTGCAACATACGTCTTGTGGTCTATAACCTGAAGGCTAAACAGCCGAGCGACTATTCCAAATACAAAAATAAAAAAAACTACGGATACAAGCGTTAGACGATCGGCAGGTCTTTTTTCTTTCGATCTTGATCGTCTCTTTTCCATAGCTATCAGATAAACTAACTATTATTATACATTCCTACCCTCGGCCTTATCGCTACAACAAGACAATGGGCGACATTTCATATTATTTTTGAGCAACAGATTTCACGGTATTCACTTCAACAAACTGAAGGTCTTTAATGTCTACCATCTCCAATTCCAATGCTTCCTTTTGAATACGAGATAGCGACTCCAGCTGAAATACCGCTTCCTGAACGCCTTCGCTTGTAGACTGAACCGTTTGAATAGATGTTTGCAAGGCTTGAACTTTATGCCCAGCAATAGCAAGATGGTTAATCATTAAAAGATATCCTACCAGCAGGCAGGCTACTCCTAAAACAAGTACCTTTCTAACAACCGACACTTGAGATGGAATTATAGCTGAAATAAGTTTCATAATGAGATTGCCTCTGCAATGCGGAGTTTTGCACTCCTTGCACGAGGGTTTTGTTTTGATTCGTTTTCTGATGGCGTAATCGGCTTTTTTGTTAAAATCCTAAGCTCTGGATTTTTAGAACAAGCGCATACCGGAAAATCCGGTGGACATTCGCAGTCGTTCGCGCTATCACGAAAAAAGTTTTTAACCATCCTGTCTTCTAATGAATGAAATGAAATTACTGCGAGTCTCCCTCCCAAAGGTTTAAGTACATCAACAGCCTGTGGCAACACTCTTTCGAGCTGCCCTAATTCATCGTTTACTGCAATCCGCAACGCCTGAAAAACTTTAGTAGCAGGATTCTGATGTTTTTTTATTCGCATCGCGCGGACTCGAGGTGGAATCCCTCGAGCAATACACTCAGAAAGCTGATGTGTTGTAGAAAGAGTCTTCCCCTCTCTCTCTTTCACTATTGTCCGCGCGATGCTGCGGGCAAATTGTTCTTCCCCATATTTTTTAAACAATGTCGCCAAGCCCTCTTCCGAAGAAGTGGAAATAATATCTTGTGCCCGCTCTTGCTGTGTAGTCGGGTCGAGCCTCATGTCGAGTGGCCCGTTGTGAAGAAAACTAAACCCTCTATCTGCGTCATCTAAATGCAGTGACGACACACCAAGATCAAGCACAAGCGCATCAGGAGCAAAGGTATGCTCTTTTACTATATGAGAAAGTTGGTCAAAAGAAGAATGAACAAAGATAATTCTATCTGCGTATGCGTGCAACCGTTTTCGGGCGATAGCTATGTTTCCTGAGTCTTTATCTATAGCGAGCACTTTTCCATGAGGAGCAGACTCTTGAAGAATTTTTTCCGTGTGCCCCCCGTGCCCAAGTGTTGCGTCTATTGTATTCGCATTTTTTGTGAGCAAAAGTCCATCGACGATTTCGTCGACAAGAACAGGAGTGTGAAAAGTATCCATGTCATCCAGATTGTCTCCAACCATAAGATTTGACCGCTTATCATAGTATTCTTTTTATATTTATTTCTTTTCAGCACTATGAGCATTGGGATTACCCAAATGACAAATCCATATTGTTATATGGCCCTCTCATTTAGATTCCCAATTCCCCCATTGCCTCTGCTATTTCGTTACTCGATTTTTCTGCCTGAACCCGATACGACTTCCAAAGCTTTTCATCCCAAATTTCAAGTCTATTATATAATCCTGCAAAAACAACTTTCTTTCCCATTTGAGCATATTTCCTTAAATAATCTGGTAGCAAAATTCTTCCTTGGCTATCGATAGATACATCCATAGCTCCAGAAAGCATCAACCGAGCAAACGCCCGACTGTTCCCTTGCCCAAGTGGAAGCGACGATATTTTCTCTGCAAGCTCTTTCCACTCTTCTAGCGGATACAAGAACAGACTGCTATCGAGCCCTCGTGTTACAATCGCTCCTTTTTTTAGCTTTGAACGAAACTTCGAAGGAACAGCCACTCGTCCTTTTCCATCAACCGAATGTGTATACTCACCAATAAACATATCTTAGGACGATAAATTCACCACTATTCCCCACCTACACCCATTCTACTCCACATTAAAACACATTACAACGGTTTATTTGTACCATTTATCCACTATTCATCCACAAAACAAAAAACAGGCTCTTGCCTGCTAGGTATATTTATTATAATTATCTACTTTACATATACTTTCCACCAACTAAAAAAAGTTCTTCTTAGCCCAATAAGCCGTGCAATATGCCTTAATTCTGCAAACCGCTTTAAAAATCCCATTTTGCGTCCAGAAATGTTTGTATGAAATGTTCTTCCAGTAGCCCATAGTCCTCCCAAAGAAACTACATATCGGTGAGATCGAGGTTTAAAAGGAGTTACAACAGAACTATTTCTCGTGAATCTATCAATTGCCTTGGCTAAATACATCCCCTGCTGAACCGAATAATCTGGGTTTCTTGGATACTGAAAACGAGAAGACGGCGTTTTTAAACATGCATTTTCTCCCACTACATAGATACGAGGAGCAGCTCGTAAATGCTCGTCTACCAAAATTCTACCTCCAGAATCTTTTTCGAATGGAAGAGCTGCAACCACAGGATGAGCAATTGTCCCACATGCCAACAATGTTAAATCTGAATGAAGTGTTGATCCATGAGAAAGCACTACAGAATTCTTTTTAACTGCCTCTGCTCGGGTTTGCAGGAGAAGATTAATTCCATATTTTTTAAGGCGTTGTTCTGTTTTATTAATTATTGATGGATGAAAACTCGCAAGCACATGTTCTTTGTCTTGCACTAACGTGACAGAAAGTTTGGTATGAGGAAATATTCTATTCTTGGAATAGGCAATTTCTGCAGCCAACTCACAACCGACCCTTCCTCCGCCAACAATAGTAATAGCTGCTTGCGATTTCGAAGAAATTTTTTTAAATTTTCCACGAACTCTATGAACATCTTGAATTGATTTCAGAGGATACCCAAATTGCGCTGCCCCTGGAATATGTAAATGAACATTTTTTCCTGGAGTATCTATAATAAGATTCGAATACGGCAACGGGTCGCCGTTTTCGAAAAAAACATACTCTGAATCTGTATCAATAGCAGCTAGAGTCCTTTTTAGTCGTACAACTGCAGATCCTCGCCTGCCATAGAACACATTTTTATACGAAATCGAAAGTGCTTGCTCTATAGATTTATACGAAACCGAGTGATTCTTGCATGCTGCATGGTGAAACACCGAAGAAAGCGAATGAAAATCGTTGTTTCCTACTAAAATAATTCTGTACTTGTCTTTTAATGCCGAGTTGTCACGGCGAAAACGGCTTAAGCCAACAGCGGCTACAAGCCCAGAAAACCCGCCCCCAAGAATAATAATATTCGAGACCCCGTTCTGCATAAAAAAATCACTACATAATCTGCAATGACCTTTACCTTACATGACTAGTGATGAGAGGAAGATTAAGCTATTCTGGGGTAGGTTTTGTTATATTTGGTGCCTTATCGTAAACAGGCTCTACGTGTTTTGTAACTCGAGCTTTTGCAAATTTCGTAATATGATCCGCTACTGTTTCTTGCAGCGAATTTCTTTTAATGGATCGCATCGGAATGCTAGCCGCAAAACACAAAGCGTTTGCAACAGCAACGCCTATTCGAGTAGCAGAAAACCGACCAGGCCCAGAAACAACCCAGACTTCTTTCACATTTTTTATTTCTTGATTATTTCGAGATAACAACAACTGTAAAGAAGGTAATAGTTCCTCTGCTTCTTTATATACTTGCTCAACAGAAATACTATCTACCTCTTTTAATGAATCTAAAAGTGAGACAGTAAACCCATTTGATAATGTCGTATCTATATACACGTTCATATCAGACTATTTTTATCCGATTTATCCACATAGTACCCATTGAATATTTTTATTACAAAAGATACACTACCTTTTGCCGTGCCAATTCTAGGAGGGATAAAAAGTCTCCATAATGACACGAGAAATTACTTGTTCTTTGCAGTAATTTCGTAGTACTACGATCTCGTCGAAACAGAAGCTTTTATTATTCTGTAAGACACCATAAAGCACCTCAAAACCGAGGTGTTTTATGTTATATTCCAAGATCTTTTAAAGTTATCTTTTTTGAATTACCCTCCTTTAAATCACCAAGCTCTATATTTCCAATCCGGATTCGTTCTAAATCTCCTACATACCAGCCACATTTTTCTACCATTCTTCGAATCTGTCGTTTCCATCCTTGATGAAGCGTAATTAAAATAGTTGCACTTTTTTCACTATTTTTTATTTCTATTTTTACTGAGTCGGCTTTTGCCATTCCTTCGTCGAGGCGAACACCGTTTTGTAAATAGCGGACTAAATCATTAAGCGATCTATCTATCCCTTTTCTCTGATGAACTCGAACGCGATATTCCTTTTCGTGTTCGTATTTCGGGTGAGTAAGTTTGTTTGCTGCTTCTCCGTCGTTCGTTAAAATAATTAACCCATGAGATTGAGCATCGAGCCTACCAACAGGATACAATCGACTCTGGCTTGTTACCAAAGAAACAACGGTTGTTCTTTTTTGAGGATCGGTAACCGTAGAAACAACCCCTTTTGGTTTATTAACAATATAATATTCTAAATCTTCGAAAACAATCTTTTTTCCTTCAACGGTTATAACATCGGTTAAGCGGTCTGCTTTTATCCCTAAATCGCGATGAACCGTTCCATTTACCGCTACATTGCCAGCTTTAATAAGCTCCTCGGCTTTTCTGCGAGAAGCAACACCTGCATGTGCTAGTATTTTTTGAAGCCGTTCTAATGCCATATATCAACACCATAGAACATATCTCTTAAGAATGCAATTTTCCTAAAAAACATGTCTTTTAAGCTGCTTTTGAATTTTTTTATAATCAGGAATCCCCTTCTCTACCAATGCCCAAAATTTCTTAGAATGATTCAACTCTTTTAAATGGCACAATTCATGAACTACTATATAATCCGATAATTCTTGAGGCAAAAAAAGTATGCGATAATTAAAATTCAGGTTCTTTTTAGAAGAACAACTCCCCCACAGGCTTTTGTGATTTTTTATATAAATAGTGTTGTAGCTAAATCCGTATTGCAGATTAAGCTGCTCTATTCTTGCATGGATAAATGTTCTGGCTTCTTCTTTTACTTTTCTGTACTCAGCAACACTACCGCCTAACATTATTGTATTTGGGTCTTTCTTTTTTTTATATTCTTCTATTTTAGAATCTATCCAAGCTTTTTTCTGATGATAAAATTTTTCAGCAACCTTCATGGAGTACTGCTTTGGTTTTGTTAAGACCACTCGTCCATCTGGATACACAGAAATCCTCAAGTATTTAGCGCGAGGGTGTTGGCGGATGGCATAGGGTGCGATATTTTTTTGAACATTCATATTATCAAGTGTAACACTTTCAAACTCTATCGTCTTAATAGACAACAACACTAGTTAGAGAAGCACAACTTCTCTTCTCGTATGCTACGACCAGTAAGCATTACAAATAAAAGTGGCGGAGCGTGGACGGGCTTGAGGAGATGGGATTGTATCGAGAATGAAATACCATAACGGTACTTCATACTCAAAAAGCGCTGCATCTAAACAGATCGCAGTGCTTCCTCTCTTTCTTTCTATTAAAACTCCACTTGCTTCTTTTTTACTCCAAAATCCTTGCGGTCTTTTTTTGTTTTTTCGAAAACACTTTTTAATAATTCTTTATCTTCTTTTGCTGCTTCCTTATTACGGCGTTCAAACATTCGCTGTTGCATTTTTAACGCAGCCTCTAGTTTAAATTCATATAATCCCTTTGGCGTGGCATGAGAAAAAGAAGGAACATTCTCCGAGATTATGCCATAGCAAGAAGCGCCAACACCAACAAGCTTCCCCGTATAAATTGCTGTATTCACAGCCGTCTTTGCATAATCGCCAATTATTGTTCCAAAAAATTGCATGTCTGTGTCTATTTTTTTCTTTCCTATCTTAACGCGAACCGATCCATAGGTGTTTTTAAGGTCTGAATTAGATGTTCCACCTCCAATATTTACCCACGAACCAACATATGAATGCCCGATAAATCCGTAATGAGCTTTATTCGTAAAACTCTCTACAACAGACTCTGCCACCTCGCCGCCAAGTTTTACCTGCTCGCCAGTAGTAACGCTTGGCCCAATAACGGCACCAGCTTTAATGGTAGTACCAGGCCCTAAATAAAGCGGACCTCGTAAAACTGCATACGCCTCGACAGACACTTGTTTATCTAAAACAATCGGCCCGTCTGTGGTATCAAAAACAGCATACGAATCGATAAAACTTTTCTGCCCCACAAAAACTTTTTTATGCTTTTTTAAAGGTTCGTGAAAACCCGATAGGTACCCGATGTTCTCGTTACAATATTCTAAATGATATTTTACAATATCCCATGGGTACTTGAAGATCGGATACTGCTTAACCGAAGTTTTTCCTTTTAGGGCGCTTGCAACAATTTCTTTTATAATTCCAACAACCGGAACAAGCCGAGCATTTATATATACTGCATTAGAATCAACCTTCCATGCTGGCTCCTCTTTTGAAGACGTCTTAAACGAAATATCGCCAGCTTTAAAAAGCAACGACAAACAACCTTCTAACGACACTCCACCAATAGAAATTTGGCTTGCTCGCTTAGTAAGCGTCACAGGATACAGGCCGCGAGAAAGTGAATCTTCTATAACAACGACATGAGCCATATCTTTTTATGTTACATTTTTTCGGGCACTTCTATTGAACACAGAGATAAACTCCCAGAAAGCACACTCGCAACAGCAGTAAGTAACGCATGGCGAGCAGAAACAAGTTCTTTGTCTTTTACATCGAGCACTCGATGCTTCTGATAAAAAGAATTCGCATCTTGGGCTAACTCTAACGAAAATTGCGCCAGCACAGAAATATTAAATTGCTTCGATTCTTGTAGCTGCTCTGAAATCATTTCAACTACGTGCGGGAATCTTAATAAGTGAAGAGCTAATTTTCGTTCTTCAATTTCTTTGAGTATATCATAGGAGTCTGGCTGCTCCAACGACTTTTTTTCGAGAATACTTTTTATTCGTGTAACGGTATATTGCAAATATGGACCGGTTGCTCCGTCTAAGGAAATTGATTCCTCTGGATCGTATATCATATCCTGGTGAAGCGTTACACGCAGCAAATAAAATCGTAATGCGGCTTGAGCTATCATCTCCGCTCTTTCCGTAACTGCTGCAGCAGGCAGGTCTTCCCATCGATCTGTTATTTCCTTTTCTGCTATGGCGTGAAGTTCATCAAGCAAAGCGTCGGCGTCTACCACGGTACCTTCTCGAGATTTCATTCTACCGGAAGGGAGGTTAACTAACCCATAACTTACATGTGAAGACTTCGAAGCCCACGAATATTCCAATCGCTTTAAAATTTCGAACAAGACTCTAAAATGATACTCCTGCTCTCTGGCAACAACATGTAGTATTCCATTTAATTCCGGATGTCTTTCGTTTCTTAATTGTGCGAGTGCAAGATCTTGGGTGATATAAATAGCCGTTCCGTCGGCTCTAAGCACTACTTTTTCATCGAGCCCGACATCTTCTAAATTCGCAATAACAGCACCGTCCTCTCTTTCCGAAAAAATTTTCGTTTCTTTTCCTAAATCAACAACTTCTTTTCCCTGCTTATAAATATCGCTTTCAAAATCTTCTTCCTCAAACTCTACACCAAGCCGGTTATACGTTTCTTTAATCCCAGCTATAACCCAATCATTTAACTGCTTCCACTGTTTTGTAATCTCTTTGTCTCCGGACTCGAGTTTTTTCAAAAGCCCTTGAGCTTCCTCGTCTAATTCTGGCTGCTCTTTAACTTTAGAACTAAAAAGAACATAATACTTCCCAACAAAATGATCGCCCTTCATTTTCGATTTTTCTGGAGTATCACCCTCCCCCCATTTTTGATACGCCAGCAAAGATTTCATAATATGAATCCCTCTGTCGTTTATAATTTCTGCTGGCACGACGGTATGGCCAATAAATTTCAAGAACTGTATTCCAGCCTGGCCTATTACAATATTTCGTAAATGCCCTAAATGCAATGGCTTATTTGTGTTGGGAGAAGCATATTCAACAATATACGTACCTAATGGATGCTGAGGTTTTCCGTACTCTTCCTTTTTTTCAAACACCTCGGTAAGCACATCAGCAAACAATGCTTTATTGGTAAGAGTAATATTCAAAAAACCGCCATCAGCTCTTGCGGACAATACAACCGCTACGTGGTCTGAAATTTTTTCTGCAAGTGTTTTCGCAATTTCATCTGGTGATTTTTTGAGTATTTTTGCTAAAGCAAAACACGGTAATGAAACATCACCCCACAAAGGATTCGGGCACACCACCATTTCTCCAGACAAACAATCTGCTTTCGATTGCACAAGCTCCTCTATCTCTTCGATAATACTTTTTTCGATTGTACTCCATTGTGTCATACGCGTTCTGTTATTCTTCTTTATCTCCAAAAAGCACCCGACCGTCTAAAATAGTTGCTTGTAACGTAAGAACCCCTGGCTCGAGTATAATTTCGTCAATTGTTCCTATCATTTCTAAATTTTTATTCGCTTCATTTATTTTTCCTCCAAGTGCTGCCTTTACTATAGAATCACCAACAGCCCCAGGAAGCGTAAGCCCGCCAACAACAACTTCTTTAACAGTAAAATCTACCTGCCCTTCATTTACAAATGGCTGCACCAGTAACTTCATAATGCCACTTACCGGTTCGGTTACCATTCCGCTTAGCTCTAACCCCTCTGGCAAAATTCGAACCTGACCTTCCTTTAAAAGAAACTCGTCTTCACCAGAAAGAATCACCGCTGTGAGTTCTTTTTCGGTAACCTCAAAGGTAACTGGCGCAGGATTTTCTGGAGTAGCCGTTCGTATCTGAAACGTTGCTGCACCAATTTTTTCTTCTAGACTCTCTCTTTGTTGTATTACTTCTTCTTTTGTTAACTCGACCCGAACAATAGTTGGAGGCGTTGGCCCAAGCAAAGAGCTTAAAACTGGGATTCTTACAAATCCAGTTGCGGCAAGCGCGGTTAATCCTGCAAGAAAAATAAGTATTAAAATACCCAGTAGTATTATACAACCAATATGTTTTTTTGGGGGGGAATCAGGAGAAGACATGTTTTTAATTTCTAATTAATCTAATTTCTAATTGCACTAATCAATCACCAATCCACTAAGCACCAAAGACTGCACATACCTTAGTATATTGTTCATTGGTTATTGATATTTGATTAGTAATTAGTGCAATTAGAAATTAGAAATTCACGAAGCCCCACGCTTCGAAGAGTCGTGTTTTCCTACTTAACCGTAACACTTTTTGCAAGATTCCGTGGTTTATCTGGATTATGCCCTTTCATTATACCAAGATAATACGAAAGAAGCTGCACTGGAAGAATATTTACCATATACGACATGTCTCCAACATTTGGAACATGTAACCAATGGTCGAACACAGAATGATTTTCTGGTGATATTCCAATAATCATACCTCCGCGAGCTTTTACTTCTTTTGCATTCGACAGCATTTCATCTTCGGTATCATCCTTCCCTACCAAAACAATAACTGGCGTACCTTTTGTTACCAGGGCAAGTGGCCCATGTTTTAATTCTCCAGCAGCAAAACTTTCTGCATGGATATAGCTAATTTCCTGTATTTTAATAGAGCTCTCTTTTGCAACAGGAACATTTAAGCCTCTCCCTAAAATATAGACATGCTCTTTATTCTTTAAGACTCTCGCAATTCTCTGGATATGCTTTTCATACCGAGGGTTTAAAAGCTCGTTCATTTGAGATGCAACATCTACTAATTTTCTTTTTCCCTCTAGCACATTTCCTTTTGCTGCATAAGCAAGCAACGTCATAACAACAAACTGAGCAGTAATAGCTTTCGTAGAAGCAACAGCTCGCTCTTGGCCTGCATGAATAGGAAACACATAATCTGCTAATCGGCCGATTGTAGAATTTGTATTATTAAGTATTCCAATAATTTTTACGTTCTTTTTCTTTGCCACCTCTATTGCTTCTATAACATCGGCTGTTTCCCCGCTCTGAGAAACAACAATCATTAAACTTTTAGAAGTTAAAAAACCAAAAAAATGTCTAAACTCACTCGCTTCAACTGCATTAATATGTTTATTTGCGACAGTAGAAAATATATATTCACCTAATTTACAAACAGCGGCAGCAGACCCACACCCAACCAAAAAACTTCCATACGCTTTTTTAATCATTTTTGCAACCTCCATCAGTTGCCTTTCGTTTTGATCGACAGCCTTTCGTGTTGTTTCCTTCTGGTCCATTATTTCTTTAATCATGAAATGATCGTAGGAACCTTTCTCAGCTTGCTCTGGTTCTATATCGACAGTAATTTTTCTTCGAGATATCTTTTTGCCATTCGTTAGATCAAAAAATTGCGGCTTTCCTTCTTGCACTACAACCATCTGTCCATCGTCTAAATAGTACACTGTTTGCGTATGCTCAAGGAATGCTGGTATATCTGAAGCTATATACACTTCTTTTTCTCCTACTCCAACAATAAGTGGCGAACCATTTCTTGTTGCAATAAGCTCCTTGCCATCTTGTTCCAGAACAACAATCGCATTCCTACCAGCAATATCTTTCATTGTTTTTCTTACTGCCTCTTTTAAGGAAACTTTTTTTCTGTAATTTTCTATTAAATTAACCACTACTTCTGAATCTGTTTCTGACTGGAATACATATCCCTTCTTTCGAAGTTCTTTTCTTAATACTTCATCGTTTTCTACAATACCATTATGAACCAGAACAATTTTTTTGTTCATCGAAAAATGAGGATGAGCATTCTTCTGCGTTACCCCACCATGCGTTGCCCATCGAGTGTGCCCAATACCAATATGAGCCTCTGGAAGATTAAGGCTTTTAAGGGAAACTTTTCCAATCTCTCCTACCTGGCGTTTCCGATGCATTTTCCCAGTTGCGGTTGCAACCGCAATCCCCCAGGAATCATAGCCTCTGTATTCTAAATGTTTTAGCCCTTCTACAATCCGCTGGTCAGCGTTATGTACTCCTTGATATGCAATAATTCCACACATACATTTTGTAATTTATTTCTGGTGTTTTATTCTGATGATTCTGAACCCTCAGCTTCTTTAAGTGCCTCTAGCTTTTTTTGCTCCTGTAATGCCTCTAACACTTTCTTCATTTCGTCTTTAATAACTACTTTCTTATTTACCATAATATCATATAAGAACTTATCGGTAATAGAAACCCTATAGCTATATTCTTCCGCTGGTAAAAAGGTAAAGCGGATAGGCTTACCAAATTTTTGAGAAAATTTTTCTAATACATTTTCGAGTCGCTTTCTTTGAAGTTTTTTGCCAGCCATCAAAAGATCTGTTTGAGTTTCGACTCCGGTAAATACCCCTGTTAAAATAATAACATCAACATCTCCAATAGCGTCTAAATCTTCTTGAATCTCTTGCTCTATAATAGTATCTGTTTTTGTAAACAGCGCTCGTAATTCATTATAGAGTAAAAAATTTTTCTTTGTTTTATAAAACTTTTTCTGATCTTTTTTGGTCTCTGAAATCAACCCAAATTCCATCAAATTACCAAGCTCTCTTCGAATAGAATTAATATGCTCGCCAGTTAAGCGAGTGAGCTCTCGTACAAAGTATTGCTGGTCTGGATTTCTTAAAAAGTAGTTCAAAAGTTTAACTCTTGTCTTTGAACTAAAAATGTGTTCAAGCATATTATTTACCTTTTCTTGAGTTGAGGAGTATAGTATACTACCAAGGCATTATTTTGCGCAAGCAAGCACTATGGAAAATTCCTTAGAACAAATAATCCTGAATGCATACAACGAAGATGCACCAATAAAAGCCACCATCGGCAAGCCAGGAAAGGCCGGTAGGTGTATTTTAATTGGCCATATAGTAGAACAAAGCCCTGAATGGTCGCAAACGCTTAAGCGAATTGAAGAAACCGTAAAAAAAGGATACTCAGATGCCGTTACCGAAGACCCAGAAGCAGCATTGGAAAGATCGTTACAGAGTGCAAACTATGCGATTGCACAAGTTGTAAAAGAACACGGTAAGGATTGGCTTAAGCAGTTTCATTTTTTGGCGGCTTCGTTCAAAAATAAACAAGTCCATTTTAGTCGTGTAGGTAAAGTTCATGCATTTCTAGTTTACAATAATTCCATCTCCGACCTCGCGCCCCTTACTTACGAGGATTTAGAAAATAAAAACCCTCTTAAAACATTTTCTTCTATTATTAGCGGAGACCTTACAAAAGGCTCTCATCTTATTTTTTGTACCGACAGTGTTCTTGACTATCTTTCACTCGAGAGACTTAAAAAAACAATTAGTGAATCTGAAATAGGAAAAAGAGAGGATGCTTTTAGAACGCTCTTAGGAAAAGCTCCTTCTCAAACACCCTTTGGGCTTCTTATTGTATCAAGAACCGGCAGCACGGAGACTAAAGCAAAAAAGATTACAAAAAAAACATATACCAGCTCTCTTCCAGAAATAACGATAGAAGAAACACCGCTTCCATCACCAGAAAAACCGAAAACCGAGCAAAAGGCTACCCCAAAGCATGTTATTTCTGAAAGTTTTACAGCTCCGCCATTGTTCCCTACAGGTGAACAAAAAATTTCTCTTTTTTCTAATATCAGCGCCATGTGGAAAAAATGGGTAGCATATGTAAAGGACCTTCAAAGAGGATCTCGCAAAAATTCATCTCGCTCTGTTGGATACTCTCGCGTAAAAAAACAAGGTAAAACATCTCCTCTTATTATTATAAAAGGAAGTATAACCGCGCTATTCCTTCTTCTTACTCGAATAATTAGAACACTTCTATCGTTCTGGAAAACAACCTCCAAATCAACAAAAATTCTTATTGGAGTTGCATTGCTTCTGCTTATTTTATTTATCGGAAATCTAGGAAGAACTCAGCAGAATAAATCCGAAGAAAACAACGTTCAAACGTTCAACCAATCGCTCGATACGATTCAGTCTTTCCAAGACCGTGCTAGCTCGGCTTTATTGTATGGAGATATTAAAACAGCAAGAGAAAATTTAACCAAAGCCCAAGAATTAACTCAAGCGCTACCAACAGACACAGAAGAGCACCAAGAAAAACAGCAAACACTGCTTACTCAGATAGAAATTCAAACAAATAAAACAAGAAACCTTACCACCATAGAAGAACCGATCCTTATTGTAGACCTCCAGGTTGCAGACACAGCAATTAACCCTAAACGATTGGTTATGGTAAAAGACACGCTCTATACCTATAACCCGGCTACAAATGCATTACTCACCATAAACCCAGAAAATAAAGTAGCGACCCAAATTCCAACATCTGCAGTAAGCACTGGATATTTCGAAGACGCACTCGCTGGAGATAATTCAGATGTTCTTCTCTATCACAACAACAACGGATTTGTTCGGTTTAATACCGAAACACAAGAATATACAACCCAAACAATTTCGCTTAATTCGGAAGATATTGTGGGTTCTATGGAATATTATCAAAACAGACTCTACCGAATAGACACCAGCCAGAACCAAATATTCCGACATCGAAAAAATGGAGATGCATTCGGAACAGGAACTGCATGGATAACAAGCACCCCTATCCCAGATTTATCTCTTGCGCAGGACATAGCTATCGACGGGAATATTTATGTACTGCTCGGATCTGGACAAATTCTTGAATTTTTCTCAGGAAAAGAAACAAACATTACTATAACAAACGTTGACCCATGGTTCTCTACCCCAACCAGAATAGTAACCTCACCTGAAATGAAGTATCTGTATGTACTCGACCCAGGAAGTAAACGAATTGTTATTCTTACAAAAGAAGGAGTTATGGTAAACCAATACACCTCAGAAAAATTCACCGATCTTCGTGATATCGCTATAGACGAAACAAACCAAAAAGCCTATTTACTCAGCGGCAAAAAAATCTACGGTATTACATTTATCCTTCAATAACTGCCTTATTCTCCCCTCCTTTTGCATTAAGGAGGGGATCCGCCAGCTAGCGGAAGGTGTGGTTTTTCCTAAAACATCAACTCGAAAATAAAAAACGGCTCATGTAATGAGCCGTTTTTTATTTCTAACTGATTTCTTATTTCAATGTAACAGTAGCACCGGCTTCTTCTAGTTTAGCTTTCATTTCATCTGCTTCTTCTTTTGTTGCACCTTCTTTAAGTGCTTTTGGAGCAGCTTCTACTAAATCTTTTGCTTCTTTAAGTCCGATTTCGGTAACAGCACGAACGGCTTTAATAACACCGATCTTGTTGTCTCCTGCTGCGGTAAGCTCTACGGTAAAGCTTGTCTTTTCTTCTGCAGCTTCTTCTCCGCCTCCAGCTGCTCCGCCTGCCATCATCATAGGTGCAGATGCAGATACGCCGAATTTGTCTTCCAAAACTTTTACTAATTCTGAAAGCTCAAGCACGGACATGTCTTCGATTCCTTTTACAAGGTCTTTAAACTTTGCAGGAACTTCTACGTCTTTTGATTCTTCTTTTACTTCTTCGGCTGCTTCCTTTTTTTCTTCTCCTTTAGCGCTTGCCCCGTCCGCACCGTCCTTTGCGTGACTGGGGTCTTTCTTTGCTTCGTCTGCCATAAAATTATAGGTTAATGAATTTATGATTTAGATTTCACCCTTTGGGTGACCACTCAAAGAGTGGCTTTATGTATAAGCATGTTATTGTTTTGTTTCACCAATAGCATGAAGAGCAGTAACCAATCCACGAATATTTCCAGCAAGCACATTTACAAATCCGGAAACAGGAGCATTAATAGTTGCGACTGTTTTTGCGAGCAACTCTTCTCTAGAAGGTAACAACGCAAGCGCGTTAACTTCTGTTGCCTCTAATGTTTTAGATTCTAAAACACCACCAAGAATTGTAACGTTTTCCTGCTCTTTGGTAAATGCATGGACTGTCTTTGCTGCACCAACTTCATCGCCTTCACTAAAAGCGATCATAAGGTTTCCGGTAATGTCAGAGACATCGATTTCTTCAACCTTTTTATCTACAAGCAATTTTGCGAGCAATGTCTTTTTTACTACAGACATTTTTACGTTTTCGTCTCGCATGTTGCTGCGTAACGATTCAAGCGCTGTAATTGGAGTTGCCGTAAATTCTGCAACTACCACAGACTTTGCTTCATCAAATTGAGTAGAAAGCTCTGTAAGCGCGGTCTCTTTCTGTTGTCTTGTTTTTGCCATAAACTCGATCCGAATATACAAATGCATCCGAATGACACGAATATATATTTCGATAAAAAAACGACTATGTATTCCATAGTCGACCTCGGAACAAGCCTAATATAAGCTTATTCGCTCCTAGCACAAGAAATTAAGGGATATTTCACCCACTTGTGATCTCTGGAATACCTACACAATCTAACAAATACACCACTTTATGTCAACTCCCATACCTAGCACGTCATCCTGATCCGCCAGCTGGCGGAGAAGGATCTCTGCATGAGTCAAAAACAAAGATTCTTCTCCTGATGCAGCCTCCCTGTCACAAGGACGGGGCGCGGCAGAATGACGAAAAAACTACCTTAAATATTTCGATTTATTAAGCTTGTGTTCCTCGAAATCTTTACTAAAAATAGTAGTTCCATCTTTAGCATTCAAGAAATACCAATACGGATTATCTTCAGGATAAATAGCAGCTGTTAAAGACTCGATACTCGGATTGCTAATAGGCCCTGGTGGTAATCCACCATATTTATAGGTGTTATATGGCGAATTTAATCTGGTGTCGTCCAAAGAAATGGCTGGAGTATCTTTGCCTGTTACATAATTCACGGTCGAATCCATCTGCAATGGAATACCAGCATCTATTCTACGTAAAATAAGATCTGTAACCTTTTTCCTATCTTCCAGCGTGCGAACTTCTCTTTCTAAAATAGACGCCATAATAACAACATCGTATACCTCCCTATTCTGATTTTTAATCTCAGCTCGCATCTCAGTCGTTAATCTACTATCAAATTCATCGAGCATCCGAACAATAACATCCTCGACTGCGGCATCTTTGAAAATTCTGTACGTATCTGGAAACAAAAATCCTTCTAATTGCGTTACCCCTTCTAAAAATTCGTATTTCTGTATTATTTCTCCAGGATTATTAACCAGCGTAATAAACGACTCGTCTGTTGTTATCTCTTCTGTTTTTACATGCTCGTTCATTTCTTTTGCTGTCCAGCCTTCTAAAAAGGTTACCACTCGTTCGTTCGACAGCGGACCAGTAGAAAGCACATTTACAATTTTTCCTAAATTCCAATCTTTTTCTAGGATATAGGTTCCAGCCAGCACTTTCCCCTGCAACCCTTTCATTAAAACATATGCCTTAAACCAAAACGCAGAGCTAATAAACTCTCGCTCTTCAAGATGTACCGCTATTACCCCAACGCCTTCGCCTTTCTCTATAACAAAAACATTTTCTTGGTTTACTTCGTCGCCAACAACAGCTGGTGGTTGCGCAGAAGGAGTGGTTTCTGGAAAAATACCTTGAAACAAAAAATAGCTTAAAGCTCCGATCGCTATAAGCAAAGCAAACCGAATTATTCGGTGTTTTCGCGGCTGTGGTTGCTGGCGATAAAATTGATTCATAAATAATCTTCGTGGCCTTCTTCTTTCATTTTTTGTACAACCTCTTTAACTCGCTGTGCTTGATCTTTCGGACACACAAGCAAAGCATCTGGTGTATCTATTATAATAAAATCTTCTAACCCTATTGTTGCTACCAGCCTGTCTTCCTCTGAGTAAACAAAACTCCTCTTTGTATCTATGCCAACATGCTTTCCTTTTACAATCATTTCATCGTCGGTCTTAGATTCAGAGGTTAAAATATCTTGAACCGCTCGCCAATGCCCTATATCTGCCCAGCCGATGTGTGCTGGAATAACCATAAGCCCTTGGACCTTTTCCATAATAGCATAATCTATCGAGATAGTCGGCAACGATTCATACACCTTTCGTTGTTCTTCTTTATCGTTAGTGTTTAAAATTTCTTTTACTCCATCGTAAATTTCTGGTGTATGCTTTTCGTATAAACCAATTAACGTTTGTATTGGAAAAAAGAATTGCAATGGATTCCACAAAAAATTACCTTGGCTAATATATTCTTCCGCTGTTTTCTGATCTGGCTTCTCTACAAATTGATTAACTGGATACACATTGTCATCGTTATTGTCATCGTCACTGTATTCGATATATCCATAGCCTGTTTCTGGATAATGAGGAACAACCCCTAACAAAACCCCTGTTGGATTATGCTTTTCAAACACCTCTGGGATAGATTTTAACAATCGATGATATTCTTCTTCGTTTTTAATAAACGCATCCGATCCACAAATACCTACAATACAATCCGGATCTTTTTGAGCGATAGTCATTATAGACAAACATATTGCTGCTGCGTTATCTCTTTTTGCTGGCTCTGCAATAATATGGCCGTCTGCTATCTCTGAGCTTTGTTCTTTAATAAGTTCTTTGTATTGCTCGTGGGTAGATACAAAAACACTGTCGCCTACTATAGGAGTAAGGCGATTGATTGTTTTTTGAAGCAAGGTATCTTGATCGAGAAATGGTTTTACCTGTTTGGGTGACTGTTTACGAGATATAGGCCACAACCGCGTTCCATGCCCACCAGCCAGTATTAACATCGATAATTTCATGTGCATCTATCTTACCATTAGATTTTCAACTCTGACAATTGATCAATTATTTCTTATCTATATCAACCCTTTTACTAATATAATTAGTTTGTTTTCTGTAAGAAACAAGAAAGAGAACAAACAATAAAATGAGCAAGATTGGTTCGTTCCAGAGTTTTAGTGAAACATACATAGAGGTTAAAACTTCATACATCTTCAACAAAAACAGCAAAATAAACATGGCAATAAACGCTCGATACATATTATTTTGCTCGGAAAGTGTTTCTATTTTCTTATCACCTCTGCATGCTTTTACAAACTCCGAATAATTACTAAATTTCACAAAAGTAGTCCATCTTAATAACGGTTCTATAAACAAAGATCCTACTCTACTAATTATTAAGCCGACAAAATAATACAAAAACAAACCTATTAGAATATTCTCCTGAATTAAGGAATAAGGAGTAAACGCCTCTACTAATATAGAAAAAACTACTCCAGGCACTAATTCGTTCAAAAGACTATACGAAGATATTTTAGAAATAATCTCGTTCATATTTAAAGGTATTAATAGTATTAAAATTCAAATTAACTCTACCACCAAGTATAAAAGTGTTCAATAAAGGCTAAAATAACACAAAATAAACGGCTCATATGGTGAGCCGTTTATTTTTGTAGAGACGCAGCGTTGCTGCGTCTAAAAAAAACGTTCCACCGGAACGTTTCTACAATGCATAGATTCCGGGTCAAGCCTCCCCACATGGTCGGGACCAAGCGAAATGACGCGAAAAGAAAACAGCAGCCGTAGTCTTAGAAAGATGTTGATCTCTCATCAGATTGGCTGCCGTACAGTTGTCTTCCGACCAAAGAAGATGGTCGGGGCGACTGGATTTGAACCAGCGACCCTCTGCTCCCAAAGCAGATGCGCTACCAAGCTGCGCTACGCCCCGAACATTGCGGACACGTAAGGAAAGATGGTCGGGGCGACTGGATTTGAACCAGCGACCCCCTGCCCCCCAGGCAGGTGCGCTACCAAGCTGCGCCACGCCCCGAACATTACGGACACGTAAGGAAAGGTGGTCGGGGCGACTGGATTTGAACCAGCGACCCCCTGCTCCCGAAGCAGGTGCGCTACCGGACTGCGCTACGCCCCGACTTTTCGGACGAAACTGGTTCCCCCGGCGGGACTCGAACCCGCGATCTCCTAATTGACAGTTAGGCGCCCTTACCAAGATCTTGGCCACGAGGGTACAAACTGGATTAGAAGTTTCAAGTTAAGCTGATATAGTGGTTGCCAGGGAGGGACTCGAACCCTCAGTCCAGAGGTTCAGAGCCTCTTGCCCTACCATTAGGCTACCTGGCAACAAGAAATTGTGATGGAGCCGACGAGGATTGAACCCAGTCATGCCCCCCACTTGAAAGAACGAATTAAGCTGGTGGTCCCGGGTGTTTGAAGACCATCTCCTGTTCCCCCAACCTGCAGATGTAAATTCGAGAACAGGACTCTACACTTGAGTTACAAGACCATTTTTGGAGATGTAGAAAGTAGGCATGCGACAACGGCCCACTGCTCGGCAAGTTTTTTTAACCACTGGCGTCACACGCCAGCAACGTAGAACTTGACTCATGGGTTATGCGGCCCAGCCATTTTCATCCGCTCCAGCCGTTATGTCCGTTATCCATCTCCTTGCATTCCTACTTCCCACACCAAACACATCTTAGCTAGCTATTGGAAAAGTGTCAACAGATGCCAAACAAAGCCTTTTTTTTGATCAAAATAAAAAAATCGCTCAGTATTTCTGAGAGACTTTCTTGCTGTCATCACGCTTGCCCGCCTTTGGAGGGAGAGAGCTGCATGCCAACGTGGCGATCTCACGAGATTGCTTCGTCACCTGGCTCCTCGCAATGACAATAAACTCCCCCCCTACCCCCTTCATTCGCTAATCACTCCCCGTCACAAGGACGGGGCACGGCAGGACATGCTTATGCAATTTATCCGCCGATAAGGCGGAAGAGGGGGGGAATAACTACAAAAACTTTTTTGCGGCAAATGGAATAATTGCGCCAACAACAAACCCAACCAACACATCAGAAGGAAAATGTACTCCCACCATAATTCTTCCAACTCCAACCAATAGCGCCAACACAACTAACACCCCGATTGTTTGTTTTGAAACGTGTATCCGAAATATATATAAAAGAGAAACTATTGCTACAGCCAAGGCAGCATGAGAAGAAGGAAAAGAACCTGCTGTGGTAGGTGCAGAAATAACCAGCTCGATTGATTGATCAATAAAAGGGCGGTCTCTTTGCACTAACATTTTTATAACATTCACAACCCCAAATACTATCGCCAACAAAACAACCCCTACCACTAACTGTTTTAAAAGCGCACGCGCTCCGTTTTTCTTAAACATTAATCCAACTACTACTGCAAGTAGCACCCAAATAAGCCATTGGGCCAACGCAATACTCACAACGGAACCTACAGAGGAAGCTGAAAGATTGTTTACTGCATGAAGAATGAATATATCCATAATATAGAAAAACTACGAGCAATAGAGCCTATAAAGAAGATCCTTCGACAGGCTCAGAGCCCGTCCTGAGTGATTAGCGAAAGAATGACATTTATTAATTAAGTGGTTCGCCAGTCATTTCTGGCGGTTGAGCAATCCCAAGAACAGACAACACTGTTGGCGCGATATCTGCCAGCACCCCCGACGGAACAAGCCCATACAACTCTCGTAAAGAATCTGGATTTTTAAATTTCTCGCCTACAATCAAAACTGGAATTGGAGAGGCTGTATGTTGTTTATTCATGTGCCCGGTCTGAACATCGAACATTAATTCTGCATTCCCATGATCGGCAGTAACAAGCATAGCGCCTTCTGGACCCATGGCATTAAATATTCTGCCTAAACATTCGTCTACAACCTCTATGGCCTTTATAGTGGCTTTCATATCACCCGTATGAGCTACCATATCTGGGTTCGCAAAATTGGTAATAATAACATCGTACGTACCTGCCTGAATCGCGGCTTCTATTTTTTTTGTAATTTCATGGGCAGACATTTCTGGTTTCTCTGCATACGAAGCAATTCGAGGAGAAGGGATAAGTTCGTGCTTTTCGCCACTAAACGGTGTTTCTTTTCCGCCGTTCATAAAATACGTTACATGCGCATATTTTTCTGTCTCTGCAATATGCAGCTGCTTTAAACCTGCACGCGAAAGCAAACACGACAAAGGGCATTCAATAAACTCTGGAGGAAATGCAATCTGAACCGGCAGCTTTGCCTCGTATTCTGTCATGGTTACAAAATATACATTCTGAAGCGATTGTCGGGTAAAAGATTCCAAACTTGGTAATACAAACGCCTTTGTAAGCTCTCTCGCACGGTCTGGCCTAAAATTAAAAAACACAACACTATCTCCATCTTGGATTGTTGCAATTGGTGCCCCGTCCTTCTCTAATACCGTTGGCGGGATTTCTTCGTCGTATATTTTTTTGGTATACCACGAATCTATCGCCTCTATCGCAGATAACGCCTTGTGTTCTGATTCGCCTTTTACCATCGCATTATAAGACTTCTCTATCCTTTCCCAATGGTTGTCTCTATCCATTGCATAAAATCTTCCAGCTATCGTTGCTATCTGCCCGACCCCTAATGTAGCAAGCCGTGTCTCTAAACTTTCTATAAACCCACGAGCACTATTAAACGGTGTATCTCGGCCGTCTAAAAAAGCATGGATATACACATTCGAAATATCTTTTTGCTTACATAAATCTAAAAGCGCATATAAATGTTCTAAATAACTGTGTACACCACCAGATGAAACCAATCCCATTAAATGCAGTGTTTTTTTATTGGCCTTTGCACGATCAATAGACTCTATTAATGCTTTACTTGCAAAAAAACTTTTGTCCAATATCGCACGATTAATACGAGGTAAATCTTGATACACAATTTTACCTGCTCCAAGGTTTAAATGCCCTGTTTCTGAATTCCCCATCTCCCCCATTGGCAACCCAACAGATTCTCCACTCGACTGAATAGCTTTGGCAGTATATTCCTGCACAAAGGTATCGATATTCGGAGTTTTTGCTTGCGCGATTGCATTTGCTGAATTTTTTGCCGCAATACCAAAACCATCAAGAATAGCTAATACAAATGGCCGGGGTCGATAAGCATTCGGCGCCACAGGTGGTGAATTATTTTCCATACATTCCACTTTTTTTTATTCGTTTTTTGCCAGCAAACTTTGGCCGGTCATTGCATCTGGTTTTTGCACCTCTAAAATCTCGCAAATTGTAGGTGCTATATCTCCAAGTACGGCGTCTTTTTTAGAAAGATCGAGCTTATGGGTAGGAGAAACCAGATAGCACGGGACTTTTACTGCCGAATGCTCGGTATCCATAGCACCGGTCTCGATATGCTGAACTTTTTCTGCATTCCCATGATCTGCCGTAATAATAATATGGCCATTTACTTTTGCTACCTCTGCGAGCAATCGAGCAATTTCGGTGTCTGTTTTCTCTACCGCTTTCATTGTTGCCTCTAAATTCCCGGTGTGAGCTATCATATCTGGGGCGGCAATATTTACAACAAAAAAATCGAATCTTTTTTTAGCAATACCATCGACAACAATATCTATTAACTCCTCTGTCGCCATTTCTGGTTGTTCTTCGTAATGATCGAGCTTGGGAGATGGAATCACCTGTCGTTCTTCGCCTCCAACCGGATGAGCATGCCCGCCATTTAAGAAAAAAGTTACATGAGCAAATTTTTCCGATTCAGACAAATACAATTGCCGAAACTCTCTTAACACCATCGGTAAGGTGTCTTCTACTGGCTTAGGCGGAAAAGCAAACATTGTCGAATCGAGCGAAGGACCAAAATGAGTCATTCCCACAAACCGAATATTCTGAATAACTTTACTTCTCTTAAAAGAACCTGGATTCATTTTCTCGAAATCTTTCTGCACAAACGCTTTCGTAAGCTGGCGGGCACGGTCTGATCGAATATTAAAAAACACCATTGAATCGTTATCCTGAACAGTGGTAAGAGGAGTGCCGTCGTCTTTAATCATAATAGACGGGTCTATAAACTCGTCTGTTTTGTTGGTGCTATACCCATGAGCAACAGCCTCTTCTGGAGTCTTAAATGCAATCCCATCTCCAAGGGCAATTAAATTATATGCTTTCTCGGTATTCTTCCATTCCTTTTTTCTATCCATGCCATAAAACCTACCAACCAGACTGGCTATCTGTTGGCCTTCGTGCATGTGCTCTCGGAGTTGTTTTAATAATGTCGGTGCATGCTGCGGTGGGCTATCTCTGCCATCAGTAAACAAATGTAACCACACTTGCGGCAACTTATGAGCAGCACATAAATCGAGCAACGCCCATAAATGACGAGGGTCAGAGTGCGCACTCTGAACATCTGTTAGCAACCCCATTAAGTGAAGTTGCGTTCCCCAACGCTTTACATGCTCTGCTGCCTCGGTAAATGTTTTGTTTTCAAAAAAAGTGTCTTTCTCTATCGAATCTAAAATAACAACATCGTCCTGCTTTACAACTCTGCCTGCTCCAATATTCATATGACCGGCTTCGGAATTACCGTTTTGATCCTCTGGCAAACCAACAGCAGCTCCAGAGGCGCCTATTTCAATATAGCCTGGTTGTTTATTAAGCGCATCAAATGCAGGAGTATGAGCTTGTGCAATAGCATTGCCTTTATCTGGTGCTCCAATCCCCCAACCATCAATAATAGCAAGCACCACTGGTGGACATTGACCTGACTTCATCATAGACCGTATACGTTATTGTTCGGTAAAAAAATGCTCCACCTATCTTACCTATCCTACGTTGATTATTTTTTTTCTTCAAGGTTATCTGCCTTTTCTAACTCTTTTTTCACCAGTGTTTCCATTCCGCTTTCTTTTGGCTTTTCTTTTAGTGTAAGCGGAAGTGTAAAGATAAACCGAGAACCTTTACCCGGCCCATCACTCTCTGCCCAAATATCACCGCCATGAACCTCTACCACCCTCTTTGCAACAAACAACCCTAACCCAGTACCCTCGGTGTGAGATTTAAAGCCTTCCTCTCCTCGTGCAAATTTTTCGAACACGCGAGTAATGTCGTTTTTGTTCATTCCAATACCATCGTCTTGGGTTGTAAAGGTGACATGCGAATCGTCTACCTTTAACGTTACATCTACATGCCCATTTTCTTTATTATATTTAATCGCATTATCTACCAAATTCATTACCACATCGTGAATTTTGTCTTGATCCATAAACAACGTTGGTGTTGCTTTTTCTGGTTTTTTAAAGGTAACGGTTACCTTCTTTTTCTTTGCTATTGCGTTTAGCTCCATCATAACCGAATCTACCACTTCTTCTAATTTCATTTCTGTGAAGTCTAATTTTAATCTCCCTGCTTCTATGCGAGAAACATTCAAAAATACATTCACCACCCGAGAAAGCCTATCTGCCTGGCCGTATAAATCGTGAATAATCCCCATCTGATCTTTCTGCTCTATCTCGCCAGCTTCTATCATACTTAAATAGCCCTTAATCCCTGTTAGCGGTGTGCGTAGTTGATGCGCAGCAATAGACAAAAATTCAGATTTCGCTTTATCGAGTTGTTGCAAATGTTCGTTTGCTTCTTGTAATTCCCCAGTCGCTTTTTTTACTTCCTCTTGGAGTTTAATGTTAAATGTTTGTACCTCGGCAAACAGCTTTGCCTTCTCCAGTGCAACAGCAAACTGAGAAGTAAGCAACTCTAAAGACTCTACTTCTTCTTGGGTAAATGCATCTCGAGATTTTTTAGCAGAAACAAATAACGCCCCAATAATTCTCGCCTCCAACTGTACAGGAATAACCACATGAATTTCTTGTTCCTCCAACCAATCTGTAATTTCTCTGTGTTCTCGGTTGCCTTTAATTTGGTTTTCATTTTTAAGCTCGTCTATAATAATCGCCGCACGGTGGGCTTGAAGTATTTCGAACAATTCTTGCTGAGGAAGTTCTTTGTGTTTTTCGGAAGCAAATGTTTTCTTTTCTTCGTTGTAATGAACAACATCTACTTCAGAAATTCTTAACCTCTTTTCTATCTCTTCGGTAAATGTTTTTAAAAGAGGCTTTAATTCTATTTCTCTGGCAATCGACTGAGAAATATTTCTTAATACCTTTCCATAGTCTATTTTCTTTTTGTAAAAAAAGCTGTCAGTAACAGCAGATAAAATCGCTTTTAATGGATCTATCAACACAACGAGTAAAATGGAAGCCACCACTAACACCGACCAAGCCTGAAAATTCGTTGTTTCCTGGAACATGGCACTTGCAACAATCGTTACTATTCCAAAAGCACCAGACACAACTGCAACCAAAATGGTATACAAAATACCACGAGAAATAATAAACCGAATATCGAGTAGCCTATACCGAGCAATAGCGTATCCAATACACGCTATCATAATAACCGTAAACAACGGCCCACCCCAAATAAATTTATAGTTCCCAACCCATGGCAAATACAAATTAAAATAAACCCCAAATACTCCAGGTATAAATACTCCCCAAAAAATATACACTGCCTGCGACCGTATAAGCCCTTGTCGTGAAAGGTATAACCGAAACATTCTATACAAAGCAGTTCCAAACATCCCAACAAAATAAAGCGAGAATAAAAGATATGCGCCATTGCCTAAAATAACTTCTTTCCCCCAGTCTCTTACTGCAACCTCTTTGGTTAAAAATCCTGGTAATGCTACCAGCCCACCCATAATAATGGCACTTAGCAAAAGCAAGTAGGTTTGCTTTTTTGTAGGGCTTCGTTTATCTGGAAACACCAACGAAAAATATAAAAAAGAGGCGCCAATATAGGCGGCGCTAATATAATAAAATTTCGCCCACAACAACGCTATTGTCGTGTCTGCTGTTAAGCGGAACATAACAAGTCCCAACGACCACAAGGCAACAAAAAACACAAACACGCCGTACGAGAGTGCAATTGGTGAGCGGTGATTTTTACTTACAATGACGCTTCCTAAAATTAAATTCAAAAATGCGACTGCAAGCAAAAACCAATTTTGCAGATCCATAAAAAACAAAACCCTTAGGAGCCTTACTCAATACTGTTAAGTATATCATAAGACCGCCTAAAGGTTCACTCGACCGGTGTTTTGGCGACAGCAACATTGTGGTAACCACCGAAGCGGTTATGTACTGTTACGCTTTCAAAACCAGCCTTCAAAGTTAGTTCCTCGACTTCCGCTGGCGTACGATAGAACATCCGTGGCCAGCGAACCACGTTTCTTACTGGGTGAGATTCAAGTGTTTTGCCCACACAGCTCCACACAACATACCCACCAGGTACAAGAAGCTTTCGAATCTGAGAAAGAAGGGAGCGTATCTTCCCGTCAGTAAAGTAATCCAGCAGACCGACTACTTCTACGACGATAACATCCCCTAGAATTTCCCCAGATGCTTCATATGGCACAACAGTTGTAATGCTTTCCGCAGTTACCACGGCTGCACCATTGCCCAGAAACGACAAAGCCCTGTTTTGAGCTGTTTCCGCTTCCTGCCCTCTAACTCTTGTAGCGAGAGAACTCACTACTTTCGTCGCGTCGCCGGATATGCATACGAGCGGCGCTTGATGACCGAGTTCTATAGCAGTTTTCTTGGTTAACTCGAGAGCGTCAGGATCCTTGTCGATAGCGATAACACCGACAGGATATTTACTCGAAGTAGCAGCAGACGCTGCTGCGCGAGCACTTCCAGCCCCTACGCTAGCAACAAACCCTAAACGCCCAGGAGTGATTGCAGCCTCCACACCACTCTCGTTTACCACCCAATCTAAAAGATCGGTAGTAAACATTAAGCGATCTCGAAGAGCCGGTGAATTCCAGAAAACGCTATCCCAGATCCAAGCCCATGCTCTCTCGGATCTAGAGGCTTCTCGACCTGCGTAGAACGTCGTTGGGTCTCCATACATAGAAGAAAGTGCACCAACACCGCCTTTCCCCTCACGAATAGAGAGAGTGTATGCTGTGTTAAGAAAAAGCTTTGCTAACCAGCGGTAAACGTAATGCTTTTTCTTGAGCGCAGGAATAGGCAATCGATGGAGCAACCTAAACGACCAGTAATCAAGAGGCCGCGCTACTGCATGGTACAGAAATAGCGCAAGATAGTGCACCATCACAACCAAAAGCCGAATGCGCGCCCGAGGAGGCGGCACAAAAGACTTTTGTTCTGTTTCTTTAGGACGACCAGAAAAAACGTCCATATACTTACCTCCTCTCTTTGTGAAGGTACTGTTAAGTGTAAACATCTCATTGCCTTTGTTCAAGGAAAGAGACTCTGCACTTCTTCCGGCACTTTAGCAAGACAACTTCGTCGCACTTGCAACATGCAAAAATACCAGACAATACCCACTATGTCCATATTGACGAAACAAGTTTTTTATAGTTAACTCTACTGTTCTGTCCTTTGACATCGCACGCCACCAAACGTTTCGGGTAAAGAAACCAGATTGGAAAGCCAATGAAGCGGCAAACACTGGTTATCTTTACTGCGATAACCATATTCCTCTGCGCGATGAACGTGTATGTAAGGCGAAGCGGAGTTGTAGATAACACGATCGTAAACAAGAACTCGCAAGAGTACTTAAACGATCAAGTTCTTCAACAATTCCGTTCGAACGACCGGCTCATCTTCTTTCTTCCCTTGCCCGGAAGAGACTCTCTTACCTACGATCACCTTAAACATATAGCAGATTTCTCTGCGGAAGTAGAGGAATTATCTTGGGCACAGGAGACAATCAACGGTCGCACTACAAGCCGTGTTGCTGGCCCAACAACCATACCTATCGTCTCTCGAGGTCGCGATGAAGCAGGGAATGAGATCTGGAACCCTAATTACGACCCAGCTCTCAGTGAAGGTGATCTTTGGGAGCTAGAAAACAACGATCTCTATCTAAAGGAATGGATCGCGTTTGTTTCGGCAAACGATTCCTATAGAGGAAAGATCTTCGGCGAAAACTTCGAATGGGCAATTGTTGCGGTGCTTCTTGCGCCGGATCATTCTCAACACGAAGTGTATTGGGATTCAGTCGAGCTCCTCGAAGGCAAGCCTACCTCAACTCTCTGGCGGTATTTCAAAAATACCATCACCCCTAAAGAGCAATGGCAACATTGGCAGGTTGCAGGCTGGGCTGCTGCACGAGAAACACTCGACATATCCCTCACCCACGATGTCGTTACCATTATTCCCTTTGGATTAATCCTGGCATTCCTTGCCGGAGTATTCCTCTTGGGATCATGGCGACGATCTTTGGTGATGGTAATGCTTATGCTATGTGTTCTTGTGTGGACACGGGGCAGCATTAGCGTTATTGCTTTCTTGAGCGAGTGGCTAAACTTTCATGCGTCGTGGCTTCCTACCACCGAGAATTCCTATATTCTCGTGGCTGCAAGCATATGGTTAGTGCAAGGATCGAGTTTTACTATTCACCGGTTCCACGCGTTTAACCGCGCTAGCACTGGTAGAAAAAGCACTGCACAGGCATGGAAAGATAGCGCTAAAGATATCGGGCCAATCCTTAACGGGATACTGGTTATCTCGGTGCTTACTCTTGTGTCACTCGTTACCTTTGAGGTTCGGGTTATACGAGAGCTAGGCCCACTGGCAGCGCTTGGAATTGTGTATACGTATGTTCTTGCAATGTACGTACTACCACAGTTGCACATGCGAATGTGCTCAACCGAAGCTGCTAAAGAACTGCCAAACGACCTGTTATCTTTTTCCGCAGGAACTCCTCTGGAAAGAGCAGTAAACTTCGTTCTCGACCTCGTTGATGAGCTCGATGAAAAGCTCGTCACCAGCCGAACAGCTCTAGCAGCTATTTCCGTCCTTACCATTGGGATAATAGCAATTGCGTCTGCATTCGTGCTGCAAGACAGAGTTGTGGTTAACACGCAATCCTTGGCCTTCCTTAAAGGCACAGGAATGCACCAAACCATGGAGTGGCTTAACGAAGAAGGGAAACCAGGCAACGATGCCGCAGAAGTTGGGATAAAGATAGACCTAGCACCCGGCGATGACCTTGAAGCTAGCGAGATCCTTCGCAAGCGCAATAGCGATAAAGGTTACGAGAACTTTCGCAGAGTTGTTAGATTTATCGAGAGCGTAGAAGCTCTTCCTGGAACAACCGAAACGTCCTCTATTGTAGACGTCATCCGAGATCAAAACGAGGGCGGTATTCCCGAGGACGCTGGCGCTCTTCGCGCTAGTATTTTAGCAATAGAACAATCCGTTGGGTATCAAGAATACGAGGGAGTGGTTAACCCGATCCTTGTCGACAACCTTCGGATCCTCAATAAGCCTGACTCGCTTTCCACTGAGATGATAAAAGTGAGCGTCTTTACGAACCAGGCGTTTGAATCTCGTGCGTTATCTGCGTTTATCGGAGAAATCCATACACTCACAGAAACTCACGGGCTTACCACCTACCCAGGTGGGAAAACGGTCAACTGGGCGTTGCAAGAGCAACAGATAAGAGACGGCAAGATAAAGAATACGATTCTCGATTTTGCCTTAGTTCTTATCTGGGCTGCTGCTATTGCCAGGGTGTTCGACCGGAAACGGAAAGAAACCCCAGCAATCAGGTGGCATATTGTTGGCGCTATACTGGTTATTCCGCTGTTGTTTGCAAGTGCGGTTATCGTAATCGCGCTCGTAACGCTTGGAATAGACTTTAACCAGGCTGTTGCAGTGATAATGGCATTCGCCATAAACGCCAGCGCCGACTTCATGCTCTTCCCAGTCGAGAGCTTTATCGACTCCTACCATGGAACTGGAGACAGAAGAAAAGCAGCACTCAGTGCGCTCGATGAAAGCGGCTCGGTGGTAATGAAGGACGCGGCTATAAACGCCTTGCTCTTTGCACCACTCATGTTCGCTCGCTTCGAGCCCATCCAACAGCTCGGGATGATTATGGTGGTAATGTTGGCTGCAACCGCGTTTGCAGTTCGCATTATTATCCCCTGCTTCCTAGTTTTCTCCGCGAAGAAGACTTAAGGAAACAGGTGAATGGTTATCCGTCGCGGCAGTAGAAGAGTCCAACCCTCTTTACTGCCGCGTTTTTTATTAACAAAAAAAGATCCCGCGGATCAGGATCCCTTTTAAGTGTCATTGCGAGTCATGCGAAGCAATCTAGAGACGAAAAATACAGAGATTGCTTCTCCCTCAGAGAGGGATCCCTCCAAAGGCGGGCAGGCGCAATGACAGATGTTTCTTAATTTTTCTAAACTTCTGCTACAAATTCTATTAACCGATTCGAATACCCCCATTCATTATCGTACCAGGCAATAACTTTTACCATATCGCCGTCTACAACTTTTGTAAGCGATACATCTATAATCGCTGAATGGGCATTCTTAATAAAGTCAGCAGAAACAAGCGGCTCTTCTGTTACATCTAAAATACCATCGTACAACACATTCTTACTGGCTTTAGCAAATACCTCGTTTACTTCTTCTGCCGATGTTTCTTTATCTAATATAAGTGTAATGTCCGAAATAGAAACAACGGGTACTGGCACACGAATTGCCATGCCGTCGAATTTATCTTTTAAATCTGGGATTGTTTCAGTGGTTGCAATAGCAGCTCCGGTGGTTGTTGGAATAATATTGACTGCTGCTGCACGTGCTCTTCGTAAATCTTTATGAGGCCCGTCTTGTAAACTCTGGTCTGCAGTATAGCCATGAATAGTTGTCATCATGGCTTTCTTTACGCCAAAGCTAGAATGCAAAATATTCATGACTGGTGCGATACAGTTTGTTGTACACGAAGCATTTGAATGAATATTGCTTGAGGCATCCTTAGCATCTTCACTATTTACTCCTCGAACAAACGTTCCAACATTGCCGCCTTTGCCAGGAGCAGAAATAATCACGTTCTTTGCACCAGCGTCTATATGAGGTTGAGCTTTCTCTTCGGTTCTAAATACTCCAGTGCTTTCGATTACCACATCTACGTTTAAATCTTTCCACGGTAATTTTCCTGGGTCTTTCTCACTTAAAACCGGAATTTCTTTTCCGTCTATTTTAAAACCTTCGTCTGTTACCTCTACCGACTTGTCGTATTTGCCGTACACAGTATCGTAGGTTAACAAATGCGCCAGAGTTGCGTTATCTGTTAAATCGTTAATTGCAACAATGGTAATATTTTCTTTCTCCATTGCAATCTTAAAAGCATTCCTACCAATTCTTCCGAAGCCATTAATGGCGACGTTTACATTTTTTTCTGCCATAAAATAATGTATTAATACAAACCTATTCAATTCAACTCTATTTTAGCGATCTTCAGCAAAAATGTCCAAGGTTTCCTTTAAAAAAATAAATAAGCCAACCGGTTGGCTTATTTGTTTTTTATCTCAACTCTACTAAGGCTACTCTGTCATCCCGGGTCGGGGCCCGGGATGACGAAATAAAAATCAGTCCTATCCCAAATTAACTCCAAACCAAATTCAAACAGAAACTACCGTCCCAATCTCCTTCCCTTGCGCTAGCGTCTGTAAATTTTCTGGAGAGAATTTAATAACATGAATCGCAATAGAATGCTCTTTTGCTTTTACAAGAGCCTCCGTATCCATAATCTGCACTCCTCTCTCTAAGGCCTCGTCTAATGTCATAGATTCTATTTTTTGCGCATTCGAAAATTTCTCCGGATCTTTAGTATACACACCATCCACTTTTGTTGCTTTTACAATTACCTCGGCTTTTAAATCTATTGCCCTCTCTACTACTCCAGTGTCGGTTGTAACATTTGGCTTTCCTGTTCCAGCAGCAAACACCACCACCCCGCCTTTCATTACTATTCCCTGCGCACTATGAGGATCAACACCATCTACAATATCTTTTATAGGCCACGCAGACTGAACAACACTTACCACGTCTACAGCATTTAACCTCTCGTTTAAAATAAGCGCATTAATAATAGTACCGGTTATTCCCATGTAGTCGGCTATCATTGGGTCAACAGTTGTGCCCTCTACAAACCGTTTCCGAAATATATTTCCGCCACCAACAACAACTCCTACCTGAATCCCCTCTTTTAAAAGCACTTTTATTCCTGCTACTAATTCTTCTACCTTGGGAACAGAAATACACGACTCTGAATCCCCAAAAAACTCCCCGGAAACTTTTAACAATATTCGTTTATAAGAATCTTTCATATTACAAATAGTATAGCATATCAAAAATATCCGTTTTTTCTGTCATTTCGCGATGTCCCGACCATGTGGGGGACGGAGCTGCACTGAAGCTGCGACGAGAAATCCGTAGTCGAACATAAACTATTCCGGTCATTAACAGGTTTCTCGTCGCAAAGCCTTCTCGAAATGACACTTCTCGGGTATTTGCGTTTCACTTAATTATCCGAAGGATAATTTTTAAAATTGTCATCCTGACTGCAGGGGAAGGATCTTCCCAATAGGCTGCACACCTGTATGGAAGATTCTTCTCCTGAGGCAGGATCAGAATGACATCTATAAAGTCTTTGCAAAGGATCTCTGTCTTCATCGAGATTCTTCATTTCACAGAGGTCATTCAGAATGACGAGAATCTGACAAAAAAACTCCCCTTTCGGGGAGCTTTAAATTTTATTATTCTTTAATCGAGCACATAATAGGGTCGCCTTCTAATGAATAGCGAACAAATCTTCGGATAACAATTTTTTCTCCAAGCTTTTGAGTTGCATTATTTACAACATCTTCAACAGTTGTTTTGTCATCTTTTACAAATACTTGATCAAGCAAACATACCTCGCCAGCAAACTTCTTTACCTTGCCTTCAAGAATTTTTTCTATCATTTCTTCTGGTTTGCCTTCGGTCTTTAACTTTTCTGCTTCGATCTCTTTTTCTTTTTCTATCACATCTGCAGGAATATCTTCTGCTGATATATATTCAGGGCTCATGGCTGCGATATGCATTGCAATATCGTGTGCCAATGCTTTAAATTCTTCGTTTCTGGCAACAAAATCTGTTTCGCAATTAAGCTCAAGTAAAACTCCAACCCTACTATTGCCATGAATGTAGCTTTCTATCATTCCTTCGTGGGCTGTTCGTTCTGATTGTTTTTTTGCAGCAACTTGCTGGCCTTTCTTTCGAAGCCATTCAATTGCTTTTTCTAAATCTCCACCAGATTCTTCGAGTGCTTTTTTTGCATCCATCATTCCAGCACCCGTTTTATCTCGTAAATCTTTAACGTCGGTTGCTTTTATCATATTACGTTTTAATAATTATTTAGTTTCTTTGGTTTCAGTTTTTTTAGGCTCCGCTGCCTTTGGTGTCGCAGGTTTTGCTGCTGGTTTCTTTTGCGAAGATTCTGCTTTTTCTTCCTTTGGAGCTGCTGCTTTGGCAGCTGCGATTGCCTGAGAGATACTTCCTATAATAAGGTCTAAAGATTTAACAGCATCGTCGTTAGCAGGAATAGGATAATCTGCTTTGTCTGGATTTGTATTGGTATCTACTAACGCTATTACAGGAATATTCATTCTACCCGCTTCTTTTAAGGCTGTTTTTTCTTCTTTAATATCAATAATAAACAATGCCTCTGGAGGTTTCGTCATAGACTCGATACCACCAACTTCATCGGTAAGCTTGGCAATTTCTCTTTCTATTGTAAGCTGTTCTCTTTTTGTATATTTCTTAAGTTCGCCTTTTTCTCTCTGGTCTTTAAGTTTTCGTAAGCTTTTAATTTTTAGTGATACTGTCGGCCAGTTTGTAAGCAACCCACCAATCCATTTTCCGGTGATAACTGGCGCTCCGCATTCTTTTGCTTTTGCTTCTACAATAGCTTTTGCTTGTCTTTTTGTTCCTAAAAACAAAACAACACCACCTTTTGCTGCAACACCAGCAGCAAATTCAGCTGCAGCATTAAGCATTTCGCGGGTTTTTTCTAAATGAATAATATGCGTCCCCGCTCGTGTGGTATAAATATACGGCTCCATTCGTGGATGCCACCGTGATTCGTTGTGTCCAAAATGAACACCTGCTTTTAAGAGTTCCTCTACTGAGGGAATTTTTACTGACATATAGGTTACGACGTCTACGCCCATAGGCCATTCACTAAGCTATAACAAGCGAAATGAGGGCCACCTAATAAGAAAGGCGTATGTGTGATAAATATAACGATTAAGCACGTGTATATAACACCAAAATGTTAAATGAGTCAACCATCTTTCTAAATAATCGCTAAAAAAGAGGCACCTCAACTCCCTCTCTTTGCATAAGGGAGGGCTGGGGAGGGTTTATTGCATTCTGAAATAACTCCCCCTACCCCCTCTTATGCAAAGAGGGGGAAACCCCGCACACTTGCCAAAAAAAGGTTCCTCTGGTATTATCTGATGGCTGATAATTTAAGATATATATGAAAAAAGGAATCCACCCAAAATATAATGCCGAAGCAAAGGTTGTATGCTCATGTGGCGCAAAACTTACACTTGGCGCTACTGTCGATAACATTCAAGTAGAGCAATGTTCTGCCTGCCATCCTTTTTATACTGGCGGAGGACAAAAGTTAATAGACACAGCAGGTCGTGTTGACCGATTTAAAAAACGTGTTGCAGCAAAGAAAAAAACCACCGATAAAAAAGCCAAAAGATCTACCGAAGAGCGGAAAGTAGCTGCAAAAGCATCGCGAAACATAAAAGCCCAAGGAGAGGCTATTAAAAAGAAGCTCGCAGAGACAAAAAAATAACTATTTCAAAAAAATAAGAGAGCCATGGCATTTTTTGCCTGGCTCTTTTATTATGTATATATGACATATAATACCGACCAACTTTTAGAAACAAAAAAAGAGCTCCAAGAAAAGCTCTCTGCTTCTGATATTGCAAACGACCCAAACAAGCTTAAAAAGCTGTCGCAAGAATATAGCGAGGTAGATGGTATTCTTACCCAAATAGAAGAATTTGAGTCGTTAAAGAAAACAAAAAAAGAGTTAGAAGAAGAAAGTAAATCAGACGATGCTGATATTGTAGAAATGGCCAAGGAGGAATTAGCAGAAACAGAAAAAAACATAATCGCTGTTCAGCGAGATATAGAAGAATATTTCCATCCAGCTGATCCGTTAGATAAAAAGAATACTATTGTAGAAATTAGGGCCGGGGCCGGTGGCGATGAATCAGCTTTATTTGCGTCTGAACTTTTTAGAATGTATACCCATTACGCAGAAAACAACGGCTGGAAAACCCAAGTGCTCTCTTCCAGCAGAATAGGGATTGGCGGGTTAAAAGAAATTATTTTCGAGGTTGTCGGTAAAAGCGTTTATTCTCGATTAAAATATGAAAGCGGCGTTCATCGGGTACAGCGAGTGCCTGAAACAGAAAAAAGCGGTCGGGTTCATACCTCCACTACCACCGTTGCAATTATGCCCGAGGCAGAAGAAATAGATATAGAATTAAAACCAGAAGAGTTAAATATAGAGCGAACAACCTCTACTGGCAGTGGCGGCCAATCAGTAAATACTACCTATTCCGCAGTTCGTATTACCCATCTGCCTACTGGAGTTATGGTGTATTGTCAGGATGAAAGATCTCAGCAGCAAAACAAAGAACGCGCTTTACAAATTTTACGCTCAAGGCTTTTTCAATTAGAGCAAGAAAGAAAAATAAAAGAAGATTCCGAAATGCGTAAATCTCAGATTGGAACAGGAGACAGATCAGAAAAAATCCGCACCTATAACTTTCCGCAAGACAGAATAACCGACCATAGAATTTCTAAAAACTTCAACCAAATAAGTAGCTTTCTAGATGGCAACATAGACCCTATTATAGAAGCCCTTAAAGCAGCTGAGAGAGAACAAAATTCTGACGTAAAATAAAAGATCCTCCCGCCCAGCCGATGCCAAGCGAGAGAATATGCCGAAAGTTGGAGAGCCACTAATACCTCTTATGTTGTCCGAGGGAGCCGGCCTCTGGGTTCTTCAAGTCTACTACGTGTCCAGCCTTCAGGATCAGACGAACCAGGATACGCCCATGTGAGCCCAGCTGGAAACCCTGCTTTTAGTAATTCTAAAGCAAGGTCACACGCTTCTGGAGAGGGAAAGATCATTACTTCCTCTCCTGGGCGAACACGAAGCTCTTTTCCGCGTCTCAGAAACTTGATCTCGACCTCGCCGGATGGCCTGTCACGACGCAAAATCGAGTCACGAGGCCAAAAAGTCGTCCACTCCGTGTATTCGCCGTCTGCATCTTGCATGTACATACGAATGCCTTTCCTGCGTGTCAGTCTACGAGCCCGTATGAAACAATTAACACATATTTCAAAAGAAGTCAATGGCACTACAAATTTAGATAAAGAAGTATTGCTTGCTTGGGTTTTGCAAAAAAACAAAGAATGGGTGTTAACTCATCCAGACTATAAACTTTCAAATTTTGAATACAGAGCTTTTAACAAAGCTATAGAGAGAAGAAAAAAACACGAGCCAATCGCCTATATTACTGGCACCAAAGAATTTTATGGCCAGCCTTTTTTTGTTACCAAAGCCACACTTATCCCCCGCCCAGAGACAGAAGAATTAGTAGATGAGGCAATTACGCATATTGTAGAGACGACCCCCAGGGGCGTCTCCGAAAGACGCGGCAGGGCCACGTCTCTACAGGTTATAGATATTGGCACTGGTAGTGGAAATATTATTTTAAGTGTTGCGATGAATATCCCCCCTCACTCCCCCCTTACTTTAAGGGGGGAGGTAGCTGCATCACCCCCTCTTTGCATAAGAGGGGGTGGGGGGAGTTTACTGCCTACTTACACTGCTGTAGATATTTCAAAAAAAGCGCTCAAAATTGCCAAAAAAAATCACAAAAAACTTTGCCCTCAGATTCCAATAACATTTATTAAATCTGACCTTCTCAAAAACATTCCATCTAAAACATGGGATCAAGAGCACATTCTTATTCTAGCCAATCTCCCCTATTTACCACAATCTGATAGTAAAACAATTGCAAAAGACATTACTAAGTTCGAGCCAGCAACTGCTCTTTATTCTGGAGAAGAAGGGCTCGACCATTTAACAGAATTAATACAGCAAATAAAAAATCTTTCCTCTCGTCATTCAGAGCTGCATGCGAAGAATCTCGATCAAAACAGAGATCCTTCACCTTCCGTTCAGGATGACGAAAAAAAACGAACCGTTACGCTTATAGCAGAAATAGATCCTCGACAATCCGCTATTCTTAAAAAACAATTTCCTTTAGCAAAAATAAAAAAAGATCTTTCAAAAAAAGATCGTATATTCACCCTCTCTTTTTAACGGCTTCCGCCAGAGGCGGACACGCACAACACAGCCTCTAAAACCTGTCATTGCGAGGCTGCTTGCCGAAGCAATCTCGTGTTATTTTCTTGTATAGATTGCTTCGCATGGCTCCCCAGTAACCATTCGGTACGGGACACGCGCAATGACAAAGCACTATTCCCAGGTAACACTTCTTCCATTTGGCACCACAGCAATCCACGTATTACCTGGCACCAACACTACAAGCTCATTTTCTACAAAAAACTGAGTTGGTTCATTTGTGGCTGCTCGCTTCCATTCGCCTTCTTTACATATTCCTAAAGAACACACCACCGCATCGCCATCTCCAAGCGTTTCCATTGTTAACCGCAACTCGTCTTCTAACCCAATATCAACAAACTGCACTACAACATTCTTGGCAACCAAATTCGTCCCATCGCTTGTTTGCGCAAGCTTCCCAGAGCGATACCGCTGGTATGCACTATCTTCTAAATTATATTCCCAAGCTACGGTATACGAGGTTCGAGAAAAATCTATTAACACACTTAAAGCATTTTGCTCTTCCTCTACCCCTTCGACAGATTCCTGCCATTCCCATGGCAACAGCTGTTCGTCTCGTGTCAGCTCCCATTCCTTTACTGCAAAAGCTTCATTCATGAGTTCGCTAGAAGTAAACAAGTTATGAGGAGCTTCTCTATTTTTACTTCTCCAAAAATATTTTCCATCAGAGCCTATTTCATTAATATCTTTTATAATAATATCTTTTATTAAACTCAATGCGGTCGGGCTTCCGCCTGCATGAGCGTATACTGCTCCAAATCCTTGCGCCCAATCAACAAAATACGGTCGCGCAGACCGAACCGGCCCAATATATTCAATGTTATCTCGTGGGTCAAACAACGCCATTAACCGCGTTACCCCACCCTCTACCAATGTTTCAAAAACTACTGGCGCTTGGTCTATTCCTATTGGTAATCCACTATCTAAGGCATGGTCTATCATTATTGCATACGGAACAACCGACTCCTCACTCTCTTGCTCTCTTCCATCGAGCCAAGAAAAATACACCTCTTCTGGTTCTTCTACCACAACCACCGGCTCCTCCACAACAACACTTTCTCTGGGCTGCGTTGCAAGCACGCCACCGACAACAATTGCAACCACTACAAGCAACAAGGCCCATGCAGGAATACGGACCTCTTGAAACGGCACAAACAATATTTTTTTATAGTCGAATTTCTTCTTCATAAATAGTAGTATAGCACTCGACCCGTTCAATCAAAAGAGACAGCTGTAAAAGCTGCCTCTTTTAAATATCTTTATTATTCTTTCTTTTCTGCAGCATCACCTGCTCCTTCGGCAGCCTCACCACCTTCTTTCGCCTCAACTGGTGCGCCTTCTTCTCCTTCAGCAGCTTCGCCTTCCTCTCCTTCTTCGCCTTCAACATCTTCGATTCCTGCGATAGCGTCTTCTTCGCTTACTGCTTCTGCAAGTTCAGCGTCGAGCTCTTCTTCAGATTTTGGCTCTTCAACAGAAACCACACTCGCCTCTGGGTCGATCGAAATTTCGAGCCCTTCTGGCAATTGAATATCTTTTATTCTAAGTGAATCTTCAAATGTTTTTAATACGGAAATATCTACTTTAATTTCGTGTACTAAATCTCCTGGTAAACACTGAACAGAAAGTGTATCTATTGTTTTTACCAGCAAACCACCTAAATCGTCTACAGCAAGTGCCTCTCCAACAAATTCTAATGGAATATTTGCGGTAATTTTTTCTTTCATGTCTACCTGATAAAAATCTACATGCATAACATCTTCACGAACTGCATGTCGCTGCACATCTTGAATAAGCACATTCACCGATTCGTTATCCGCAAATGCAAAATCTACCAACGTGCTTTCACCGGCTTTTTTTAATACTTTATTAAATGGAATTTCTTCTACAGCTACTGAGTATGGTTTTACCTTTTTTCCATACACAACCCCTGGAATCATGCCTTCTCGTCTTAATTCAGCTGGAGTCTTCTCTTCCGATCGAGCAACTGCACTGAGTTTTACTGATGCCATACATTTATTATTTAGAATATACCGCAAGACCAAGCCTTGGGCTGCTCATTAAGTTGAGTCAAAAACAAGAATATAATACAAGAAAAAAATACACACGTCAAGCGTGTACACAGAATTCTGGTTTTAGAATTATTCACCATCTAAAAACGCCTTTACCGTCTTTTCGCGGCGTAATCCATGGTGAAAATCTAATATATCGTCCGATGTAACAGCCGATGCATTCTGGAATTTGCGGATATCTTTTTCTGTTAAATCTGTTACTAATCCTACCGAGCTAATCCCCATTAAGCCGGTTACCACCAGCGCTATTATAGCAGACCCACATTGCTCGCATTTTACGTATACTAAATGAGCATCTTCTTTTTGTTCTAAAACAGATGCCTGATGCGGGTGATACTGAGCGTTGCATAACGGACAAAATGCCACCAGCTTAAAATTCTCCAACGGGTTTTGGCTATATCCTTCTTCCATATATACGTACTGTAGCAATTTCAGACTGTTTTGGTCAATAATTACTTTTAACACTTTAAGGAAAAAAAGGTATACTAGAAAGGTATAATTTTCTTATTCTATGAGATACATACCAGGAGAAACCAACAGAGGAAGACCAGAACTTCCAGGCTCGATGCTTGGCAAAGTTGAAAAAGAAAATGCACCTCTTCCAATGGACGCGACTCTCTTTCCTCATGTCTCTCCTTCAGAAGTAATGAAAGATGCTTCAACCAGAGCATCTCGACTAGATTCTAAAAAAGCATGGACAGCGCAAGAAATGAGAGGCGGACATAAAGCCGCAAAAAAAGTTGAATCAAGAGGCCGGCAAGCAGAGGCAATTGTTATGGAAGCTCTTAAACAATGGCTTCCAAATGAATATATAGAACATGCCACCGAGCATGACGACGGTGGCGGGACCGACCTTTATATTGAATGGAAAGACCCTTTATCTGGCGAAGCATGCGTTTTAAGTATAGATGTTACCATTGGCGAAAATATAGAGACTCTAAGGGAGAAAATAGAAAATATCGCAAGATCATTAGAATTTTACGACCTTCGAACAATAAAATATTTTAAATCAGCCGATGGCTCTACAGGTCAAGAAGAATCGGTACCAGGAGTAGCAGTATTTTTACCACGTGAACCCTACAGAGAAATGAAAGGCGGCTTGGAAAATGGATCACCACACACCTTTAAAGACGAATATGTAGAAGCAACTGTTTTTATGCAAATAAGGTCTCAGTTGGCATACGAAATAGGAATGCTTTCAGAAACGTTCGACTTAGACAATGTAGCCATATTAAAAAAATCACCAGATAAAGACGTAAGATTATTCACGAAAGCGCTAGAAATATTTCTTTCTCAAAATGGAGATTACGATAGTGATTCCCAAGAGCTTGCAGATAATATATTAAGAACAGGAGTTACCAAAGAAACACTCAAAAAAATAGATACCCTGCTAATAGAAAATGACCCAGAAATTTCTAAAGAAGATTCTGACTTAATTTCTAACTCCCTTTGGAACGCTATAAAAAACTATTCCGCTACTACCCATAAACTTAATCAAGTAAAAAGCACTCCAGGTTATAGACGAAAAGCAAAAACTGCTCATGTCCCTAGAAATTTACAAGCCCTTATAAAAACACCTTCTCGATTGGCTTCCACTGAATTTGTGAATTAAAAAGATAAACGAAAAGCGGGTCGCCATGCGTAAAATCATGGTGCCCGCCGAGTGGTACAATCGCGCCGGTTACGCCCCCGCCCCTTTTTGCGGCGGTTTTTTTCGCGCTGGCGAATTGCTAAATCTAGTTGAACAGCGACCGTAGCATACGCAGCTCGACGTACAGTTGCTGCATTTGGAGCCTTTTTGGGCTGTTGAGCCTCCAAATTGCCCCTCCTTTCTTTACATAAACAGCACAATACCACTGTTTTACGATTCCGTCAATAGGTCTAACCACTTTCAACATCGTTGTTTCGGGTGGCCTTGAGCTTATTCCACTGCTGACGGGCGCGCTTCGCGTCCCTGTGCTTCGGCTGGAACACTATGCGAGCCCTTACGCCGGGTCCTCGCTCCTTTGGTCGCTCGACGGTGAACGAGCGCGAATCAGCCTTTCTCGGCTGAACTACGTGCATTCTACCCTTTTTGGGCATTGTCTCCCCTTTCTTTGTTGGGTTACATATATAAAAACACATTTCTACAATTATTGCAACATGCACTATTTTGCTAATTGTAGGTCAAAACACACCAAAACACTTGACTTAATGCGTTAATAATGCTAGAATACTATCAATATAAGTGGCACAATAAGTGCAAAAGTACCAACTCTCGGTTCAAATACCGAGAGAACGAAAAGGAGTAGCCATAGCTACACCCGATAGGAACTAAGTAGGTTAGTTATTTTCTCGCCCCCCTCTTGTCGCATACGCGTGGCAAGGGGACCTTTTTTTTGCTAAAACAGGCATTTAGGATCGACTCCCCCCTCTTTGCATAAGAGGGGGCTAGGGGGAGCTTTTTGCTAAAACAAGCACTTTTTCAGCATACACACCCCGGTCCTTCGGACCACCCCTCTTAATAGAGGGGAGTTCTGCAGCACCTTCCTTAAAGGAAGGTGTTTCCTGGTGTGTTGAAGAATGTGTTGTGCTTTTCCGCTAAGAACCGAGGGGTTGACAATATTAACGTGCTGTGATAATGTTTGCAGTCATGTGGGGATTGGGAAGTTGCACTCGAGCGATTACACAGCCACAAGACATCTCCCACTGTGGGAGAATACGCGAAGTACATCTCGTGTGTCGTAACCCCGAAATGGAGGGCCCAGCAATGGACCCACTGACGAGCGGATACCGACGGCGCAAAGAGCGCATCGGTCGGAACGGTTCGTGCCACGGACTATTATTGAAATTCCGCGACATCGACGACTCCGACGGCACCGGCGCCGCGGCGCGCTGACTTCGTCAGCCGCGTCCAGCGACTCCGCGTCCGACGACTCCACGATGATCTCACCTCCCTAGAAATGAGGGTTACTCCTTGACAATTCGACTCGAACTATAGGCCTCTGCAGGGGCCAGATAAGCTACTCAGCGAAACTGGGGACGCACTGCAGTATATGAGAGAAACTACTAAAGCTAAAAGTCCCAGGCGCACCAAGCCACACGATAATGGACAGACTCAGAAGCTAAAGTAGAATCGATCATGAATTTCTTGCATTCTAGCGCGCAGCGGGCTAGAATGTACGAACGTGGAATCCTTCCCATACGCGGTCCCCACGGCCGCGCACAAACGCTCTAAGCCCGCTCTCTTACATGCGCGGAGCTTGGCGGCACGCCTATCGCGATGCGGCCGCCGCATCGAAAAGAGCGTACTACGGGAAAAGGGTTCCAAAAAAGGATCTGTTGTTCTAAAACTCCTACGCGCCATAGGTTGATAGCGAAGCGCGCAAGGAGGGCATATACTTATCGAAGAGGCATTCCGCGACGGAGCGGAAGGCCCCTTCACCGCCATTAGAACAGATCCTTCACCGAGGAGATCTTACACAGGAAGCCGCTGGAGAACGGAAGGTCACGATATTACTTCTACTCCGGCATCGAGCACACCTGAATAGATTTCCTCAACAACCGCCAGAGGTGGCGAGCATAGCGCGCGCGTGGACGACATCCGATGTCGAGTATCCCGTGCGGCCTACGTCAATATCGCGGAGCACGATGTACCGCGAGAGACGGTAGAGATGCCCACCAAAAGGCGGAAGGCCAAGGAATCAGAGAGGAGGGAGCTGAGTATTCTCCAGAGCGAAAGCGGGTGGACGCCCCCCCAGCCTAGCATGGAAAATACGACAATCCCTTCCTCCTTGGCCCCCAATTTCCGAGAGATCTACCACAGATGTTCGCCCTTCCCTCGAGGACGAGCGACCCCTGCCCTCCTGACAAAGAGAAGGCAAACACCTGTAAAGATCTCAACTCTCCTGGACGCCCCCGACACCCGCCCTGGCGACGACGGCGGCGGCGTTTCAGGAGGTACAGGAGCAATGAGCGCCCCGGCGCGGCTGGCCTTGTCGGTGCTTGCTGACAAGAGAGGACGACGAGCTCGGCTCGACCTCCAGCCTCCATTGCTCCACAACCGCCTCGGTAGTGTGCACATCCAGTGGTAGGACCGGCCCTCTCAACGGGGTCTGGCGCACACAGAAATCCACCCACGGCAACGGCGTGGGAATAGGCGGGGACAGGAACAAGAGGGATTCGGTAGAGACATCCAAGCTCGCATCAAGCCTTCGGGCCTTGCTTAAGATGGTATACCAATCCCTCCCCTGTCCACCCCAACAGGAACAGAACCCAAAACCCCTCTCATCGATTAAGCGAACACTACGAACATAGTCGCTTTCGAAGAGGGGTTTTTTCTTTGCTTATAATTTCTTCTTTTTTAACTGCACAACACACCCCGGTCCTTCGGACCACCCCTCTTGATAGAGGGGAGCTCTGCAGAGTCCCTTCCTTGAAGGAAGGTGGCGCCGTAGGCGACGGAAGGTGTAAGGCATAACACATCCCCGCCCTCTCAATGAGAACTTCCAACTCCCTATTGACATAAAACTCATCTTCCTTTAATCTTTCTTTGACCGAACAGGGCTATGCACTGCGCTCATCGACACAGGCGGGTGCGGATCCCACAACTTCGAAAGGAGACTCTGTGGCATCCTTGTCGCAGAATGTTCGACAGCTACTGACCGGTCGAACTGCTCTGAACTGTACAGAGCCCCAAGAGTAGAACCTTCTGATTGGACTACCGAAAGCTATGTGATACCTAATACACAGGGCCCCTTCCTATAGGCCAGCATGTGTATACCACGAGGAAAACGAACATACAGCTTTTGGTAAAAAAACCAGAACAGTCTGCTCTGTCAACTATCACTCCCGTCAGCTACGACGCGTATACATGGAGTACACTTCCCATGCGCAAACAAGTCAGCAAAACCGTCGATAACAGCGAGACAAGCCAGCCGCCGGACCAGGACGCCGCGAGCTACCAGCGCCCGCTCCGATGGTAGCCGCGCTACGAGCTGTCGCCGGCTGACACTAGCTGCCGACAGCTGACCCCTGCGAGGGGCCTTCACCGCTAAGAGATACAACCTCAAAGCACCGAAGGTCCCGCGCCCACTCTTCTCACAGCAATGTGAGGTTTTTTTATTACAAAAAATTGACATTTACCCAAATTCTTACTACTTTAAATAAATCAACGGTAAATGCTTGAAAGGAGCATCATGCCCGACGGAAACCCGACTAGCCCGAACTCTCCACTCCCTTCACAATGGCCTAACTGGACCCCGCCAACCCAACCAGGTGGACCAGCAAACAGAAAACCAAGGAGGCCGCCGACTGACCAAATTCCGGACCGCCTCATCATCCTGCCTCCTCCTCAACCACCACCCACCCACCGAGTCCCCGCTGGGTGAGCACGACGAACGGCGTTCTCTTCCTTTTCGAGCCCATGCGTAGAACGAGCGCGTGGGCTTACTGTTTTTATCCACAGCTACAATTGACGTTCTGACACGAGGAAAGTATTATATACTTGCGGGCAAACAAGTGACCCGCAGTACGAGTAGAGCCGCAACGAGGATCGGCCACCAGCCTTGCGAACAGCGGGTTCGTAAGCACATTGATGGGTAGTGTTGGGGATAATGTGAGGAGGCATCACTCCACAATTTCGCCCAAGTTTCAGAGAACGACTGAAACGGAGAACAACACTACCCTACCCCTTTCTCACAGTAATGTGAGATTTTTTTATTACAAAAACTATTGACTATAATTGCCTACTCTTTTAAGGTAGGTTAAACGATTTCGGTCGTGTTCCTTCCACCCAACCCCACTCGCCAACAGGAATCACCTCATGGATTCCCCATTCCTGAGCGGTCCGCCCGAGGTTACGTTGATCGACGCTACGGATAAGCCGTACGATACCGCTGTAGCTGCTGCTCGAACATGCTACTCCGCGAATGGCATCGTACTTCCAGATCAAGTCTCTGGCACACGCAAAGCTCGAACTGTTCGGGACAGAATTGCCAGCAGCACACTTACGGCCGGGCACCTAACCACACGCCAGCATGCTACCTTCATTTTCGGAATCGACAAGGTCTCGCGTGCAGCGGTCTGGTCGTTCTTGCACGGCCATCCGTTCTACAACTCCGAGCAAGTCAGCCAGAGGTATGTAGAGGTTCAGCCAGGCACCTACGTGGTGCCAAAACTGGAACCTCATGCTGATGCCGTCTACGGCGCAACGGTTCAGATGCAGATAGAGGCGTACCAGCTACTGATAAAACTGCTCGGACCGACCATACGAGACGAATTCCACGCGCTGTTCCCAGCTCGCGCCAACCGGCCAGATCGCTGGGAGAGATTCCTCGAGCGAAAGGCATACGAGATCGCCAGATACGTACTGCCGATCGCAACGTACACCTACTTGTACCACACCGTTAGCGCACTCACCTTGATGCGCTACGCGCGTCTTGCGTCGTTCTTCGATGCCCCAACAGAACAGCGAGCCCTCATCGACGCCATGGTCGCGGCCGTTGTCGCAAAGGACGAGCTATTCCCCCGCGAGCTCAACGACCCGATTCCGCTCGAACAAACACCGGAATACGCATACCTTACTGGCATCGACAGCACTGTTCAGCGTGAGCATGCCACGGAGTTCGCTCAGGAATTTGACCACCGGCTGGGTGACCGCACATCCGTCCTGATCGGATGGGATGAGCATGCCGAAAGGATAATGGCAGATGCAGTGCGCGCCACATTGGGTGCGCCAGAAAGCATCTTGTCAGACAAAGAGGCACTGGCATTGCTGCTGGACCCGTCGCGGAACGCGTACTACACCGAGACGATGAACGTCCACACGCTCACGAAGATATCGCGGGCGATGAACCACGTAACCTACACATTCGCGAAGAAGCTCAGCCACACCGCGGATTCGCAGGACCAGCGGCATCGGATGGTTCCGGCGTCCCGACCCGTTCTAAGTGCGGTGTACTCCGGCGCCTCGGACACAGTAACTCCCAAGCTCATCATGATGAACGACGCGGCTCAGGAGGCCTTCGACGACGCCAACGCAGTCGCTTTCGAGAACATTAACCGCCTCCTCGACGCAGGCGTGCCGGACGAATACGCCTTCTACCTATTGCCAAACGCGTACTCTATCCGCATGGTCGAGTCCGGCTCACTCATGGGACTTCACCACAAATGGCGAACACGCCTGTGCTACACAGCACAAGAAGAAATCTGGCACGCAACAATGGATGAAGTGACCCAGGTTTCAAGAATCCACCCGACAGTCGGCAAATACATGCACGCCCCTTGCTGGTTCCGGATGGAGACACCAGGCACCACGCCGTACTGCCCAGAAGGTGACAGATTCTGCGGAGTTCCTGTGTGGAAACTAGACGTGAATGCGTTCCAACGAGTGCTCTAACCTTCCTTTTGCGGGGAGATGCCTATCAGACAACCTCTGGTTTGCGTCTCCCCCCACCCCCTCTTATGCAAAGAGGGGGAGATTACCTATCCCCCCTCCTAATGTAGAGCCTGTCCTGAGCGCAGTCGAATGGAAGGGGGTTAGGGGGCGGTATTGCCTTCTTTTAATAAATTACTTCTCCTCTATCCCAACATTCGGTCTATGGCTGGCGATAGATTGCGCTATCCCTAATGCAATTAAAATAGACAACACAGAACTCCTCCCATAGCTCACCAAAGGCAGCGGTAAACCTGTCACCGGAGCTATTCCAATATTCATACCAATATTAATTAAAATATGTAATGCGATAATTAACACCAACCCTAAACAAAACAAACTCCCAAACGGATCTGTCGCGCGCAAAGAAATAACAATTAATCTATAAAGCAAAAAAGCTAAAAACGCCATCACCAACACCACCCCCACAAACCCCAGCTGCTCGGCTATTACCGCAAAAATAAAATCTGTCTCGCGCTCGGGTAAAAATTTTAGCTGGCTCTGTGTCCCCTGGCCTAAACCTCTACCAAAAAACTGGCCAGAACCAACGGCTATCATAGACTGGGTTACATGATACCCCCTTCCAAGCGGATCACGAGCAGGGTCTATAAACGTTAGAATCCGCTCTTTCTGAAAATCTTGAAACAAGAAAAACCAAGAAACCAATGCCAGGCCTATCATTGCGATTATCATTCCTATTAACAAACTTTTTCGGGTCTTTATAAAAAATAAATAGCCTAAAGCACATGCCATCAAAACAAATGCCGAGCCAAAATCTGGCTGTAAAATAACCAACCCAACTGGCAAAGAAACAAAAACAATAAACAAAATAAGCCTATGTACATCTATTAAATGATAATACGAATCCGCCAAAAATTTTGAAAGAAAAATAACAAACACAATCTTTACAAATTCTACCGGCTGAAAAGTAAACGGCCCTAACACCAACCAACCGGTTGTCCCCCGCTGCGTTACCCCCCACAACAATACCGCACCAAGCAAAAGCAGCCCTAACACATACCATATCCACGATAAATCTTTTAAATATCTAAAATCTAACACACTCATACCCAGCATTATAACAGTACCAACAAGTGTAATAACAAGTTGTTTTTCGAATCTATCGATCGCTATTGCATCTTGATTCAGCGTAAGACTAAACAAAGACGCCAACCCAAAAACAAGCAGCAGCATGGTTACAATAAACAGCGGCCAGTCTAGTTTTCTTATTATTCGAGAAACCGAACCAGAGGTCATAGCCTTTGATAGTACAAAACCCTGGTAAGACAGTCAAAGAAAATTCCAGCCAATAATGGAGACCACCCCTTAATCCCCTCCTTCTAAAGGCGGGGAAATATCTCAAATTTAAAATCACCCTTCGGGTGATCAATAAAAAAACAGAGATCCTTCGTCGGCACGCAGCCTCCTCCCCAGTCACTTCTCCGCCGGCTAGCGGATACAGACGGGGCAGGCTGGATGACGAACAAAAACTCCTCTCTTCGTCATTCAGCCGCGCCCCGTCCTTGTGACAGGGAGCATGCAGCTGCGAAGAATCTCTGCCTTTTTGCTCTTTTATACATTTCCCACGCATTAAAATTCTGTTCGGATGGGAGATGGTAATTCTATCTCTATATTTTCGTCTAAAACATCTACATAAGAAAACGCCTGAATCTGAATCCCCGATGGCAAGGCAGGACCATCCCATGCAAATGAAATAGCTTTTTGTTCTTCTGGCAACAACTCGGTAGCCAAGGTATCAGAAACCCCATAAACCGTATTTCCAGCAGAGGCCACCACCGCAACACGAGATTCCCAAAACCCAGTGACTGCGGTGTTTTTTATATCAAAAGTAATTCCTGGTAAAGCAACTCCTTGTGCTGGTATGTACCGAACATTTGCAACTGATACTGCCGAGAGATTTTGTAATAATTCTTTGTCCATTGGTTGAACTCTTTGCCAGTCAACATTAACAGAAATATCCGAGCTATTTACCGAAGGCAAAGAAGTCGCCGCGCTTACAGAAAACCATTGTGTTTGGCCTGGATACAAGCGAACAATCGGCAAATCTTTCTGTGTTAAAGCATCTGGCACCCTAAAAGAGGTGTTAGCAATATATGAAACATTTGGGTTTCTTACCGACCATACAATCTGAGCAGATTTAGAGCCTTTCACTAACGTAACAGAAGAAATCTGGACATCAATTGCTTGTGCACTCAACCGTACAGCCTGAAAAGCACCCCCAGGAGCAAGAAGTGATTGTGTATAACTGCGAGAAGAAAAAATATAATTTACTCCCCACCAGATTGAAAGCGTCCAAAAAAGAACAATTAATACTGCTACCGCTATAATTAAAACCAACCGCATATGCTTACGGTGGTTAAGCCACCACATACTAGCGGAAATTTCGTGTTTATTTAACGGATGGTACTGCTCGAGAAGCTCATGAGGATCACTGGACATATTAACACTATAATAGCATATACGAACGAAGGCGTCAGAAATTGTGCAGAAAAAAAATATTTAAATTTCTAATTACTAATTGCACTAATGTATAATCAATCCCCAATAACCAAAGGAACAATACACAAACAGGCATGCATTCATTGAGGTTTTATTCATTGGATATTGATTAGTGCAATTAGTAATTAGGTCAATTAGAAATTCAAAAAACGCTTGTTCAACCTCACCCCGCCTGTTATACTAATAAAAAGTTTTCCAAAAGACTCACGAATATCAATATAAAAAAACTCTATGATAGAATCATCAAACGATCTGTTAAATATTATTCTTGCGGTAGCGGTTGTATGGATCACCGTATTTGTGTGTTGGACTCTGTATTATGTTATCCGAACTATCCACGATTTACGGTCTATTACAAAAAACATGAGCCACACGTCTACGCTGTTTATAGAATTTTTAGATGAACTAAAAGACAAGCTTGTTATTGCAGCAACATCGAGCCAGGTAATTTCTAAAGCAACCACCGAACTGGTAGACCATGTTGCAGATGCGCTCGGGAAAAAGAAAAAAGCAACAAAAAAACCACGTGCAAAAAAACCAAAAATACACTCATAACACATCCTCCCAAACAACATTGTACAAATTCTTACCGTTTGAATAGTTTAAAGCTCGCCTTCTCTTTCGATTGACCTGCTCTACATTAGCCATGAATTTGTTATCTGTTTTTGGGATTTATTTATATGTCATTCGTCCATCTTCACACCCACAGCACCTATAGCCTGCTCGATGGATTAGGGAAAATAACCGATATTGTCTCCCGTGCCAAAGAGCTTAACATGCCTGCAATTGCGCTTACCGATCATGGCGTTATGTATGGTGCTATTGAATTTTACGAAGCCGCAAAAGAGGCTGGCATAAAACCTATTATAGGAGTAGAGGCCTATATTGCTCCAGACCGATTCTCTAAACAAACCGCCCAAGACCGCGAAAACAATCATTTACTGTTGCTCGCAAAAAATTTCGAAGGCTATAAAAATCTTATTAAACTCACTACCCGCGCTCATATCGACGGGTTTTATTATAAACCAAGGGTAGATCATGAATTACTTAAACAACATAGCGCTGGGTTAATCGCCACCACCGGCTGCTTAAAGGGAGAGGTTCCGTCCGCAATTCGGGCTGGAGATGAAAAAAAGATAAAAGAAAAGTTAGAATGGTATCGTTCTATATTTAACGAAGGCGATTTTTATGTCGAACTCCAGCATCACCCACATATTCCAGAAGTAGGAGAGGTAAATACCGAACTTGTTCGGATTGCAAAAGAATTTGGGCTACCGCTTGTTGCCACCAACGATGTACATTATGTAAACAAAGAAGACAGCGAAGCCCACGATATTTTAATTTGTTTACAAACAAAAAAGAAGGTAGAAGACACCAAACGAATGAAATATTTACCAGAGACATTTGAAATGTCTTCGGCAGAAGAAATGCAGCAGCATTTTCATGCCACCCCCGAGGCTATAAGCAATACCGTAAAACTCGCAGAAACGGTAGAGGAAATTACTATTCCGATGGGAGAATCTATCCTCCCCCATTTCGAGGTTCCTCATGGGCTTTCGTCTAAAGAATTTTTACGAGAACTAGCTTTTAAAGGGTTAACCGAAAGATATGGGCTTACAACAGAAGGAAGAGGCAACGATATTACCTCTCCAGATGCCGACAAAGAAAAAATAGATCGCCTAGAATACGAGCTCTCTATTATTACCAAAATGGGATATGAATCCTACTTTTTGATTGTTCAAGATTTTATTGCTTGGGCAAAAACAAATGGTATTGTCGTAGGCCCTGGGCGTGGAAGTGCAGCTGGTTCGTTTTTGTCGTATTTAATTGGGATTACGAATATAGACCCGCTTGAATACGAATTACTGTTTGAAAGATTTTTAAACCCAGATCGTATTTCGATGCCCGATATCGATATCGACTTTGCCGACACCAGAAGAGAAGAGGTTTTAGAATACGTTCAAAAAAAATACGGCCAAGATAAAGTCTGCCAAATTATTACGTTTGGAACCATGGCTGCACGAGCAGCAGTACGAGATGTAGGCCGGGTGCTTGATTACCCCTACAGCTATTGCGATGAAGTATCTAAAATGATTCCAGCAGGCCCGGGTGTTACCATAGAAAAAGCGTTGGTAGCAAACCCAGAGTTAAAAGAAAAATACGATAAAGAAGCAGATTGTAAACGGCTTATAGACAACGCCCGAAAATTCGAAGGCGTTGCACGGCATTCGTCGGTGCATGCATGTGGCGTTATTATTACCCGCGAACCACTCGACGAATATATCCCAACCCAATACGCTTCTTCTTCCGACAAAACGGTAATAAGCCAATACCCCATGGGACCGGCAGAAAAACTTGGGTTATTAAAAATGGATTTTTTGGGGTTAAAAAATTTAACAGTAATAGAAAATGCGTTAAAAATTATCCGTAAAACCAGACACAAAGAAATCGATATAGACGCAATCCCATTAGACGACAAAACAACCTACGAACTATTCCAAAGAGCAGATACCACGGGGATTTTTCAATTTGAAAGCTCTGGAATGAAACGCTACTTAAAAGAACTTGGGCCAACAAACATAGAAGACCTTATTGCAATGGGAGCGCTCTATCGGCCAGGACCAATGGAATTTATTCCCGATTATATTGCCGGCAAAAAGGGCTTAAAAGAAATAACCTATCTTCACCCGAAACTAGAGCCAATCTTAAGCAAAACATTTGGGATTGCAGTATACCAGGAACAGGTGATGCAAATGGCCAGAGATCTTGCTGGCTTTAGTATGGGAGACGCCGACGTGTTACGAAAAGCGATGGGAAAGAAAATAAAAGAACTTCTCGATAAAATGCGAGAGCAATTTATTGAAGGCTGCCAAACACATAGCGGCCTAACCAAAGAACAAGGCGCACAAATTTTTTCTTTTATAGAACCGTTTGCTCAATACGGATTTAATCGTTCGCATTCGGCATGCTATGCGCTTATTTCGTATCAAACAGCCTACCTAAAAGCCAACTATACCGCTGAATTTATGGCGGCTCTTATGACCGCCGATCGAGGCGATTCCGACAGAATAGCCATAGAGATTGCAGAATCAGAAAGACTAGGCTTGCATGTATTACCGCCAGATATTAACGAAAGCTTCTTGCATTTCGGGGTTGTTCCTGGAAAAAATGACGAGCCACCAACCACTATTCGGTTTGGGCTTGGGGCTATTAAAAATGTCGGGGAACATATTGTAGAAGTAATTATAGACGAAAGAAAAGAAAACGGCCCTTACAAAAATTTAGACGATCTTTTCCATAGAGTTACCGATAAAGACCTTAACAAAAAATCGCTCGAGAGTCTTTTAAAAGCCGGCGTGTTTGATAGATTCGAAGACCGTATTGGATTAATAAACAATATAGAAGCAATTTTGCAGTATGTAAAAACAGTACACCAAGAAAAAAATTCTGGGCAGTTTAATATGTTTGGTGTTCAAGACGATCAGAATGAATCTGGAGGTAACGATAGCAAACGTTTTGCTGTTATAAATGGACCAGAAATTTCCGAAAAAGAAAAATTGGTATGGGAAAAAGAACTGTTAGGGTTGTATATTTCCTCACACCCAATGAAAGAATGGCGAGAGCAGTTGGAATCTCGTGTTGTGCCGCTTACGCATTCCTCTGGGTTTATGGAAAAACAAAAAGTGGTGGTAGCAGGACTTATATGTGCTTCTAAAAAAATATTCACCAAAGCAAACCAACCCATGCTGTTTGTAACGCTCGAAGATTTGTCTGGCACGCTTGAAATAATTGTATTTCCAAAAACACTGGAAAAAACTCCCGAAATGTGGGAAAATGACGCGATCGTTATTGTTTCTGGAATGTGCTCATTAAAAGACGGTACCCCTAAAATTTTGGTAAATAAAGTTGAACCGATATCAGAAAAAGCTTTAGCAAAATTACCAGAAATAGAGATTCCTAATAAAGCGCCAGTAGCAGCAGTAGAAGAGCACATAGCAGAACCCTGCGTTATTATTACCCTTCCAAGCACGGTTCAAAAACAAACCTTGTTAGAGCTAAAAAAACTCTTACAATCATATCCCGGCGAGTGGAAAATTCATCTTATATTTAACAACAACCTAAATAAAAAAATTAAAACCTCTTTATCTGTTTCCTACTCTCCAGAGCTTGTAAACCGCATAAAACTCCTTGTTAACCAAAGCACCGTTCATCCTAAAATGATTAAACAGCTCGTTTCTATCAAGCAATAGTACTGCCATTTAATATTACTCTATGTCGCAATTTCAATTTTCTCCACGTACCTATAGACTAATCGCCATTATTTTTCTGGTAGTTATTATTGGTATTGCTGTCGCGATTGTTCATTTCGCGCTCCCACGAGCAACTATAGAAATTACTGCCAAAGCAGACCGCTCTTTAGCAGTATCTACCTTTACCATAACAGACCAAACAACAGCCGATGACTCAGAAAATTTATCTCATATTAACGGAACGATAGTATTAACAGAAGCCACAAAAAAAGAAGTGTTTACCCCTCAAGGACAAGGCAAAAAAGTTCCCGAAAGAGTAAGAGGAACCATAACACTAGTAAACACATCTACGCTTTCGCAGCCATTGCTTTCTACCACCCAACTCCAGCTTGAAGAAGGCGGTATGATTTATCGCACCCAAAAATATGCGATTGTTCCAGCCAAAGGCGAGCTAGAAATAGAAGTACTCGCAGATACCGAAGGAGTTGAAGGCGAATTAAAGGGCGGGCAAAAGCTTGTTATTATTAAACTTAATTCAAGCCGACAAAAAAGCGTATACGGAGAAGTTCGAGAACCGCTTGGGGGCGGAGAAAAAACAATCGCCATTGTTACCCAAGCAGATATGGACACCAGCGCTATTAAACTCCAAGCGACGTTGAGAGAGATGGCGAAAAAAACACTCGAACAAAAAATTACCACAGAGTTAACAGAAGACCAAATTTCCTACTCCCCTGTTTCTACAGAATCTAAAAACAAGGTTGGCGAAGAAACTTCTGAATTCGAAATAGCTGGCGAATTAAATGCAACGACCGTTCAATTCTCGCAAGAAGATTTATTAAAGCTTTTAAAACAACAGTACACCATATCGCTGCCTGCGGGATATTCACTCCTAGGGTTTAATGACCATAGCATTAAATGGAGCTTGGAATCTGTTAATGAAGATGCTACCGAAGCAACAATACGAGCCGAAATGGAAGTATTTGCAACCCTTACCCCGAATTCAGATGTTATAGACCCACAAGAACTTGTTGGCCTTAAAGTAAACGATATTAAAGAGGTATTACTCTCGAATCCAAATATATCTGCGATTAAAGTAACGTTTTGGCCGTTCTGGAGAAACACCGCTCCGCCATTCCCACACCGAATTACGGTTGTTATAGAAAATAACGAAGAAGATTTAGAATAATCCACAAAATTTCTAATTGTACTAATTACTCTAATTTCTAATTAAATCCCAAGGACCAATAAACAACCAACAAAATACATCAAATATTGAGGTTTGAGATATTGGACATTGATTAGATCAATTAAGAATTAGGTTAATTAGACATTTATTAGCATCAATTTTATTGAGCAAATTTGACACTTACCCTCTTTCCCTACTATAGTAAAGCCGCTATTAGAACCTTTGTATGTGTTTATGTCGCCTCACCAACGACCAGCATACCCAAACTAAATAAATGAAGTTTCTTCTGAATTCTCGTTGAAACGAGGTGCGCAGCCGCTGCATGCGGTGAGCACGCGTTTTAACGAAAAAGGAGACGCAATGCGATCGGCGGAGTGATTTTTCAATCTCTGATTGAAAACACGTAGCTGTGAGCGTTGTGGCGACGCGCGTGGGTGGAACCGTCTCATACATAAATGGGACCCCAAGTTATATTCATCATAGAACTCTCTATGGTGGACAGAACTTGGGGCTATTTTAATTTCAAATTTAAAATTTTTAATTTAAAATTATTTGTTGAAAAATCTTTTATACATTTCCTCTATGAAAAACATTGATATTCAAAGACATTCATTAGCTCATATCATGGCATATGCCGTGCAAGACATTTTTAAAGAAAAAGGACTGGCTACTTTTGGTGTTGGCCCGGTAATAGAAAACGGATTTTATTACGACATTAAGACCCCAGAACCCATTACCGATACCGATTTAAAAAAGATCGAGAAAAAAATGAAGCATCTTATTAAACAAAACCATGCCTTCGAAAAACAAGACATGCTTATTTCTGATGCAATCGCCAAATTCGAAAAAATGGATCAGCCGTATAAAGTAGAATTATTAGAAGATATAAAAAAACATGGCACTACCGTAATGAACGAAATAGATGCCACAGAAGAAGACAAAGACACCAACGCACAGACCGTAAATAAAGTTACGTTGTTTAGTACTGGCGAGTTTGTAGATTTATGCCGCGGCCCGCATGTAGATAACACCAACCAAATTACCGCTTCTTTCTCGCTCACAGCCCTTGCTGGCGCATATTGGCGCGGAGACGAAAACAACGACCAACTCCAACGAGTGTATGGTGTTGCTTTCGAGACTAAAGAGGCGCTCGACGAGTATCTTCACATGATAGAAGAGGCAAAAAAACGCGACCATAAAAAATTAGGTAGAGAGTTAGATTTATTTACTTTTTCAAAACTGGTTGGAAGCGGGCTGCCGTTGTTTACCCCGAAAGGTACTATTCTTCGTGAACAGCTTCAAAATTTTGTAAACAGTCTTCGCGACAAACGCGACTATTCGCGTGTGCAGATTCCTCATATCACTAAAAAAGATTTATACGAAACCTCTGGACATTGGGAAAAATTCGCCGATGAGCTTTTTCGTATAACAACACGCGAGGGTCACGAATTTGCAATGAAACCAATGAACTGTCCGCATCATACCCAAATTTACGATGCCACTAAACGTAGCTACAAGGAATTACCTATACGGTATTCAGAAGCAACAGCAGTATACAGAGACGAGCAATCTGGGGAGCTTTCTGGTTTGTCGCGCGTACGCGGGTTTACGCAAGACGATTCACATATTTTCTGTAGAATGAACCATATAGAACAAGAGGCTTTCGATGTCTGGGATTTAATAAACGAATTCTACACACCATTTGGAATGGAGTTACAGGTTCGATTTTCTCGGCATAATCCAGAAAATTTTAAAGCGTATCTTGGAACCCCAGAAATTTGGAAGAAATCTGAGGCTCAATTAAAATCTTTAATAGAAAAACGTGGCGTAGAATATATCGACGGCGTTGGAGAGGCAGCAATGTATGGCCCAAAGATAGATTTTATTGCCAAAGATTCTTTAGGCCGCGAATGGCAACTCGCAACTATCCAATTAGACTTTAACCTACCCGAGAGATTCGATTTAAGTTGTATTAACGAAGACAATAACGACGAACGAATTGTAATGATGCATATAGCAGTAATGGGCTCGATAGAAAGGTTTATGTCTATTCTTATAGAACATTTTGCTGGCGCTTTTCCTTTATGGCTGTCGCCTGTTCAGGTTTCTGTTCTTGCGGTAAGCGAAAAGTTTGTAGATAAAGCCCAAGAATTTGCAAACGAGTTAAGGAGCGCTGGCATTCGAGTAGAAGTAGACGACTCAAATGAATCTGTTGGTAAAAAAATCCGCAATACCGAAAAAGCAAAAACGCCGTATATATTAGTATTTGGAGAAAAAGAAGCAACCTCCGACACACTTGCTGTCCGTAGCCGAGGCTCTTCTGATACGGTAGAGTTATCTCGTACTGATTTTATCTCCAACTTAACAAAAAAAATCTCTTCACAAGAGAAAGAATTGTAAAAGCAATTGGAATAACACACCCCGGTCCTCCGGACCACCCCTCTTAATAGAGGGGAAACTGCATAACTCCCCTCCTATCAAGGAGGGGCTGGGGGAGGTGTTGTGTGCCATCCCCTCCTTTAGAAGGAGGGGACTGAGGGGTGGTTTTCATTAATCAATGGCTCATAATGTGAGCCGTTGTTTTTTTGTAAAAGAAAACTGGGAGCCGCACGTTGCGCTACCCCCAATTTGTGTCCTCTGCCTCGACATCAGGCTGCGACGCGTTCTCGCTCAACACTGATATTGTGGTGAGAAATCGAGTACGTATAGGTTCCATTCGTAGCAACCCGCTCGACTCCCATAGCCCATGCGACGATAAGCACTGTACGAACAGCGCCTCTTTCGCACTTTGGAACCGCAGTCCAATCCAGACCATCCACCGACCGAGCTGCTGCCTCTAGGTCGGGAACTGGATTATTCCGTGAATACGGAAGTGTCCTTGCCAGTAACACCGAAACCTCCCTTTCCGTTGTTTACGCTGAGAAGGAAACCTTTTCTCCGGTCTCCTACTGAATCGGTCCCTAACAGCCGTCACTCGCCCACTCGACCCGCGAGACACGCTTAACAGCCCACTTATTGCCAACAAAGGCCGCATTCCGCCCGTTCATCAGTGCGACACCCAGGCGAAGGCCTACTGTGTCTCGATAGTCCGGATGCACAGTCTCCATATCGCACTCGGCCATCATGGCTTTTGCAGCCGCTTTGCTAATAGCCATTCCCGGGGGTCCTCCGATTGTTGCGATGGTAATCTCCTCGCCGTCAATCTCGACAGTCTGGCGATCGCTCACTGTCTCGACGACTACCTGCGTCACTTGCGTATCTGCTTGCAGCATCTCTCGTACCCCTTTGGCATGTTCGGAGGAACAGTCGTTTTCGGATACTCACACCATAATAAAAACCATCATTTTTGTCAATAATTTCATTTAATATACTAACTATCCCCCCTCCTAAATGTAGAGCCTGTCCTGCCGTGCCCCGTCCTTGTGACGGGGAGTGACTAGCGAAGGAAGGGGGTTAGGGGGCGGTATATACCAAACGGTTATCCACACGAGAAACAAGCAAGAAACCCATTTTTTACGTATACTAACAATAATCTATTAATTTTTATTTACGAATATGAAACATAAATATTCTTTGTTATGTATTGCCGCGACTCTAGCATTTACGCTGGGTGCTGTTGCAATGGTGCAAGCTCAAGATACCAACGGTGAACCAGTAGTAACCGAAGTAGATTCATCGCAAGATATTGCACCAGAAGAAATAGCCACAGACGAACAAGTAACATCTAACGACCTTGGAGTTGAAGAGCCGTCTTTACTGCCAACAAGTAGGTTTTATTTCTTTAAAAACTGGAAACGTTCGGTTGATCTTGCATTAACGCGTGATCCTATAAAAAAGGCCGAGAAAAGATTACAATTTGCCAACGAAAAAATAGCAGAGGCACAAATAGTAATAGACGAAAAATTAATAGATAACCCAAAAGCAGCAGAAAAAGCAACAAAAATAATAGAGCATGCACAAGCAGATATAGAAAAAGCCTCCGAACGAATAGAAAACATAGAAGACAAAAGCGACGAGAAAGTAAAAAAGCTGGTTCAAAAAATGGCAGAGAACCAGATAAAACATCAGAAAGTTTTTGATAAAATAGAAAAACGCTTCGAGGACCACGATTTAATCCCCGATCAATTCGTAGGCCAGATGAACGATATTAAATCGAAAGTCGCAAAAGCAACCGCACAAGCGATGGTAAACGGTGTAGAAAATCCAGATCAGATGAGAGAGGCATTCGAAAGCGCAATGAACAACCAACGCGGCAGCGAATTACGGCATTTTAGAAATGTAGAAATTTTAGATAGATTCGAAGAGCACTTACCACAAGAAGCACAGCATGCAGTACAGATAGCACGAGAAAAAGCTCAAGATTTAATTGCAAAAGTAGCAGAAAAAGAACAAGAAAAATTCGCGCAATACGTACGCCACTCTGTAGGAGACATGACCCGACATATTAAAGTGCTAGATGACTTGCGCGGTTCTGAGGGTTTTTCTGCAGACCAGGTGGAAAACATAGAAGAGCTCAAATTACATACCGCACAACGCTTCGAAGACCAATGGGACAGAATAAAAGACGAGCAAACAAGAGGCCGGCTTATAGACCACCTGCAAGACGGCAACCCCGACAACATTCGGGTTATTAA